>Ga0180215_1000470_pt1 | contig 51933 bp, 45 predicted proteins | sample eDN3rd37CBELigBY_FD_128871 | JGI IMG/M metagenome (GOLD analysis project Ga0180215, IMG submission 128871) | Enriched backyard soil microbial communities from Emeryville, California, USA - eDNA 3rd pass 37_C BE-Lig BY (version 2) (version 2) | ecosystem: Environmental > Terrestrial > Soil >... | reverse complement strand
TAGAAGCTCGTATAGAAGTGCGGGATCCGCGCCCACTCCATCTCGATCGCTTGATCGACGGTCATCGCTGCTCCGTGATACCTCTTATTCAGCTCATAGTAGATCTCGCTCAGCAGCTGAGGTGTTAACGACTCGCCTTGCTCTGCCTTCTCATGGATGAGCAGCTCGAACTCTGCGAACATCGTCTGACGGAATACCGTCGTGCGGAACTGATCTGCATAATAAGTGAGCAGGTAGAGCTTCTCCTTCTGATCGGTGCTCTTGTTCAGCATATAATCCATCAGTAGCGCTTCATTCAGCGTCGAGGCAACCTCCGCGAGGAAGATCGGATATTGCGCATTGCGATACGTCTGATTCTTGTCGGAATAGTACGAATGCATCGCATGCCCCATCTCGTGTGCCAGTGTGAACATGCTATTCAGGTTGTCTTTATGGTTCAGCAGGACGTATGGATGGGTTCCGTATGCTCCCCAGCTGTATGCACCGCTCCGTTTGCCTTCATTCTCATACACATCGATCCAGCCTTGGTCGAAGCCATCCTGTAGCACATTCAAGTATTCCTCGCCTAGTGGCTGCAAGCTATCCCACACCGTCTTCTTCGCCTCTTCATAGTCGATCTCCATGTCGAACTGCTCGACTAGCGGTGTGAATAGATCGTACATATGAAGCTCATCGAGCTTAAGCAGCTGCTTGCGAAGCTCGAGATAACGATGGAGCAGCGGCAGATGCTCATGGATCGTATCGATCAAGTTCGTATAGACGTCCTTCTCGATGTTATCGCTGGATAGGGACATCTCAAGGGCCGAAGGGAACTTTCGAACGCGCGAATAGAAGATATTCTTCGTGATATTGGCGTTAAGCGTAGCAGCCAGTGTGTTCTTATTCTTCGCATAGGTGGCGTACATCGCGTCAAATGCATTCTTCCTCACCTCGCGGTTACGGCTCTCGAGGAACTGAATATAGCGACCATGCGTTAGCTCCACATCCTCGCCCTTATCGTTCTTGATGACCGGGAACTTGAGGTCCGCGTTATTCAGCATGCCGAAGATCGTGCTTGGCGCTTGTGAGATATTGCCGACTTGCGCGAGTAGGGCTTCCTCTGTCTTGCTCAGGATATGAGGCTTATGACGCTTCATCTCCATTAACGTCTGCTTGTAAGGCGCAAGCTCCGAATCTTCGATGAATGCATCCAGCGTTTCTTCTGACAGGCTAAGCACTTCCGGTGTGATGAAGGAGGTGGCTTCTCCAACCTCTACACTTAACTTCTTCGCTCTGTCCGATAAGGCTTGGTACGTTGGATCAGCCATATTCTCATGATGGCGCATGTTCGCATATACGTATAATCTTTCGGTATGTAGGGAGATGACGTCCTCTAATGCGAAGCACATCTTCAGCATCTTGGCATCGCCAAGCTTGCCTTGATACTGCTCAAGCTCCCCTAGCTTCTGTTTTACTTCGGTGTATTCCTTGTCCCATGCTGCTTGGTTCGCGAATAGATCCTCTAACTTCCATGTCTGGTCCTTAGGCACTTCATGCCTCTTCGGTAAGCTGCTCATCGGATTCCTCCCAATAATAATAGATGGTGTAGCACTCACTACGACTGATGGGTACAAACATACTGCGGTCATCAGGACTGTCAGGAGCATAAACGCTGCTGTACGCATATCGGTCACCCTTAGGTTCCATTTTTACCCCTAGTATGACCGTGCTGATCGAGCATTATCCTGGCATGAAGATGAACCGAGCGATGACCATGATGAATGCAGCGAGCACCATGAAGATCGCTGCTGCTGCTAACGGCCTACGCATATGGTCAGGTATGCGCTCACGATTCATGATGATGACTCCCCCCAGCACGAAAGCGACGATCGCAAAAACGATTATTTGCATCTGTATGTGGCCTCAATTCTATATATGTTATTCCTGGGTGAGGTTGCTCAAAAAAAGTTCGTACGGATGTAGTTAACCAGAGCATGGACTAACTCTAGGTTAGCACAAGTTGGCAGAAAATTCGAGCATGAATAGGTGGTGTACCATAACAAATAACAACGTAGAGCAAGGGAGCGGTTGTATATATATCCCATATAATCGTCATATTAACGTATGAAGTGACCTATCAGAAGGAGGCAATGCTCGTGCTACGAAGATATGCGATAAAAAGTCTAGTTGCGGTGCTCGCTATCAGTCTAGTGCTCGGTATGATGCACGTACCGCATAGCTATGCGGTGGAATATGATGATACCGATGCCTATACCGTCAAGTCAGGCGATACGTTATGGCTTATCTCACTTAAGTACCAAGTCGGGCTGCAGGAGCTGATCGCAGCGAACCCGCAGCTGAAGAATCCGGATCTGATCTATCCAGGTGATCAGATTCATGTACCGTTGTTCTCAACCGTTAAACGTATCGAGCAAGAAGTGGTGAGGCTTGTGAATGTGCAACGGGTGAATAACGGTCTGAAGCCACTGGCTCACAACTGGGAATTGTCGCGAGTTGCCCGTTATAAATCAACTGATATGCGCGACCGCGCGTATTTCTCCCATCAGTCACCTACCTATGGTAGTCCGTTCGATATGATCCGCTCCTTCGGTGTATCATATACCGCTGCTGGCGAGAACATCGCTGCAGGTCAACAGACAGCGGAGAGTGTCGTCCAAGCATGGATGAACTCGCAAGGGCATCGTGAGAATATCTTAAATGCTTCGTACACGGAGATCGGAGTCGGATACACAAGCGGTGGATCGATGGGGCATTACTGGACACAGATGTTCATACATCCGTAACGGAAAACGGTCTACTGGTCACAGAACGCGGCTGCTCATGCATCACATAAAAATGGATATCCGAATCGTATGAACCTAGGCCAAGCCTGCTCACGCTGTGAGATGAAGGCTTGGCTGTTTTTCAACGATTGATCAGGTTGAAGGTCATCTTCATGTAGCTGTGAAAAACCACGTCGTTGTAACGAAGGAACTTGCAAATACACTCACTTTCTGTACAATGAATGGCAGGAGCAAATTAGCCTGCTGAGATGACGATATCGTATGGGTTCCGTCATCAGGGTGTTGGCGATTTCTCATGTACGGTTGTGAGATGGGAGGCCTTATCTATGACGGCTGGTTTCCGTTTTTGTTATAACGAACGCTTGGGCATCCGTCTGCCCGAGATCGATCATGCATGGGAGGAATATTCCGAATCGGAACGCGCACACATCTTGTTAGAGTGGGAGCAGATCCGAGGCTCCATCCCTGATCGGGTTCGATATTTCGAGGAGCATATCAAGAGAAAGCTAGAACAGCTGAGCGATGAAGAGGACTTCGCCTCATCCTGCCGGATTAATACGGACATCGCCGAATTAGCAAGCCGGATTAATGATCTACATCTATGGTATCGCATCAATCAAGGAATCGAAGTAGAACGAACCCACAACTAGCCGGATCCATCTAACAAGAGGTGTTCGATGGGAGGATCTACGATGTGTGCAACGATGAGATCTGCTGCTCGTGTACCACTTGGTCCGATCAGCTTGATGTATAGGATGTACCGCCATATCTTGCCTGGCGTGCGCAGAGAGCTTAGCTACTGGCGGGACCTCGCCAGGCAGATCCCAGACGATGAGCTGCGAACGCAAGCGATCGCGAGTATGACGACGAAGGAATTCCACTGTATCGGTGGAGCTGTGTATGCGTCGGGCAACCGAACCCAGAGGCATAATCTACTAAGACTCATCACAGCGTTCCAGACGATCAGCGACTACCTGGATAATCTGTGTGACCGTAGCACATCGCTGTCACCTGATGACTTCCGTTCGTTACATCGATCGATGCTGGATGCGGTCGATCCAGAAGGGGAGTATCATCCCTATTACGAGCATCGCGAGGAGTGCGAGGATAACGGATATCTGTGCAGGTTGGTGGACGTGTGTCGACAAGCCGTGCGTGAGCTCCCATCCTATGGGGTCGTGCAACCTTTCGTAAGAGAGCTTGTCAGCCTCTACTGTGACCTGCAAGTCTATAAGCATATTCATCCAGATCAGCGCGAAGCGGCCCTCCTAGCCTGGTGGGAGGAGCATCGCCAGAGCTATCCGGACCTTGAGTGGTATGAATTCGCAGCCGCATGTGGTTCAACGCTCGGCGTCTTCATGCTCTTCCAGGCTGCTAGTAACCCGAGCCTGACGGACGACATGGCTGTAGCCATCCGAGAAGCCTACTTCCCCTACATATGCGCATTACATATCTTACTTGATTACCTGATCGATCAGGAGGAAGACAGGCGTGGGGGAGACTTAAACTTCTGCAGCTACTATCTCGATGAGGGCCAGACGGTCGAACGGCTGCGATATATCGTCGACCAGGCGTCTCGTGCAGGCAGACGCTTGCCAGATGGTCGGTTTCACTTGATGATCGTCGAAGGGCTGCTAGCGCTCTATCTCTCAGATCCGAAAGTTTCGGATCAATACTCTGTAGCTCAGATCAAGCAGCAGCTGATGATGAGTAGTCCGTGGACGAGAGTGTTCTTCTGGTTCAACAGCAAGTGGATTCGCGCACATTAGCGCATAGATAATAACTTGATCCCAAGGACAAGTGTGTGAATAATACCACCTACGAAGGTTATGACATCATCCAAGGAGGAAGGCTTATGACAGTGAGGAAGATTGCAGTATTGACTAGCGGGGGAGACTCCCAAGGGATGAACGCGGCCGTTCGTTCTGTCGTGCGAAGCGGCCTGTATCATGGTCTGGAAGTGTTCGGCATACAGAGAGGGTTTCTTGGGCTAATCAACGAGGATATTCGCCCTATGGACCTGCGTAGCGTGGGTGATATCATCCAGCGTGGTGGGACGATCCTGCAGACTGCACGATGTGAAGAGTTCAGGACGCCGGAAGGTCAGCAGAAGGCAGTCGCCAATCTGCATAAGCATGGCATCGATGGTGTCGTGGTGATCGGTGGAGACGGCTCGTACCGTGGTGCGAATATCCTGAATAAGCTCGGCGTGAAGACGATGGGGCTACCCGGTACGATCGATAACGATATCCCATTCACCGACTTCACGATCGGCTTCGACACGGCGGTCAGCATCGTGGTTGACGCGATCAACAAGCTGCGGGATACGATGACTTCGCATGAACGAACGTCGATCGTGGAAGTGATGGGTAGACACTGTGGAGATATCGCGCTATATGCAGGTCTCGCTAGTGGAGCGGAAGCGATCCTCGTTCCGGAAGTGGAATATGATCTCGATCAGATCACGAGTCGTATGAGAGATAACTTCGCGCATGGCAAGCGACACTCGATCATCATCGTGGCAGAAGGTGTCGGTAAGGGCGAGGATATCGCGATGGAGATCGAGAAGCACGGCATCGAGCCACGAGTTACAGTGCTCGGACATATCCAGCGCGGTGGGACGCCTACACATAACGATCGTATCCTCGCAAGCCGTCTCGGCGACTTCGCCGTTCGCAAGCTGATCGAAGGTGAGTCTGGTAAGGGCTGTGGGATCGTCCATGGCGAAGAAGTGCTAACAGACATCGATGTCGTCGTGAACTCGAAGCGCCCCTTCAACATGGAAGTGTATGATCTGGCACTTCGTCTCTCGCAATAGTCACCAATAGTCACCGATAGTCACCGGCCCCTCGCATACATCCTTATTCTCTACCGATAATAAGTGGCGCCTGATACCATCAACATACGGATAACCCGTGCTTGATGGTATCAGGCGCCATGCTTGTTACATATATGATACTACTCCAAGTCGTAATTAACCCCTGCGGTGTACTTGTTGCCGGAGTTCCATAACAGGAATTCTTCGACTCCTGTATCATACAGCGCTTGAATCTGCGCTTCGATCTCCTTCACCCCATATGGGATATAGCCCTTGATCCATGTAGCTGTAAAATCTTGAATCCACGGTCGGATGATCGGCTTCACATTATGAATCTCCTCGAGCTTCTCGTGGGTATCCTCCATCGCACCATAGATCGTCTCGTAAGGTGCAGCATCCGGCACAGGCTGGCCGAACCAGCCGGTACTGTAATGGCTTGGATAGACCATCGGACTGATCACGTCGACATAAGTAGAGATCTTGTTGAAATCTTGCCCGATGCCTTCCGCTGCGGGCACGGAGGCAGCATAGCCGAATATATCGACCGATACTCGAACGCCAAGTGGATTCAGCTGTTCCCTCGCATACTTGACGAAGTCGGCAACGACATCGACGCGAGACCGTTCATCCGTCGTGTAGGTCAACTCATCGGCCTTGTTCTCGAAGCCCTCAGGGAAGCGTACGTAGTCGAACTGGATCTCCTTGAATCCGACTGCAGCAGCTTCCTTCGCGATCTGAATGTTGTAGTCCCACACTTCCTTCATGTATGGGTTGACGAAGCTCTCTGGTTCCGGTTTCCCGTTATCCCACACCGTGCCGTTTGGGCGAAGGAATGACAGCTCCGGGCGCTGCTTGGCGAGGACGGTGTCCTTGAATACGACGATACGGGCGATCGGATAGATGTCGTTCTCCTTGAACGTCTCCATCACTTGATTAATATCGCGTATCCATCTCTGGTAGTTGCCCTTCTCTTTCAGCTCGGGGGTGACAGGCTCGAACGTCATGTAGCCACGATCTTCCTTCACATCGAGCACGATCGCATTGAGCTCGGTCTCCTTCACTAGCTGTACGAGTGTATGGAAACGAGAGACGCTTGCAGATGGTCCGGTCATGTAGATGCCTCTCACTTTCGGTGCACCTGGATCGGGATCGCGCTTGTTGACGGTCTGTGTATCACCATCGTCTCCAGAAGGCAAGTCGTCTTCTGTTACATCTGGTTGATCATGACCTTGATCCGGTGAGGTATTCCGCTCTGCATGATATGCGATAGCTGCTGTGACGATCTGTTCGAATGTGACGGGACGTGCTTCTTCTCCCCCGCCACCCAGTCCGAACAGAGTTAGTAATACGGATAATAATATCTCCATCTCTTCTCCCCCAACCATGATTGGTTATCAATGGCATCTCTACACGGACCAAGTATCTTCACCTTGATCGCAGGCTCCGCGAAGGTCGTGCTCTGATCTTATTATATCGGAGGAAGTTGAATGCGAGTAGGGGGAAAGTCAAGAAAAATGAGGAATCTTGTCGGACAAGCGGAAGTGGCAACGGTTTTGCTGACATTGCCAATTAACGACACTGTGACGTAACGCATACTTTGTGAATTAATTCACAAATTCGTCATGACCAAGATGATCCAAATGACGAAACATCGCTTATACTAATATCAAGAACAGCGAATCGTTCCACCAGACTTACTATCGCTATAATGGGACGGTATTCACCCCGTTGGGACGAATACTATCCCATCATATAAAAATGACATTAATAGGAGGGAACCATCCATGGCGACAACAGAGGAAAATGTCAAAAACAAAACTGACGGGATGCAGGAAGTCGATCAACTCGTTGGTCGTGCGCAAGGTGCATTAAAACAATTCTTGAGCCTAGATCAAGAGACGGTGAATGAGATCGTAAGGCAGATGGCGCTGGCTGGATTGAACGATCATATGCGGCTTGCAAAGCTCGCCTATGAAGAGACGAAGCGAGGCGTCTACGAGGACAAGATCATCAAGAACATGTTCGCAACAGAGTACATCTACCACAATATCAAGTACAACAAAACAGTCGGTGTGATCAAGGATAACGAATACGAAGGGATCATCGAGATGGCGGAGCCTGTCGGTGTGATCGCGGGGGTTACTCCAGTGACGAATCCAACCTCGACGACGATGTTCAAGTCACTCATCTCGATCAAAACGCGTAACCCGATCATCTTCGCGTTCCACCCATCTGCTCAGCAGTCGAGTAAAGAAGCAGCGAGAGTGTTGCTCGAAGCGGCTGTCCGAGCAGGAGCACCAGAGCACTGTATCCAGTGGATCGAGCATCCTGCGATCGAGATGACACAGGCACTCATGAAACATCCAGGCGTTTCGCTCATCCTAGCAACTGGCGGGTCGGGCATGGTGAAGTCGGCGTACAGCTCGGGTAAGCCAGCACTCGGTGTCGGTCCAGGTAACGTCCCATGTTACATCGAGAAGACGGCCAACATCAAGCAAGCGGTGAATGATCTGATCCTCTCCAAGACGTTCGATAACGGGATGATCTGTGCATCGGAGCAAGCGGTCATCATCGATAAAGAGATCTATACAGCAGTCAAACATGAGCTCAAAGCGAACAACTGCTACTTCCTGAGTAAAGAGGAGAAAGCGAAGGTTGAGAAGCTCGTCATCTCTGAGAAGACATGTGCCGTGAATCCGGTTATCGTCGGTATGCCAGCTGCGAAGATCGCTGAGCTAGCAGGTGTGAATGTTCCGGATGGGACGAAGATCTTGATCGCGGAGACAGCGACGGTCGGTCCGGAAGAACCACTATCTCGCGAGAAGCTGAGTCCAGTACTCGCTTGCTTTAAAGTTAACAGTACGGCGGAAGGGATCGAACGTGCCGATCAGATGCTTCATTTCGGTGGACTTGGCCACTCTGCGGTCATTCACTCCACGGACGAGGAGGTTATCCATGAATACGGCCGCAAGATGCTAGCTGGACGGATCATCGTGAATCAACCGTCTTCACAAGGTGCGATCGGAGACATCTATAACGCCTATATCCCATCGCTGACACTTGGTTGTGGCACGTATGGAGGGAACTCCGTCTCGACGAACGTAGCGACTGTCAATCTGATTAACGTCAAAACCATCGCGAAGAGGCGTGTGAATATGCAGTGGTTCAAGATTCCACCTAAGGTTTATTTCGAGAAGAATGCGACACAGTATCTAGAGAAGATGCCGAACATCACGCGCGCATTTATCGTGACGGACCCCGGGATGGTGAAGCTCGGCTACGTCGATAAAGTATTGTATTACCTCAGGAAGAGACCGGATTACGTACACTGTGAGATCTTCTCGGATGTGGAGCCAGATCCATCTGTCGATACGGTCATGAAAGGCGTCGAGATGATGCGCAGCTTCCAGCCGGATGTCATCATCGCACTCGGAGGCGGTTCTCCGATGGATGCTGCGAAAGGGATGTGGCTATTCTACGAGCATCCAGAGATCGACTTCAATGGGTTGAAGCAAAAGTTCTTAGACATCCGCAAGCGTGTGTTTAAATACCCGCACCTGGGCAGACAGGCACAGTTCGTCGCGATCCCGACAACATCCGGAACTGGCTCTGAGGTTACTTCGTTCTCGGTCATCACAGACAAGAAGACGAATGTGAAATACCCGCTCGCAGACTATGAGCTAACGCCAGATGTGGCGATCGTCGATCCGACGTACGTGATGTCGATACCGAAGGCCGTGACAGCCGATACAGGCTTGGACGTCCTGACACATGCGATCGAGGCTTATGTATCGAATATGGCCAACGATTATACGGATGGTCTCGCGATCAAGGCGATCCAGCTCGTCTTCGAATACTTGCCGAGAGCCTACCACCATGGTAGCAGCGATGAGCTAGCGAGGGAGAAGATGCATAACGCATCGACGATCGCAGGTATGGCCTTCGCTAACGCATTCCTCGGCATCAACCACAGCTTGGCTCATAAGCTAGGGGGAGCATTCCATATCGTTCACGGACGCGCGAACGCGGTATTACTACCGCATGTGATCCGGTACAATGCTCAGAAGCCGACGAAGTTCGTTGCATTTCCTAAGTATGATCAGTTCAAGGCAGATCAACGCTATGCCGAGATCGCGAAGAGCTTGGGGCTTCCGGCCAGAACGGTCGAGGAAGGTGTCGAGAGCTTAGTTCAGGCGATCATCCATCTGGCACAGGAGCTCAATATCCCGATGAGCTTGGAAGCGAACGGAATCCCGAAGGAAGAGTTCGAACAGAAGATTGCGAAGCTGGCAGACCTTGCATTCGAAGATCAATGTACGACTGCTAATCCGAAGCTGCCACTCGTATCGGAACTAGAGGAGATCTATCGTCAAGCGTATAAAGGGGTCTAATGCTCCGATGATGCTGGGATAGTCGTTTTAGCTCTCAGGCGCTTGACAGGACCACAGAGAACACCATTCGATCATACAGGATGGTGTTCTTTTTGGGTATCCGTTGTTAACTCGAGTTACTTTTCAGTTGGTTTTCGGTTATGATGAGTGGATAAGGACTGTTGATAAGGACGGGGTATGATGGATACGTTCATGGCATTGTTAGAAGAACCATTAGTCTTATTAATCGTCATCCTACTGGTCGGTTCGCTGCTTGGCCAGCTTACGATCAAGGGCATCGGTCTGGGTTCGTCGGGGGTGTTGTTCGCAGCGATGGTCGCCGGGCATTATGGATATCAGATTCCGTCCCTCATCCAACAGCTCGGGTTAAGCTTGTTCATCACGGCTGTCGGGCTGCAAGCGGGGCCAAGATTCTTCAACATGATGCGGACAAAAGGATTACTCTTCGGCGTTATCGGCGTGTTGATCGTGGTCACAGGTGCGCTCACGACGATCGTCGTAGCGAAGCTGTTCCAGCTGCCGGAAGCGCTCAGTCTCGGACTGATGAACGGTGCGATGACGAGTACACCAGGACTTGCTGCTGCGATCCAAGCGACGCAGGATAGCCACGCTTCTGTCGGATATGGGATCGCCTACCCGTTCGGTGTTGTCGCGGTCGTACTGTTCGTTCAGCTGTTACCGAGACTCTTCAAGATTGATCTGAAGCGGGACTTGGAACGAACCTCCGGCCCCATCCGTAACAATGCCTCGCCAGAAGTGATCACGATCGTCGTCACGAACCCAGAGCTTGAGAAGAAGACGATCGCCGAGCTGAAGCTTGAGCCCTACCACTCGATCGTGATCAGTCGCGTCATCCGTGACAAACGGACGATCATCGCGCTAGGCGACACGATCATCGCATTAGGCGATCGGTTGGTCGCTGTCGGTCAGCGCGCCGATCTCGAACGGTTAGCACAAGATATCGGTGATATCGTACCGAATCAGTTCGATAATACAGATCATGTGAAGATTCGGAAGATTGCGGTTCAAGCTGATGAATATGTCGGGAAGACATTAGCTGAGCTGAACTTGAGGCGCAACCACGGCGTCACCGTAACACGCATCGAACGCGGTGGTATCGAATATAATCAGCATCCGAAGTGGAGACTCGAACGAGGCGATATCTTAACAACCGTTAGCAGTGTGGATAGGCTCAGCGAGGTGGAGAAGCTATTCGACCGCAAGCACCTCTCCCCGATCAATGTGCATATGTTGTCCTTAAGCTTTATCTTATTCATCGGGGTGCTGATCGGCATGATCCCTATCCATATCCCGGGTCTCGGAACAGTCACGTTAGGCGTGGCCGGCGGACCGTTGTTCGCTGCGCTCATCATCGGCCACTTCGGGAAGTTCGGGCCGATCCACGCGCGTTACTACCAGCCGTCGTCGCAGGTTGTGCGGGACATCGGACTCGCGCTGTTCCTCGCGGGTGCGGGAACGACGGCAGGTCAAGGCTTAGTTGAAGTCATCCAGGAAGAAGGGATCAGACTCGTCATCGGCGGTGCGATCATCTCTGTCGCTCCGATCATCATCGGCTATCTGATCGCAAGGGTTGTCTTCCGACAAAGCGTGATCCATTCCTTGGGGACACTATGTGGCGGGATGACGAGTACACCGGGGCTCGGTGCGCTTAATCAACTGTCGGATTCGGAGGAGGGAGCGATCACGTACGCGGCGGCCTACCCATTCTCGCTCATCTTGATGGCTGTTTCGCCACAGATTCTCATACACTTCCTATAGAACTAAGATAGCCAAGCTCTCGTACATGACGAGGGCTTGGCTATCAAGATATCCTATCATCTTCATGATGCCAGTTATTGAAGGATGGCGCTCTTCTGATGTTCGCATATACTATGCTGCACGATCTCGACTGCATCCTCCGCTTCGAGACGGTCAAGTCCGTCACGTAGCACGATGCGGGTCTCAAGTTCTTCCGGAGTTAAGGTCGGGTACAGCTCCGGTGTTAATCTCTTCACGATTCTGGACAAACGTACGGTTTCCATCTCCATCTGAATCACCCTTCCAATCGAGTAGTTGTCGTGCGATTAGAAAAAGTTATCTCAAAAGAATGAAGCAATCGTATTCCTGTTTCCAGAATGTTGCGTATGACGTTATGAGGAGCAACAGCACAAGCTAGTATCTATTATATCATAATAGGACGGTCGACGACCACCCGCATATGGCCTCGTAGCTGTTAATTTCTCCGGAAGTCTCCGATAATCTCCGCCGTCTCGACGATGTTAACGAATGCGCGCGGATCGATCTGACGAATCGTTCTCTTCAGCTCTGCTAGCTCGTAGCGGGTCGTAACCGTCATCAGCATATCTCTCTCCTGTAGACTGTATGCACCTGTCGTTCTAATATGCGTCACGCCACGCTGTCTCTGAAGAAGGGTGGCGAGCAGCTGGTCCTTCTCCGTGGTGATGATGAAAGCAGTCACTTTAATATGACGGATGTGGATCATATCGACGACTTTACCTGCGACATAGATGGAGATCAAGGAATATAACGATAAATTCCAATCCTGTGTCAGATAGCCGTGTATCATGATGATCAACCCGTTCAAGATCGAGAGCAAGCTACCGAGAGGAACGTCTCGCTTCTGTGTGAGGATCGAACCGATAATATCGAAGCCGCCAGTTGAACCGCCTGCCCGCAGTGTGATCCCGATGCCGATGCCCGCGATCACTCCGCCGAATACAGCTCCGATCAAGATGTCAGTCTCACCTAGGTAGCCAGTCGGGATGATCTGCATCAGCCACGACGTGAGTAAGACGGATAGCATGCTTAGCAAGACAAAAAATCTGCCGATGGCAAAATATCCCCACAGCAAAACTGGTATATTAAGAACAAGGAAGAGCAATCCGATATCCCAACCGGTGAAGTAACCGATCATCATGGCGATACCGGATACACCTCCGCTAAGCAGCTGGTGATGAATCAGGAACATGTTGAATCCGATGGCGGTCAAGATCGAACCGATGATGACGATGATGACGGATCGGAATGTATGTTGAAAATTTGTCATAGCGGCGTTCCTCCTGTTACTCTTATTGTAGAGTTGTTTGGGTCATAATAAACATAAGAAAGACTGAATATAAGGAAAACTGGAAAACAAATGATGCATTATGGTAAGATGGTGCAGTGATGCAAATCAGTAAAGGAGCAATGATCAATATTGAAAACATTTGAAGAATTCGGACTTCACGCCTCAGTACTAAAAGCCATCCATGAGATGGGATTCGAAGAGTCAACCCCCATTCAAGAGCAGGCGATCCCGATCGCCTTGGAAGGACGCGATCTGATCGGACAAGCGCAGACAGGTACTGGTAAGACTGCTGCGTTCAGTATACCACTTATTCAGAATATCGATGTGAAGGAAGATCACATCGTTGCACTGATCATGACACCGACCAGAGAACTAGCGATTCAGGTAGCTGAAGAGATCGCTAAGCTGTCCCGCTTCAAGGGACTTCGGACACTGCCGATCTACGGCGGTCAGGATATCGTGAAGCAGATCCGTGGGCTGAGACAGAAGCCACAAGTCATCATCGGAACGCCAGGTAGACTGCTGGACCATATCAACCGTAAGACGATCAAGCTTGATCAAGTTCGTACGGTGATCCTAGACGAAGCAGATGAGATGCTCGATATGGGATTCCTGGACGACATCAACATGATCTTGAGCAAGATGCCGGAAGAAAGACAGACGATGCTGTTCTCTGCGACGATGCCGCCGAATATCCGGAAGCTAGCGGATACGTATCTGAAGTCACCTGAGCATGTATCTGTCGTTCCGAAGCAAGTGAGCGCTCCATCGATTGAGCAGTACTATCTGGAGGTTCAAGAACAACAGAAGTTCGAGATCCTAAGTCGTCTGATCGATATGGAAGCACCTGATCTGGCGATCATCTTCGGTCGCACGAAGCGCCGTGTGGATGAGCTGTCAGAGGCGCTGAAGAAGCGCGGGTATTCTGCAGAAGGGCTGCACGGAGATCTATCGCAGAACCAACGGGATGTCGTCATGCGCAAATTCCGCGACGGCTCGATCGACGTGCTCGTCGCGACTGACGTTGCGGCACGCGGCCTCGATGTGAGCGGCGTTACGCATGTTATCAACTTCGACCTGCCACAAGATCCTGAGAGCTATGTACACCGGATCGGACGTACAGGCCGCGCGGGTAAGGAAGGGGTCGCGATCACTTTCGTAACACCACGTGAGTCGGACCATCTTCATCTGATCGAGCGAATCACTCGGCATCGGATCGCGAAGCGTCCTCTTCCGAGCATGGCTGAAGCGGTTGAAGGTAAGCAGAAGGCGACAGCTGAGCGTCTGATCGATGTCTTGCAAGAAGAAGACTTCCAGATGTATAAGGGCTTCGCGATCCAGCTGTTGGAGCAGTATGATTCGGTACAAGTGCTGGCTGCTGCGCTCAAGCTCTTGACGGGCGAGAAGAACGACGTCGACATCCACTTGACTCCAGAAGAGCCGCTACGCTCTAAGAAACGCCGTCCAGACGGTCGTTACGGTGGTGGGCGTGATATGCGCGGTCGCGATAGTCGAGGCAGAGATAGCCGTCCAGGCGGACGCAAGGCACCTGGGCATTACCGCCGCGACAACAAGTCGAACGAGCCACGCAAGGATAAGTGGAAGAAAGAGTATGTGAAGTAAGGTAGGGATCGACATCCAGGGGGAAGGGGATGCACTAGGATGGAAATGAGCGGACTTATGGGAGGCTTTTACCGAATATCCGAATGGGTGATGCGGATCGTCGTAACGAATCTCCTATGGTTGTTTTTTAACCTTCCGACCATTTATTTCACCTTCAATATCCTGTTAGCACAAGAATATTTCTTCGAAGCGCTGTTCGTTAATATGATCGCGATCGGGATCCTGTCGCCATTCATCCTATTTCCGGCCACTGCTGCTGCTTTCAGCGTCGTGCGCAAATGGGTGATGGGCGATCTAGACGTTCCACTGCTGAAGACATTCTTAAGAGGATTCAAGAGCAACTATAAGATGAGCATGTTTGGCGGCTTCGTACTCGTACCGCTGTGGGCATTGTTCGTGTTCGACTATTTCTACTATGTCAACGCAGTCAGCTCTGTGCTTAACTATGTGTTCATCGTACTTGGCGTCATCTTACTCGCCATCACGATCAATTTCTTCTCGATGACGGTCCACTTCCATATGAAGTTCTGGACGCTACTGAAGAATGCGGCGCTAATCACCGTAGGTCGGCCGCTGATCTCGGCCGGGATCGTCATCGTGACGTTCGCGCTCGTCTATCTTAGCATAGCGGTATTTACATGGATGATTCCGTTCTGTGCCGTCTCGCTCATCGCATACTTCTCATTCAGAGGCTTCTATATAATCTATAGCAAGGTACAAGAGATCAAGGAGCAGGAGGAAGAGAAGCGTCTGCTCGAGGAACCTGAATCAGAGGAATTGGGTACCGATGAGATGGTGACAGATCCGAAGTAATTCGGATCAGGGGAAGGATCACACGAATCATGATTCTGCTAAGCCATTCGATAATGGGTAGTCATGCATATCAGACGATCTGCGCTGTGCTGAGGAGCCTTCATGTCGGGATGACGAGATAAGCCACTGGCAAACATCGGTCATTTACATTTGGCGATAGGACTCCTATAATAAAAACATAGAACAAAGCAAACCTTCCTGCGATGTACGTTACGACTTTATGTTGTTTTGAACCAATGACATTGTTTCGGGAGCACTATACGATATACGGGGATGATAAGCCTTCCACTGTAGTAAGGACATCAGAACCGTGACTGCGTGCACCCACCTGCGGGAGCGGGTTCATGAAACGCGATCGTCGGACGGCATAGGCGGGTCAACACGATATTTGCATAATTGTATGGAGACACCTTCATACTAGACATGAGAGTCTAGTCGGAGGTGTCTTTTTTGTACGGATCCACATCACCAGTAGCTGTACAATCTCGCATGAAACGATGGATTAGGGTTTGCTTATGCTGCATCATCTGTTTCGTATGGCTGCCCCTTAGCTCAGGCTACGCCTTCGGCAATCAGACACTGCGGTATGGATCGTCGGGAGGCGATGTATATGAGCTGCAGGGGCGGCTGGGGTATCTCGGATATTATCACGGTCTGATCGATGGTGATTTCGGCTGGCAGACAGAGCGGGCGGTCATGGATTTTCAATATAAATTCGGTATGAAGGTAGATGGTGTCGTCGGACGGGATACGAAAGAGATGCTCGTGAAGGCTACTCCCGGGTGGAGATCTAGCAGTGGGACCACGTCCACGGCGGTGAAGACGCGGAGCTTCTCAGCTGCAGATATGAAGCTGTTCGCTCGAGCAGTGTACAGTGAGGCGCGCGGCGAACCTTACGAAGGACAGGTGGCGATCGCTGCGGTTATCTTGAATCGGATCGCACACAGCTCTTTCCCGAATACCGTTGCTGGAGTCATCTATGAGCCTCGCGCATTCACCGCGGTCGATGATGGCCAATTCTGGCTTGAACCGGATGAGCAGGCATACAAGGCGGCACGGGATGCGATCAACGGCTGGGACCCGACTGGCGGTGCGATCTATTATTTCAACCCTGACACAGCTACCTCGGACTGGATATGGTCACGACCGCAGATCAAGCGGATCGGTAAGCATGTATTCTGTATGTAGAGGAGTAGAAGGGTGATGGCGGATTAAGCGCCCCTGTATATTATTTAGCGTCCTGCTTGCGGTGTGAACAAGCTGTTGAGCACGATCGTGACAGCACCGATCGCTGAAGCAAACTCCCCCTGTGAAGAGATGACGATCGATACAGCACGTGCGGGTGTATCCATCGCCCGTTCGTGGATCGTCGTATGGATCGGTTCTAAGAACATATCAGCTGCTCCTGTCACACCACCCCCGAGGATGATCTTCCGGGGGTTCAGTGTATTGATCAGGTTGGCCAGTCCGATACCTAGATAATGTCCAGTTCGTCTGAGGATGGCTATCGCAAGCTCATCTCCTCGCCTAGCTGCAGTATCGACCATCAGTCCGGTGATCGCATCTAGGTCGCCTGAACATAGATCCGTTAGCATGGAATGTTTACCTTCTCTGATGGATTGAGCTGCCTGTCTCGCGATCGCTGGACCTGAGACTAGCGACTGTAGACAGCCGTAGTTACCACATGTGCAGCGCGGGCCATTCATATCCACCGTCGTATGGCCGATCTCCCCCGCAGAATAGCTGGAGCCCTTATAGATCTGCCCATTCAGCACGATACCTGCTCCCACTCCATCGCCGATGTTCACCGCGATAAAATTACCAGTATCAGCCCCGGCTCCGAACCATTGTTCCCCAAGAGCGAAGGCGACGACGTCGTTCTCGACATGTACAGGAACACGATATTGCTGCTCCAACGGCTCCCTAAGTGGCATATCACGCAGGCCAAAATTAGGGGCAAACACAGCTGTACCAGCCTCCGGGTTAACCAGGCCATGCATGCCGATGCCGATCCCCATGAGCTGTTCCGTCGTTATGGAAGCACGTTGCAGCACATGGTTCACTGTCTCGATTACATGGAGCAGCAAGGATTCGCTATCGACAGCTGGTGGTAGTGTAAGTGTTACGTGAGCCTTAATATCCGCATTCAGGTTGGTGACGACAGCTCGCAGATGCTGGATGCCGATATCGATGCCGACGATGTGATAGGCATCAGCATGGATGCGGAGTAAGATCGGTCTGCGGCCACCGGTCGATTCGCCAAGCTCAGATTCGATGACCAGATTGTTGTCTAGCAGCTCGTTCACGATGTTCGTCACCGTTGGCGGTGTCAGCTTCGTAAGCTTGGCGATCTCCACCCTAGATATATCCCCGTGAGTCCGTATCGTATTCAGTACGAGCGAGCGGTTAAGCGATTTCATCCAACGGAAGCTTCCGACGATCGGGCTGTTCATGCTATTACGCCTCCTTCCATTTCCATAAGATGGGGTTAATATTTCCGTACGATCTTCGACAATATTGACGAACGTTATCTTTAATATTGTATATAACAGGTAAGGATATAAGCAACTATTTTCGTCGGGATAGTCCGAGTGATTGTTGAGTGGTTACTCGTGCAAGATTGTATGGTGTGGATTCGAAAAATGTGGTAGCATATACTTAATTAAATTAATTAATTTACAATTAAAACCAAATGCTTTTATGTGAAGATCATATTACTTGGAGGGTTCATAGATGGCTGAGCTACGCTATAATCCATTGCTACGTGATTGGACGATCGTCGCATCCAATCGCCAGCACAGACCGCATATGCCTAAAGACTACTGCCCGTTCTGTCCGGGCTCTGGAAAGGTGCCGGATGATTATGTCGTACATCGATATGATAACGACTTTCCGGCACTTCGAGAGGATCCGCCAGAGCCAGATCCGGTCGCCACGTCGTTATATCAGACAGCACCTGCTTATGGTCGCTGTGAAGTAATCTTGTATTCGCCAGAACATACGAAGACGCTACCGGAGCTCTCGATCGATCATATAGGTCAGCTCATCGACCTGTGGTCGGATCGATTCACAGAGCTATCGAAGGACCCGAATCATCAGTACATCATGATCTTCGAGAATCGCGGTGAAGAAGTCGGTGTCACGATGCCGCATCCGCATGGACAGATCTATGCCTATTCGAAGATGCCGCTGAAGATTCAGACGGAGCTGGCTGCTTGTAAAGCGCATCACGATGAGCATGGAACTTGCTTATTATGTGACATGAATCGCGAGGAGGCGGCATTCGGCGAACGTGTGATTATCGAGAATGATCACTTTATCTGTTACCTTCCATTCTTCACAGATTATCCGTATGGCGTGTTCATCGTCAGTAAGCACCACAAGACCGCCATTACGGACTTCACGGATGCGGAGAGAAGAGACTTAGCCGATATCCTGAAGCAGACGACGGGAACGATGGACGAATTGTTTGACCGACTGTTCCCTTATATGATGGTGCTGCACCAACGGCCGGTTCGAGGTGAGGATGTAGAGGATTATTACCATTTTCATATCGAGTTCTATCCTCCCCTGCGTGCGAAGGATCGCATCAAATATTATGCTTCCTCTGAGATGGGAGCGTGGGCCGCGACGAATCCGCTATGTGTGGAGGAGACGGCTGTACAGATGCGAGAAGCACACGGCCGATATATGAATAAACAAAGGGGGAGTCAGGATGAGATCTGAGATTCGTCATATGATGGCTACGAGGTTCGAGGAGATATTCGGTTCAGGGCGTGATACGAGATGGTTCTTCGCACCCGGACGTGTGAACTTGATCGGGGAACATACGGATTATAATGGCGGCTACGTATTCCCGGCAGCACTGACATACGGTACGTATGCACTTGTAAGAGCAAGAGAAGATCATACGTATCGATTCGCTTCGGTCAATTACCCGGGACGTGTTGTAGAGGTGCCTGTGGGTGATCTCGTCTATCGCGAAGAGGATGACTGGGCGAACTACCCGAAGGGAGTTCTTCAACAGCTCATCGCGTATGAGGGAAGCGAAGGAAATGTGGAGAAGCTCACGGGTGCAGATGTGTTATATTATGGCGATATCCCAAATGGTGCGGGGCTGTCATCGTCTGCGTCGATCGAGATGGTAACGGCTTATGCATTAAGTCAGATTGCCGGAATAGCCATACCGGTCATCGAACAGGTGAAGCTGTCCCAACGAGCGGAGAATGTGTTCGTCGGCGTAAACTGCGGCATCATGGATCAGTTCGCTGTCGGGATGGGAAAGGCGAACCACGCTGTGCGCCTGAACTGTGCAGATCTATCGTATGAGTATGCGCCCCTTCGACTCGAAGGGCATAAGCTAGTCATCACGAATACGAACAAGCGGCGTGGACTTGCTGACTCGAAATATAACGAGCGTCGTTCGGAGTGTGAGGCAGGGCTAGAGATCTTACGAGGGGTTATTCCTGATCTGCGGGATCTCGGCGCGCTTAGCCTGCAGCAGTGGGAGCAGCTCCAGCATCATGTGAGCGATCCGGTCATCCGTGCGCGTGTTCAGCATGTCGTCTCGGAGGACGATCGCGTGCTTCGCGCGGTAGATTCCCTGGCGAAGGATGACCTCGTCACGTTCGGGCAGCTCATGGTGGCGTCTCATGTGTCGTTAAGAGATCTCTATGAAGTGACGGGTGAAGAGTTAGATGCATTAGTAGAGGCTGCGCTTACCGTCCCTGGCTGCATCGGCAGTCGTATGACGGGCGCTGGCTTCGGCGGATGTACCGTCAGTCTCGTGCGGGATGAGGTAGTGGAGCGATTCCAGCAGGAGGTCGCACAGAAGTATGAGGAGGCGACGGGGCTCGTTCCGACCTTCTATGTATGCGAAGTAGGCGATGGCGTGAAAGAGATGACGGAAGAGGAGATATCATAGGTCGCGGCGCTCGAAAGTCGCAGATGAACGGGAAAATTCCCGTCCAGACGAGGTCGCGGCACCCTCCCACCGCGCTTCCGCTCGTTAGCTGCTCGTGAGAGTACCGGCTTTTTGCGCTGTGTGGCAAACCGTGGTAAGATTGATAAGAGGTATGTTCGATCAAGGGAGGAAGAACGTTGCTGAAGCGTACGTTAGTCGGGGTCATCCGCAGCCAGGAAACGACCGGTGAGAAGCCCAAATATCCAGGATTACATTCCCGGCATTTTAAACTGCCGAAAGATAAGCTGTTCGAGGAAGTCCTCGCGATCGTCAAGAAGTATCCAGGACTCAAGCTGTTGCACGATGTGAAGAATGTGGGAGAGATCGTTGCGGAGAAGAGAACTGCCACTGGACGTATTCAAGATGTTACGTTCACGGTAGTCGAGATCAACCCTGTGAAGAGTGCGGTAGATATCTACTCTGCATCACGTGGTTCGTTAGGCGATCTCGGCTCGAACTATCGACTCATCATGAATCTCCTGCGAGAGATTGACCGTAAGCTGAAAGACTATAAGGATAATTAGGATATATATATAATAACTGCGAGAGAAGAATTCTTCCCTCGCAGTTGTTGTTGATACGGTATTACAGCAGCTTCTGCAGTGCAGCAAGTGCGCTGTCGTAATCCGGATGCTCAGCCATCTCTTGATTAACAGAGACATAGGCCAACGTATCGTTAGCATCCACGATGAAGATCGAACGAGCTAGTAACCGTAGTTCTTTGATCAATACGCCGTAAGAAGTACCGAACGAGACATCGTAATGGTCGGAGAGCATCTCTACTTTGTCGATACCAGCTGCTGCGCAATATTGTTGCTGTGAAGACGGAAGATCCACACTGATCGTCAGGATGACGACGTTGTCTCCGAGCTTAGCAGCTTCCTCGTTAAAGCGGCGAGTCTGTGCGTCACAGATGCCCGTATACAAGGATGGAACCACGTTGATCAATTTGATCTTACCCTTGTATTCGGAAGAGGACTTCGAATCGACCAAGCTGCTGCGAACGGTGAATTCAGGCGCTTTGTCTCCTACCTTCAGTTCGGGACCGACAAGCGTCAACGGATTGCCCTTCAGTGTATGTACACCTAATCTTTCCTGTGTCATTACCAATCACTCCTTAGTCAGGAAATATTTTATTTCTGGCATTTGCCACATATTATTATAACGGTTTGAAAACCTAGTTGTCCATGTCCACACACGAAAGGAGCCTCACTATGTTTGTTCGTACGGAAAGCCTTCGATCTTACATCCGTTTATATCCGGTGAATTCCGCAATCCTGCTCATCTGCATCCTGATGTTTGTCGCGATGACTTTAAGTGGAGGTACACAGGATACAGAGACATTAGTTAGATATGGCGCATTCATCGCACCGTTTCCGTTCGGAGAGAGCTTTCTATGGGGAGGTAGTCTTGACTACTTCCGGTTTATTAGTTCGATCTTTATCCATATCGGATTTCCTCACTTGCTCTTTAATGGCTTCTCGATCTTCGTCTTCGCACCTGAGCTGGAGAGATTGTTCGGTCATGTTCACTATGCGATCTTCTTTGTCGTGACAGGTATCGCGGGTAACGTCGCATCTCATCTTAGCCACTCGATCACGTTTGATGGGCTCTACACGCCGTCTGCAGGCGCTTCTGGAGCGATCTTCGGTGTGTTTGGAGCGTATCTCGCACTCGTTCTCCTCCGCAAAGCGTACGTCGACAAGGGCACGTATACGACGATCATGACGCTCGTCATCATGGGTGGTGTATATTCGTTCATCGTACCGAACGTCGGTTGGGAAGCGCATCTTGGTGGATTGATCGCAGGATTTGTGTGGATGTCTGTACTGCTGCAGGTGAAGCGGTCTAGAAGGTCTTGAGGATGGTCGTAGGCTGCCTCATATCTAGTGACTACCGCTGCTAGGTGCCCTGAGCACTTCCATGCAGACAAACATGCACAGATGTACTATAATAGGAATTTGGTGACCGAATACTAATACGTCCTGGAGTGTACGATAACGTGGAATTGCGACAGCTTCAATATTTTGTGAAAGTGGCAAAGATGCAGCATGTTACGCAAGCGGCAGAGGAGCTGCATATTGCACAGTCAGCTGTTTCTAGACAGATTCATCAACTAGAAGAGGAACTAGGCGTTTCCTTATTCATTCAACACGGGCGAAACCTGCAGCTTACTCCCGTCGGTAAGCTGTTTCTGAAACGCATCGAGACGATACTAGGGGACATCGATAAGGCGATTCATGAGGTTCATGATTTCCTAGATCCGGAGTATGGTGAAGTGCGCATCGGATTTCCGCACAGTCTAGGTGTTATCTTAGTACCAGATATCGTCTCGAAATTCAGGAAGAAGCATCCGCATGTCAGGTTTAAGTTTCGTCAAGGCGTATATCAGAGCTTGATAAGAGATGTACTCCGTGGAGAGCTTGACCTAGCATTCATCGCTCCTTATCCAGAGAATCACGAGCAAGTAACCGGAGAAGTGTTGATGACAGAAGAATTGTTCGCGGTCTTGCCGCAGAACCATCCGCTAGCTAATCGTTCAACCATACACCTGAATGAGCTGAAGGATGATCCGTTCGTTCTGTTTAACGAAGGTTATTCGTTACGAACACTTGTATGGGAGGCGTGCCGAGAAGCTGGATTCATCCCGAAGATCGCTTTTGAAGGAGAAGAGACGGACACGATCCGCGGTCTCGTAGCGGCGGGGATGGGGGTCAGCCTATTGCCTAATCTTGCCCTACAGGAGATCTCACCACTGCAGCCGGTGAAGGTTGTGATCGAGGAACCGAGGGTGGTGCGTACGATCGGTCTTATCCGCCGGGTGGACGAGAAGCTGCCGCTCGTCGCAGAGGTGTTCCGCAGCTTCCTGCTCAGATACTTCGAAGAACATCAGGTATGAATGTGACGATAGATATGAATATGATTAGGGAATAATCGAAACGGAAAACAGACAGCGGCTAGTCGGATGACTGCGCGGCTGTCTGTTTTTGTTGCGTGGTGAATACATGGTTCGCATACAGAGGACAGTTAGTGAGTGCAGTGCTAGATCCTCCGAAACGGAACCACCGGTACGGGAACCACCGGAACGGAACCACCGAAACGGAACCATCGATACGGAACCACCGGTACGGGAACCACTGGTACGGAACCAAGTTACGTTCTATCAAGTGCCTGATGTCGGTTAATTCCGGTTCTGCTGGCTTAAGAAGATCATGACGAACTTCAGAAGCTGTAGAAGAGCGATCAACGTCGCTGCGACGTAAGTGAGAGCAGCGGCATTCAATACTTGTGCGACACCGCGCTCTTCCGAGTTGGTGATGAAGCCTTCCGATATCATCAGCTCTCTCGCTCTTGCGCTAGCGTTAAACTCGACAGGCAACGTGACGACTTGGAAGGCGACGGCTGCCGCGAAGAAGATTATCCCTAGCAGGAAGAACGTCTGGCCGAATACAGAACCGAGACCGCCGAAGATCAGACCCGCGATGATCAGGAATGGTGCAAGACCCGAAGCGAAGTTCACGAGCGGGAACATGCGGTGTCGAAGCACTAGCATCGGATAGGCTACCGAGTGCTGGATCGCATGCCCTACCTCATGGCAAGCGACAGAGATCGCAGATATGGAGCTCGATCCGAAGACCGGTTCTGACAAGCGAACGACCTTATGGATCGGGTCGTAGTGATCCGTTAATGTGCCACGCACGGGCTCGAGCTTCACATCATGCAAGCCGTGGTTGTCTAGCATACGTCTAGCCGCTTCGGCACCTGTTACGCCAGACGAGCTCGAGACGTTAGACCATTTGCGAAAAGTACCTTGAACGCGAAACTGTGCCCATAGAGACAGGCCGAAAGCGATAAGTATAGGGATATCCATCCAGTGAAAATAACCAAATCCGAAAAACATGCCAATCCCTCCGATAATGACTCTTCATAGTATCTGTAAGTCCCATTATTTCATTACGACAACATGAGATCAAGGTTTCATCAAATGCGCTTAATGTAAAAAATACCAGGAAAGATCAGTGATCAAAATCACAGACAGACTCAAGGAACGAAATTCAACCGTCAATCGATGTCATGTCTAAATCATGGACAGAAGGATCGCTATCCAACGCTCAACGGACTGTCATGTCGAATTCACAGACTCGAGGATCGCTATCCCAACGCTCAACGGACGGTCATGTCGAATTCACAGACTCAAGGATCGCTATCCCAACGCTCAACGGACGGTCATGTCGAATTCACAGACTCAAGGATCGCTATCAACGGTCAACATGGTCATCCAATGCCATGTCTATGTCGATCGTAGTCGCGGTCTCTTGGGATAGTAGCTTCTCGCGATATACACGCGGCGGAAGCCCGTATACCTTCTTGAAGATCTTCGAGAAATGCAGTGGATCCTCGTAGCCAACTGATCTTGAGATATCCCCGATCGTTAACTTCTCAATAAGCATGAGTTGACAAGCTCTCTGCAACCGGTAGCGAATGAGATAATCTTGGATGCTCGTATGCAGCTGTCTCCGAAACAGGGTATTCAGATAACTTCTGTTCAGGCCGATGGTGCGGGCGATGTCGGTTACGGTTATCTTGTTCGCATAATTCAGCTCGATAAAGCGGAGCACCTTCTCCACATATTCCTCTAGCTGAGGCTTCTTCTCTACGGTCGGCTGTGGATGATGCTCGATGAGTGCGGCCATGAATTCGTACAGCAGACCTGTTAATCGGATGTCGCCTGCTCTCGCATAGGGAGCGGTTCTGATCATCGACATGATGCACTGTTCAACCGTTCGATCTGTTCCGCAGTCGATCGTAGGGGTCTCAGCAGATAGTCCGGCTCTATGTAACAGTGTCTCCGCAAGTAATCCATTAAATCCAACCCATACATATGACCATGGAGTGGCGTTATCTGCTTCGTAATATGTGACGGTGTCTGGGTAGATCATGAACCCCTGACCCTCGCCAAGTGTATAAGTGTGTCCTCCGACATGGAATATCCCCTGCCCTTGTGTGACGAAGTGGAATAGGTAATGATCGCGCACAGCAGGCCCATAATGATGCCTAGGCTCACAATCTTCGAAGCCGTAGTGGATGAGGAATAGCTCGGCGTGATGCAGGCTCCGTGGGACGAAGAATTCGGTCATGTGCCCACCCCTTTCTCAACCTTGACGATATACGAAAATCGTGCTTTGTACAAGATTAGGATGGAGTTCGTTTTATTCAATAAGAAATAAAAATCGGCCTCCCATCCGTTAAATTACCTAACATACTACACTGTGATAACCGAATGCTTTCACTCATATTAACAACATCATTCGGATTCAGTGTCGATATTGATTGTCAAACGAATCAATCACAACTATAATGACATTAAGAATTACTCGTCATGTTATGAAATGTAACATGACTAAACGAAAAGGGGAGCTGGTAACCATGATGAAGAAGATTATGTGGATCGTAGCTGCTGCTTGTTGTTTATTTCCAGCTACAGCTTTCGCCTCAGAAGAAGCGATCGCGATGAACACGATGGGGCTGAATGCTCTATGGATCATGTTAGGAGCCATCCTCGTGTTACTCATGCAAGGCGGATTCATCTTCCTAGAGACGGGTTCCACACGCATGAAGAATGCTGGACACGTGGCAGGCAAGACGGTGTTCACCGTGGGGCTCGCTGCTCTCGTCTATTGGGCAGTCGGTTATGGGTTTTCGTTCGGTGGTGGCAGTTTGGCGGCAGTGATCGGACTGGAGAACTTCTTCTTCGATATCCCAGTATCGGCTTCAGCGGATGCAGGTTATCCGGACGCCGTGTTCTTCGTCTTCCAGTTCGCGTTCATCGCCGTGTCGCTATCGATCGCATGGGGTGGTTTCGCAGAGCGTGCGAAGCTGTCTGTCTATCTGATCTTCACGGTCTTGTTCTGCGCTATCGTCTATCCGGTTATCGCTCACTGGATCTGGGGTGGTGGATGGTTAGCTGAGCATGGGAAGCAAGACTTTGCCGGCTCGACTGTCGTGCACTTGACCGGGGCGATGGCAGCACTCGCTGCGACGATCCTGCTGAAGCCTCGTATCGGCAAGTATAACAAGGACGGATCCGTGAACGCGATCAGTGGTCATAACCAAGTATACACGACGATGGGTGTGCTGCTCTTATTCATCGGCTGGTTCGGCTTCAACGGTGCTTCCACTGTCGCCGTCGATGATGGATTCTTCGCATATGTCGCTGCCACCACATTGCTCGCTACTGGTGCTGGGACGGTCGCAGCACTCTTAGTATCTTGGGCCGCAACGGGCAAAGCAGATATCGTCGTCATGCTGAACGGTGCACTGGCTGGTCTCGTCGCGATCACTGCGTCCACAGCATTCGTCGAGCCTTGGGCAGCTATCGTCATCGGTGCGATCGGCGGCATCATCGTCTACCCATTCATGAAGCTGCTCGACAAGCTTCATCTGGACGATCCGATCGGCGCGATCACGGTACATGGAGCGATCGGCGTATGGGGAACGCTGTCCAACGGACTGTTCGCAGCACCACACCTCGTCGAGAAGCTAGGCGTCGGTGAAGCTGGACTGTTCTATGGTGGTGGATTCCATCAGCTTGGTGTGCAGGTTCTTGGGGTCGTCGCTTCGGGGCTATATGCATTCATCGTGTCATTCGTTATCCTGCTGATCATCAAAGCGGTCGTCGGCTTACGTGTAACAGAAGAAGAGGAGATTATGGGTCTCGATCTGAGTGAACACGGAGCATACGGTTATCCAGAACACATGAAGAAGCAAGACCAGCTCAGCGTATAGTGGCTAGTGGTTCGAGCGTGTTGGCTGGAGGCATATAGTAGATCGACGGCTTGAACGACTGAATAATCTCATGAGGATACAGGGTGATCGGGTATTATCTCCAACCCTTGAGAGGTTCGGTACATTATACGGAAGGGGCCGTGTCAGGATGCTATATCTCTCGTTCGAGTCCGTGGAGAGGAGCATATACGAAGCTTCAGACTGGCATAAGCTACGAACACTTCGTGATACCTTCCAGGCTGGATTCGAAGCTCAACTCATCGACGCTTCCACGGTCACGGATTACCGGGAGCGGTTGAATCTCATGCATGACACACTCATACAGAGAGCCGTCCGACTAGCGGAGGAAGAGCTGAAGGAGGAAGGACAGGGTGCGCCCCCTGTCCCTTACTCTTTTGTGCTGTTCGGCAGCGGTGGTCGATCGGAGCAGACGCTGTGGAGCGATCAAGATAATGGGCTGATCTACGATGATGCGGAAGCTTGTGGCGAACCCGAAGCTGTAGACAGATATTTCTCACAGCTTGCGCTTCGCATACGTACGGGCCTCGAGTTGCTGGGTTACCCTCCATGTGAGGGGGATGTCATCTGTACGAATGCGAGGTGGTGTAAACCGCTGTCGCGATGGCGTGATATGCTGGATGAGTGGGTCGAAGAGCCTTGCTTTGATCATATTCGTTATATGCTTATCGTTGCGGATATGCGAAGTGTCTATGGCGATCGTGGGCTGTGCAGGAAGGTGAAGGAGCGGCTATATGAGGTCACCGAAGCACAACCGATGATCCTACAAGCGATGGTGAACAACACCCTTCGCCACAAAGTGTTGATAGGGCCATTCGGCAATCTGCTGCGTGAGCGGTATGGCGTATATACAGGTGCGATCGACATCAAGTATGGCTCGTATATTCCGATGGTTAATGGGATCCGCATGCTTGCGATCCGTGAATCGATCGATGTGACCAGTACACTCGGGAGACTCGGAGAGCTGCGCCAGAGACGCATCATAGGAGATGCAGATGTGGCAGCATGGCAGAGAGCGTTCGAGCTCAACCTGCGTCTACGTCTGATGGCGGTTCCGGAGTCTGACAGCGGACTGCTCACCTCGACTGGCAAGATCATGGTGCACAGGATGACTAGGGAAGAGGTACATGAGTTGAAGGAAGCGCTGCGTATCGGACGCCACCTGCGAAGATATGTGCAGAGGTGCGGAGCAAGAAGATGAGACGTGAGTAAGGGGGTCAAATAAAGGATCAAGACCAGGCCATGAGAAAGATAACCCAACCGTACGGATAAAGGAGGGACAACGAGCGATGAAGGATCCAGACAGCCGTCAGAAGACGGACTCGCGCAGATCGAGAGCTACGGGGTTGCGAGGTGCGATCGCCTCCGTGTTCGGCTTGCCGCAAGCACAGCACCAAGCAACCATCCGATCCGCGATGAAAGATCAACGGCAGACATCGATCTTCGAGCTGCCACTGTCCGACCTTCAGACGGTCGTATTCGATCTGGAGACGACTGGTTTTCACCCCTATAATGGCGATGAGATCATCTCCCTCGGTGCTGTCATAACGGTTGGGCAGATGGTACAAGCGGAAGAAACCTTCTATAGCTTAGTGAATCCACAGCGCAAGATTCCAGACGATATCACGCGGTTGACGAGGATTACGAATGAGATGGCGACGGTCGCGCCTGATCTCAAGGAAGTGCTGCCGCTGTTTCTCCGGTATGTACAGAGGAGGGTGCTCGTTGCACACGGCACGGGACATGATAAGCAGTTCCTGAACGCCGCTCTGTGGCGGACGGCGAAGATCCATCTGTCGCATCGCGTGCTGGACACGATCCTCGTGGCGAAGTGGCTCCATCCTAGCTGGACATCCTACGATCTAGATGTGTTGCTCGATAGGTACAACATACCGGTGACGACCCGGCATCATGCGCTATGTGATGCGATCATGACCGCTTCTCTGTGGACGAAGCTCATGGCAGAGATCGCCGATCGTAATATTACGACACTTGGCGATCTCTATGCGCATCTGAGCCATCATGTGAGATAAGTCGTCAGCGGGTTACGGCCCGGCTAGCCAGCCTCGCTAAGATGGCGATCAGGCTTGATTAAGGCGTACGACAACGCAGGTGCGACAACGCAGATACCTAACGGCTAACCAGCCTCGCTCAGACGGCGATCAGGCTTGATTAGGCGTACGACAACGCAGATACCTAACGGCTAACCAGCCTCGCTCAGACGGCGATCAGGCTTGATCAAGAAGAAGACAAGCCCTAGCGTGATGAGAGACAGCGATGACACCGTGATGAATACAAGCTCGTTCGAGATGTCCATCATCCAGCTGAAGAGAGGTGGACCGAAAGCTACACCAAGAAACCGTAAGCTGCTGTATAAGGATGTGATCATGCCACGCTCACTCTTGCTGACGGAGCCGGTGATCATCGTATTCAGACAAGGGAGCAAGAGACCAGTCCCGATACTGCTCAGCGTGAGGAATCCGATCAGGAGATAGATGTTCTTGAATAGGAAGATGGACAACCCTAGTGAGATCGTCATCAAGATGAGCCCGATATTCATCAGCCAACGCATCAGAAGCCCATTCTTCTTGATCACGCTGCCTGTTATATAGGATGTTGTGACCAGACCCATGAGCGGGATCGCGAGGATGAGCCCCTTGATGACCCCATCGATGTTATACGGCTTTTCTTCTAGGATTTGCGACAGATAGAAGAGCGCTCCGAACAGGATGAATAGTCCAAGTGAACCCGCGAAGAACGATGTAATCAGCCATCTGCCCTTCTCTTTCATCACCGTGCCGATCGAGCGCAGATATTCCTTCAGCTTCTTCGGCTTCGCATCCTGCTTCGGCTCCTTCACGAGGAAGATGACAGCGAGTAACGACAGTGCACAGAATACCGGGAAGGCAAAAAACGCCGCGTACCAGATAATGAGTGCTAACAACGAACCGATGATTGGGCTGACGACCTTGCCGAAGCCGTTCGATGCTTCGATAAGGCCTAGCGCCCGGCTTTCCTCGCCGCCTTTGTACAGATCGCCGACGAGTGCCATCGCGATCGGCGACGTTCCGGCTGCACCAAGCCCTTGAATCGCTCTTGCCGTGATCACCACTCCGTAGGATTCCCAGATCGCCCCGAATCCAGCTAGTACCCCTGCTGCGCCATATACGATGAGCGAAGGGATGATGATGACTTTTCGTGAGTACCGGTCTGATAGATACCCTAATATGGGGATGAACAATCCTGCCGTGATCGAAAATAAACTAATCGTTAAGCTGCTCTGAAACTGTGTGATGTTAAGTGATTTCTGCATCTGCGGTAGCACGGGGATGAGCATCGAATTACCAAGGACTAGAACGAGTGGGATCGTCGCAAGTGCCATATATACCCATACTTTTCCCTTTCCCTTGCCTTTGCCGCTGGATTGCTGTTTATGAGACTCAGACTCATCGCTTGCTTCGGTTTCTGGATCTAGCTCGATCTCGCTCCGAAACGTGATATCAAGAAGTCTCTGCTTCGATTTCTCCATGATGGCTGTCGACCTCCGAATAGGAATAATCGTAACATACCCGCATCGGGTGAGAGTCATACATGGCGGATGGGAAGCCAGTTATTCACTGCGTCAAGTTGCTATTCGGACGGTAGCAAGGTATGATAATGTATGATTCAACAGGATGAAAGAGGAGTGGCATATGAGACGAAATGTGATCATTGTCGTTGCAGCAGTTTTATTGATCGCAGCTGCGATCGTCACAAACGCTAGCAAGAAGGATCCATCACCAGCTGGGACGGCGGCTGGGAATGCTCAGAATGGTACTGAGCAGGTGCTGGAGGCAGCTCCAGTGGAGGGATTTCTTGCTCCAGAATTTTCGTTAACCACATTGGATGATCAAACATATAGCTTCGATCGGGGCGCGCAGGATAAGCCTGCCCTCATCAATTTCTGGGCATCATGGTGTCCTCCGTGCATCGATGAAGCCCCTGCACTGAGGGAGCTCCATGAGGAATACGGTGAGAAGGTAGAATTCATCACGGTGAATTTGACTTATTTTGAGACCCGAGGAATGGATGAAGTGAACAAGTTCGTTCAGACGTATGAATGGAGTATGCCGATATTGCTCGATGAGGATGGTGAGGTCTTCCAGAGGTATCGAGGACAAGGCATCCCGCTTACCGTGCTTGTTGATGGCAACGGGGTCATCGATCATATCGTATATGGGGAGATTGATCCCAAAGACTTGGAGAAGCGACTCGCAAAGCTTTGATGTGAGGTTAAGTAATAACGACAAGCGAACGACAAACTTAACATTAGGCTCTAACGGTAATCTGTAACGATAGACTTAACGACAACCGAACGACAAGCGATAAGCTGTACGCTATAAACATGACCGCCACCATCTTATTGATCGCGTTGGCGGTTATTAATTTCTAATGGCATTATCCCACTCAATCAGGGGACGTGCTGGTCGTGTATGTCTAGTTCCACTCCCTAGTGGCATTATCCCACTCAATCAGGGGACGTGCTGGTCGTGTATGTCTAGTTCGACTCCCTAGTGGCATTATCCCACTAAGTCAGGGGACGTGCTGGTCGTGTATGTCTAGTTCGACTCCCTAGTGGCATTATCCCACTCAATCAGGGGACGTGCTGGACGTGTGTGTCTAGTTCCACTCCCTAGTGGCATTATCCCACTCAATCAGGGGACGTGCTGGACGTGTGTGTCTAGTTCCACTCCCTAGTGGCATTATCCCCTTCCGTCAGGAATCGGATATTTGTTTTGGCAGTTTCAATAAGTGAACTTCCCTACCGACGTGATCTTCATGAGGAATAGATATGATGGAATAATAGATTTCTTACAAATGCTTATGTTGCCGAATTCTCTGTATATGAATTTGAATCTCCACCAATATATTAAGCGGAGTTCGATTTGTATTGAGATGGTGGTATGGTACATGGAGGATAGGGTTGAGGTCGAAAACTGAGCGAAGGGGATAATGCTGAAAGGCGTAGAACGTTGTGTGAATGAATACTGAGCGAAGGGGATAATGCTGAAAGGCGTAGAACGGTTGTGTGAGTGAATACTGAGCGAAGGGGATAATGCTGAAAGGCGTAGAGCGGTTGTGTGAATGAATACTGAGTGAAGGGGATAATGCTGCAAGGGACGGTAGAACGTTGTGTGGATGAATGCTGAGCGAAGGGGATAATGCTGCAAGGGGGGGCGTCTACCTGTGGAATCATAACCGAGGCAGGCAGGAAGGCGGTGTTTATAAGCATGATTGTTTCTCATGATGTTAAACGAACATAAAAAACGAAGGTATCGGCGTTCTACCGATACCCTTTCAATTCGTGCGCTAAGCAGCACATCGTCTAAAGTGAAGCTCCTAGCTCATCATCGCAAGGAGGAGAAAGGCGCTTAGCTTACCAGAACCGCTATGCCGTATGGCCTGTGAAGATCTAGCTCCACATCCAATAGTCCATCTTAAACAGTTCACCCTCAGGGTTTCCTCTAAACACATAAAACACATCATGAACGCCAGTAACATGTGTCACCTCTGAGGTGACAAGCTTCCAGCTATCCCATGAACCTGTGTTATCGACCTTAACGCTACCGATCGGTGTGCCTTCTGGACGATCTAGATAGATATCGATATATCCACCTTGAGTATCACTCGATACACAGGCAGTAAATGATCGTGCGCCGTTGTCACCGAAGTCGACTTCTCGTAGCTTGATGAAATCTCCGTTGTTCACATCACAGATGTTCATTCCGCCCTGGCTGCAGGATTCTGTACGAATTCCTTCTGCCCAGGCTATCGTCTCAGCTTCGTTACGAACGTAGGGATCTAACCGTCCGACTGGAGCCACACCTTCTGTTGTCATATGTAGAACGGGGATCGATCCGTCTTCAAGATAGGTGAACTCCTCAACACATACAGAACGAGTGAATCCTCCGCCACCAGGTAATGCTCCGTTATGATAGAAGAAATAGGAGTTTCCTTTGTAATGTGCGACACCTGGATGATTCGTAAAGCTCGTCCCCTCTGTCGGCATGATAATCCCACGGAATTCCCAAGGTCCTGTCGGGCTCAGACTCGTAGAGTACGCGATATTCTCAGGAATGCCACTGGCAGCATACAGCATATAGTAGAGACCATTCCGTTTGTAGACCCATGGCCCTTCTTCATATAGCGTGGTCCGTTCGGATTCACCTTGACGCTTGCCGAATCCCTCTTCAGTTAATGGAACCTGTACGATGCCGACCGTCTGATCATATGAGATCATATCCTCATGCAGCTTTACATACCAGAGATGAGGGTTTCCCCAATATAGATAGGCTTGACCATCATCGTCGATGAATACGGTAGGATCGATATCTCCGGTACCAGTCTCCACGAGCGGATGACCTAATGCATCCTTAAACGGACCAGTAGGTGAGTCCGATACCGCAACGCCTACTGCCATATGGCCGCCTTTTTTATTCATCGGAACATAGAAGTAAAACTTGCCATTCCTCTCGATACATTGGCCAGCCCAGGCATCTCCTCTCGCCCACTCAAAATCCGAGTATGAGAGGGGAGATCCGTGGTCAGTCCAGTTCACCATATCCTTGGTCGAATAGCATCGCCAATCATTCATAGTGAACCAGGTTGAGCCATCTTCATCGTGCCCCGTATATAGATACAGCGTATCTTGATAAACCATCGGAGCTGGATCTGATGTGTACATGGTCTGGATAACGGGATTACCTGAATCATATGATTTCTTCATGCCACAACACCTCTTCTTCATTGTTATATAAGAATGTCATGTTAGAATTCGGTTCCTAGCCGTATGCTAGTGATTCAAGATTCAAGCTAGTGATTCATGCTAATGATTCAAGATAATGATTCTAGCAAGTGATTCAAGCTAGTGATTCACGATGCCGAGGCGCTTCGTCTCGATATGGGCTGGCTCGATGCGTTCTTTTCCCATCAACGCGTAGCGCATACTGTCGACGAGGGCTTGCCAGCTCGCTTCGATGACGTTCTCCGATACACCAACCGTGCTCCAGGAGTTCGTGGAATCAGATGATTCGATCAAGACGCGAACTTTAGCGGCGGTGGCACTCTTCTCGTCGATCACACGCACCTTGTAGTCGGCGAGATGCATGCTATGGATCGATGGATAATATTGCTCTAGTGCTTTACGCAGTGCGTTATCAAGTGCATTCACCGGTCCGTTGCCTTCTGCAGCTGTGAACACCGTCTCACCGCCGATCTTCAGCTTCACGATCGCTTCTGATACGACTCCTGAACGATCGACAGATTTCTCGACGATGATCTTGAATGATTCGACTGAGAACACTTCTTCCAGACTTCCTGTTGCTTCACGGAGCAGAAGCTCTAGTGACGCATCAGCACCTTCGAACTGGAAGCCTTCATGCTCAAGCTGCTTGATCCGCTGGATCGCTTCTCTTGCTACATCGTTGTCGAGCTGGAGATCGAGCTGTAGCTCCTGTGCCTTGAACAGCACGTTGCTCTGCCCGGCTAACTCCGACACGAGCACACGCTGCTTATTGCCGACGAGCTCTGGCTCGATATGCTCATAGGTTCGTGGATGCTTACGGATCGCCGATACATGGATGCCGCCCTTATGTGCGAATGCTGCACTGCCGACGAACGGCTGATTGACCGGCATGCTCACATTCGCGATCTCGCTAATATAGCGCGCGATCGTCGTAAGCGACTGCAGCTGTTCATCCGTTACGACTTCATAGTCAAGCTTTAACTGCAGATTCGGGATGACGGATACGAGATTGGCGTTACCGCACCGTTCACCGTAGCCATTGATCGTGCCTTGCACCTGTCTCGCGCCTGCCTGCACAGCAGCGAGGCTGTTCGCGACGCCTAGCTCACAGTCGTTATGCGCGTGGATGCCGATGTCTGCAGGGATACGCTCTTTCACAGCGCGTACGATGTCTCGGATCTCCTCCGGCATCGTCCCGCCGTTCGTGTCGCATAAGACGATCCAGTCGGCACCGCCGGCATGTGCTTGTTCGAGTGTTGAGAGAGCATACTCGGCGTTGTTCTTGTATCCGTCGAAGAAGTGCTCCGCATCATAGATCACTTCGAGGCCATTATCCTTCAAGAAGCGGACAGAATCATGGATCATCGCCAGATTCTCCTCAAGCGTTGTCTCAAGCGCCGTCGTCACCTGAAAATCCCATGACTTGCCGAAGATCGTCGCGACTTGTACGCCCGATTCCAGTATCTTGTTAAGATTCGTATCGTCTTCCGGAGAGATGCCTTTGCGACGTGTGCTACCAAATGCCGTAATCTTCGCATGTTTCAGGTTCAGTCCTTTGGCTCGCTCGAAGAACTCGATATCTTTATTATTACTTCCCGGCCAACCGCCCTCGATATAGTGAACGCCTAGCTCATCGAGCCTGATGGCGATTTTCAGCTTGTCTTCAACGGATAGACTCACGCCTTCACCTTGTGTACCGTCACGAAGTGTGGTGTCGAAGATATAAACTTTGCGAGACATCGGTATTCCTCCTTATGTTGCGGTTCCAAAAAAGTCCGGATGTATAGAATGTAATCATTATAGCATGATAATAGGTAGTTGTGTGATAGATACACATCTAAACAATCTTACACTACATGGTACATATTATCAATAAGCGCGGTCATTGAACTGGCTATTGATTTATTATATATTAGTGTGGAATAAGCCAAGTGAATCGCTTGAGGAGGACTTGTCCATGGCCAAATATACTTGTGTAGATAAAGATACTTGCATCGCATGCGGTGCTTGTGGTGCTTCCGCCCCTGATATATTCGATTACGATGATGACGGACTGGCAGAGAACATCTATGAGGGAGACGAGAATCGCGGCGTCGTAGAGATCCCTGAGGAGCTATATGATGACTTGCAGGACGCGGTGGATGGTTGCCCGACGGATTCGATCCAAGTCAGAGAAGAGCCGTTCGAATAGCCCGTCAGCTACTATCCCGATGTACGATAACGATCAGTTTCGACATATTCCATCCTAACTTTATAGGGGCCGGACGACTGGCTCCTATTTTTTTCGTGCATTATACCTAGTATTAATGTAGGATTAGAGTTATAGAGTATGGATACTTCATGCAAGGGGACCAGTATAATCTATGAAGAAGAAGAAGCTTCGCGCCTCGATCATTGCCAACCTCATCATCCTATTCGTCATCATCGCCTATTCCATCGCTGCTGCTCCACAGGTTCAACTCATCCAGATGAATCCGTTTAAGGTGCTAGATAACTTTGCTTATGATACGAATATGAGATCTTCGATGACACATATGCCACATGAGGATATCTTCGTCATCGCGATCGACGATGAGACAGTTGAGGCACTCGGCATGTTTCCGTTCAGCCGCGAATACTATGTGCCATTCCTGGACGCCGTGTCTCAAGCCAAGGCTGTAGCGTTCGATATCCATTTCGTCAGTGAGAGTGAAGATCCTGTGATCGACGAGATGTTCGCAGAGCAGCTATCTCTGATGGATAATGTGATCCTGGCGGCGTCTGTCAACCTAGAGAGCGGACTGGAGCGTGCTGTATACGTACATAAGGACCGGCTCGTGAGTGGCCAGTTGTTAACGCCACTGAAGATCCTAGCAGATGAAGCAGAGCTCGCCCATATGAATCGGTACGCTGAGCGGGGATACGATGACGGTGTGATTCGCAAGACGTGGCTCATGCTAGACTCTGATCAAGGACCGATCCCATCGCTCGCTTACAAGACGGCGGAGATGGCCGGTGCTGATCTAGATCAGTACATGAACCATCCGCAGGCGGAAGCTGTGATTAAGTACGACGCAACATCTTATGACTTCTATACGTTATCGTTTCTCGATGTGATCAGCGGTGTCTACCCGCCAGAATTCTTCGAGGATCTGATCCTGCTGGTCGGACTTACCGGCATGGGTGAAGATACTGGGAATACGGCCGTAGAGAATAATGTCAACCTCGTCTATGCGCATGCGGCGATCGTCGATCAGCTGCTAAAGGGTGAGCAGATTCATATCGCGGCGTTCACACTCGTCAGTCTGCTCATGGCGCTCATGTTCGTTGCAGCTGTCCTGTTAACCTGGCTGTTCAAGCCACTGTATAGCGTGGTAGCAACGATCGGTATCGTTACGTTGCTCGTATATGGTCAGCATTACGTGTTCCAATCAGCGGATTATTATGTGAACACCGTCTATCCGATCCTCGTCTTGATCATCTCATACGTGGTGAATATGACGGTGAAGACGTACTTCGAGCAGAAGCATAAGAGCTTCATCACGAAGCAGTTCGGCCGCTACCTATCACCTGATCTGGTCAAGCAGATCGCCCGCAGTGACGATGAGCTACCGCTAGGTGGGATCAACAAGGAGCTGTCGATCTTATTCCTCGATATCCGAGGGTTCACCACTCTATCTGAGAAGCTGAGGCCGGAAGAGGTCGTCGACTTCTTGAACACGATGTTTGACTTGATCACGGAGAAAGCACTGCTGAATCACGGCACGATCGACAAATTCATCGGCGACGCTGCGATGATCATCTTCAATGCACCGCTCGATGTAGAGCATCATCCGTACTATGCCGTGAAGACCGCGTATGACATCCAGACAGGGATGCAGGAAGTACGTCAGCTGATTCAAGATAAGCACGGTGTGACGATCAGTATCGGCGTCGGCGTCCACACAGGCGAAGTAGTCGTCGGCAACATCGGCTCCTACCTGCGTGTTGACTATACCGCGATAGGTGATAACGTCAACATCGCGGCTCGTATCGAATCGAATACCGTGGCGAACCAGATCCTCGTCTCCGAGACGACGTATGAGCTAACGAAGGAGCATATCGATTACAACTGTATCGGTGAACGGCTGATGAAAGGCAAGACTGTGCCGATCAAGCTATATGAGGTATTGGAGGTGCGTGGGACACCAGATAGGAAGCCGGCTAAGAGTAAGATAGTAGATGCAGAAGAGAGCGCAAGCTGACGGACTGGTCTGACGCTACTAATCTATGAATGAGTGTGATTTTTGATTGCTAATTAATAGAAATATCTTTAGAATAATGTCGAGAGTGAATCTTACTAGAATAGTACATTGAAGGTTAGGTGAGGGAATGAGTTTCATGCGTGCGAGAATCGTTAAGACGATGATGCTCGTGATGGTGATGGCGATGGTATTCACCATCGTTAGTCCGCTGCTAGCCGATCAGGCACTGGCAGCTTCGTCAAGAGCAGCATCTGTCGTCGAAGTAGAAGGAACAGCTTATCTCAAGAAGGCTGGCGGTACGAAGAAGTTCCGTCTATTCAAGAAGATGACGATCAATCAAGGTGACACGATCATCACGGAGAAGGATTCGAGCGTTATACTGAACGTGATCGATCGAGAAGACGAAGTGACGATCGGTGAGAATTCGGAGATCTATATGTCGGATCTGTTGGAGGATGACGGTGCTACGACGGGTATGAAGGTCTGGGCAGGCTCCGCCTATTCCAAGGTATCTAAGCTCGGTAGCTCCGATACATACAAGATCGATACCCCGAATGCGACGATGGGTGTACGCGGCACGCACTTCTATCTAGCCTATAATCCTCATACGGGCATTAGTACACTGATCTTATCCTCGGGGATTATCGAAGCGAGAACGCAAGGTAACAACGATGGTCAGACTACGAATGGCCCTACACAGCAGGTTGATATCTACCCAAGCATGCAGCTGGCGGTGATCGATCCGTCCAGGGATAGTGGGCAACTTAATCCTGAGCTATATATCACGCCGATCGATGACCTCATTACGGATCCGGCGATCATCGCTGCATTGATACGGAACAAGCAACAGATCGATGAAGAGAACGAAGAGATGTTGGAACGGCTCCGAGATGGTGAGCAAGTGCCAGAGCAAGTAGCGGATATGGATGCCTATAGGCAAAACGTCGAAAATGCTATTCATCATGTGTTGAATCAAGCGTTGAATTCTGGCCAACTATCGGAAGAACGTCTGCAGGAAATCATCGATCAGGTGAATAACAGTACTGGTCAGGATAATCGACGGTTCGATCTGAATCGTGAGGTTCCTCCGATTAATCCAAATGCGATGACCGAGGAAATGCGACGACAACGAGAAATAGCTGAACAAAGAAAGAAACAGCAAGAACAACAGCGGAGAGAGCGGCAACAGCAAATGGAGGATAATAATCGTCAATTGCTCGAGCGGATCCAACAGCAGCAGGAAGAGCTTGCGCGTAAGAACCAAGAAGCTGCTGAGCAGAAGCAGCAAGAAGCGCTCGATCGTATGCTAGAGAAATTAGGGGAAGAGGATAGGGAACGGTTCTTGCAAAATAGGCAGGATGCACTAAGAGGTCAGACGAGGGATCGAGAAGAATCGCCACAGCCATCGAATCCAGGTTCAGATCCGACGAATAACGATCCGACAGCTCAACTCGTCATCCGTGAGCAGGATGATGAATCATGGACTCTAGATGTTGAACTGATGAACATCCCGGCAGGCTTCTATGGAGCACAGCTGCACGTACTGTTCAACGCTGAGCATTTCGCTACCATCGAAGACGAGGACGGCGCTGTGATGCTAGACACGAGCGAGCTAGGGGAACTATTCACCGATGCGGTATTCCATGCGAACCGTGCGATAGGGGAGTATACCTGGGACGATGGGCAGACCACAGCTACGACAGAGATCGTGTTCGCTGTGACGAGCACGGGGGATGTCACGAACGGTCCGATCAGAGATCGTGTATGGTTCAGCATCCCACTTAAGCTTACGCATGAGCAGGTGACGGCAGCTGGAAGCATCCTGCTGAAGGAGCTTCGTTTCGTCGACCAAGAGGGACAACCCCTGCCGATTGATGTGACGAAGATCCATCTACCGTATGAGTTTGAGTGAGTTAGATCCTGTATTGCAGATGAATCGGGTATATGATAAAGGAGATTGCGATGAGAGTATTCAATAAGATAGTTCTAGTCGGATTAATCAGCATCGGTTCACTCGCTTCCGCTGTCCATGCCGACAGAGCGACGTTAACGGACAACGATTGGGACGGTATGACGGAGACGAGCATATATGCGGGCAATGCGGCTGCATGGACAGACCCATATGATCCCCATAACCTGCTTCAGATATCGGCTATATTACCACTACGTGACGGATCTGTCATCGTAGCTGATACAGGGAATCAGGTGATCAAGAGGGTGATAGACGGAGAAGTAACCGTGTTCAGCGGTGTATCGCTAGCACGCGATGCGAAGGGCCTACCGGCTGGAGCTCTAGTAGATGGTGCGCGTGACGCTTCGGCATATCACTCGCCAGCTGGACTTGACCAAGATACACAAGGTAACATATACGTTGCAGATGCTGGCAATCATGCGATCCGTAAGATCGATGCGAACGGATCGGTCACGACGATCGCAGGTGATGGGGTGATCGGACTCGTCGATGGGACTGCGGAGCAAGCGCGGTTCTATCATCCGAGTGATGTTGCCGTCGCTGAGGATGGAACGATCTATGTTGCGGATACACTGAATCATGTCATCCGTAAGATCGATACAGACGGGCGTGTGACGACGCTGAATGCCGCTTCTGAGCGAATCGTTGAGATCGTTCCTGGCATCGTAGAAGATGCAGGTGATTACCAGGACGGACCTCTCTCGCAGGCAAGGTTTAATGAACCCTCCGGCCTTGCACTTGATGCCAGAGGCAATCTATATGTAAGTGACACGGGCAATCATCGCATCCGCTATATCAACCTTGCGAGCGGGGAAGTTACGACGGTAGCAGGTGGGGCACTCGCGGATGCATCGTCCGGCGAGCTGTACGAAGAGGGTGCGCTGTATGCAGCTGGCGATTATCGAGATGGCACTGCTAGTGAGGCCCTATTCCACGCACCGAAGGGTATCACGCTGACCGAGGATGGAGGACTGCTCATCGCGGATAGTGAGAATCATGTCATCCGATATATGAAGAACGGTCAAGTGAAGACGATAGCAGGGGTTCCTACGCGATATGGCTCCGAGAACGGGATCGAGCATCAGAACCGCTTGTACCGCCCGCTCGATGTCGCCCTAACCGAGGATGGTAAGCTGTTGATCGCAGATTCTTACAATAACGCGATTCGCCAAGTGGCGTTATACGAACTGCCATCTCAGTACGTAGCTTCGAATATCATACAAGTCATCTATGGAGATCAGGTGATTGATTTTGAAGTGAATCCTGAGGTGGAGCATAGCCGTACGATGGTACAGGCGAGATTCGTAGCAGAGGCGCTCGGGTATGAAGTAGACTATATAGATGATGAACAGAAGATTACGCTGCGGAAGGACGATCGTGCGATCGAATTCCGTCTCGGTCAGACCGATCTGATCGTGCGCCATGGCGAGTCAGTCGAAGCTGAGATGCAGATGGACGTAGCACCATATGCGAAGCATAATCGAACGTACCTACCGGTCAGATTCTTCGCAGAAGTGATCGGCATGGATGTGTCCTGGATCCAGGATGCACAAGCCGTCATCATCCGTGATAAGGTCATCGAGTAATAGTCAGTAGATATATGAAGACCGCCTGATCCTTGATCAGGCGGTCTTATTACAGACTGACATGATAACTGTTAATAAAAGCTAGAATAACAGCAATAATAGGATGACGACGAGCAGGACACCGCCGAAGATCGACAGGTACCAGATGAGCGCTTTCCGGTTAATGCCTTGTTCTTGTTCTTTCTTGTATCGTTGCACGTAGGATTGCTTCTTCTTGGCCATGTCATATTCACCCGCTTTACTCACATTTAGAACCCTTGTTATGAAATTATATCGGCATTTGTATATGAATGCAAACTGATTTGTTCTTTTCTTTTGCTGCCGAAAGAGATAAACTGTTCGTTGGATATTTTACGATAGGAGGGTTACCTGATGTTATACGAAAAAATAGCCAAACCGTATATTTTCTTCAAGATGAATCCGGAAAAAGCGCATCATGCAACGATACGTGGGCTAAGGATCGCGCAGCGAGTACCAGGTATGCGGTCGCTGATGCGAATGATGTACGCTTCCCCCGATGCAGGTGAGCTTCGCCAGAGCCTGTGGGGAATCGACTTTCCTAATCCATTAGGACTTGCCGCCGGACTAGACAAGAACGGTGAGGCTGCGGGGTCGTTCTCTTCTATCGGATTCGGCTTCATCGAAGTCGGAACGGTCACTCCTAAGGCTCAGCCGGGTAACGAATCTCCGAGATTGTTCCGATTACCAGAAGATGAAGCGCTGGTCAACCGGATGGGCTTTAATAATGAAGGTACTGAGGCGATGCGTCAGCATCTCATGAAGCTACGCGCTAGACCGATCCCGATCGCGGTGAACATCGGCAAAAATAAAATCACGCCTAATGAGCAAGCCGTCCAAGATTATCGCACTTGTATGCGCATATTATATGATGTCGGCAGTTTTTTCGTTGTGAATATCAGCTCTCCTAACACGCCTAACCTTCGCAGCCTACAGCATGGTGATGATCTGCGTAACTTACTGACAGGAGTCATCGAAGAGCGGGACCTGTTGGCAGCGGAACGCGGCCAACCGGGCAAGGCGGTGCTAGTGAAGATATCACCTGACCTGACCGAGGATGAGACCATGCAGACGGTGGATATCATCCGTAATAGCGGTGTATCTGGGATCATCGCGACGAATACGACGATAACACGGCCAGATCTTCGTAATCCGAATGCGAAGGAGACGGGTGGATTAAGCGGTAAACCGCTGAAGCAGCTTGCGATCGATAAGATTCGGTTCATCTACCGACAGACCGAAGGCCAGATCCCGATCATCGGTAGTGGAGGTATCTTCAACGGCGATGATGCTTATGAGATGATCCGTGCCGGAGCGAGCCTCGTTGAGATCTATTCGGCCCTCATCTATAAGGGGCCTGAGGTTAATAGAGCGATCAACAAGCGGCTCTTAGAGCGACTTCGCCAGGACGGGTATCGTCATATATCTGAAGCGGTCGGTGTAGATCGCTAATCGAGCCACGAAATGGAGGAATCAGCATGGACGGAAGAGACTGGGGCAAATTTCTCCTTCCTTACGAACAGGCTGTAGAGGAACTCAAGATCAAGTTCAAGGCGTTAAGATCTGAATTGAAGCGGCGCGAGGAGCTGTCCCCGATCGAATTCGTCACCGGCCGAGTGAAGAGGATCTCGAGTATACTGGCGAAGGCCAAGCTGTTAGGTGTTCCTCATGATCAGCTTGAATCGGGTATCGAAGATATTGCGGGCATCCGCATCATGTGCCAATTCGTCGAAGATATCCATCGCGTAGCCGAGCTGATCAGGGAACGTACCGATATGAAGGTTCAATATGAGAAAGACTATATCACGAACAAGAAGGAAAGCGGTTATCGGAGCTTCCACTTGATCGTCCAATATCCTGTTCAAACTGCGCTAGGTGTAAAGCATGTGCTGGCGGAGATACAGATCCGAACATTAGCGATGAACTTCTGGGCCACGATCGAGCATTCCTTGAACTATAAGTACAAGGAAGAGCTCCCTGACGATGTCAGGGAGAGACTGCGTAGGGCAGCTGAAGCAGCCTATGTGCTGGATCAGGAGATGTCTAGCATCCGCTCGGAGATTATGAATGCACAGAGAGGCTTTGAGTTTAACTCCAATCTTGTATCGAAGCTTATGAATGACATCCAAGAGCTATATTTCTTCCGCCGTGTTCGTGAAGCGGTTCAATATCAACTGAGATTTAATGAACTGTGGGAAAAAGAAGACGTCTGGGGACTACGGGTGCTGTCGGACCAATTGCAAGAAGCGTTAGTGAGAGCGAAGCGCAATGAGTGAATTCGCATACGGAGGTGGGCAGAGTGACCCAGCATGATGTGTTAAGAATCGACAAGATCCTGTCCCATCTCGGACTAGCGACACGTTCGGAAGCGAAGAAGCTGGCTAGATCTGGCTTCATCAAGGTGAACGGTGAGACGTGTAAGGACAGTGGGATGAAGATTAATGTGGGCAAGGACATATTAGAAGTACGTGGTGAACGAATCCTGTACAGACCTTACATATATCTCATGATGAACAAGCCTGCAGGTGTGATCTCCGCGACGGAAGATCTGCGTGAACGAACGGTGCTGGATCTGATAGCGGATAAGTATCGGGCATTCGAGCCATTTCCCGTTGGCAGATTGGACAAGGATACGGAAGGGCTGTTGTTGCTCACGAACGACGGACAGCTAGCACATCGCCTACTATCCCCGAGACGACATGTACCTAAGCTCTACTATGCAGAGGTTGCGGGGTTGGTGGGCGAGGAGGATATCGAGTCATTCAGGCAAGGTGTCGAGCTGGAGGATGGATACGTGACGATGCCTGCGGATCTAACGATCTTAGACCGTATCACAGATTCGAGCGAAGGACCTCGATCCAAGATACAGCTGCGAATCTATGAGGGGAAGTTCCATCAAGTGAAACGCATGTTCATAGCGGTAGGCAAAAGCGTAACCTACTTGAAACGTATCGCGATGGGCAACCTAATATTAGATTCAGATCTGCCGCTTGGAGCCTATAGAGAGTTAACAGAGATAGAGCTGCACAGTATATCGGAGGAAGATGGAGATGACGATTAGATTAATCGCGCTTGATGTTGATGGCACACTGCTCGATGACAAGCACCGCATAAGCGACGATAATCGGGATACGATCAGGCGTGTTGCCGCGCAAGGAGTGAAAGTCGTGCTCTGCACCGGTCGCGGTGCGATGAGCGCCCAGCCTGTCATGGAGGAGCTAGGCTTAGAAGGTGTCATGATCACCCATAACGGCGCTTCGATCATGGATACACATGGCAATATCTTGTACGAAGACACCTTCACAGTACGCGAAGTCGATACACTGATCCGTTATTGCAGACAGCAAGGTGTCCATTATGATCTGAACACGTCTGCTCACATGCTCCTCGATCAGATGCCGGATCAGGCTAAGAAGATGTATGAGGCATATTATGCGACGCCTGAGATGGTACAAGATGTCTTAGCAGTGACGAGGCCGCTCGTGAAGTTCTGCATGTTCGGAGAGCCGTCACTCATGGATCGAGTGGAGCGCGAATGGCCGGAGGGTCGGCATGCACTCCGCTTCATCCGCAGCGGCGATTATTTCATCGATGTGATCCGCCCGGACGTAACCAAGGGCAAGGCGCTTCGCAAGCTAGCGGACATATGGAGCATCGAACGCTCGGACATTCTCGCGATGGGCAACTACTATAATGATGTGGACATGCTTGAGTTTGCTGGGATAGGCGTTGCGGTTGCGAATGCGCCGGATGCAGTCAAGGAAGTGGCGGATGAGGTGACGGTATCGAATAACGAAGCAGCTGTTCATGCTACACTCACGAAGTATATGCCGGATATGGTCGGGGGACATGACTAGTAACATCATCGGTCTAGTCAGGATAGAACGCGCTTGATGGGATAAGCTATAAGTGTTAACTATTCCATCAATCGTGGAGGGAATGTACGATGTCCAAGATTGCGATTCGCCCTGATATGAGAACTTCCGGAGGAGAGGTCAGCGATATCGTCTTGAACGACCGTTATGTAGGCGGCATCACGTTGGTCTATCGGGAAGGCAGCCGATTGGCTGGTTCTATACAGTTAGAGAAGTCATCCCTCGCACCTAACGAGAAGAATCAGATATTGCGATATGTGCAAGAGTATGTGAATTCTTTTGCCGCGGCGATCGGTGCGGATGATTGCGATGTGGTCGTGACATATAGTCACTTCGATCAAGTGATCGCGATGGAGCATAATGTCGGGGAGATCGAATATTTCCTTGATGATGAGGATTACGAAGATTACGAAGATCACGAATATGACTATATCGACCATGATGCTGAGCTGTCGGACATCGGACCAGATGATCAGGCAGATACTTATGATATGGGTCAGTCGGATCGTAGAACTGAGCAGCGGACGGATGCGGCTCGAGAGAAGCGGGAACGTTCGGATCGTAGAACCGAGCTGCGGGCGGATGCGGCGCGAGAGAAGCGGGAACAGTCGGATCGTAGAACTGAGCTGCGGACGGATGCGAAGCGAGAGAAGCGGGAACGCATGAGAACGACCGAGCCTGCTACTCCAAAATCTACAGGGGGGCTCACTCTACGACGAGAGCAGGAGCATGAGGACGACGGATCGCGGTATGAGCTTGTAATCACCGGTGAACACGGCGATTCGGTCGAATACCACATCTACGGCAAGCATAGAAGATGGCTCGCGGAAGCGTTCGTAACATTGTACGGAGCAGACTGTATCGGTGAGATGAATTGGATGATCGAGCCGACTCCTGAACAGATTGAGCACGCAGTGGATCTGCTCATCTCCGATTTCGATGATGATCTAGTCGATTCATTCCAGCTCGAGATCAAATATAACGGTGAATTGCTTGAAGTGTATGAGCTGGACCATCAAGACATCGCAGATTATGACGGTATGTTCACAGAGAGCGAGCTTGGGCATGAGCAATATTCAGTCCACCTCGCACGAGATGATGGGGACACCTTAACCTATGACATCCTCTCCAGATCGAACGGCAGCTTGCCGATCGGTACGGCGACTGTCGATATAAGCCAGCGTAGCTTAACGGGATTCATGGATTTTCGAGAGATGAGCAGCGAGGAAGACCACGAACAGATCGCAGCCTTACTCATGCGGGAGCTTGATAAGGAGAAGGATTACGATTCGTTTAATGTAACTGTACTGTATCGAAATCGGCCGATCGATGAACTGTTATTCGAGAATACGCCGTTACAATAGGATAGGGACAACAGAGACGGTCAACCGATCGAACGACGCAATTCGTTCAGACGGTTGACCGTTCTTCATGAAGCTTCTGATCAGAACGAATAATCTCATATAATCCCTCCGAACCATCATACGTAGCAAGTCGATAGAGCCTCTCACACGATGATATATGCAAGCCAGCATTCACACCTGATAATAGTGCCTCCCTCACACTAGATGTAAGCCGGCATTCATACCTGGTCAACACGTCTCCTTACATGATATATTTGTCGAATATTGACATTGCCTGAAGTAAGGGTATGATGAAGGTAACGATCAGACATGACCGGAGGGATGTCCGGATGAAGCTCAGTATCGATGAGATTAACCACATCTTGTTTCTATCGCAAGTCGCATCGGATAACAATAAGTTACATATGTTGCGCGACATTATCCAATGCCTCGTGTATATCGTCAAAGCGATTAGGGAGATCGATCTCCCTGATGAAGTCGTGGCCGATGTGCGGCATATCATCTCGCAGATCGAACAAGAGCTAAGGGACGATACAGACAGATTGCATGAGATCCGTCGTAATTTAGATCAATTTGGACGCCGCAATCCTTTTGGGTAATGATTTTTGAGCATCCCATCACTTCCCTTACCCCATCCGAGAGAGTATCCATCAATGGTCACGAGAGTCCAGCCCTTATGCTCCGAGGGCAGTGTCTCCCCGCGCATATAAGCCGTGGCTTCCTTACTCTCCGCAGGCAGATCGCATACACGTAAGACCTTATCTGAGGTGAGAGTTAACGCTAACGCATGCGAGGGCTCGAAGCGGTTCTTACGGACGGTGCCGAGGTGAAGCCCTGGGCGCAACGTCTTGATGCCATGTAGCAGACCGATATGCATCGTGTCTCCAGCCGTGGGCAGCCAATACAGCTGCTCGCCGAATAATACAGGCTCACCCTCCGTCAGTTCAAGAGGGGACAGGAGAGCATCCTTCACGAATGCTTCATATTGCTGCATCGCTGACTGGATCAGCTTGCGTGAAGCTTGGGAAGAGGTCGGCCTGACAGTCTTTCCTTTCCGTGCGGAGGTTGCCGCCCCTGTTCGATCTGTATGATCGATAGGATCGGTACCTTGATGCTTCAACACTGCAACGAAATGTCCCTCACCGCGGTGTTCATGCGGCCAGATGCGCTCGATCCGTAAGGTGGTGAGCTCTGGATGGGTGTTCAAGAGATGATCGATAACACGTTCATTCTCTTCCTCGGAGAAAGTGCATGTCGAATAAGCGATTGTGCCACCCGGTCGAAGCATCCTCATGGCATCGTGGAGGATATCCGATTGGCGTGCTGCGCACAAGCTTACCTGCTCCTCGCTCCACTCTGTGATCGCCTCTAGTTCCTTGCGAAACATACCTTCACCCGAGCAAGGCGCATCGACCATGATGCGGTCGAAATATGCGGGGAAGCGTTCGGCGAGTTGCCCTGGTGTGGCGTTCGTGACGACCGCGTTGCGAATTCCCATCCGCTCGATATTCTCCGATAGGATCGCCGCCCGTCCTGGGTGAATCTCATTCGAGATAAGAATGCCTTGGCCCTGTAAGCGGTCAGCGATCTGAGTAGACTTACCTCCTGGAGCAGCAGCTAGATCGAGCACACGTTCACCAGGCATCGGGGACAGATACTCTGCAGCTGACATCGCCGAAGGTTCTTGGATGTAGTAGACCCCTGCGGCATGGTATGGATGACGTCCTGGTCTAGTCTCCTCATCGTAATAATAGCCGGTTTCACACCATGGGACGGACTCGAGATGGAACATCGGCTGAAGTCGAGTGATCGCTTTCGAAACAGCTCCTATCTTGAGAGTGTTAAGGCGTAGTCCATAGGCGCGTGGCTTGCTATAACTTGCGATGAATGCATCATATCGATCACCGAGCAGATGACGCATCCTGGTAAGGAATGCTGCGGGAAGTGTAACGGACATTGACTTTTCTCCTCTTGTTATTAACTAGATCCAATCCGCGGTGGAGGACAGATCTCCAATTTTTCGGTCGCGAAATAATAAAAAATTATATCATATATCATGGATAACAGCTGCATTTTGGATTCATCGTTGTGATCGATTTGTAGTACATGATATAATAATACCTGATTTTCAGCGGTGAGCGATGTTCGTGCTGCTGTGGATCAGTATGGATGAGAGGTGAAGCTGGAATGAGCTTTAACATCCCTGAGAAAGTTCAGGTTTTTGGACGAGATATTGAGCAGCATCAGTTAAAATATCATAATAAACGCGTCCTTGTATCGAAGGAATTTACGTTTGACAGTGCACATCATCTGCATTGTTACGAAGGTAAGTGTAAGAATCTGCATGGACATACTTATAAGCTACAAGTCATCATGTCAGGCCGCGTAGATGAACGTGGGATTTCGATCGATTTTGGCGACATGAAGCGCATTACGAAAGAAGTGGTGATTGATCGACTCGATCATCAATATCTGAATGAAGTCTTGCCGCTGATGAATACGACTGCCGAGAATATGGTCGTATGGATGTATGAAGAGATCAAGAAGCAGCTGCAGGCAGAAGGGCTGTATCCCGCGATTGAGCTGGAGGAAGTTCGCCTGTGGGAGACACCGACGAGCTATGCATCTGCTACGAAAGCTTTCATGGAGGAGTAGGACATGGATACACATGCGGATGATAGACATACACTGACGAGTTCACGATCTACTGGCATCCGCATCCCTATGGTCGACATCTATGAGACGGTCGAAGGCGAAGGAACGCGCGCCGGTTATCCGACCGTCTTTATCCGTTTGTACGGGTGTAATCTTCGCTGTACCTGGTGCGATACGAAGTACAGCTATCCGCCATACGAAGCGGACAACCATATGACGATCAGCGAGATCATTGAGAGAATCTCACACTATAGATCGCGATATGTCTGTGTGACAGGAGGAGAGCCACTGCTTCATGGGGATCGCTCGAAGGAATTGCTTCGTGCACTAGCTTCGACTGGTCGCTATCTAGACATCCATGTGGAGACGAACGGTGCGATCCATCTTGAGCCATTCATCCAAGCCATCTCCTCACCGATCGTTCGTTACGTCATGGACTATAAGCTACCCGACTCGGGTGAGTATGAGCATATGATTGAAGAGAACTTGACGCTGTTGCGTGAGCAGGATGAATTGAAGTTCGTCATCGCCTCCGAGCGAGATTTCGATGCGGCATCTCTTGTGATACGTGAGCATAATATTCGTGCAACCATCTTGTTCAGCCCAGTATGGGAGTCGATGCCACCAGCAAAGCTCGTAGAGATGATGCTCGAAGCGGGTCTGGCGGATGTGAAGCTGAATATGCAGATGCATAAGGTGATCTGGGATCCGGGGGAGCGCAGAGTGTAGCGGGAATGGACTACAGAGCACAGCATCTATTGCCCTCGTAATCTACATGTAGAAGTGACAGAGGTATGGATACGAAAGGAAGGCATCAGTAGAATGATCAACATAGAGAAAGCTGTCGTCATACTAAGCGGCGGTTTAGATAGTACGACTTGTATGGGGATTGCAAGGGATCAAGGCTACGAGCTGTATCCGATCACGTTTGACTATGGACAGCGTCACGTGAACGAGCTGGATAATGCTCGAGCAGTTGCTGAACATTACGGCGTTCTAGATCGCCATAAGATCGTCTCCCTATCCTTCTTGCGAGAGATTGGCGGAAGCGCGCTGACGGATGATTCGATCGATGTACCAGTGGAGTCATCGTCGGACGAGATTCCGGTAACGTATGTGCCAGGCAGGAATCTACTGTTTCTGTCGATCGCGACATCCTATGCGGAAGTGATCGGCGCTACACATATCTATATCGGGGTGAATGCACTAGACTATAGCGGCTATCCTGATTGCCGTCCAGAGTTTATCGCGAAGGTGGAGGAGACGATCCGGATCGCTACGAAGGCTGGCGTGAACGGAGCTGAGCTACGGATTGAAGCGCCACTCATTCATATGACGAAGGCGGATATTATCCGTGAAGGATTGCGGCTCGGCGTGCCTTATGAGCTGACGACCTCATGCTATAACGGTGGTGATGCAGCTTGTGGCGAATGTGACAGCTGCAGGCTACGTCTTAAAGGCTTCGCAGAAGCCGGCGGTGTCGATCCGATCCTCTATGTACAACGTCCATAGATTGAGTGTTCTGACCACACGATGGTAAGGATATAGGTAAGAGCATGAAGCTGGGTTCACTGAAGGATCATGTATCCGATCAGCAGAACTCAGCTTCTTTTGTGATTACATAGCGTACGATGTCAGTTGATTGTTGTTCAGGCTGTTATGCAAACGTAACTTTAGAATGATCATATGCCGTGTCTATGTCCCGCACCCCCTTATGGCATTATCCCACTCTCTCAGGAAGAAGGTAGTCTCGCGCCTCCTTATGGGGATTATCCCACTCAGTCAGGAAGAAGGTAGTCTCGCGCCTCCTTATGGGCATTATCCCACTCAGTCAGTTTGGTATTCGTAATCTTCCTCTGAAAAACCCTCCGACAAGTACACCTTTTAGCCACGTATAGGCTTGTCGTTTTAGTTACTTGAGATAGCAAGTTCGGGCGATCGGGGATAAGGACGTCAAGATTCCTACTGGATACAGTTGACAACCAAATTCCTAATTGGTATATTCTATGTAGAACATATGTTCCTGTATGTGGGAGGTGTGAGCGATGATTGACTCGCTGGATCTGGAGCAATTCCAAGCTCGTTATGCTTCGGAAGAGGCTTGTGCGAGAGCGCTTTTTGATGCTAAGTGGCCGGAGGGGTTTCGCTGTGCCCGTTGTAACGGCGTGCATGC
>Ga0180215_1000469_pt1 | contig 51939 bp, 45 predicted proteins | sample eDN3rd37CBELigBY_FD_128871 | JGI IMG/M metagenome (GOLD analysis project Ga0180215, IMG submission 128871) | Enriched backyard soil microbial communities from Emeryville, California, USA - eDNA 3rd pass 37_C BE-Lig BY (version 2) (version 2) | ecosystem: Environmental > Terrestrial > Soil >... | reverse complement strand
GCGTCAGGCCCGGGACATGCATGGCGGCAACGGCATCCAGGCCGGCTACCACGTGATGCGGCACGCGCAGAACCTGGAGACGGTCAACACCTATGAGGGCACGCACGACGTGCACGCCCTCATCCTCGGCCGCGCGCAGACCGGACTGCAAGCGTTCTTCTGAGGGGGAACAATGGGCGTGCTCGTCGCGATCGGGCGGATGGCGGCGATCAGAGGCGCCGCGCGGCCTTGACCTACCCCACCCGGCTGATCGCCTCCGCTGACTCAGTCTGCCGCGCCATCCCGATGGCCGGTTGCGACGTGGCGACCGGCTTCGGAGGCCTTTAGAATCTCCGAGGCGATGGCTTCCGTGCCTGCATGCAGGTCGATCCCGATGCGGTCTGTTTCGGGCAGGGTGACGACCCTGGCGTCACGCATGATGCGTGCGAGGGCTTCGCCCTGGCGCCCGATGGCCGCGTCCTCGGCCGGCGAGACGATCTCCACGATTGTGGTCGGGCACGTGACGGCCGCGGCGCGCAGCGCCAGATCAAAGGCGAAATTCGCCCGATAGCCGGCCAGCACGGTGTCGCGGGTGTTCAGGGTATCGGCGAGCTTGCTTGCGGCGGAATCGAGACGGGCTGGGGAAGCGCGGACCAGGTCGTCGTCGAGCAGCAGGGCAGTGGCGTTGCGCACGACCGCCTGCCAGGACCGGGCCGTGTCGCCGCCGGAAGAATCACCGGCTCCGTTGACGAAATAGTGGCGCTCGACCGCAGCCCGGGTCGCGCGATTGCGCAATTCCATGTCAGGGGCGATGCTGTGGCTCTTGCCGCATAGGACCAGAGTCGAGACGAGGTGCGGGGCGTTCGCCGCCAGCGCCACGGCAACCTTGGCGCCGCTGTGCAGCCCGAAGACCATCGCTTGCGCGCCGACCAGCGCGCCGAGGGCTTCGCCTACCGCTGCCGCAACGTGCTCGATCGTGGCATCCGGCGCGGAGACGGACTCGCCGGTGCCGGGCTGTTCCACCACAATGACGCGGAACCGGTCCTCGAGCAGCGGCAGCAGCTGGGCAAAGACGCGCCACGAACGAGGCGTGGGCCCGAGAAGCAGGAGCGGTGCGCCTTGCCCGACCTCAACCCAGTGCAGCGGCCCCATGGGCGTGTCAGCATAACCCTTGCGCATTGTTCCCCGCATCGTGTGGTTCCTCGCATGCGTGATGCCGAACCGGCATCACCGTATCATGCGCGCCTGCAAAGCTGGATGCGGTTCGCAGCCGGCCTGGACCAGCGCCCGAAGGGCCGCACCGCCACGAACCTCATCCCGCATGAAGGATAGGTCTCAAATCCGGTTGACTGTCAATGGTTGGACCATATAAGTTCCGGTGGCGATGTCGGCCTTCCCGGAAGGCCGGACATCGCGTTGCGTGTGGCCTGCTGCAGGATCTCGATCTCCAGGATTCCCTGAGCCAGCAAGACGTTTTCAAGCCAGGTAGAGACCGGAGCCTCAATGAGCGACCTGCTGTTCGATATTCACGAGAAAGTCGCCACGATCACGCTCAACAGGCCCGAGCGCAAGAACACGTTCACGCCCGCCATGGTGGTTGCCTGGGCAGACGCGCTGCGCGAATGCCAGGCGAGCGACGCGGTCAATGTCATCATCCAGACCTCGGCAGGCGATTCCTATTGCGCCGGTGGCGACGTGGAGCGGATGAACAGGAATGCGGAAGGCCGATCCGAGACCGCCTTCGACCAGAAGGAATTCATCTGGACCGGGGCCAATCTGGTGCCCTTCGAACTCCAGCGCGTCGACAAGCCGTATCTGGTCGCGGTCAACGGCGTCGCGGCCGGCGCGGGCATGGACATGGCGATGCTGGGCGACATGATCTTCGCCGCGCAGCGCGCACGTTTCGGCGAGACCTATATCCGGGTCGGCCTGGTGCCGGGCGACGGCGGCGGATGGCTTCTTCCGAGAATGGTGGGCATGCAGAAGGCTCTCGAGCTTCTGCTGCTGGGCGACTTCATCGACGCCGAGGAAGCGGCACGGATAGGCCTCGTCAACAAGGTGTTGCCGGACGACGAACTGCTGCCCTACACCCAGTCGATAGCGGCGCGGCTCGCCGCGGGCCCGTCATCGGCGCAGCGGTACACCAAGCGCCTGACGCAGCAGGCGATGAACGTCGACTTCGTGACCCATCTCGACCAGGCCACGGCGCTCATCGCCGTTTTGAAATCGACCGACGACCACAAGGAAGCGGTCAAGGCATTCGTCGAAAAGCGCAAGCCTTCGTTTCAAAGGCGCTAGGCAGAACGATCCGCGGGGAATTAGCATGGACGACTTCAAGACCGTCACTGTCACCTATGAGGACCAGGTGGCCACCGTGACCATGGGTGCGGCCAAGCCGGGGAGCGGCGGCAACATCCACTGGGACCTGGGCGTCGCGTTCAACGCGCTGCGCGACAACAACGCGGTGCGCGTGATCGTGCTGACGGGGGCAGGGGACAATTTCCGCATCGCCCCGTCGAGCCGGCAGGGCGAGGGCAATGGCGAGCGCAACCGCGATCCCGCCTGGCACTGGCAGACCTTCACGGGCATCCTGCGCACGCATCAGGTCATGGCCGAGATCGAGAAGCCGATCATCGCAAAGGTCAATGGCGATGCCATCGGCTTCGGACAGAGCGTGATGTTCGGGTGCGATTTCATCATCGCGCGCGAAGACGCCGTCATCATGGACCACCATATGGGCGGCCTGTTCGAGGGTATCTATGACGGCGTGCGCGAGCCCGGCGGCAGCGGGCTCTCCAACGTGCCCGGCGACGGCGGCGCGGCATTGGTGCCGCTTCTCATGAGCCCCTACAAGGCCAAGGAATATCTGATGCTGACCGAGCCCTACACGGCACGACAGCTGGCCGACATGAACATCATCAACCACGCGGTGCCGGCAGACCAGCTCGACGCCAAGGTGGCGGAATTCACCACACGGCTGCTCAGCAAGTCGGCATATGCGCTCGCGCGCACGAAGCGCATCATCAACAGGCGCATCGTGGAGCAGCTCAACCTCACGCTGGATGCATCGGTGGCATATGAGATGGTCACCATGATGCAGCCAAGCGACATCAAGACGCTTGGCTGACCCGCGCCGGAAGCGGCGCGCCGGCGGCGCGGGATTGACAGGAACGCCCCGCATTGTAATGGTAGGACCAATATAGTCGAACTGTGAGATGCGGTTGATGGACTTCGATTTGGTTGCGATCGGCGGAGGCCTTGCCGGCCTCACGGCTGCGGTCCGGGCGGCACAGCTTGGCGGCCGCGTCGCCGTTCTGGAACGCGGCGCCACTGCCGACTACCTGTGCAACAGCCGCGTTTCGGGCGGCGTGATCCACGTGGCCCAGCACGACGTGAAGCGGCCCGAGGCCGAACTGCGAAAGATCGCCACGGACGCGACCGAGGGCTGGTCGGACCCGGAAGCGCTGGAGGTGATGGTGACCGACACCCGCCGCGGGATCGACTTCCTGCGCGGCTGCGGCATCAATTTCGTGCGCGGCTACAACCAGAACTGGGTGATGGCTCCGCCCCGGCCGGCGGTCAATCCGCTGGTCTGGAAGGGCCTCGGCACCGACCGTGCAATCTCCGGCCTGCAGCGCACCCTGAGCAGCCTCGGCGGCCAGCTCCTGCTTGGCCACCGCGCCGTCAGGCTGCTGACCGAGGGCGAGCGCTGCGTCGGTGTGGTCGCCGAGACGGAGAGTGGCGCAGTCGAGATCCGTGCCGGCGCGATCGTGATCGCCGACGGCGGCTTCCATGCGAACCTGGAACTGCTGCGCCAGCATGTCGGCCCCAATCCTGAGAGGCTGCGCGCCAGGAATGTCGGGCAGGCCACCGGCGACGGCCTGTCCATGGCGGCTGCAATCGGCGCGGCGACCACGCCGCTCGACCGGTTCTACGGCCATCTCCTCAGCATCGACGCCTTCACCAATGACGAATTGTGGCCCTATCCGCAGATCGACCTGGTGGCGCTGGCCGGCATCGTCGTCGACCGCAGCGGGCGGCGGCTGTTCGACGAGGGGCTGGGAGGCATCTATGCTGCCAACACGCTGGCGCAGATGGACGATCCGGCGTCGGGCATCGTGATCTGCGACGCGCCGATCTGGGAAACGGCCGGCAAGGAAGCGCTCATCCCGCCCAACCCGCGCCTCGAACGGGCGGGCGGGACACTCCATCGCGCCGACACGCTTGCCGCGCTCGCCTCGCTTGCAGGCATCGACGCTGCGGCGCTCGCGGCAACGGTCAGCGCCTACAATACCGGGGTGACAGGCGGCGCCGGCGAGAGCCTGACGCCTCCGCGCAGCGGGCACAAGAAGCGCCCGACGGCGATCGCCACGGCGCCGTTCTTCGCGATACCGATCTGCGCCGGCATCACCAACACGATGGGCGGCCTGAGCGCGGACGCGGACGGGCGCGTGCGGCGAGAAGGCGGCGGCTATGTCGACGGGCTCTATGCGGCCGGCGCGGCCGCCGGCGGGCTCGAAGGCGGGCCCCACGTCGTCTATGTCGGCGGTCTGTGCCGGGCGGTTGTTTTCGGGATGCGGTCGGCGGAGCATGCGCTGGCGCAGGCGGCACCCGCGCAAAGCGCCGCGGCTGGCGGGAGGAGATAATATGGAAAAATATCCGCTGCTTCGCTTTCTCAAGCGCCGGGGCAAGGAGGCCGCATTCGTGGCAGCGCTGCTGGCGGGACTGCTTGTCGCGCTGGCGGCATGGCCGCTCGGCGCGGCCTACGGCATCGGCGCGGGCGTCGTGGCTGGTGTCGCAGTGCTCGCGGTCGTTCTGGTGCTGAGCGAACTGGTGAGACTGATCACCGATGTGCTGATGCCCGAGTAGGCCGCGGGCGGAGCGCGCCGAATAGGCCAAAGTGCGGGCACGCATGTGCGCTGCCAGCTTCGGCGCGCGCTGGGTTCGTGCAGAGCAGTCGCTGTCAGTTTGACGCGGCCGACAGGCCGGCGATGCGGCCGAAGATGGCGGCCTTTCCCAAGGCTGTGCCGCTCATGTAGCCCGCCCCATGGAAACCGCCGGTGACTTCGCCCGCCGCGAAAAGGCCGGGGATGGCGTTGCCGAAGACGTCGATCACTTCCATCCGTTCGTTTACGCGGACGCCGCAATAGGTGGCCAGGATCGAGGTTCGCGAGGGAATGGCGTAGAAGGGCGGCCTGTCGATCGGGCGCATCGCGCCGTAGCCGACGCTAAGGGACCGCCTGCCAAGCAGGCTGTCCGTTCCGGTGGCGACGTCGGCATTGTACCGCGATACCGTTCCGCAGAGCCGCCCGGCATCGACGCCGAGCAGCGAAGCGAGCTCGACGAGACTGGGCGCTGAAACCACGTGGCCCTTGGCATGGGCGCCAGCGAAGTCGTGAGCGCTCGGGTTCACCTCCGAGAGGTCCATGATTGCCTGGTCGAAGATCTGAAAACCGATCTGGCCGGCCTGCGACAGGCAGTTCTCGCCGATCTTCTTGTAGGAGGCGGATTCGTCGCAGAACCGCATTCCTTCGGTGTTGACGACGATCGCTCCCAGATACATCGCGTGTCGCAGCAATGGCTGCTCCAGCTCCTGCTGGTCGCGCGACGCACCATATCGCCGTGTCGCCATGCCGAAGGTTGCGTTGAGGAAAGCCATGTCGCACAGGTCGGCACCGAGGGCCCAGGCCATGAGGAGCCCGTCGCCGACATTCCCGGCCCCGCCGGCCGGATCGGCCATAGCCATGATAGGGGAAAACTTGGCGATGAGCTCCCGATTGCGTGCGAATCCGCCAGTAGCGAGCACCACGCCGCGATCTGCCCGCAGCTGTGATGTCGCGCCGGCCGACTCGACGGCAACACCGACGACCTTTTCTCCTTCGCGAAGGAGACGCCGGACCGAGGTGCCGGTGCGAAGATCGATCGAAGGCGTTTCCGCAACGCGGGCCCCGAGTGCGTCGAAGACCTGCCGCGGGTCGGTCGTGTGGGAGCGCGGCACCGACATGTTGGAGCCGAGCGAGACCTTGCGGAACTGCACGCCCATCCCGGCCAGCCATTGGAGGGCGGATGCCTGCGACCTGCAATATTCGCGCATCAGCGATACGTCGCCGTGGCCGCCGGCGAGAGCTTCGAGCTCCGCCAGCAGCTGGCTCGTCGAATCGTCGATGCCGGATCGGGCCTGCAGTTCTGTCTGCGCGAATGCGAACGAGCCGCCACTGACTATCGAACTGCCGCCCGGGGCGGCCTCCTTCTCCACCAAGACGACGGAAGCGCCCTGTTCGGCGGCGGACAACGCCGCGCAGTAGCCGGCCAGGCCGGCTCCAATGATGACGACGTCGCTCCGCTTGTCCACGCCGCTTCTCTCCCGTGCTTCAGGCGGCGACTTCGCCACGCTTGTGCTTGCGCTTGATGAGGCGCAGCGTGCGGTAGGAGATGGGGATGCTGCCGTCGTGCTTCACGATGTCCTGCTTGAAGCGAACGAGGCCGGAATCGTCGCGGCTCCTGCTCTCGCGCGACTCGATGACCTCGACCTCGCAATGAATGGTGTCGCCGATGAAGACCGGGGCCATGATGTTGAGCTCGACATTGAGCAGCGACAGGCCCGTGCCGCGGATCGGGCCTTGCCCGCCGAATCCTTCGCAGAGCGTGTAGGCGAATGCGCCGGGGACCGGACGCCCGGCCATCACCGATTCGTTCTTCTGGTATTCGGTGTTGCAGAAGAGCTCGCTGGTGATGCCGGTGCAGTTGCAGAATGCGATCATGTCGGCTTCCATGATGGTGCGCGCAAAGGTGCGCCACTTCTTGCCGATGGTCATTTCCTCGAAATAATACCCGGACCCATACGGCTCCAATGGCACGCCACGCTCTGAATATTCCATGTCCGCTCCTCGATCTGATGCGGCGGTGGACCGCGGTCCGCACCCGCCATCTGTGGTCTCCCGACCAACAAGCGACGGTGGCGCTACATTGGTCGTACCATAAACACATACGGTGTTTCGCGTCGGGTTTGCAAGAAGGAGTCGGAAGGCTGTTCCAATTTTGCGGGTGTTGCGCCCGCGTCTGGGCACGGGCGGCACCTGCGATGCCGCCGGCTGTGGAGCATCACAACCATATTGCCAGCGCACCCGCTGGCAGGTATGTATTGGTCGGACCTTAAGTATTTTCTCGGCGGTCCTGGCGAAGAACGCGCGCAAGCCGCCCCCGGCGCAGGCCTACAAGGAGTTCACCATGTCCCGTATCGACAGCACGCAGCAAGAGCGCGAGGAGCCGCACGGGACCGAAGCCGATGCCCCCGGACCGCTGACAGGGATCCGCGTGCTCGACTTTTCCAGCATTATGGCCGGTCCCGTATGCACGCGGCTGCTCGCGGACATGGGCGCCGAGGTGATCAAGGTGGAGACGCCGGAAGGAGACCACGGCCGCACCCGCTACCCGTTCAGCAACGGCCACAGCATCCATTTCGCGCATCTGAACTGCGGAAAGAAGAGCGTCTGCCTCGACCTCAAGAGTGAAGAAGGCAAGCAGGCGGCGCTGGCGCTGGCCCGCGTGTCGGACATCGTCGTGGAGAACTGGCGTCCGGGCGTGTCCGCCCGGCTGGGACTGGACTACGACACGCTGCGCGCATTGCGGCCCGATATCATCTATTGCGCCATTTCCGGCTACGGACAGACCGGCCCCAACGCCAAGCTGCCGGCTTTCGCGTCGCTTGTCGAAGCGATGAGCGGCTTCGCGCTGTCGCAGATGCGTCTCGACGGCACCTCCCGCCCGCAGAACTCAGGCCTCATGCTCGGGGACAGCCTTTCCGGCCTCTGGGCCTTTGCCGGCATTCAGACAGCACTCGTGCAGCGGCTGCGCACCGGCAAGGGGGCGATGGTCGATCTGTCGATGCATGACAGCCTGCTCCACAATCTGGTATATGAATTCCACGAGGCGCAGTTCGGCATCTCGCCGCGCCGGACGCATGTGCCGCACCCCACGAAAGACGGCTTCATTCACATTCCCCCGGTGACGGAACGCACGTTCCAGGACGTTGCCGATGTGATGGGGCGCCCGGAACTCACGGCCGACCCTCGCTTCAACACCCGCGATGCGATCATCCAGAACTGGTACGAACTGCTGGGCATCATCAGCGAATGGACGAAGGAGCACACGACGGCCGAGTGCGAGCAGCTTCTCGCGGCCAAGGGAGCACCCTACGGGCGCTTCCGCAGCGTGGCCGAGGTGCTCGAGGACCCGCACACGATAGCGCGCGGCTCGATCACCACGATCGAGTTCGATGGCGTCGCGTACTCACTGCCGAACGCCGCGTTCCAGATATCGGGCGCCAACACGCGCGCGAAGAGCAAGGTGGCGAAGCTGAACGAGGATGCGGACGACGTGCTTGGCGGGACCCTGGGATACTCGCCGGACCAGATCGCGGCATGCGCCGGAAGCACCCCTCGCGGGGGGCACTGAACGCAGCGGTGGCGAAACGGCGCGCGACGCGCGGTTCCGACCCATGTGCGGCGCGCCTGCCCGGCGCGCCGCACGATAGCGGGCTAGCCCAGGCTCTGCACGTCGTGAGGCCGGAGGAAGAGCTGCATCTCGGTGACGATCTCGTAGCCGGCGGAGGCATCGAGGGTTCGGTTCAGCTGGTCCACGACCCTTGCATTCGCCATGCGCTTGGTTCGGGCCAGAGCATAGGCGCCCTTGGAAAGTAGCTGCTCGACCAGATCGTCGACCTTGGAGTCCAGTTCGGCCGCGGGCACCGCGTAGTTGATGACGCCCATCCGGGCGAGTTCGGCCGCGCTGTAGGGCTTGGCGAGCATCAGATACTCCTTCGCCTTGCAGGGGGTCATGAACAGCGGGATCAGCGAGGAGCCACCGTCGCCCGGCACGTTCGACCAGTCGTGGCCGCCGATCTTGCGCGTCGTCCCATAGATTCCGTCGAAGGTAGCGCCCATGTGGCTGTCCATGATGACGGCGTCCTCGCGGGCGACGATCAGATCGCAGGCGAAGCATAGGCTCGATCCCAGTCCGATGGCGTCGCCGTTGACCCTGGCGATGATAGGCTTCTCGATTTCGGCCATCGCCTGGTGGCTGCGGATCATGCCGGTGAAGGTGTGCCAGATCTTCTTGGGATCAAGCGCGCGATTGGGCCATTCCGGGTCGTCGTAGGTGGTCTTCGGAGACGGTGTCGTGAAGACGTCGTCGGTGCCGGTCAGGATGATGACGCGGACGGAGTCATCCTCGCGCATCTCGCTGAAGAGCGATCCGATTTCCCAGTGGATGTTGGCCCCCTGGACGTAGGGCGGCTGCTTCAGCGCGACCGTGGCTACCTGGCCCGTCCTGGCGACGGTCAGGGTCTTAAATTCCCTCATGGTTCTCCCTTTCAAGCAGATATCGCGTTTTCGCGGCGGCCAAGCCGTTCGCAGCGAAGGCAGGCTGCAAGGTCGCTCATTCTGGCGGCCGGAAGCCCGACAATACTATGCAGGGAAGCACCGTGCAATATGGTCAGACCAATGACATAGTGATTCGACGGTGGCATTTGCCGAATGGCCCGTGAGAGGCGGCGACGATGGAGCGCGCCCTGAGCTGGGGAGAGGCGTGACCGCACGTCGATCACCCGGGAGAGGAAGGCGGATGCGTGGAAATGCTTGAAAAACAAGGAACGCATATGCGCGGCGCCTATCGGAACTGCCCCGACAAAGTGCGGCACGGAGGAGCGACGAACTGAGGTCTGGTCGTCGCTAGCTTTCGCGATGTCCGGGCGGACATCGCGTTGGGGGAGATGGTGGCACGCGCTTGACGGCTCTATCTGAGTTTGGTACTACCATTATAAAGATGGAGGTGAAGATGCATGACGGCCCGATGAACGACGCTGATGCCAGGCGCGCCCTCAAGGTCGAGCTCGACGCCCACCACATCCACATCCAGCAGCCGGATGGCCCGCCGCTATTCACCAAGACGCCAAGCTCTTCCATGAAGCCGGTGCACTGGAAGGCGGACGATCTAAAGCGTCTGCTGAAGAAGATCGGCGAAGGCCTTTCCATCGATTCAGGCGGCAATCGCCGCACTCTGCGCCTTGCAAATCCCGGGCTGCCCTACGGCACCACGCCGACCTTCTGGTGTTCGATCCAGTACATCCTTCCCGGCGAGGTGGCCGGCGCCCACCGTCACCAGGCAAATGCCATGCGCTTCATCATGGAAGGCACCGGCGCCAAGTCGGTCGTCAATGGCGAGGAATATCCCTTCGGCGAGCACGACCTCGTTCTGACGCCCAACTGGTGCTGGCACGACCACACGCATGAAGGCGAAGAGCCGATGATCTGGCTCGATGTCCTCGACATCTCGCTGGTGCGGTCGCTGCACGCGACCTTCTTCGAAGCGCATTCGACAGGCGTGCAGGAGGTAGGGGAGGCGCCACATCGCTCGTATCAGGAGTTCGGCAGCGGCCTGATGCGGCCGGTGTCCGTGCCCGACTACGGCCGTTCGAACCCACTCCTCGTCTATCCGGCTGAGGTTGCGCAGTCGGCGCTCGATCGCGCCGCGGAGCTGCCTTCCGATCCATTCGACGACACGGTTCTCGAGTATCAGAACCCGGTCAACGGCGGACCCGTCACCGATACGCTCGGTGTACGGCTCCTGCGGTTGCGCGCCGGCTTCCGCGGCAAGGCCCGTCGCCATACCGGCAGCAAGGTCTACTACGTCGTTCGCGGCAGCGGGGCCACCGACATCGACGGCCAAACCTACGAGTGGGGCGCCGGCGACTTCCTGTCGGTGCCGCCGTGGGCCGAGCACTCCCACGCGACGAAGGCGGGCGGCGAACCCGCGCTGCTGTTCGAGGTGAACGACCTGCCGACCATGAAGCTGCTCGGCTTCTACCGGGAACAGGCGTCGGCCTGACGCCGGAATGCCGCCCCACTGCCTCCTATCAGACAGCCGGAACCGAGATGATCGAGCAATCTGACACCGAAGTGCTGATCGTGGGGGCAGGGCCCGTCGGTCTCTCTCTGGCCGGCGACCTCGGCAATCGCGGCCGCCGCTGCATCGTCGTGGAGCGCGGCGACGGCGTGATCGAGCAGCCGAAGATGGACATGGTGGGGATCCGCACCATGGAGTTCTGCCGCCGGTGGGGGCTGACCGAGGATGTCCGCAACGCCGGCTACAACCGCGACTATCCCCAGGACAACGTCTTCCTGACTTCGCTTCGCGGCTTCGAGATCGGCAGGCAGGTCATGCCTTCGATGGCGCTGGACAGGCCGCCGGACGTGAGCCCGGCCCAGCGCGAGCGGTGCCCGCAGAATTTCTTCGACCCCGTGCTGCAGCGCTTTGCATGCAGCCGCCCCGGCGTCGAGTTTCGATATCGCACCGAATATCTGTCGCACGTCGCCGATCGCGGCGGGATCACCGCGACGGTCCGGGACCTTCAGTCGGGAGACATCCGGCGGATAAGGGCGCGCTATCTCGTCGCCTGCGACGGCGGCAACAGCACCATCCGCGGAGAGCTCGGCATCGGCATGACCGGCCGCGGTCTGCTCAACTATACGACCAACGTGATCTTCCGCGCCGAGAACTTCAACGGCCTGCACAACAAGACGCCGGGATATCGCTACATGTTCATCGGCCCCAACGGGGCCTGGGCTACCATCGTCGCCATCGACGGCCGGGACCGCTGGCGCATGTCGATACTGGGCGACAAGACCCCGCAGCCGCGGTTTACCGAGGCCGAGATCAAGGCGCTCGCGCACAAGATGATGGGCGGGGAGTTCGATCTCGAAATCCTCAGCATCCTGCCCTGGATCAGGTCCGAGCTCGTCGCCGACTCCTACCGGTCGGGAAACGTGTTCCTATGCGGAGACGCAGCGCACAAGACGTCGCCGACTGCCGGGCTGGGCATGAACACCGGCATTGGCGACGCGGTGGACCTCGCCTGGAAACTGGCGGCCGTGCTGGAAGGCTGGGGCGGCGAAGCGCTGCTGGACTCCTATGGCGAAGAGCGTATCCCGATCGCCAAGCGCATCACCCAGTTTTCGAGCGGCAACCTCGACACGATGCGGCGCGCTACGACGAACGATGCGATCTATGACGACACCGAGGAGGGTCGGGCGACGCGCAAGCGGATTGCCGTCTACCTGGACGAGGGCCTGAAGCGCGAGTGGTTCTCGATGAACATGCACCTGGGGACCCGCTACACGGATTCTTCGATCATCCAGTACGACGAGGCCGAGGATCCGGCGGAAATCCTGGCGGAGTTTCGCGAGGCCATCCACTACAGGCCGACGAGCCGCCCGGGTGCGCGCGCGCCTCATGCCTGGCTTCGCGACGGCCGCTCGATGCTCGATCTCTACGGAGAGGGCTTCGTGCTGCTTCTCTTCACGCCGCCCGACCATCTCGCGGTGCGCACTGCATTCGAAGCTGCCGCCTCAAGCGCCGGCCTGCCGCTGCGTGTGATGCCGATCGCGCAGCAGGAGATCGCGAACCTCTACGACAAGCGATTCGTCCTGGTGCGTCCGGACGGGCATGTTGCCTGGCGCGGCGACGCGGCTCCCGCCGATGTTGCGGCCATCCTTCGCAAGGTCAGCGGCAACGCCGAGCGGGAGAGCGCGGTGCGAACGCCGGCCATGGAGCCCATCGCCCGAGGCGCAGGCCTGGAAAAGCCAAGGGCCGAGGCAGACGCGTCGCTGGAAATTCAAGGGAGCAAGGGATGAAACTGGCATCATTCGACGATCGTCGCATCGGCGTAGTGGAAGGCGACACGATCGTTGACGTCACGGCGGTGGCCGGTGTCGACAGCGCGGCCTGGCCGCCCACCGGCATGGTCGAACTCATCGCCAATATCGAGCGCTTGAAGCCGGCGATCCTGGCGCATCTCGACACCGCTCCGCGGATACCGCTGGAAGCCGTGAGGCTGCGGACGCCGATCGAGTGGCCGAACAAGGTCATCGCCTATCCCTCGAACTTCCACGCGCATATCGAGGAGATGAAGAGCCGCAACGGAGCCGTCTCGACGTTCGGGGCGGCAGGCCAGGGCTTTTTTCTCAAGCCATCCTCAAGCCTCAGCGGTCCCGGCGACCCGATCGTGCTGCCGGCCGTGCCCGGACGCGAAATCCATCACGAGTGCGAACTCGCGATCGTGATCGGCAGGGGTGGTCGCGACATCTCCCGTGAAGACGCGCTCGACCACATCTTCGGCTATTCATGCCTCGTCGACGTCGTCATCCGCGGCAAGGAAGAGCGCGTCATGCGCAAGGCATTCGACAGCTTCTGTCCCGTGGGTCCCTGGATCACCACGGTCGACGAGGCGCCGGCCCACGACGCCATCGAAATGCAGCTCTCCATCAATGGGGAATTGCGACAGCACGCGGCAATGACGCAGCTGATCGTCGACATACCGGAAATGATCGCGATGGCCTCGTCGGTGACCACGCTGGAGCCGGGCGATATCATCGCCAGCGGAACGCCGGCCGGGGTAGGGCCGATCGCCGACGGCGACCGGCTTCACATCGCGATACCCGGCGTCGGCGAGATGAACCTGGACGTCCGCCAGGGCGATGGCGGCTGGCACAAGGTTTGGGACAAATAGCCAGGCCGGCACCCATCGAAGGGCGGTCTCGTCTCTTGCACGTCCATCTGGGCCGCGGGAGAATGGGGGTCGCGCCGGTTCCGCCACCGCGCCGAACGGCATGCGCGACGACGAAGATTCGTTCAAACAGGAGTCCGTCAATGAAGTGGGCCATCCACCACGTCACCGTTCCGACCCACGACACGGAAAAGAGCGCCGCGTTCTACCGCGACGTGCTGGGCCTCGACATGGGCGCGCCGCACACGATCGGCAACGGCCACGTACCGGGTGTCGAGATCGTCGGCGACCGCAATCGCGGCGTCCATCTCGTGGTGCCGGTTCCTGACATGGCAGACAAGGCAGGGATCGGGATCAACCCGTCATTCGGCGGGCATGTGGCGATCGAGGTCTCGGACCTCGACCAGGTGCGCCGCAACCTGACGGCCGCCGGTGTCTACTTCGTGGATATGGGTGAACGGTTCGTCCCGGGCCTGCCGCAGATCTACGTCTACGATCCGTCCGGCAATCTGCTGGAGATCAACCACGACGTCGACACCGCGAAGCGCATCGCCGAGCGGTAGACTGCCGGCGCTTCCATGATCGGCCGGCCCGCCCTTGGCGCGCCGGCCTTTTTCTTGTCGGGCAGACGGCGAGCGCTGCCGGGCAGCATCAGGCGTCCAAATGAAAAGCGCCCGGAATAGGGTTCCGGGCGCTTTCGGTTCGACGGCAAGCCTGCCGGGTCCGGTCAGCTCACCAGGTCTTCGGATGTCGCCCGGTGCGCGACCAGGCGTCCAGCGAGGCGCCCGGAGGTGAACGCCCAGCCGAGGTGGTGGCCGTGACCTTCGAGGATGACGCCTCCCTGGCCGGCGGAGCCCACCGCGTAAAGCCCTTCGATCGGACGCTTGTCGGCGCGCAGGACCCGGAATTCCGTGTCGATCGCCAGGCCGCCATCGGTGATGTCAGCGCAATTCCTAACTGGGCCCAGCGCATAAAACGGCGCCTTCAGGAGCGGCGGGAACCTGTGGTCCCGCGACACCTCCGGCGACGCATTGCGTTCCTTCACGGCTCTTGCGAGCGCGGCCGGGTCGGCGCCGATCTTCCTGGCCAGCGCTTCCACCGTCGGTGCGGTCGAATACATGTCGGGGCGGCTGCGGCGATAATCGTCGAGATAGGCATAGGCCACGCCCGGCGCGGTGGAGATGAAGTAGGGGAACTCGGAAAACTTCTTCGCGATGTCCTGATCGAAGATGAAGTAGGTGGTCTGGTCTTCCTGGTCGACGAGGTCGTAGACCGGGTTGCCGAGCTCGTCGCAGAAGCGCTCGCCCTTCTTGTTGACCATGATCGCCCCGCACTTGGCGAGTTCGGTTGTCACGCCCAACACGGTGGTGAGGAAGCTCATTAGGAACGGCCTGAGGAGCCAGCCGGGCAGATGCTGCATCGACAGGTTCACGATGCGCGTGAAGAACCGCCACGGCGGAATCATCTGCACGAGCCGCCTGCGGGTGGGCGCGACGAAGCGCAGCCGATTCAGCATCATGTGGCCGTTGATGACTTCGCCGCCGAGCTTCATCACCATCTCATGCCCGTCGCCGGTGTTCGTCGGGTTGGTGGGGCGGATGTAGGTCATCTTCGGGTTTCCGAAGAGCTTGCGAATCTCGGGATTGGCGCTGTAGTCGCCACTGGCGAGGATGACGCCGCCGCGCGAGACGTACTGTTCGACCTGGCCGCTTTTCGTCTCGCACTCCACGCCTTCGACGCGCTCCTTCTCGATGATGAAGCGGCGAGCCCGGCGCTCCAGCCGGATATCCACGCCAAGGGCGCGGGCGCGCTTTTCGAGGTGGTATCCGTAGGCTTTGGAGTTGGGCAGCACGTTGTGCATGCGGGGCTTGCGATGCGGCGGCTCGGGATTGGGGCCCAGGAACTCGAGCCCCATGGACATCAGCCAGCGGAACGTGTCGCCTACGTTGTGGACGAGGATTCTGCGCAGCTCGAGATTGTCGACGTCGCCGTCCTTCATCTTGCTGACGCTGATCTTCCCGAGGTCTTCGAAATGATCCTGCGGGGAATCCTTGATGCCCAACTTGAGCTGATGCGGCGTGTTGGAGGCTGAAATCGAGCCGATGGAGCGGATGGTGCTTCCGCCGACGAAATCGTTCTTTTCCAGCAGGACCACCTTGCGGCCGAGGGAGGCGGCTTCGATCGCCGCCGCAAGACCGGAACCGCCGCCGCCGACAACGACCACATCGTAGGTATGGTGCCTTGTCATAGCCCGCACCCCGCCTCACACACCTGACCGCCCTGCATCAGCACCACCTCCCAGAGATCGAATGAAAACGCATCCGACGCTGCGGCCATGTCGAGGGGGCTCCGATCCGAGCCGCCGCCATAGGCGCACGTCGCATGACAGAATGTTAATGGTAGTACCAAAGTACAATTGAGGCGTCAAGAGCGCGTGCGCCCCGTGACCGGCCGCGCCGCGCGCCGGCGTCGGAGCAAGCTGCCGCGCGGGCCGGTGATGCCCGGCGATGGCATCATCCTAGACCCAACTGTGCGCGTCGCGCCGGCTGTCGGTGATGACGAAAGCAACCAGACCGCCGCAACTGTGACGCATTGCTTCAAATGGCAAAGTGGCTATGGTAGGACCACTGGCGGTTACATGCTCACACATCCGAGAATCAAATGGCTACGACAAAGACGTCAACTCTTCAGTTCCGTCCCGTCCAGGCGCGCAGGATCAGCGACGAGATCGGCGAGCAGATCCGCCAGAAGCTGCTGACCGAGCAGCTCAAGCCCGGAGACAAGCTGCCTGCGGAACGCGAGCTTGCCCTGCAGCTGGGGGTCAGTCGCAGCACCATGCGCGAGGCGATACGCAGCCTCGAAATGGCCGGTCTGCTGACGATGCAGAAGGGGGCCCGCGGCGGCGCATTCATCGGCCATGGGGACCCGGCAGCCATCGTGAGCGGCTTGCGGATTCTCTTCCATCTTCGCGGCATTACCATCGAGCAGCTGACGGAAGCGCGCATCTGGATCGGCGAGATCGTCACGCGCGTGGCCTGCGAGCGCGCCACCGAAGAGGATCTCGACCTGCTCGAGCAGAATATCGAGGCTGCCGAAGAGGCCTATCAGCGCGGCGACCTGGCTGAAAAACTGGCCGTGCAGATGGAGTTCCACAACATCCTCGCGCGCGCCACGCACAACCCCGTGCTCAGCCTCGTGATGGAGTCGCTGGTGGAGATCATGCGCACCTTTGCCGAGGCGATTGGGCCGGAGCAGAACGACATCGCCATCGTTGCGCGCCGCCGCTTCATGCCGCTGCTGCGAAAACGCAATGCCAAGGGCGCCATCGCCGAGATGACGAATCATCTCGAGACGCTGCGTGACCGCTACGTGAAGCTGGTCCGCGAGCAGGAGACCGCGACGTCGCGCCCCGCGGCTGCCTCGGCGCGCCGTTCCCGCGCGGCGAGCCCGGCAGGGTAGCAGGACAGTGGGAGCGGCGGACGCGGCGTTTGCCGCCGTGCCGCTCTCCGCAAGCATCGCTCCATCCGTATCCTGGCCCGACCTCGCAGAGGGCCATGTGTGCCGCCCGCTGACCGGCGGCTGGCGATCGCACGGCGGGTTGACGCACCTATTTGCCAATGGTACAACCAATAAACATGGACTACGGGTCGCCGGCCAGCGCCTCAGTGCGGTCGTGGGGCATCTGCCTCCGTGGAGTTGGACGTAGGGTGCGCAGCCGGGACCGGTCTCCACGCACGCCGCAGCCGCCTGGCCTATCCAGCCGAGACAGTCTGGCGGGGAGGCGCGGAGAGCGGCGTTGCGACGAGGCCCGGCAGCGCCCGCGCTCGAGAACTGGTCGATCGGCCGCGTGGCCATCATGCATTGTGCAGCCCGCAACGCTGCACTGGGTCTTTGGAGGATGCAAATGAGAGCGCTGAGAATCCCGGCCTTTGCGGAGAGCGAACCCGCAAATGGCGACTACCTTGCCAGGGTGGCGGCGGTGTCGCCGCTACTCGAAGAGGTGGCTGGCGAAATCGATAAGGCCGGCGACCTGCCTCCGCGTCTGGTCGATGCGCTCCACGGCCAGGAAATGTATCGGATGCTGCTGCCGTCCGATCTCGGCGGCGGGCAGCTCGACCCACGCATCTTCGTCGAAGTCATGGAGGCGATCGCGCGCATCGACGCAAGCACGGCATGGTGCGTCGGGCAGACCGCCTCGTGTTCCATGTCCGCCGCGGCGATGGACCCCGCCGCCGCCCGCGAGGTGTTCGGCGAGGATCGCAGCGTGCTGGCATGGGGGCCGGGCCGCGGTCGGGCCGATATCGTCGATGGCGCATATGTGCTGACTGGCGAGTGGAATTTCGGCAGCGGCAGCCACCAGGCGACCTGGCTCGGCGGCATGGCGATGATCTTCGAGAACGGCAAGCAACTGCTGGAGCCCAGCGGCAAGCCCGTCACCCGCACGCTGATATTCCCGGCGAAGGAGGCGACGTTCAAGCCCGTCTGGGACGTGATCGGCCTGAGGGGCACCGGCAGCGACGGCTACTCGGTCGAGAACCTGCGGGTGCCGCTGACCCACAGCATCGTGCAGGATTCGATCGACGAACGCCGCAATCGCGCCGCGCTCTATGCCTATACGAGCCGTAACATCTATGCGACCGGCTTCGCCGGCATCGCGCTCGGCGTGGCCACCAGCATGCTGGACATCTTTATCGACATAGCGCGCAACAAGGTGCCGAAGGGCCAGACGGCAACGCTGAAGTCCAGCACCAGCATCCAGGCGCAGGTCGCCGAGTGCACGGCGATCGTGGAATCATGTCGCCACTATCTGCGCAACACGGTCGACCGTGTATGGCAGGATCTGTGCGCATCGGGCGCCGACAGCATGCCCATGGGCGACAGAGTGGCGCTGCGCCTGGCGGCCAGCCACACGATCCGGCAATGCGCCAAGGTCGGCGAGTTCGCGTTCCACGCCGCCGGCGCGACGGCGATCTTTTCCGGCAATCCGATCGAGCGCCGCTACCGCGACATGATCGCGCTGCGCCAGCACATGCAGGGCCGCGACGATCTCTTCGAGCTCTGTGGGCAGTATCTCCTCGGAGATACCCCAGAGTTCGTGCTGGTATAGCCGGGGCGCGCGAGCATGAACGTGGCAAACCTTGCACCCCGTGCCCAAACGGCACGTCCCCCGCTGAAGCCGGTCGAGGCGGCGGCCGCAGACCGACCCCTGCTGCAGATCGAAGGGGTGACCATCCAGTACAAGACGCGGGAAGCGCTCGTCACCGCGACTCACCGCGTCAATGTCACGGCGCTGGGAGGCGAGAGGACCATCCTCCTCGGCCCTTCCGGATGCGGCAAGTCGAGCCTGCTCAAGGCGGTGGGCGGCTTTCTGAAGCCCGTGGAAGGCAGGATCGTCTTCGATGGCGCGGCAGTGACGCGACCTGGCCCGGAACGCATGACGGTGTTTCAGGAATTCGAACAGCTCATGCCGTGGAAGACGGTGCGCGAGAACATCGCGATGCCGCTGCGCGTGGCCCGTGGCCTCAGCCGCAAGGAGGCCGACGACCGGGCGAACCACTACATCGACAAGGTTCGGCTGACCAAGTTCGGCGACGCATTTCCGCACACCCTGTCGGGCGGCATGAAGCAGCGGACCGCAATCGCGCGGGCGCTCGCCATGGAGCCCAAGATCCTGCTGATGGACGAGCCGTTCGCTGCACTCGATGCCCTGACGCGCCGCCAGATCCAGGAGGAACTGCTGGCGCTGTGGGAGACGATCCGGTGCAACATCCTGTTCGTGACCCACTCGATCGAGGAGGCAATCCTTCTTGGATCGCGCATCGTCGTGCTGTCGCCCCATCCGGGGCGCGTGCGCGCCGAACTCGGCTCCGAGCAGTTCGATTTTTCCAACCAGGGCGAACCCGCTTTCGTCCGCTTGCGCGACCACATCCACAATCTGCTGTTCGAGCATGGCAAGGGAGGAGCCTGACGTGGCCACGATCTCTGCAATTTCCACGGCCGCGGCACGTCCCGATGTCGAGTACACACTGGGTGCGCTCGGGCAGATCGGTGACTCCGAGAAGCCGCTGTCCTTCCTCGAGCGGCTCTACAAGAACGACACGGTCCGCAGCGTCGTCGTCATCGTGCTGCTTCTGGTCGTCTGGGAAATCGGGGCGCGGATCAACAATACGCCGCTGCTGTTTCCCTCGTTCATAGACACGCTGGCGGCCCTTCGCTCGGGGCTAGCCTCGGGCGCGCTCATCGACCGGACGATTACCTCGCTCGAAGTGCTGGGCTACGGGTTCGGCATCTCGATCATCCTGGCGCTGGGCCTGACGATCATGGCGGTGTCGTCGAGCTTCGGCGCATCGGTTCTGACCACCTTGATCGCGGTTCTCAACCCTCTGCCGGCGATCGCCATCCTGCCGCTGGCGCTGCTCTGGTTCGGCCTCGGCACGCCCGCCATCGTCATGGTCGTGGTGCAGTCCGTGGTGTGGACCGTGGCGATGAACGCATATGCCGGGTTCCAGTCGGTGCCGCAGACGCTGCGAATGGCGGGGCAGAACATCGGTCTGCGCAGCCTGCCGTACATGTTCAGGATTCTCATTCCGGCGGCATTTCCGCATCTGCTGACGGGACTGCGCATCGGTTGGGCGCACGCCTGGCGCACGCTGATCGGTGCGGAACTCGTGTTCGGCGTCGCGGCGAGGCAAGGCGGCCTCGGCTGGTATATCTATGAGAGCCGGGCGATGCTCGAAACGGCCAACACCTTCGCCGCCATCCTGCTGCTCATCCTGATCGGCTTCGTCGTGGAGTCCGTGATCTTCCAGGTCATCGAAAACCGGACGATCCGTCGCTGGGGCATGATCCACTGACAAAAGATTTAATGGTAAGACCATTGAATCTTTCGACCAAATGTCGTACTGTGGCTTCGTCGGGCCGGATCGGGCCTCGTATTCCCGATCCGGTCATCCATCTGGGAGGAATGCAATGAAATTGTCGCGATTGGCCATCGCCGCGGGCGCGCTCGCCCTGGCACTGGCAACGCCCGCGCTCGCCGAGAACAAGGTGCGCATCATCGGCGGATACGCTCTGACGCTGCTGCCGAACTATATCGTGCAGGAGCGCGAGCTCATCCAAAAGCATGCCGCTCGCCTCGGCCTGTCCGACGTGACGGTCGAGTTCAGTCGCTCGCCGAGCGTCGCAGTGGCCAATGAGGGCCTCATCACCAACAATGTCGACATCGCGCTCTACGGAATGGGCCCGATGCTGAACGTCTGGGACAAGACCAACGGCGCCGTGAAGGGCGTCATGGCGGTATCGGACTACACGCAGGCAGTCTACACCGTCGACCCGAAGATCAACTCGCTCGATGACCTCGGCGAGAACGACCGTGTCGCCATGACCGACATCAAGACGTCCAACCAGGCGCTCATGATGCAGATGCAGGCGGCCGAGAAATACGGCTGGGACGGCCGCTTCCACTTCGATCCGAACCTCATCGCGATGTTCAACGAAGACAGCACCGCCGCGCTGGTCTCGGGCGCAAGCGAGATCAAGTCGGCCATGCTCACCGTGCCGTACAACGACATCGTGACGCGCGCCGGCGCCCGCAAGATCTGGTCGTCCGACGACGTGCTGGGCGGACGGGTCAGCGCGGGCATGCTCTACGGCAACGTGAAGTTCGTCGAGGCCAACCCGGTGCTCTATGAAGCCGTGGTCGCGGCCTATGAGGAAGCGAACGAGTGGATCAATGCCAATCCCGCCGAGGCGGCCGTGATCTACGTGAAATACGAGCCGCAGAAGGACGGTGCTCCCTACATCGAGCGCCTGATCCGCGAGGGCAACGGCTTCAGCTTCACCACGACCCCCAAGGGTGTGAAGCGCTTTGCCGACTTCATGCACAAGAGCGGGCTGCTGTCGAAGTCCGTCGATACCTGGACCGATGTGTTCTTCGACAACGTGGCAACCAAGCCCGGCAGCTGATGACGAGACAGGCGCCGTGCAAGCGCGGCGCCTGGCGGCTCCACGACGATAGAGAAACGGACATGACGGCTGAAGTTGCTCTTGCGGCTCTTGATACCAAGGCTCTGCGCCAATGCCTGGGCAGCTTTGCGACCGGCGTGACGATCATCACCGCCTCGACCGGGACGGAGTTGGCGGGCGTTACCGCCAACTCCTTCTCTTCCCTCTCGCTCGACCCGCCGCTGGTGCTGTGGTCGCTGCGCAAGCAGTCGTCCAGCCTGGAGAAGTTCAGGCGGGCATCCCACTTCGCCATCAACATTCTCGCGGCGGACCAGTCGCACCTGGCGAGCCGCTTCGCCAGCTCGACCGGTGAAAAGTTCGCCTCGACCAAGTGGGAGAGCGGTCGCGGGGGCGCGCCTGTCCTGCACGATGTGGCATCGGTGCTGGAGTGCCGTGTCTACCGCGAAGACGATGGGGGAGATCACGTGATCTTCATCGGCGAGGTGGAAGCGTTTCATACCAGGGACGCCGTACCCCTGGCCTTCGTGCACGGCCAGTATGCGCTGGCCATGCCGCATCCGGCAGCGCAAGCCGTGACAGGCGACTTTGCCCTCGGTTGGGGCTAGTGCCGCGCCTTATCGGTCTTGTCGCACGGCCGCCGACAGTCTGCGGCGCGAGTTCTTCCCGGCCCTGATCCGACCGGTGGAGAAACACAGCGCGGGCTTCATTCTCCGACCGACAGGCCAACCCTCCCTTTTACGAAATGCGGGTTCTGCTCGCGGTCGATGACGGTAGCCACCGCTGGACGTTCCATCATCTGCGACTTGTGCCGCGTATAGTTTGCAAGCTCGCCCATCCGCAGGCCGTTGGTGGTTCCCCAGCCGTAGAAGACAAGCGCATAGGGGTCGACGACGCTATAGTCGTCGCCCATCATCCACCTGTTGCGGCCGATCAGCGCGTCGATCTCCTGCATGGCCTCCCAGTAGCTGGAAACGGCCTTGGCGCGGATGTCGGCGTAGACTTCCTCACGCTCGACGAACCGATGCGGCCGGAATTTCGCGCGCTGGAAGATGTGCGGGGTGTTCGAGAACCACGCCATCTGCGCGATGCATTGCATGCGCGCGACGAGATCGGTTGGCAGCAGGCCTGCCTCGGGGAATGCGGTGGCGATCCAGGTGAGGATCGCGGTGTTCTCGGTGATGATCTTGCCGTCCACGCTGAGCGCCGGCACGCGGCCGCGTGGGTTGATCGCCAGGAATTCCGGGGTCTGATGCTGGTTCTTCGACAGAAGCGTTTCCACCGCGCGATAGGGGCGGCCGCTTTCCTCCAGAGCGATGTGCGAGGCAAGCGAACAGGCGCCGGGGCTGTAGAAGAGGATGAGTTCCGCGCCGGCCGATCTGCCGAGATTGTCGTCTGTCATCGTCATCCGTTTATCCTTACAGTGCTCGCCCTGGCGGGGCCTCACCGGCAGCATGCGCCGGCAGGGCGGTGATCATGCATCCATCAGCGCCGCGACGATGCGGTCGCGTGTCATCGGCATGTCGTGGATGCGGGCGCCCAGGGCGTGCGCCACGGCATTGCCAATGGCGGCCGCCGCCGGCCCGCCGGCGCATTCGCCGACGCCGAGCGGGTCGTGCTCCGACGCATCGACCAGTTCGACCCGGATGTTCGGAATGTCGCGGAAGCGGATGACCGGATAGGTCTCCCAGTCGAGGCTGGCCACCCCCTGATCCGCGAAAGACACCTGCTCGATCAGCGCCCAGCTTATCGCCTGCACGATGTTTCCTTCCACCTGGTTGACCAGCCCGTCGGGATTGATGACGAGGCCGGCATCGACCGCGCACCACACATCGGTGACGCGCACTGCCTCGTCCACATCGACGGCGGCGACAACGGCCGCATAGGCGGAACTGTTCTTGTAGCGGGCAAGCCCGAGCCCCAGGCCGCGCCCGGTGCCCGCGGGGCCGCGCTGCGACCACCCGGCCATGGCGGCGGCCCGTTCGAGAACGGCGCGGGCACGAGGGTCGGACAGGAGCGACAGGCGATAGGCCAGCGCATCCTCGCCGGCGCGCGCGGACAGCTCGTCGATGAGCGCTTCTATGGCGAAGACATTGAGCGTGGCGCCCAGACCGCGCAGCGAGGAGGTGCGGACGGGCACGTCGTGGACGAGGTGGAAATCGATGCCCTTGGCCGCGATGTCGTAGAGCGGAATGCCGTTGCGCGTCGCGCCGCCGCCGCGATCCTCGGGAATGTCGAAGGGCTTGCGTGGTGGGGGCGGGGTCTCCAGCGCCTCGGCCGCCAGGAGATAGGCGCCGCCGACGCCGGGCCGCTGGCCGTGCGCGGCGCTCCAGATCTCCGTCGTCCAGCCGACCGGGCGACCATCCGGGCCCAGCGTCGCATGAACCTCGACCTCCATCGCGGAGGACAGCGGTTCGTAGGCGAACTCGTCCGCCCGGCTCCAGCACAGGCGGATCGGGCGGCCCGGCATCGCCATCGCCACCAGCGCAGCATCGAGAGCCGCGTCGTCGGCACCATTGTGACCGTAGCAGCCTCCACCCTGCGCATGATGGCACGCCACCTTGTCGACCGGCAGGTCCAGCGTGGCGGCGATGTTGGCGCGCAAGGGGTGCATGCCCTGCGCATGCGACCAGACGGTGAGGCGGTCGTCCTGCCACAGCGCCAGAGCGCAGGAGGGCGCGATCGACCCATGCGAAAGGAAGGGCCGTGAGAAGCGCATCGAGACACGCCCGGCACCGGCATCCGCAACCGCATCGCCGATGCGGCGGTCGTGGGCGGGCTGCGCGGCCACCCAGGCGGCGGTGGCCTGCTCGGGGCGAAGCTCGCGGCCGCCCCGCCACGCGCCGGTTTCGGAGGCCTTTGCAGCCGCCATGCGCACGGCGGTCTCGTCCTCGCCGACAAAGGCCACGAAGTCTGCCCGCCGGACCACGGTTACGCCCGCGCCGGCAATGCGCCGCAGCGCCTGCTCGTCGAGCGACAGATGCGCGCCGCGGCCGGGCTGGCGGAGCGTGCGCGCGTGGAACATCCCGGGCATGACGATGTCCTGGATGAAGCCGGCGCCGGTGAGCTTGGCCGGAAGATCGAGACGCGGGATGTCCCTTCCGACGATGCGGTGCTCCGCGGCCGGTTTCGGCGCGGCGTCGCCGGTCGCCTCCGCCGACAGGTCGATCTCGGGCGCGACGTGCCAGTAGTCCAGTCCGGTCGCGTGTCCGTTCCTGACGAACTCTCCGTCACGCACCGACAGTTCCTCCGGCGCGGCGTTGAGCCGGAGTGCGGCGCGGGCGATGGCGAGCGCCCTGACCTCGGCCGACACGGCGCGGATCGCGCTGCCGGAATGTTCGACCGACCAGCTCGACGCAGTGTAGCCCTCGCCGGGACCCTCGACACTGTTGCCGGACATCACCCGCACCTGGTCGATGCGCAGGTCCAGCTCCTCGGCGGCGATCTGCGCCAGCGCTGTCAGTATGCCCTGGCCGAGTTCCACCTTTCCGGTGGCGACGCGAACCGTCCGGTCGGGCTCGAAGCGAAGCCAGCGATCGAGGCGGGGATTGTCCCGCAGGCTCTGGCTAACGGCCATCGCCGGCCTCGCCGCGCAGAACGGCTGCCGCACGGGCTACCGCGCGAAGGATGCGCGGATGGGCCCCGCAGCGGCACAAGTTCGGATCGAGCGCCTCGACGATCTCCGCGCGGCTTGGCGACGGATTGCGGTCGAGCAGCGCCTTGGCGGCGATAAGCATGCCGGACAGGCAATAGCCGCACTGGCCGGCCTGCTCGTCGAGGAAGGCCTGCTGCAGCGGATGAAGGTCGCCCTGCGTGCCCAGCCCCTCGACCGTGACGATCGACCGCCCCTCGAGCGTGCCCGCCTCGCGGCTGCACGAATAGGCGGCCTGACCATCCACAAGCACCATGCATGCGCCGCACTGTTCCAGCCCGCAGCCGTAGCGGGAGCCCTTCAAACCGAGGTGATTGCGCAGCACGTCGAGCAGGGGTGTGGCGGAAGACGCCTGCACCCGGTGCTCGCGGCCATTGACGGTCAGTGTCAGAAATTCGCTCATCGGATGGATATGGCCGATCCGGCCCGCCTTCCACAACAGCGGCAGGGTTGCAGATGCGCGGGACATGAAGGGGAGCGACAGCGACCGGACGCGGCCGGCCGCTGTCGCGATGGCTCAGGTGGGCTGCACCAGCCCGGCGTCGACGAGCGGCCGGATGCCGGCAATCTCGCGCTCGATGGAACCACGCATCTCGTCAGGGGTATTGACCACCGCCGTGAGGCCGAGAGAGGTGAGCTTCTCCTTGGCCGCCTGCGTATCGGTCCATTCCTTGATCGCCATGTGAATCTTGTCGACGATATCGGCAGGCATGTCCTTCGGGCCGACAGCGCCGAACCACAATGTCTGGTCGAAGCCGTCAATGCCCTGCTCGGCCACGGTCTTGACTTCGGGCATCTCGCCCACGCGCTTTGCCGTGGTGACGGCGACGCCAGTGATCTTGCCGTCCTTGATGTGCGGCAGGTAGTTGGACGGCGCGTCGAGCGCGTAGTCGATATGTCCGCCCAGCACGTCGGCGAGCAGGGGCGGCGACCCCTTGTAGGGGATGTGGTTGATCTCGACGCCCGCCTGCAGGCCGATCATCGCGGCGCAGATGTGGCCCTTGGTTCCAGCGCCGGGATTGCCGATGTTGACCTTGCCGGGATTTGCCTTGGCGTAGGCGATCAACTCCTGCAGGGTCTTTGCCGGCGCGTTGGCGCTGGCGGTGAGGAGCGCGCAGCTCTCGGCAACGACCGTGATGGGGGTGAAGTCGACCTGCGGATCGTAGGCGAGGTTCTTCTGCACCACCTTGTTGGCGGCGATCGGGGCGCTGCCGGACACCATGATGGTGTATCCGTCGGCAGCCGCACGCGCCAGCTTGCCGCCGGCCAGTGCGCCGGCCGCGCCGGCCGCGTTCTCGACCACGAACTGCTGCCCGAACTTTGCGGTGAGCAGATCAGCCACGAGGCGGGCGATGATGTCGCTGGTTCCGCCGGGCGGATATGCCGAAATGAGGGTCACCGGCTTGCTCGGCCAGTCCGCCGCCCGGCCGAGGCCGGTCGACGCCAGCAGCGTCGCGGTGCCGCCCAGAACGATGAGTTCACGTCTGTTGATCATGGGTTCTTCCTCCCTCCCGTGGGTGTCATCGGGTGTGGATAAATCTAGGCCTCCGTGCACGGCCTGGGTATGAAGGGCTGCATTCATTTCGTATCGCGGAACGGTTCCTCACCCGCGCCGGCAAGCCAGCGCTCCTCGCCCGCATGAAACTCGGCGAGTTCGCGGGGGCGGTCGTCGCCCAGCAGATCGGGGTTCACGACCACGCCCCGGGACTGCTGGATGTAGGCCAGGAACTTGTAGGACTCGCGCAGGGCCGCAAGGCGTCCCCAGTCGACCGGCAGGGCCTGTGACGGGTTGACCGGCTTCATCACGTCCCGCTCGAACAGGACGTGGAACGTCGCGAGCTTCCATCCTTCCGCGCCGCGCACGGCCCGCGAGAAGAAGCGGCAGAAGACGTGGAAATCGACCTCGACGCCGTCGAGCCGTATGCGGCTGAAGATCATGGCAGGGCTTTCGACGGTGGCCCTGTCTCCGGCGAGCTGGGCGAAGGCTGGAAACACCCAGTGCTTGCCGTTGCCGGCCTTCTCCATGAAAGCGCGGGAGGCTTCCACATAGGCGCGGCCGCCATGTCCGTCGTACCAGCTGGTACGTACATAGGCGTCGTCGTGGAAGCAGGCTTCCATCACGTCGAACCTGCGCTGGTCGCGGGCGAAACGCTCGCGGCGGACGAGGTCGAAAAGCTCCTCCCGGTCGAGCAGCTGCTGCAGGCGGGTGGCGGCGTCCTGGGGCACGGGTGTCCTCCGGCTTGATGAGGGGCGACGGCGCGGCGCGCCGGTCAGTCTGCTTCCTGCAACCCTTCCTCCCGCACCTTGCGGAAGTTGGGCGACAGGATCGACAGCAGCAGCAGAACGGTGACGACGAGGATGCCGAGGCTGACGGGGCTCGTGAAGAACACCGTCGCGTCGCCATGCGAGATGAGAAGCGTGCGGCGCAGATATTCCTCCGCCATCGGCCCCAGGATGAGCGCCAGGATGAGCGGCGCCGGCTCCGCGCCGACCTTGCGGAAGAAGAAGCCCATCACGCCGAACAGCGCCATCAGATAGACGTCGAAGACGTTGTTGTTGATCGAGTAGACGCCGATCGCGGTGAAAACGCAGATCAGCGGAAACAGGAAGCGGTAGGGCACCGAGATCAGCTTTGCCCACATGCCCACCAGCGGCAGGTTGAGGACCAGCAGCAGCAGGTTGCCTATCCACATGGATACGACCAGGCCCCAAAACAGCGCGGGCTGCTGCGTGAGCATTTCGGGGCCGGGCTGTACGCCCTGCACGACGAGCGCGCCGATCATCAGCGCCATGGTGGCCGTGCCGGGAAGCCCGAGCGTGAGCATCGGAATGAAGCAGGTTTGTGCGGCGGCGTTGTTTGCGGCCTCAGGCGCGGCGACGCCCTCGATGGCGCCCTTGCCGAATTCGTGCGGACGGCGCGAGATTTTCTTCTCCAGCGCATAGGACGAGAACGAAGCAAGCAGGACACCGGCGCCGGGGAGGATGCCGAGGACGACGCCGACGCCGGTGCCGCGCAGGATGGGCGCGGTCATACGCCGCCAGTCCTCCCGCGTCGGGAACAGCCTGCTGACGCCGGCCACGCCGGCTGCGCGCGCGTGTTCGTTCTGCAGGTTCGCCAGCACGTCGCCCAGCCCGAACACGCCGGTGGCGATGACCACGAAATCGAGCCCGTCGAGCAGGTTGGGCGAGCCGAAGGTGTAACGGGAGAAACCCGAATTGATGTCGGTGCCGACCATGCCGAACAGCATGCCGAGCAGTGCCATGCCGAAGGCGGTGAGCAGCGAGCCGCTGGTGAGCACCATGGAGGTGACCAGGCCGAGCACGATCAGCGAGAAATATTCGGTCGGCCCGAAGGTGAGCGCCAGGCCGGCGAGCAGCGGCGCGGCGACCGCGATGAACAGGGTTCCGACCGTGCCGGCGAAGAAGCTGCCTATGGCGGCCGCCGCGAGCGCGCGGCCTGCCTTGCCCTGCTTGGCCATCTCGTGGCCGTCGAGCGTGGTGACCACGGAGGACGCCTCGCCGGGCAGGTTCATCAGGATCGCGGTGGTGGAGCCGCCATATTGCGAGCCGTAGAAGATGCCGGCCAGCATGATGAGCGCCGTATCGACGGGCAGGCCGAACGTGAACGGCAGCAGCATGGAGATGGTGGCGATGGGGCCGAGGCCGGGGAGCACGCCCACCGCCGTGCCCAGCAGCACGCCGAAGAAGCAGTATGCGAAATTCGACAGCGTGGTCGCGGTCGAAAGACCCAGCATCAGGCCATTGAAGATTTCCATCGCACCCTCCCTCGTGGCCTGTTTTCAGCCGAAGTCCGGCAGCCAGCTTCCCGCCATCGGAATGGGCAGGCCCAGCAGCTTGACGAAAAGCAGGGCACAGATCGCCGAGAACACGGCGGCGCCGGCCGCCGCCTTCAGGTCTATCTCGAACCGGACGCTGGCCGACGCCGTCCCCACGATCAGGACGAAGACGGCAAGCGGCAGGCCCAGCCTTTCGATGAGGAGGCCGAACACCACCACCACCACCGGGACGATGAAGACAGGCCGCCACTCGACAGCCTCGATGGGCAGCGAGCCGGCACGGCGTGCACGCAGGAGCGCGCCAAGCCCGGTCAGGGTCAGCAGTGCAGAGATCGCGAGCGGGAAGAAGCCCGGTCCCATGCGGCCGGGCGTTCCGATCGGATAGCCGAGCGCGATGACGCCCGCGACGATGCCGACGACCATGAAGAACAGGCCGAGCGCGAAATCCTGACTGAAGCGCATCAGAGCAACCCGCATGCTGCGGGAGAAGTCTGGATGGGCTGAGCAGGGAGCCTGCCGCCGGCTGCGTCGGACTTCGCGATCATGGACATAATCCTTTCCGCTGCCACCGCTTCCGACCCGCGCAGCGCGCGGAGGCCGGAGCAATTCCTATCCGATTCGCCGCCGCTACAGATGGCGACCCTCATCGACCGGAACGACGATGCCCGTCGAACTGGTCAGATTGACCATGCACGCCACCACCGCCCGCGCCACGTCGTCGGGGGTCGTGACCCGGCGCAGCGGAAACTTCTCCGCCGTCCGTTCAAGCTGTTCACGCGTGCGGTTGGGCACGAAATCCGTGTCCACGCCGGCGGGGGAAACCGAGAAGACCCGGATGCCGGGGGCCAGCACCTTGGCGAGGGCGATGGTCAGCGAATCCAGCCCGCCCTTGGCTGCCAGATAGGCGAGGCTGCTGCCGACGCCGGTGCGGGCGGCGATGGACGACACATTGACGATCGAGGCGTTTTGCCCGCGCTCCAGGAGCGGACGCATCGCCCGGATCACCGCGAACGGACCCCGCAGGTTGAGAAGCAGAGCGCGATCGAAGATCTCGTCGGTGAGGCCCTCAAGGTCGCCGGCCGGCACCGGCGTGGTGGCGCCGCCCGAGTTGACCAGCCCATCCAGGGAGCCGAACCGCTGCTCCAGCTCGTGCCGCGCCTGCCCGATGGAGGCGGGATCGTCGATGGCGACGCGGATGGCGCAATGTCCATCTCCCTGCAGGCCCGCGACGATTCCGGCCGCAACCTCGGCCCGAGTGTTGTAGCCGACCGCCACGCGCGAGCCCATCTTCGCCAGCCGCGCGGCCACGGCACGGCCGATGCCGCCGCTGCCTCCGGTAACGAGGACGGTGCCTGGCGCGGCGAGTTCGGGCACTTCGATCGATGCCATGCTTCCTCCTCCCGGGGTCACCCGGCGTAGTCGTTGATGACCGCCGCCGCCGCGGAGCGGATGAAACCATGGTCGCTGGAAAAGACCAGAGCGGTCGCGCCAATACCGACGGCGAATTCGAAATCAGGCCGGCCGGTCGGCAGCATCATCAGGGGGACATCGGCCTCGCCGGCGGCTACCGCGACCCGGCGGGCAATCTCGGCAACCTTCTGACCGGCCTGCGGATCGTCGCCGAAGGATGCGGTGAGGTCGCCGCGTCCGATGAAAAGCGCATCGACGCCGTCGACGCGGGCAATGTCTCCGGCCATGGGAATGGCCTCCTGATCCTCGATCATGGCGATGACGGCCACCTGGGCGTCCTGCCCCGCCATGTGCGCCACCGACCCGATGGCGCCCCAGTTGCTCGCCCGCGTCAACCCCGCGAAACCGCGGCTGCCGCCCTTGTAGCGCGCGCTGCGCGCGATCGCCCGCGCCTTCTCCACCGACGTCACATGCGGAACCATAATGCCCATGGCACCGGAGTCGAGCGCCGACAGCACGCGGGATTCCGTGAATTCGGGAACGCGCACCAGCGGCGCGATGTTGGCCGCGCGGGCTGCGAGGATCATCAGATCGGTGATCCCCCGATCGAGCGCGGCATGCTCCTGGTCGATGATGACAAAGTCATAGCCGAGCGGTCCCAGTATCTCGATGATCTGCGTAGTGGGCAGCTTCACGAAGGTGCCCAGAAGCCGCTTCCTGGCCAGCAGGCGCTCTCTGAAGGTCGAGAAGTGGGCTCGCATTTCGGACATGGCGCTCTCTAAGTGTCCGGCACCTTGTATCCGCTGCGGGGTGTGTGTTGGTTCGGGAATAGGCTCCATTTCGCAGAACGGAACGTGAGGGCCACCGTTTCCCGGCGCGAAACGGTGCCGCATCGCGGTTGCCCCGCCACGGGCCGGGTGCGAGCAACGGGCCAGGCATCACCGCCACGAAACATCCGCGCGAGAGTCCGAACTTGGCTGACCCGACGATCATCAGTTGCGCCATCACCGGCAACATCACCACACCGCAGCAGACGCCGCATCTGCCCATCACGCCAGAGCAGATCGCACAGTCATGCATAGAAGCGGTGCGCGCGGGGGCGGCGATCGTCCACATCCATGTGCGCCATCCGGACGGCCGGCCGAGCATGGAGCTCGCGCACTATCGCGAGGTGGTGGAGCGCCTGCGCGCGGCCGACGAGGATGTGGTGATCAACCTGACGACGGGTCCCGGCCAACGTTTCGTTCCCAGCGAAGCGGAGCCAAGCGTAGCGGCTCCCGGCACCACGCTGATGCGGCCTGAGCCGCGCGTCGCCCACGTGCAGGCGCTGCGGCCGGAGCTGTGCAGCCTCGACCTCAACACGATGTATTCGGGCTCGTCCGTGGTGATCAACACGCCCGCCAACCTGGCGATCATGGCGCAACTGATCGCTGAGGCGGGCGTGAAGCCGGAACTGGAGGTGTTCGACAGCGGCGACATACAGCTTGGCAACCACTTCATCGAGCAGGGGCGGCTGGAGGCGACGACACTGTTCCAGATCGTGCTCGGCGTGCGCTACGGCGCGATCGCCACTCCGGAAACGCTGATGTACCTGAAGTCGCTGCTGCCGGCGGCCGCGCCTTGGAGCGCGTTCGGCGTGGGCCGCTGGGAGTTTCCCATGCTGGCGCAGAGCTGGCTTCTCGGCGGCCATGTGCGCGTCGGGCTGGAGGACAACATCTACATCGAGAAGGGGGTTCTGGCCGAGAGCAATGCCGCCCTCGTGGCCAAGGCCGTGCGCATCATCCGCGAGCTGGGCGGCCGCATCGCCACGCCCGGCGAGGCGCGGGAAATTCTCGGGCTGAGGCGACAGGCACCGCTGCCGGCCTGAACGAAGACAATCCGGAAGGAGACGGACTATGTACGACCGAAGCGATCCCCGATCCACGCTGGCCTCCGAGGCTGCGGCCGCGCCCGCGCGCATGCACGAGCATTTCTTCGGATCGGAACTGGCGCTGTTCTACGCGACGCCGCCCCAGCAATCGGACATGAACGGTCGCACCTGGATAAGCCGAGGGCAGAATTTCGTCGTTGCCTACAGCGACGCAAAGCAGGGCGGCGTCTTCGCACGCCAGGCCCAGCCGGACGAATATGCGGTGATCGTGCCGGACGCCGGAGCCGGCGTCGAGATCACCACCGGGGTGGGCGTCACCGTCGTTCCCGGCTACTCCGTCGCCTTCGTGCCGCCGGGCGCAAGCTCGATCCGGATGCTCGGGGACGGTCCGCTGGTGCGGCTCTTCACGCCGAAGTCGGCGGACATGGCCGATGCGGCGTCCAACGCCGACGCCTTCCGCGGGCCGCATCCAAACGTGCCGCCCTTCCAGCCATGGCCCGAGCCGCCCGGCGGGTTCAAGGTCAGGTGGTACACGCTGGACGTGCCGGAGGACCCGTCGCGCTTCGGGCGCATCTACCGCTGCACCACATTCATGATCAACTATCTGACGCCGCGCGTCGGGCCGCGGGCGCGCGACAAGGTTTCGCCGCACCACCACGACGATTTCGAGCAGTGCTCGCTCGCCCTCAGCGGCGCCTTCACCCACCATCTGCGCTGGCCGTGGACCACCAACATGAACGTATGGCGCGAGGATGAGCACCTGTTCTGCAAGTCGCCTTCGGTCTGCGTGATACCGCCGCCCTCGATCCACACGACGACGGCCGAGGGCGAAGGCGTCAACCAGCTGGTCGACATCTTCTCGCCGCCGCGGCTGGACTTCTCGATGAAGCCGGGCTGGGTGCTGAACGAGGCCGACTACCCGATGCCGGGAGCTGCGAGGGGCTGACAGGCCGGAGTGGCTCAGGCAGGGTGCCGGGGCCTCGGCACCCCGCCTGCCAAGGCCGGCTCGACGACGAGCACGACCTTGCCGATCTGGCGGTTGGCGTCGAGGATTTCGTGCGCCTCGCGGACTTGCTCGAAGGCGAGCGCGGCGTGGATGCGGGTGGCGATGCGGCCCTCCTCCAGCAGGGGCCACACCCGGGCCACCAGCTCGCGCGCCAGCCGCCCCTTATATGCGTGCGGCCGCGGCCTGAGCGTCGAGCCGGTGACGGTGAGCCGGCGGCGGACCAGCTGGCGCATGTTGATCTCGGCATGTTCGCCCTGGTGGCTGGCAACGAGGACGAGCCGGCCGTCGGGATTGAGCAGGTCGAGCTGACGCTGGCTGGTGGGCCCGGCCTGCCCGTCGAGGATGATGTCCACGCCGCCGCCGGAGAGGTGGCTGCGGATATCGGCGTCCCAGTCGCCCCGGTAGTCGAACGCGGCTTCCACCCCAAGGTCGCGGCACACGCCCCGCTTCTGCTCGTCGCCTGCGGTGGCAAAGACGCGGGCGTCGAACAGCTGCCGCGCGATCTGGATCGCGGCCATTCCCACGCCGCTTGTGCCGCCCTGGACGAGCAGCGTCTCGCCCGCGGCAAGCCGGCCCAGCCAGACGACGTTGTTCCAGGCCGTGAAGTAGACCTCGGGAAGCGATGCGGCCTCGATGAAGCTGAGGCCGCGGGGTACAGGCATGCATTGCACCGCCGGAACGATACAATGGTCCGCATACCCGCCACCATTGGCAAGCGCGCAGACCGCATCGCCGACGGCGACCTCGCCTACGCCGGACCCTACAGCTTCGACGATGCCGGCGATGTCGAGGCCGGGTATGTCGGTCGTTCCGGGCGGCGGTGGATAGAGGCCGCGGCGCTGCTGGATGTCCGGCCGGTTGACGCTGGCCGCCGCGACCCTGACGCGCACCTCGCCGTCGCGCGGCACGGGAACCGCGCGCTCCGCAAAGCGCAGGACCTCGGGTCCGCCCGGCCGTGCGATCTCGACGACGCGCAAGGCAGCCTCAGCCGTCGAGGCCCACAAGCCGCGCAGGGTTCGTGGCCACCATCATGCGCACGTCGTCGTCGCTGAAGCCGAGGGCGAGGCAAAGCTTGATCGCCTGGCGCATGCCTTCCACCGGGGTGGGATTGTCGACCTGCCCGAGGTCGGAGCCGATGGACGAGTGTTCGACGCCAGCTGCCTCGATGTGCTCCTTCAGCTCGCGCGGCGAATAGGTGTTGAACCGGGAGTCGATATAGAGCCCCGCCGACTGCTCCACGACCGCACCCAGACGGGCGAGATCGCGAATGTCGTCGTAGCTGAAATGCAGGCCGTACATGGGATGGTTGATGAGAAGCCGCCGGACGCCGCGGGCCCGCGCCTCGTCGAACAGCTTCCAGATTTCCCACACATGCAGATGGCCGGACGACAGGATCGCGTCGAACTCGGCGATCATGTCGAGGATCTGCTTGACCTCGTCGAGCACGTTGCCGAGCGGGTCGAGCGGGCTCAGCAGTGGAGAAGACCGCAACTGCACATTGGAGGCGAGGCGCGTCTTGCGGTGGGCGCTGCGCACATGGTTGGCGGCCTGCGCGGTCGGCATCCAGATCAGCTTGGCGCCCATCTTGAGCTGGGCGTCGACGACATAGGGATTGAGGCCGCCGGTGGAATTGTTGAGCACGAGCCCGCTGAACATGGCGAAGTCCGGACGCGCGAGCACCCTGTTCAGCAGCGGAATGAACGGCGCCACCGAATAGTGATGGTCCTTGAAAAGCACGCCGCGCATACCGGCATCGGCCGCTTCCTGCGCGGCCTGAAGGTGGTCCACCTGGCGGGGCATGGTGGAGGGGCCGGAGTGAACGTGGAGGTCGAGCGCGCCCTTGAGCAGGGCGTTGGCGCGCGCATCGTCGATTGTCGCGATGAGCGTCCGGGCCTCCTCGCGATTCCGTTTCACCTGATCGTCCGCAGCCATGTCGTTCATCCTTTTCCTGCAGCGAACGGCATAGTGATTGACGCTGTGCCGTCTCAACCGGTAGTCCCTGTCGTTCCGCACAACGGAATGACGAGACGGGAGCGGCGACGTGGGTATCAGGTCAATCGAGCGGGCGATGAACGTGCTGCAGGAACTCAACCTGCAGCCGATCAACACGATCGCGCAGCTGCATGCGCGCACGCGGCTGCCCAAGCCAACCCTGGTGCGTATCCTCAAGACGCTGGAAGACGCAGGTTATGTCGAGAACGACGTGCGCGAGGGCGGCTACAGGGTCAGCGCCCTTGTCACCTCGCTGAGCTCGGGCTTTCACAAGGGGCCGCTAGTGGTGGAGGCCGGCCGCGCCTGGGCGGTTGCCATCACCCGCAAGCACAAATGGCCGACGGCGATCGCGCTGCCCGACTATGACGGCGTCATCATCCGCTTCAGCACTGTGCCGGACAGCCCGGTGTCGCCGTTTCACAGCACCGTCAACCGGCGCCTGAACCTGCTGACGCGAGGCATGGGGCTCGCTTATTTCGCCTTCCTGGAGGGCGAGGAGGCCGAGCTGATCACAGACGTGCTCAGGCGTTCCGATGACCCGGAGAACGCGCTCAGTCACCACCCGGGCGAGCTGGCGCGATTGGTGCGGAAGGTGCGCGCGAACGGCTACGCGACGCGCTCCTCCCTCGTCGACCCGCGCAACTCCAACACCATCGCCGTGCCCATCATGGGCGCGTCGGGCAAGGTGCTGGCCAGCCTCGGGCTGACATATTTCACGTCGGCCTTCCCGTCCGAACAGGAAGCCTGCGCGCGCTATGCACCGGTCCTGCTTTCGGCCGCTTCGGCCATCGCGGAGGATCTCGAACGCTTATCGAAAAGCATGTCGATCGAGGTCGACGCCCAGGCTGCGACCTAGATGCGATGTCATTCAGGCATCGAGTTTCCCGCAGGTCGAAACGACAGTACCTAGGGTGTGAGCAGGGGGTCGCACAGCGCGCCATTTCCGTCTGGTGAACACCAGGCAGTGGCCGCAACGCCTCAAAACCTGAAGGTAAGCCCAGCCGTGCCGGCAAGCCTGAAGCTGCGGCCGAAATTGACGAAGCTCGTGTCGACACTGACCTGGCCATGGACGGCGTAGCGATCGTCGCCCCAGGCGTAGGTGCCGCCGATCCCCAGACCGCCCCAGAGATTGTCGCGGGTATTGACGAGCGCTGTCCCGGCAAGGTCGGTCCTGCTGGCCGGCAGGAATTCATGGTAGAGATTAGCGATGCCATAGGCATGGATACGGCTGGTTTCGCCCTTCGCACCGGTCCAGCTATCCTGGTAGTCGGCCGACAGGCCCAGCCGGAACGTGAGATCATCGCCCTCGACCAATGATACAGCTGCGCCGTAGGCGTCGGCAAAGCGATCATAGCTGACGCCGGAATAGCTTATCTGGGCCTGTGGCGTGACCGACCAGTTCGGAGCCAGCGCGATCCGCTGGCCGGCTTCGACCCCGAGCGCATGACCAAAGCCCCTGTTGCCCGACACCAGGGTGGTGGCGGCGGTCGAGGACAAGAGAGCGCTGTCAAACCAGGTCAGGTTTGCCTGGGCATCGAGGTAGAACCCGCCCGAACCATGCCACGTCAGTGATCCGCCAAGGCCATAGCCAGTGCTGCCGATCGAACCGTTGCCGAACATCGAGGTTACGTTGCCTGCGATGGTGCCAAATCGCGCTGAAAGGCCGCCGACAAGATTGCCGGCCTCACCCGAATAGAGTGGCCGGTCGATGCCGGCCTGCATTTGCCAGATGCCGACATCGAAATCCGCGCCGGTCGTGGACAGGCGGGAAGCCAGTTTGGCGTGGCGGCCGACCATGCGACCCCAGATGCCGCCATCGGCGCTGGTTATTCCGGGCAGGGCGACCGTTCCGACCGTGCCGGCAGACCAGGACCGGTTGCCGACGCGCTGCTGCAGGGTTTCGAGGTCGTTGAAGCTTTGCAGTGCTGTGGCATAGGCCTCGTAGACCGGAGCGCCGGCCTGATAGATCGGCCCTGCCAGGGTGTTCCCATTGATCAGGGCGGACCGGAGGTACCAGTCGCCATCGGCAGGCGTGCTGACGCCGCCCTTCTGGAGCCGATAGGCATAGGCGCCGGCCACAATGGCAGGCGCCCCCTCGAAGGTGTAGTGTCCAAGGAGCGTGAAATCGCCGCCCGACACGCCGCCGACATCGATGACCCTGATGCCTTCGACGGTCTGCGCGCCGGCACCGCCGAGATTGATGACGCGAACATTGGTGCTGCCGGCCGTATCGCCGGTGACCACCAGCAGGTCGGTGGCCGAATTGTCGTCGCCCAGCACCGTTTCGATTTCCAGCGTGCCGCCATTGCCGAGATAGTCGCCGGCCACGGTCAGGATGCCAATCGAATTGCCAGGAGCGATGGTGCCGCCGGCAAAATTCGTGGTCGACCCCACCCAGCCCGTGCCCTGCAACCGTCCGCCTATGGCTTCGAAAGATCCGCCAAGCCTGCCATCGACCGAAAGAATGCCGTCATAGACCCTGGAGACGCCCGACAGGCCTGAGCTGTCGGCGCTGAGCGTAGTCTGCCCGGTGCCGATCTGCCAGACGCCGCCTGTCCCGCCGACCGTCCCGCCAAAGACCACCGCGTCCGAGCGATTGAAAGCCAGGACACCGCTATTGGCGACATTGCCCAGTATGCTGCCGCTCGTCCCGCCATCGCCCAACTGCAGGGTGCCGGCCTCGATTGTCGTACTGCCGCCATAGGTGTTGGCGCCGGTGAGAGTGAGCGTGCCCAGCCCCTGCTTGATCAGACTGCCCGCTCCGGTCATGACGGGTGCAACGCCGATATCGTGGCCATTCGTATCGATGTAGCCGCCGCCGGCGCCGAGAGTGATCTGCTGGGTCCCGTAGTTGCGGAAGAAGTTGGTATTGTCGTCGATGGCCCGTACGATGCCGCCATCCACCACGAGAGTCGCGCTGCCTATGCCGCCCCGGAAGCCGCTGGTTTCCAGGATCCCGCGCGCACCCGGCGCGCCCATCACATTCAGCGTGCCGCTGGCCGTGGCATCCGATACGCCCAGATCGACGCCGCGATACGCGAAAACCCGCCCGCCATCCTCGATGGTCATCGCGCCGGTTCCGAAGTGGCCCAGGCTGAGGCTGGATCCGGTCATCTCCCACAACGATCCCGCCCCCGTCACGGTCACGCTTCCGTCGCCGCCTGCATTGGCGCCCACATAGCCTTGGTTGCTGGTCACGCTCGCACCGCCCTCGATGCGCAGATCGCCCTGGGTGAAGAGCCCCACGGTGAACTGGTCTGTAACGGTCCAGGAGGCGCCCGACGCCAGCGTGGCCTCTCCATAGCCGTCGACGCCAATGATGGCATCGTAGCTCGACATCGTGGCGCCGACGGAGAGATCAACCGTGCCATGGCCCCAGGAGCCGACGCTGACCCGTGCGGCGGTGGCGACATGCCCGCCCTGGGTGACGGTGAGCGTGCCCGTCCCTCCCTGCCCGATGTTCAGATCCTGCCGGAGGGACCAGGTGGACGCATTGCCCAGGCCGTCCGCGCCGGAAACCGTCACCTCGCCGGTGCCGCCCACGCTGGCGCCGATATAGCCCGTCCCGCCGGTGACGAGCCCGCCGCCGAGGATATCCAGCGTTCCATCGCCATATTGCCCGATGACGACATCGCCCAGGTTGTCCCAGCGCGAATTCTGGCCCGAGACCGCCACGACGCCGCTACCTCCCAAGTCATAACCCACGAATCCTGTATTGTTCGTCAGCGAACTGCCACCGAGAATGGTCAGAGTGCCGTGACCGTCGTAACCGATATCCAGGTTGACGCTGCCATCGATGAGCGCGGGATCCGACGGGCTGCTGTCCCCGCCGATCGTCACTTGTGCCGATGCCGGCGCAAGTGACGCCAGCGCCACGACGAACGGCGCGGTCGACAGAAGCAGGCAGGATGTCGAGACACGCGTGAGGAAACGGTTCTTCTGCATCGACACCGGGCTGACCATGATGAGCAATGCCGATGTTGAGAGGACTATGCTTAATTATCCTTTAACTCTCTCTTGACGAGGGCAGACGTACTATAGTGCTGAACCTCTGACCTAGTTGCGGCTTCATCATACTCGGCGTGAGCCCATTGCGTTCTCCGCGGCCTTTGGTTGGCCGGAGAAAAAGAACGCCAGCATCAACGCTCGGCTGCCGTAAGACCACCGGCCGCTCGTCGTGCCAACACAGCGACAGATTCTGCGGCTCCGCGCCGCGGGCGACGCGCACACACCTGCCGCACATCTTCGAGGAACGCCGCAAGAACCCCTCTCGCGCTGCCGGTAGCGCTTGCCCATTCCGCGTCGGTCAGCCCGATGTCGTCGAGCAGCCGGGGGTCCACTCGATCGAGGCTGGCCGCCTGCAGGCGCATCTCGCGATCCCGAGTGTCTATCTGAAGGAAGGTCGGGTTCAACATGGCTCGTCTCCCATTTTGAGCAGTTGCGCGCGATGGGAGGAAGAGTGCTGCCGGCCCCGGTTTAAGTCTTCCGTTGCTCGCTGAAATGTTCTGAAACGGTATGAAATTCAGTATTCGGGGATGCCCGCAATGCGTATCCCGTCGAACAAGATCTCAACCCGTTGCATGTCTCGGGCATGCAGACCTTTCCGGAGTCTTGTAATCGTCAGGTCCGGATTAAGGCTCAGCAATTCGCGAGCATGGTTGCGAGCTTCATCAAGCCGGCCAAGATGGGCGTTGCCTGCCGCCAGCATCCAGTAGGCCGGAGTGTAGTTCGACGAAACCGCCAGCGAACGCTGCGCCCATTCGAGCGCTTCTTTGTATTGGCCCTGCGCCATCCGGATGTGCGAGACGCAGGCAAGCTGGCCATGTGCGCGATATTCGTTGGGGCTCAGGGCCAGAGCCCGGAGCTGATGGTCATTGGCTGCGGACAAGTCGCCCGCAAAGAGATTGATGATCCCGGCGGCGCTGAGCGCCAGCGAATCGTTCGGGTTTTCGGAGACCGCGCGCGACGCGAGGTCCAGTGATCTGTCGTACTCCCTCAGAACCAGCAGCATCAGGGCGCAACCGGAAATCAGACTGGAGTCGTCGCCGCACTGTGGAAGGACTTGCTGAAGGAGCTCGCGGCCGCGCTCGAGATCCAGCTCGGAACTTCCGCGTACCTGATGATGGTAGCCGGCAAGATATTCGGTTCCAGCGGCCATGGCCGCGGGTGCAAAGTCGGGATCGAGGCGGAGAGCCTGCTCAAGCAAGTCGAGCGCGCGCTTCCTGTCCCGGGACAGGAGATTGGGAAGCGCCTGCAGATAAAGGTCGTACGCCGTGGGATTGCTCGATCTCCTGAGCCGAGCCCGCTCCACCTCCGCGCGCGTGATGCTAGGCTGAATTGCCGCGACGACACCATCCGTGATCTGGTCCTGAACTTCGAACAGCGCCGTCGTGGGGCCATCGAACCGGTTGGCCCAGATCTGCATTCCGCTGTCGGTCTGAACGAGCTGCGCGTTGATACGAAGCCGCCCGCCCGCGGATCGGACCGCTCCCTCCAGCACATAGCGGACGCCGAGCTCTTGGCCGACCTGCCGGACATCAAGCGAACGTCCCTTGTAGGCGCGCGCAGAGTTTCGCGAAACGACCGCAAAAGACTTGAACCGACTCAGGGCGGTGGTGATGTCCTCGACAATTCCGTCGGCGAAATACTCCTGGTCGCTCTCAACGCCGAGGTTCTGGAACGGCAGCACCGCGAGCGCAGGGCGCTGCTGCTCGAATTTTTCGACAGCCGAGGCCGGGATCGGCATCCGGTAGCCGAGGCGCGGCACGGTGACGATCCAGTCCTGACCGGACTGCTGCTCTCCGAGCGCCTTGCGCAAGGCCCCGATCTGGACAGCCAGATTGTTTTCCTCGACGATCATGTCCGGCCACGCTGCTTCGAGCAGCTGCTGCTTGGTGACCACGTTTCCGCGCGCGTCGAGCAGCACCGCGAGCAATGCGCAGGCACGCGCGCCAAGCTGCACTTCCATCCCACCACGCTGCAATTGCAGGCTGACGGGATCGAAGGAGAACGGCCCGAACTCGGCACGCTTGTCCAGCATCGGTGGAAATTATCCGCCGGTCGTCAGTTCGCCAAGCGGTCTGGAGCGAGAAAAGCTTCGGGCCGAATCGGTTGCCGGCGCTTTCCGCTATCGACGGAATGGACGCTGGAGAGACGAGGGGTTCCCCATTCAGTCGGACAGGTTCTTCTTGTACTGCACAGGGGTAACATCGAGGACGATGCGGAAATCGGTGATGAAGTGCTGTTGGCTTGAGTAGCCCAACTCGTAGGCGATGCCTGCCCAGTCGGGCGCGTCACTCGCACGGATCAGGCGGGCTGCTTGCAACAGGCGATGCCGCTGAATCAGCCATTTGAGGCCGATCCCTAAATAGTCGCGAAAAGTCTGCTGCAGCCAGCGTTCGCTCCGTCCGAATGCCGCAGCCACCGCCGTGACAGTCCGTAGCTCATCGCGAGACTCCACCGCGGCGATAATGTCGTTGATCAGCGCAATCACCGGGTCTGGCGCGGGTACTGCAATCTGCTCCACCATGGCGGCGATGGCTGCGTCATCATCCTGATCGAGGAGCGATTGGATGCCTGCCGCATCGGCCCAGACAAGCACTTTCGTCAGCGGCACGATCTTGTCCTGCAGGTCAGTCATTCGCCCAGGCCAGAAGGCGTGGAATGCACCAGGGAGGAAGCGAATGCCGAGGATTCGACCGCGACCGGCCGCCGAATATGTGCGCTTGCCCCGAAAAGTGCCCTGTATGCCCGACTCCTGAGTGGAGAAGAAGACATCGACATAGGGCCGGTGCATGACTTCAACAGATTGGTAGGGTCCCAAGCTGCCGTCCCAGCGAATGACCCAGAAGTGCTCGATGAACGGCTGCAGCGCGAGCGGCGGCGCCACGGTGCGGAACGTCACGTGGCGCTCGAATCCTCCGGGATCCAGGCGGCCGCGCGGATCATACGCGTCTGCGGGTTTCTGAAATACGCGGCTCGAAGATTGGACCATGGTGAGTGCGTCAGATCAAACGAAAGGACACCCAATGAGCAGCAAGCATTTTCTGCGCGGCATGGCGACCGTCAATTTCTTCGCCGAGGACATGCTCGCCGCCCGCGACTGGTACACCGAGTTGTTCGGTGTCGAGGCCTACTTCCAGATGCCGAACAAGGAGACGCCGGCATATATCGAGTTCCGGATCGGGGACACCGAGGACGAGTTCGGCATTATCGACAGGCAGTATGCTCCCGAGGGTATGCAATCCGGTCCTGGCGGAGCCATTCTTCTTTGGCACGTCGACGACATCGAAGCCGCGTTCGCCCGACTGAAGGAACTCGGCGCCAAGGAGTACGATCCGATTACCAAGCGTGGCGAGTCCGGCTTCGTCACCGCTTCTGTGGTCGATCCCTTCGGCAACGTGCTTGGCATAATGTACAATCCTCACTACGTGCAAATGACTGCAAATCGGGGCTGATGCCGGTCTGCATGTCCCCGGACCGACCATCCGGGGACATGCAGGGTAATGGCGCTGCCGGGCGCCGTCCCGAGGAAATGATCTCGTCGAAGAAAGACGCCACCTTCTGCACCCCCTTCTTCCTGCGACGGTGGATTGTCGCTGACCTGAGACCCTAATCTCCTCCGAGCATGACCACTATTTGGCAGGCTAGGACTGCAAAATCTGCTCTACGCGCAGACGAGAGTCGCGGGCCTGAGTTAATGCGCACACAAGCGCATATGGCTAAAGTAGCCATCGTGGGGATCGGAAGCATCCATTCCGTGCTAGAGCTTGATATCGAGCCTCGGCTTCTCGGTTGAGGTCGCCGCAGGTGCCGCGTCGCGGGCGGCACGGCCGCGCGCATAGGCGCCGATGTCGCCGACGAACATCCAGAAACCGGTCTGCTGGCGCGGCATCACATGGACCCGGGCATAGGCTCCGCACTGGTCGAGTTCGTCGTTGGGGAACCACCGGATTTCGGGCCACATGAAGAAGCTGTAGTCGCGGACGTCGTTCCAAGGCACGAACTGCGCGAGGTGATCTGTCTCCTGCCCGTCCATCGCCCAATAGGTCGGCCGGTCGTTGCCCGGCCGGACCTCGCACACGGTTTCCTCGCGGACGTTGCTGTTGCGGCTGATGCGATAAATATTGTCGCCCCAGGACAGCCATGCCTCATGCTGCTTGAACAGATCCTCAGGCCCGAACTTCGAGCGCAGCGACGCGACCAGCGCATCTGGAACCAGCACGTTGGCGGGGGCGATCATCTGGCGGACGACGCCGATGACTTTATCCTCGCTGCCGGGCGTCGGATCCTTCAGCAGGGCGACATATTCCAACCCGTCCTGACGCAGATAGATGCGCGCGTTCTCGAAGGTCTGGTTGGCGCGGTTCGCGCCGCGGGACGTATCGAGGACACGCGGATTGTCGAAATGGGCGCGCAGGACAGCGTCGGCCTCAGCCAGGGTCTGGCCGACAGTGATGCCGAGGATATCGGGCAGTGCGCCGATGCGCTCGGCGAAGGTTTCCCTGGTCAGGTCGCCGGACTTGATCGTGCCAAGGTGTGTCAGGTTCGGCCGGGCAATGTCGTCCGTCCTGCTCCATTCGAGGAAACGAACCTCGTCGAAGCGGGTCTTGACCAGCACATGCGGAACGCCGGTGCCGTTGTCGACGAACTCGACCGACCCAAGCGTCACGTCGATCTCGGCGAGGTTGCCCTTGCTGCTGGACGGCGGCATCGGCAGGCCGTCGACCACGACTTGGATTGCCGGCAGTCCTTCGTCGGATTTGAGGTCGAATTCGTCGAACATGAGGGTGGCAGCGGCGCCGCCGAATCCATCGGCGCAGCCGGCCGCCGACGAATAGCGGAATTCGAGGTAGGCCGGCTTCACAACCAACGGATCGAGCTCGTTGCGGTTGTTGATCTCGTTGACCTGCGTCTGGAACACCTGCGCCATCTCCGGGCTGGCGAAGCCGGCAGGCAGCGCGCCCTGCCGCGGGTGCGAAGACAGGTGATGGCACTGCGACCTCAGCAGCGAAGAATCCACCGAACCGCCGCCCAGCGAGCGCAGATCGCCCCGTTCCCAGACCAGCGTCAGCTTTTCCGGCAGTGCATCGGGCGTAGTGCCGAGCCATTGGCGGAACGGTTCGACGAAGCGGTCGCGGGTGGCGCGCACGGGGGCGCGCGCCCCGTCGGCGTAGAAGCGGGCGGCGAGTGACGGCCGGACCTCGAACTCGTAGAGGAACCTGTTGGCCAGCAGCCAGTTGGTCGAACGGTCGTCGAGACTCGCTGCCTTGCGCGCGGCAAGGCCGAGCAGCATGTCCTGGTTGAGGATGGTCCGGCCAGTCGAGCCCTTCCAGGCGGCGCCGGTATCCTGCGCCTCACTTGCCGCGACGACGTCCGGCGCCTTTGGCGCCTCAATCCGCGCGATGACCTCGGTTACCGAGGACGGGTCGCGCTCGTTGCCATTGAGCACATAGGCTTCTTTCAGCCGGTAGACGAACTGGAGCTCGGGATATCTCAGATTGTCGCCGTCCCAGCTTGCTCCCACCGGCTCCGCAAGTTGGCGGATGATGAACTTGCGAGCGGGGTAGGTTTCGACCAAAGCGCGCGCGGCATCGGGCGCCATCGGCAGCGCGGCCAGCGCCTCGGGGTTGTAGATCGTCAGTTCGACGCTGCCGCCGAAACCGTCGACAGCGCTGCTCATATGGGAGACAGAGGTCGAGACGATCGCGAATGTCTGCCTGGACGAATCGTACTCGCCGAGCGTGATCTCGCCGCCCAGCCAGAATTCCTCCCCTACGTTACCCACCGATGCAAGCACCTCGCGTTCCACTGCCGCCCGAACGGTAGCGCGGTCGAACTCGTTCGCATCGCCGTAGCGGCGCGACGTGTCGATATAGGCATCGAAGTAGCCGTTGGATGAGGGGTAGTTGCGCGACAGCGCCGCCAGCATCTGCTGCTGTATGATCGGCTTGGAATGGATCGACCGGGCATCGGTCCGCGCCGCCACGATCGCGGGATCCTCCGGTGCCGCCCCGCGCCGCATCAGCGGCTCCAGTTCGAAATCCGCGATGTGCTGAGTCAGGCGGGTATCGACGAACAGGCTGACGCGCTGGGGCGCGAGGGAGAAACCGAATGTGTCCGCATCGTAGGAATGGAAAGACATCTGCGAATAGATCGCGATCCTGACACGCCGGTCGCGCAGCATGCCGATCAGCTTCTCTGCTCTCGCCGGATCGAGGTCGAGTCGATCCGGGAAATGGCCGAGCGGGCTGCCTGCCGAAGGAATGCGCGACTGATAGTCGTTGGTCGCGCCGCCGGCGCTGCCCGCAAGAGCGGAGAGCGGGAAGGACTGCGTCGCAAAATCGTACTCGCCGATGACTCCTTCAAAGACCTCCACCACCGGGAACGGCAGGTTCGGGACACGGCCGAGGATTCTATGTACGAAATCCTTGCGAAGCCGCTCGTAAAACCGCACGCGGGCGAATTCGTTTAGAACGCCAATCCCGCCATTGTAGGACTGGAAGACGGCAGCGCCCTCGGCCAGTTCAGCCTTCTCGCCTTCGGTCAGCGCCCTCGACGCATAGCCCAGTGCAACCTCGTCGGAATCGAGAATTTCCGGATGGGCACCCAAGCGTGCCATGAGCAGCAGGCGCTGCCATGGCCCAGCGTCCGGGCTTTCGATGCGCGTGTTCACAGCCGCAAGCCGGCCATCCGCCACCGGCAGGCTGAAGAACGCGGCCGCCTCGGCCAGATCGAGGCCCCCTTGCGCCACGGACTGGCGGGGCGTCACGTCCCAGCGGTAGAGCTCGACCTGCTCCTTGCGGCTGCGCGAATAGCCATACACGGCCAACCCGTCGAGAGTGGCGGCGGCGGCGATGTTGCCGTCACGGCCGGCGGGCCGCTCGGGTCCGATGCTGTTGATGGTGAGCATCAAGCGCAGTGTGAGCCTCTCGGAATTCTGCAGGTCGGCCAGCGCATCGGCGAGCTTGCGCGCCTCTTCCTGGCTGGCTGCCGGAATCATGTCGATCGCCGGCGCGTTCGGCAGGACCATCAGTATGCCGTCCGACAGGACCTGGCTGTAGATTTGGTACTCCGCGCCTTTCAGGTCGTTGCCGAGGCCCAGGCGCAGCGGATAGCCCGCCCCTTCGACATAGGGCCGGTTCTGGATGAGTTCTTCCGTCAGGGTGACCTTGAGCGGCGCCGTTACCGCCCTGGACGGTAGCTCGGCGGCGTACTCCTCCAGAACGTCCTGCCTGTCGAACTGGGTTCCTTCCCAATATTTCAGCGAGCGCGGCGAGCGGTCGCCGCGCGACGAGTAGATCGGCGAAGGGTGCTCGCTCTCGAACAGTCTGCGGACGAACTCCGCGTTGTCGGCAAGCGACGGCATGGTGGCCAGCGCCCGAAACGCGATCTCGTGCTCCAGATTGATCGGCGAGCCCCTGCCCGTCACCGGATAGTCGGCAGGATCGGCAGGCTCACCTGAGGCAACGGCAACCGTGGAAGCACCCGGCGCGGACGCATCCACCGCCCCGCCGCCAAAGATCGACCTCGCCTGGCCCCCAGAGCCGGCAACCCGCGTCGCTGGATCGCGGCCGTCCACAGCCAGTTCGAAGGCGGCGCGCAGAGACACGACATAGGGATCGTGTCCGCGCTCCGACAGGAATCGGGCGATCGCGCGCCCGGTCTGCGCTCCGGCGACGCCGTCGGGACGGCCGACATCGTAGCCGAGCTCGTTGAGGCGCTGCTGGAAGCGCTGGACCTCGGACGGCAGCAGCACGTCTTCCTGGCCGGCAGCCGACTGCATGATCGCTTCAGTGCCGGCCAGCAGTTGGGACAGTTGCGCCTGGGTCAGGTAGCCCGTGGCAGCGATACCCTGGGAACTCTGCCACTGGCTAATGCCGCGACGCGTGTTGGAGCCCAGCCCGCCGTCCGGTGTGCCGGTGTTGAAGCCAAGCTCGTTGAGGCGCGCCTGCAAGGCGAACACCTGGTCGGGCGACAGTGAAGGCTCGCCACGCCGGGCGCTGGCAGACGGCTGGGCGCGCACATCATTGCCCCGTGCACCGCGGCGTTCGGCATCGCCCTGCAGAATCGCGTTGCCGATGCCGACAAGCCCCCGGAACAAGTCGTCATTGGCGGATGCGTTCGAGGCAGGCAACACGGCCACGGCAGCGAGAAACACCCCGCCTATCGCCCAGAGCCGTTGGGCCTCGGATGAGAAGGACTTCTTGAACATTACCCCCTCCTGCAGCCTTACCGTACCCCGGCGTCAAGTTTTTCGTCCGGGGAACTCGATGTCAAGCTTGGAGTGTCGCGCTCGGGTGCTGGACCAGAATTCAGCACTTAGCGCCGCTTCACGCGGCAGGAATGGCATGAATTGGCGGGATGCCTTCCATCACGTGTCGATCATGGCGGCGTAGCGATCGGGCTTGAGACCAATCACCAGTCGATCACCGGCTGCGACAACCGGCTTTTGATAATGAGGGGTTGCGACGGCAGCAGATCCATCGCGCTGGCCCGTCCGCCCCGGCCTTGGCGCTGTCGGGGAGCGCGGGGACGTGGTGGGCCGGTTCGAGAAACCTTTCGCCAGCCAGCCCTAGGCGCACAGCGTCCGAAATGAGAGCACGAAGCGGTATCAATTTGGCGATCATCATCAAACAGCATATCTGATTTCGGACTGCGATGGTCGCTTCGGTCACGGAGCTGCGTGTAGACAGGCAAGCACAAGCCGCCCTGTCGAGACGCCTCGAACCAGAGCAAGCCTTTTGGGGAGCTTGGGCAATCCAGCGCCCTACGGAAGGCGCGTCACCCAGGGCGTTGGCAGCATGATGATCAGCTCATTCGAGGAACAGCACGGCGAAATCCGGGCGGCGGTTCGCGCGTTATGCGCCCGGTTTCCGGCGGAATATCATCGCAGGATCGACGCCCAGCGGGGCTACCCCGAAGAATTCGTCGATGCCATTACCTCGGCCGGGTGGATGGCGGCGCTCATTCCGCCGGAATACGGCGGCTCGGGCCTGGGACTGGCCGAAGCGTCCGTCATCATGGAAGAAATCAACCGTGGTCAACGGACAGAAGGTGTGGATCTCGCGCATTGCATCTCCGCGTACATCTGCGTGAGATGACTCACAGTCGCTCGAACCTCCGTTCTAAGCTAACTGATTGAATTCGCTGGCGAAAAACAAGTGGTAGCGGAGGAGGGATTCGAACCCCCGACACAAGGATTATGATTCCTCTGCTCTAACCGACTGAGCTACTCCGCCCCAGATTTCCATGGTGGTCAGCCATGGGGGCACCGGCGATGTTCGGGCCGTTCCTGAACGAGCCGTCCGGGACAAGGCCGTCCCGGCTCGCCAAGGTCGCGCGGATATAAGGTTCGCGCGGTTAACCTGTCAAGCACCGGACAGGTTGCCAAGTTTGTCGCTCCGGCAGTATGGAAGGCGCCGACGCCCGGGGGCGCGAAAATCCGGAATGCGGGGCGGCGAGGCCGCGCCCGGACAGGCATGGGTGAATGAAGCCGCGCATCGCAGTACTGGGTTGCGGATATTGGGGCAGCAACCACATCAGGACGCTCAATGCGCTCGGCGCGCTGCGGGCCGTGTCGGACGTGAACGCAGCACGCGCCGAAGGCTTTTCGGTCGAGCATGAATGCCTGGCGATCGCGCCCGACGAGCTTTTTTCGCGCGACGACATCGACGCCATCGTGATGGCGCTGCCGCCGCAGTTTCACGCCGAGACAGCGATCAGGGCGGTCGAAGCCGGCAAGGACGTGCTTGTGGAAAAGCCCATCGCGCTGACCGTGCCGGACGCCGAGCGGGCGGTGGCGGCCGCCCGGGCCAATGGCCGCGTGTTCATGGTGGGCCACGTGCTGCGCTTCCATCCCGCCTTCGAGGCGCTGAAGGAACTGATCGACGCGGGAGAACTGGGCGAGGTGAAATACATCCATTCGCACCGGCTCGGCCTCGGGAAGTTCCACACCGAGAACGACGCGCTGTGGGATCTCGCCCCGCACGACCTGTCGATGATCCTCGCCATCACCGGCACGCCGCCGGTCGAGGTGCGCGGGGAGGGGGCGGCGCTGCTGGACCACCTTTCCGATTTCGCGCATCTGCACATGCGCTTTCCCGGAGGGCTGCGCAGCCACCTGTTCACATCGCGGCTGAACCCCTATCGCGAGCGGCGGCTGACGGTGGTGGGCACGCGCGCCATGGCCGTGTTCGACGATGTGGAGCCCTGGAACCGCAAGCTGGCGGTCTACCGCCACGCGGTCTGGCAGGACAGCGGCCAGTGGGCCTTCACCATGAACGAGCCGGCCTATGTGCCGGTGGGCGAGGGGATGCCGCTGACGCGCGAGCTGGAGCATTTCATCCACTGCATCCAGACCCGCGAGGAGCCGCGCACCAGTGGCGAGGAAGCAATCTCAGTGCTGCGCATCCTGACCGCCGGCACAGTGGGACACGACTAGGGTCCGGGATGCGGCTGCCGGGGCGCTGCGGCCGGTGGCCGCAACGTTAACCCGCTGCCGCGCGCACCTTCTCCGCCTTCAGCCTGCGCAGCATCGCCTCGGCCTCGGCGCCGCGCTCGGAGCGATCGATGAAGCCGCCGCCCAGCACGCGCGCGCCGCTGCCTTCGCCGTCGTAAAGCACGCAGGCCTGGCCGGGCGCGATTCCGGCCTCGCCGTCGAGCAGCTCGACGATGACGCTGCCGGCCTCGCTGCGCAGGATCGCCGGGCGCGGCGGGCGGGTGGAACGCACCCTGGCGAAAAGCTCCATGCCGCCGGCGGGCAGGGCGGAGAGCGGTCCGTCGCCCAGCCAGTTCATCTCGCGCAACACTATGCGGTGGGTCTCCAGCGCTTCGCGCGGGCCGACGACGACGCGGGCGTTTTCGGCGTCGAGATGGACGACGTAGAGCGGCTCGCCGCCCGATATGCCGATGCCGCGGCGCTGGCCTATCGTGTAGCGCAAAATGCCCTCGTGGCGGCCGAGCACGCGCCCGTCGATGTGGACGATGTCGCCGGGCGTGGCCGCCTCCGGCTTCAGCTTGGCGATGATGTCGGTGTACTTGCCCTGCGGCACGAAGCAGATGTCCTGGCTGTCGGCCTTGGCGGCCACCGACAGGCCCATGCGCTCGGCCTCGGCGCGAACCTGCGGCTTCGACAGGCCGCCCAGCGGGAAGCGCAGATAGTCGACCTGCTGCTGGGTTGTGGCGAAGAGGAACCAGCTCTGGTCGCGGTCGGCGTCGACCGGGCGGTAGAGCGCGCGGTGGGCGCCGTTCGGCCGCGAGCGGATATAGTGGCCGGTGGCGAGCGCTGCAGCGCCCAGGTCACGCGCGGTGGCGAGCAGGTCGGCGAACTTGACGGTCTGGTTGCAGGACACGCAGGGGATCGGCGTCTCGCCGGCCATGTAGCTGGCTGCGAAGGGGTCGATGACCGCCTCGCGGAAGCGCTTCTCGTAGTTCAGCACGTAGTGCGGGATGCCCAGCGTCTCGGCGACGCGGCGCGCGTCGTCTATGTCCTGGCCGGCGCAGCAGGAACCGGCGCGGTGCACGGCTGCGCCATGATCGTAGAGCTGCAACGTGACGCCCACCACGTCATATCCCTCGCGCGCGAGCAGACCGGCGACGACGGAGGAATCGACGCCGCCCGACATGGCGACGACGACCCGCGTGTCGGACGGGCGTCCGGGCAGGTCGAGGCTGTTCAGGGTCGGATCATCGCTCATTCAAGACTCGTCGTCAGGGTCAGGCGCCGGCTGCCTTGACGGAGGCGTTGCTTCCCGCCGTCCGGCCTATGCCAACCGCCGCAATATAGGTCAAGGAGCGGCCGCCCACCACCGGGTGCCTGCCACCCGGCGGGGCGCCTGCGCCAAAGCCGCGCGAAACCAGCGCAATTCGGTTCAAATGCCGGCCACTTCGCTAACGCTCCGTTCACCGCGGTTACTTTCCGATTACCGTTCATTTAGGCAATTTTTAAAGCTGTGGCGCTAAGGTGGCGCGGATTGGGTCTATGATTTTTGTAGAGAGTACGATGACCGATCTGGTTAGACCGCGTGTCAAATACGTCATCGGGCCTGACGGCAGCCCGCTTACGATTGCCGATCTTCCGCCGACGAATACGCGCCGGTGGGTGATCCGGCGGAAGGCGGAAGTCGTCGCCGCGGTGCGCGGCGGCCTGCTCAGCCTGGACGAAGCCTGCACGCGCTACCGCCTGACGGTCGAGGAGTTTCTTTCCTGGCAGGCGTCGATCGACGATCACGGCCTCGCGGGGCTGCGGACCACCAGAATTCAACAGTACAGACACTGATCTCCACCTCTTCCCTGCATTGACGCGCCTGCCGGCTGCCCTGCGGCTGCCGGCCGCGACGCCCCGCGCTATCATTCGCTCACGCGCCGCACGCCGCTGACGCGGCTGGCGTTCCGCGGGGGCGCCGGACGTCCGGCGGGCGGCAGTCGCCGCCTCGGCCTGCGGCCGCTGGGCCAATCTTCTTCGTTGCCACGCCCCGTTTCCGGTCTGGCCATTGAGAAAGAACGCGCCGTCCCGGGGGACGGTGCTGCGCGCCTGCCGCGACGATCCCTGCGGATCGCGCTGGGCGCTATCGCGACGATTGCCGGAGGCAATCGCGCTGGGAAAGACGGGCGGCCGTTCGGTCGCTCATCTAACAATTTTATGCGGCCTCGCGGCCGCCCGTCCGGTGTCTTGCCCTGGAAACCCATCCCTGGGAGCCGGCATTGTCG
>Ga0180215_1000466_pt1 | contig 52199 bp, 46 predicted proteins | sample eDN3rd37CBELigBY_FD_128871 | JGI IMG/M metagenome (GOLD analysis project Ga0180215, IMG submission 128871) | Enriched backyard soil microbial communities from Emeryville, California, USA - eDNA 3rd pass 37_C BE-Lig BY (version 2) (version 2) | ecosystem: Environmental > Terrestrial > Soil >... | reverse complement strand
TTGGGGCTTCCTCGGCTGGCTCCGCACTGACCTCAACTTTCCGAACCGCCGGATGCGGACCCGCATGTCCGGTGGTGTGGGAGGGGAGTAGCTGGGATCCCCGGCTACCCCCTATCCCGATCGGGCTCAGTAGAGGTACACCTGCGTCCCCACCGGGACGTTCTCGTACATCCACAGGATGTCGTGGCGGCGCATGCGGATGCAGCCGTGGCTCGCGGCCGTGCCGATGGTGGATTCGTCCTTGGTGCCGTGGAAGTAGTAGCCGTCGTACATCTCAAGCTTCGCCGCGCCGAGCACGTCCGGGTGCTTCCGCTGGGGGCTCGCCAGCGGCGGAATGTAGATGGTGTTCCCGCGGATCGGCTCGCGGCCCGGGGGGAAGCCGGCCAGCGCGGAGGGATGCGCCCTGCTCATGTCCACGACGCGCAGGCCGTGTCTGCGCGCCACCTCCACGTAGTGCCAGTCGGGCGGCACCCACATCGGGTTCAGCTCCTTGTGGGTGATCGTCATCTTCCCGCGTGGGGTCACGAAGCGCCGGGTCCGGCCTCCCATCACCAGCGTCTTCCCGGATCCCACGGCGATGGGGGCGGTGAAGAGGGTGTCGGTGCCGCGGACGTAGCTGACCTTCCGCTCGTCGATGGAGACCACCAGGTACGGCCGGTCCGAGGGCACCAGCTCCGCCTCCTTCTCGTCCAGCTCGCGCGCCCTCCCTTCCATCTCCGCCGCGATCCGCCGCTCCTGCTCGGCCAGGAATGCCAGCGACCGAATGTCGTGCGAGTAGGCGATCTTCGCCACGTCCCGCTCGTACCGCTCGTTGAGCGCCCACGCCGTGGTCGCCACGAAGAACACGGCCGTGACGGCGACGCCGGAGAGGAGGACTGCGGTGACCCACCTGTGGTCGAAGAAGATGCGCCGCAGACGCCCCGGCGGCGTGTAGTTCCGCCGCTCCGGCCCTCCCGCCCGGGTGGTTCGCATGCTCATCCGGTGCTCCTTCCTGCCGGAAAGCCACTGGAGACCCGTGCGGCTGGGGGCCGCCTCGATTCGCGCGTCCCTCGTCCGCCCGGATCCTTCGACCCCCTTCTAGTAGATGTAGACAGGCGTGTCCTCCCGGACCGCGTCGAAGAACGGGCGCATGTCGCTCTCCCGCACCATGAACGACGCGGGCTTCACGCCCTCCGCCATCGGCCCCGTCTCCGGAACGCTGTAGATCTCCGTCCCGTCGTCCAGGCGGAGCACGTACCGTCCGAGCCCGCCCGGCACCCGCCGCTCCTCGTCCGGCGGCACGGCGGCGCCGCGCCCCAGGTAGACCCATTCCGGCACCCGGTAGACGGGAGACACCTGCTTGCGGCGGATCGTCCGCTCTCCCAGGGCGCGGACGAACCGCCAGGTCCGCCCGTCGGGCGCGCGGATGACGGAGTCCGGCCCGATCCGCACCCGGACCGCTCGCAGCGTGGCGCTCCCGTGCCGGAGCGAGAGGGTGGAGTCCTCGGAGCTGATCGCCAGGTGGAGCCCCTTCTCCTGGAGGCCCTTGAGGCGCAGCTCCCTCCGGAGGAGGGCGACCGCCATCTCCGAGCGGGCGGCCCGGGATTCGAGGATGCGGTCGCGCGTCTCGCGCTCCGTCTCGCTCATCCGCTGGTTCAGCGTCTCCGACTCCCGGCGGTATTCCGGGACACGCGACGCCACCACGCCGGCGCCCGCCAGGAACATCGCCAGCAGGGTGGTCGTCCCCCAGAAGAAGACGGGGTGCTCGTGCCTGAGCCGTGAGAAGCCAGAGCGTGTCCGGGCCATGCGGACCGAGCCGGTTGCGAGGAGGGGGGCGGGTGCGAGGCGCGCCGCTCCGCGAAGTCTCGGGGGAGCAAGTCCCGTTCCCGGGAAACCGGCGATCAGTGGGTCGGGGCATTCTCGTATATCATTGTTTTGTATGATTTTGCGAGATGCGGGCGCCTCCGGGTCGTAGCCCCGGACGATTCCACGTCGGGAACGGGGATTGCACTCCGGCGCGGGTCGAAACCCCTCTACGGTGGAGCGATGACGGCGCAGGCGCGCGAGACGGCGGAAACGGAGAGGCGGACGGAGCGCGAGGTCCGACTGGGGGCGCGGCGGAGTCCCGACCGCGCGTTCGCCGTGGGCCTCGCCCGGGCGTTCGGGGGGGCGGTATTCTTCTCGCTCCCGCTGCTCATGACGATGGAGATGTGGTCGCTCGGGATCTCCATGAGCCGCTTCCGCCTCGCGCTCTTCATGCTGCTCATGATCCCGCTGCTGATCGCGCTCGACCACTACTCCGGCTTCAGGGAGACCTCGACCTGGCGCGAGGACGCGGTGGACGCGATGGTGGCGTACGGGGTGGGGTTCGCGGCGTCGTTCGGGATCCTCGTCCTGTTCGGGGTGCTGGAGGCGGGCACGCCGCTCCGGGAGGCCGTGGGGATGGTGGCTCTGCAGGCCGTGCCCGCGAGTTTCGGGGCGGTGCTCGCCGTCAGCCAGCTCGGCGGGGGCGGGGCGAGGGAAGAGGCGCGGATGGAAGAGACGGGATACGGCGGGGAACTCCTCTTCATGACGGCCGGGGCGGTCTTCATGGCCTTCAACGTGGCTCCCACCGAGGAGATGATCGTCATCGCCTTCAAGATGACGGATGGGCACGTCCTCTTCCTCGTCGGCGTCTCGATCCTGCTGATGCACGCCTTCGTGTACGCGGTGGAATTCCGGGGTACGCCGGCGGCGCCGGAGGGCGCCTCTCCGTGGAGCCTCTTCTTCCGGTTCACCCTGGTGGGCTACGCGATCGCGCTCGCGGTGAGCGCGTACGTGCTCTGGACGTTCGGTCGATACGAGGAGGCGTCGCTCGGTCTGCGCGTGGCGGAGGCGGTGGTCCTCGGCTTCCCCGCCAGCCTGGGGGCGGCGGCTGCGCGCCTGATCCTTTGAGCGGAGGGAAGGGATGACGGACCGGAGCGAACGCGGGGCCGACCGGCGACCGGGGCGGGGGGCGACGGGGGAGGCGTCCGCGTGGGAGTGGGTGGCGGCCGGGATCGGGACGCTGCTGGTGCTCGGGACCGTGGCCTTCCTGCTCCACGAGGCGTTCACCCGCAGCGGAGGGCTTCCGGTCGTTTCCGTGCGGGTGGACTCCGTGGTCTCCACCCCGGCGGGGTACCTGGTGTGGATCCGGGCGGAGAACCGGGGCGAGGAGACCGCCGCGTCCCTCCGTGTGGAGGGCGAGCTGCGGAGCGGCACCCGGGTGGTGGAGACCCGGGAGACGACCATCGCCTTCGTCCCGGCGGAGGGGAGGCGGTACGCCGGGCTGATCTTCCGGGAGGACCCGGGCCGGTACACGCTGGAGGTGCGCCCGACGGGGTTCGACCTGCCCTGACGGCCGCGCTGGCGCGGCGGGGCGCCGCCGTGCATCTTCCGTGTCTCGCGGCGTTCCTTCCTCTCGCGGTGCGACGGGCGATCGATGGCGAAGACCTTCTGGGTGCTGGGGTGTCTCTTCGGGCTGCTGGGGGTGGCCGCGGGAGCGTTCGGGGCGCACGGGCTGCGGGCCCGCCTGGAGCCGGACCTGCTGGCGGTGTTCGAGACCGGCGCGCGCTACCAGATGTACCACGCGCTGGCGCTGCTCGCCACGGGGTGGGCGGTGGAGCGCTGGTCTCCCGGGGCGGCGACGGCGGCGGGGTGGGCCTTTGCCGCGGGGATCGTGATCTTCTCCGGGAGCCTCTACGTCCTGGCCCTGACCGGCGTGCGCTGGCTGGGAGCCGTGACCCCGGTGGGCGGGGTCGCGCTCCTCGCCGGATGGGGGCTCCTCGCGTGGGCGGCCCTGCGGAGCTGACCCCCGGACCCACGCCGCCCCCTGTCTCCAGGGGGGTACGGTTCTGTCTCCTGTCGGGGACGCCCCCAGTGAGGTGTTCGGATGTGCGTGGAGCCAAGTGGCTTTTTGACAGGGGTTTGACTCTGTGCTGCCTGCGGAATGCAAGTTGCTTTCGTGAAGACCCGATCGGATCTGGCTTGCATTCGTCCGGACCCGGTGCACCGGAACGTCCACCTCCACGCGAGTTCCCCATGAGATTACTCCCGATACTCGCCCTGGCCGCGCTCCTCCCCGCGTGCGCGACGGTTCCGCCGCCGGGCGACATGGTCCATCCGGCCGCCTTCGAGGGGCTGCCGCTCCGCGCCCGCATCGTCAACGGGAACGGGCACCTGATGGTGAACACCAGCCGGCCCGCCCACGTCGCCATCTTCGAGATCGTTCCCGGGCAGGGGGTGGGACTCCTGTACCCGGCGTACCGGGGAGAGAACAACTATCTCTCCGCGGGGCTCAACACCATCTTCCTCTCCCAATCGCGGTCGTATTACACGTACTTCCAGCCCTCGGCGGGATTCAGGGGGCCGCGCTACCTGTACATGATTGCCTCGGACGCTCCGCTGCGGCTCTCCTCGCTCACGGGGTCGGGAGCCAGCGGGGCGCTCCGCCGCTCCCTGGGGCTGGCGCGCTTCGCCTCGTCCAACCCCTACTCGCTGATGGAGGACCTCTCGGACATGGTCCTCTCCTTCGGCGCGCCGGGCGACTGGACGGAGGACGTGTTCGTGATCTGGCCGGACCACATGTCCGGAACGGAAAACTACCGGGCGGCCGACTGGGTGCGCGTGCAGTGCGGCGACGGCCGGGTGATCGAGGGTCCGACCTTCTACGTGTACGGCGCCTGCGGCCACAATCCCGCTCCGCCGGTGAAGGGGAACCCCGAGCAGCCCGACGACTCCACCGCGGTGAAGCCGCCGACGCGCCGTCGCCCCGAGCCGGTCGAGCCCGTGACCGAGGCCGATCAGCGTACGGCCCGGCCGCCGAAGGTGGAGGCGATCCCGGAGCCGACCCTCCGCCCGCGGGGGTGGACGCGCGAGGGCTCCGGGTCGAGCCGGTTCACGGACACGGGCGGCGCACGCAGGCCGGAGTCGGCGCAGGTGGAGCGGCGGGCCGCGCCGGAGACGCGGGGGCGGCCCGGCTCGGGGTCCGGCGAGGGCCGCCCGGAGCCCCGGGTGGAGCGCCGCCAGGAGCCCCGTTCGGAACCTCGCCCCGAGCCTCGCTCGGAGCCCCGGATCGAGCGGAGGTCGGAGCCGCAGGGGGAGTCCCGTCCCTCGCCACGCAGCGAGGCTCCGCCCCGGGTGGAGGTTCGCTCCACGGGCGAGTCTTCGGGGCAGTGACGGGTGGGGCCCCCGGGCCCCGCGCGGGAACACGGCTCCTCACCCTCCCGGTCGGGAGGGTGAGGAGTTTTTCATGACGAGGTGCGATGCTGAAGGTGCTGCAGGAAGAGGTGACCGGCTGTCGGAGGTGCCCGCGGCTGGTGGAGTGGCGGGAGCGGGTCGGACGCGAGAAGCGGCGGGCGTACCGCGACTGGGACTACTGGGCGCGCCCCGTTCCGGGGTTCGGTGACCCGCGGGCGCGGCTCCTGGTGTTCGGCCTGGCTCCGGCTGCGCACGGCGCCAACCGCACCGGGCGGGTGTTCACGGGCGACCGCTCGGGAGACTGGCTCTTCGCGGCCATGCACCGGGCCGGCTTCGCCAGCCAGCCCACCTCGGTGCACGCGGGGGACGGGCTGACGCTGCGGGACGCCTGGGTGACCGCGGCCGTGAAGTGCGCGCCGCCCGACAACCTTCCCACCCCGGAGGAGCGAGACGCCTGCGCTCCGTGGGTGCTGCGGGAGCTGGAGGCGCTGACGGAGCTGCGCGCGGTCGTGGCCCTGGGGGGCTTCGCCTGGGGGCAGCTTCTCCGCCTACTGCGCGAGGGCGGGTACGCCGTTCCCGTGCCTCAGCCGAAGTTCGGGCACGGGGTGCAGGTGCCCCTGGCCGGGGGGCTCACGCTGATCGGCTCATACCATCCCAGCCAGCAGAACACGTTCACCGGCCGCCTGACGCCGGAAATGCTGGACGACGTCTTCGCCGCGGCGGGGCGGGCCATCGGGTGACGGGCGGCGACCGGGCGCCGTCTTGACGGTAAGCGCCCGCACCCTTCTTCTCCGTTCACGGCCCGGCCGCGTCTCCCCGTTGACGCGAGGCCGCCGGGCGGCGTACGTTCGGACGCGGAACGAACGGCGCATACGCGCCTCGTCTCTTCCCACCCGCCGCTCCGCCCACACGTGGAAACCTTCTTCCTCGCCTGTGCCGTACTCGGGGGCGCCGTGGTCGTCCTCCAGCTCCTTCTCGGAGTCCTGGGGCTCGATCACTCCTTCGACACGCCGGATTCACCGGACGCGGCGGAGGGCCTCAACCTGCTCGGCGTCCGGGCCCTGAGCGCCGGGCTCACCTTCTTCGGGGTCGGCGGGCTCCTGGGCTTCGCGACCCCGATGGGGCTGATGGTCGCGCTCCCCCTGGCCGTGGTCCTGGGAGCCGCGGCCACGGTGGCGGTCGCCGTCGCGGTGCGGGCGCTCATGCGCCTGGAGAGCGACGGGACGGTACGCATCGAGGGGGCGGTCGGCGTGCCCGGAACCGTGTACCTGAGCATCCCGGGGGAGCGCGCCGGACTCGGCAAGGTCCACCTCCTCCTGCAGGACCGCCTGGTGGAGTACCAGGCCCTTTCCTCACACCCTCTCCCCACCGGCGCGCAGGTCGTCGTCGTCGACGTGGTGGGCCCCGACACCGTGGAAGTCGTTCCCTCCCCCGATCTCGGAGATGTTCTCGATGCGTAACGCGCTCTCGCTGATCCAGGTGCCGGACCTGGGCCTTCCCTTCATCGCGACGGGAGGGCTGGTGGTCGGCCTCGCCGTGGTGCTGGGGATCCTCTTCCTCTTCGTGTCGCGCTACAAGCGCTGCCCCGCGAACAAGGTGCTGGTCATCTCCGGGACGGTGAGCGGAGGGAACGCGGCCAAGTGCATCTCCGGCGGTGGTACCTTCGTCTGGCCGGTGATCCAGGAGTACGACTACCTGAGCCTGGAGCCGATCCAGATCGACATCCCGCTCAAGGACGCGCTCTCCTTCGAGAACATCCGTGTGAGCGTCCCCAGCGTCTTCACCGTCGCCGTGGGGACGGAGGCGGAAGTGCGCCAGAACGCGGCGATCCGCCTCCTCAAGCTCGACCAGCTGCAGATCAAGCGGCAGGCCCAGGACATCATCTTCGGCCAGCTCCGCCAGGTGATCGCCTCCATGCGGATCGAGGAGATCAACCGTGACCGCGAGTCGTTCCTCCACAACATCCAGACGTCGCTGGAGCCGGAGCTGAAGAAGATCGGGCTCGTCCTCCTCAACGTGAACATCACCGACATCAACGACGAGTCGGGGTACATCGAGGCGATCGGGCGCAAGGCCGCGGCGGAGGCGGTCCAGAAGGCCCGCGGCGACGTGGCCGAGCAGGAGAAGATGGGCGAGATCCGCGTGGCCGAGGCGGAGCGCGAGAAGACCATCCAGGTCGCCAACGCCCACAAGGCGCGGGAGATCGGCATCCGGGAGGCGCAGCGCGAGCAGGCGGTGCGCGTCGCGGAGCTGGAGAAGGAGCAGCGGATCGGCGAGGAGACGGCGGGCTTCCAGCGCGAGATGCAGATCAAGGAGGCGGAGCAGCTGAAGCGCGTGTCCGTCGCCGGCGCCGACGCGAAGGCCATCCAGGGCGAGGCGCAGGCCCAGGCCACCATCGCGGCCACCCAGGCGCAGCTCCAGGTCCGGCAGGCGGAGGCGTACCAGCTCTCGGAGACGCGGCGCCGAGAGGCGGAGGCCGCAGTGCAGGAGGCCCAGAACCGCGCCCTGGCGCGCGCGGCGATCGCGGAGGCTGAGCGGGTGGAGGCGGAGCGCCGCGCCGCGCTGGAGGCCCCGGCCAAGGCGGAGAAGGCGCGCACCATCGTGGAGGCGGAGGCGGACGCGGAGCGCCGCCGCATCGAGGCGCTGGCGGAGGCCGCCGCCACCTTCGCGCAGCTGGAGGCCGAGGCCCGGGGCCAGTACGAGATGCTGGCGAAGAAGGCGGAGGGTCTCCGGGAGATCGTGAACGCGTGCGGAGGCTCCCAGGAAGCCTTCCAGCTCCTCATGCTGGAGCACGTGGACAACCTGGCGGACACGGCGGCCAAGGCGATCTCCGGCATCAAGTTCGACAAGGTGGTGGTCTGGGAGGGCGGCGGGAATGGAGGGAGCGCCACCGCGGGCTTCCTCAACAACATGGCGCGGAGTCTGCCTCCCATGATGCAGGTGATCCAGGAGATCGGCGGAGTGGAGCTTCCGGCGGTGTTCGGGAAGCTGGTGGCGGAGGACGGCGCGTCGGACGAGGTGGGGCGTGCGCTCTCGTCCAAGGGGGCGCCTCCCTCGCCGGACGACCGGACGCGCCCCGCGGCTCCCCGGGCGCCCGCGCGGGCCGCGGACGCCGCGAAGGAGTGATCCGGGGCGGGGGAGGCTCCGCGCGGGCCTCCCCCACTGCGCGATCGGGCACGTACACTTTCCGGATCGCGCGCCCGTCCCTATGATGTGAGGGTCCCGGATCAACGTTCCATCGTCCGCGGGAAGCGGCGACGCTCCCGTTCCCAGGCCCGGTAGAGTGCGCACACTCCCCGGGAGACGTCCCACCGCTCCCTCGCGCCGCGCCCCGGGGAGCCCGAGCCACAGGAGGGCAGGATGAGTGACCGTCCGTGGGTCTCCCATTACGTCGAAGGCACCCGTCCCGAGATCCCCCCGATCCCGTTCCGGAACCTGCCGGACATGGCGCGTCAGTCCGCGGCCCGGTACGCCTCCTCCACGGCCTTCACGCAGTGCATGCCGAACGGGATGACCGCGGGGCTCACCTACTCGCAGGTGGACCGCCTTTCCGACGAGTTCGCGGCGTACCTGCGGGGGCGGCTGGGGCTGGACCCGGGCGACCGGGTCGCCATCCAGATGCCCAACTGCCTGGCCTACCCGGTGGTGGTGCTCGGCATCCTCAAGGCGGGGTGCGTGCTGGTGAACACCAACCCGCTCTACACTCCGCCGGAGATGGTGCACCAGTTCTCGGACGCGGGCGCGCGGGTGCTGGTCATCATCGACATGTTCGGCGACCGGCTCCCGGCCGTGCTCCCGAAGACGCCGGTGGAGACGGTGGTCACCGTGCGGATCACGGAGTTCTTCCCGACGCTCCAGGCGGCGATCGTCCGCGCGGTGCTGAAGTACGTGAAGAAGCAGATCCCGCCGCTTACCGTTCCGCACACCCCCTTCCAGGATGCTCTCTCCTTCGGGCGGGAGCGGCTCAAGAGCGGGGCGGACCTGAAGGGGTACCTGGACGGCGTGGAGCACGACACCCTGGCGGCGCTGCAGTACACCGGCGGGACCACCGGCGTCTCCAAGGGCGCCATGCTCTCGCACGGGAACCTGCTTGCGAACACCGCGCAGATGCTGGAGATGGCGGGCTCCCGCCTCCAGCCGGGCTCGGAGGTGGTGCTGACGGCGCTGCCGCTCTACCACATCTTCGCCTTCACCGTCAACTTCCTGGGCTTCTACCAGTCGGGCGGGCACAACGTGCTGATCCCCTCGCCGCGCCCGCCGAGCAACCTGCGGAAGGCCTGGGAGCAGTTCCCGGTCACCTGGTTCACCGGGGTCAACACGCTGTTCAACGCCCTGCTGAACGAGCCCTGGTTCGCGCAGAACCCGCCCCGGACGCTTAAGGCGTCCGCCGCCGGCGGGACGGCCCTGCACGGCTCGGTGGCGAAACGCTGGCAGGAGACCACGGGAACGGCGGTGGTGGAGGGGTACGGGCTCACCGAGACCTCCCCGGTGGTGACCTTCAACCCCATCGGCGGGAGGGTGAAGGAAGGGAGCATCGGGATCCCCGTGCCCTCCACGGACGTGCGCTGCGTGGACGAGACGGGGGAGCCGGTCCCGACGGGCGAGCCCGGGGAGCTGGCGACGCAGGGCCCGCAGGTGATGCTCGGCTACTGGCGCCGTCCCGAGGAGACGGAGCGGGTGCTGCGCAACGGGTGGCTCCACACGGGCGACGTGGCCGTGATGGACGAGGACGGCTACTTCCGGATCGTGGACCGCAAGAAGGACATGATCCTGGTGAGCGGCTTCAACGTCTATCCCAACGAGGTGGAGGAGTGCCTCGCGCACCACCCCGGCGTGCAGGAGGTGGGGGTGATCGGCGTCCCCGACGACCGCACCGGGGAGGCGGTGAAGGCGTTCGTGGTGAGGAAGGACCCGGGCCTGACGACCGAGACGCTGGTGGCCCACGCGCGCGAGTCGCTCGCGCCGTACAAGGTGCCGAAGCAGATCGAGTTCAGGGACGAGCTGCCGAAGACCCCCATCGGGAAGATCCTGCGAAAGGAACTCCGCGTCGACCCGGCTCCCGAGCGCGAACGGGTCTGAGCCGCGCGGCCCCCGCTCCGGGGGCCGACTCCACCGGGCGGGGCGGCCGATGCCGCTCCGCCCGCGTCGCTTCGGAGCCTCATGTCCTATCGCTTCCTCGCAGACCTCGTCCTCGTCGTGCACCTGGGCTTCGTGCTCTTCGTGGCGCTCGGAGGGCTGCTGGTGCTCCGCTGGCGGCGCGTGGCGTGGGTCCACCTCCCGGCCGCCGCGTGGGGGGCGCTGATCATGTTCGGTGGGTGGATCTGCCCGCTCACCCCGCTCGAGAACCATTTCCGCCAGCTCGGGGGGGAGGCGGGGTACCGGGGCGGCTTCGTGGAGCACTACGTGGTGACGCTGCTCTACCCTCCGGGGCTCACGCGCGGGATCCAGGTGGGGATCGGGGTCGGGGTGATCCTGGTGAACCTGCTCGTGTACGGTCGGGTCCTGGCGACGAGGCGGAACCGGGCGGAGGAGGGCGGCGGCGCCGGGGGGCTGCGGGGTCCGACCTGAGCTGCGCGGGGTCGGGTCGTTCCCGGATCCGGGATCGCACGGTCCTTACACGTGGAGGCGCTCCACCCGACGGGTGGGGCGCCTCCTGGCTTCGGTGAGGTCCGGGCGGTTCAGCCCACGGTCTCGGGGACGCGGTAGATCCACCCCTCGCGCCGGAACGCCTCTCCGTCGCCCGGATGGAGGCGGAAGGGCTGCTCCAGGTCGTGCCGGGCCAGATAGGCGGTGAGGCAGGCGATCACGGCGTCCCAGGCGTCCTCCAGCGTCACCGCGAGCGATTCCAGGCAGGGGTGCGCGAAGGTGAGGTAGGGGCGGAGCGCGGCGGGGCGGGCGCGCACCTCGCCGGGGCGGGACGGGGTCCGGCGGCAGCGGATTCCCAGGTCCGCGACGGTCCCAGAGGGGTACACCTCGACCAGCGTGGTGAGAGCGCGCGGGTTCGGGGCCTGCGGGAGCACGGCCACCTCGCCGGTCTCGCGCAGCTCGTGCAGCCAGCGGAGCCCCGCCGCCGTCTGCTTGAAGAGCCGCAGGTCGAGCGGGGCCATGGCGCCCCCGGTGTCCGTGCGGCGCGGCGCCTTGTGGTGGTCGGGGAACGCGGCGCGCACCTCGTCCGCGGGGCGGTCCGCGGCCCAGGCGAGAAGGTCCGCCCATCCGGTCTTCCCGCCTTCCAGTCCGTCCGCGGCGGCGGCGGGGATGCCGAAGGGAAAGTCCGCGCCCCAGAGCACGGCGGCGTCTTCCTCCGCCTCCACGGACCGCTTCCATCCCCCCGCCACGTAGTGCGCGAGGTCCATGCGGTAGGCGTGCGGACAGATCGCCACCACTTCCAGCTTGCCGTCGCGCTCCCGCCCTACCGCGCTCCACAGGTTGGAGAGGGGCTCCTTCGCCCCCGAGAAGTCGATCCCGCCGAAGTAGTGGAACATCACGAACCGTGGAAGGGGGGACGGAGTCGAGCCTGCGCCGGAGCGGCCGCGCTCATCGCGGGGTGGTGGCCCGGTACCACTCCACCACCTCGGGGCGACGCTCCCGGGCGGCGGGCCCTTCCTCGCGCATGAGCGCCTCGATCTCGTCGGCTTCGCGCGGGGCGCCCTCGGAGATCCGTGCGATCCCGGCCCCGGTGACGACGTAGTCGTCCTCGATGCGGACCCCGATGTCGCGGTACCGCTCCACGGCCGGGCGCAGGCGCGCGGCCAGCGCGCGGTTCCCCGGCGTGTCCGGGAGGTGGTCCAGCACGTCGGCCCGGACGTAGATCCCCGGCTCGATGGTGAAGGCGCTCCCGACGGCGAAGGGGCCGAAGTAGGAGTTGTCGGGGTCGTGGACCTCCAGGCCGATCCCGTGACTCACCCCGTGCATGAGGAAGAGGCGGGACTGCGGGCAGGTGCGCCCTCCGCCGCAGTCGTAGACGGCGTCCGCGGACTCGATCAGCCCCAGGCGCGCCAGCCCCTCCGCGACGGCGCGAGCGGCCGTCTGGTTGAGCTGGGCCAGCGTGGTGACGCCGGGGCGGACGGAGGCTTCGGCGGCCTTCTGCGCGGCGAGGACCGCGTCGTACACCGCGCGCTGCTCCGGGGTGAAGGTGCCGCTCACGGGCACCGTGCGGGTGACGTCCGCCGTGTAGCCGCGGTACGACGCGCCGATGTCCATGACCACCGTCTCGCCGGCCTGCATGAAGCGGTCGGCGCTGCGGTAGTGGAGGACGGTGGAGTTGGGGCCGGAGCCCACGATGGTGCCGAACCCGGGGCGGTCGGCGCCGTTGCGGCGGAACGTGTACTCGATGGCCGCCTGGACCTCGAACTCGTTCATCCCCGGCGCGACGCTCCGCATCGCAGCGCGCTGCGCCAGGACGGTGATGGCGGCGGCCCGCCGGATCAGGTCCAGCTCCGCGGGCGACTTGTTGCCGCGAAGGCGCTGGATCGCGTCGTTCAGCGAGACCACGCGCGTGTCCGGGTGGCGCCGCACGAGCCCGGCGACGAACTGTTCGTCGCGGCTAAGCACCCCGTCGGAGGCGCCGCCTTCCACCGGGGGCGCGGCGAGGTAGAGGGTCCGGTGGCGGGCCAGCAGCGAGTCGAGGGCGGGCGCCAGGCGGTCCCCGGTGCTCGTCGGGATCCCGGTGAGCGCCTGCGCTCCCTCCGCGCCCAGGCGCGGGCCGTCCCACACCTCGTGCGCCGGGTCGCGGGGGAGCACGAACAGGCGCGCCTGCGTCTCCCTTCCCGACTTCACCATCACCAGCGCGGCGCCCGGCTCGTCGACGCCGGTGAGGTAGCGGAAGGCGGGCGTCTGCGCGAACGGGACGAACGACGCGTCTCCCTCGACGGCGCCGAGCACCAGCAGCACGCCGTCCCCCATTCCGGCGGCGACCGCCTGGCGCCGCCGCGCGTACTCCTCCCGCGGGATGGGCGCGGGGTTTGGAAGCGAGGGGAGCTGCCATCCGGCGGCCTGCGGCGTCTGCGCGCTGACGGCCGGGGCCTGCCCGGCGGGCGCGCACGCCGCGGCGACGGCGAGCAGGGGCAGCGGGTGAAGGCGGAAGCGCATCCGGGAGGTCTCCTCTGGGGCAGGGATGGTGGCGTGCGCACAGTCTGGTGCCCGCGGCGGCCGGGGGCAAGAGCGGGGCGCACCATGCGGAGGGAATTCACGGAGGGTGGGTGGCCCGGGCCGGCCTCACCCTCCGGCGTCGAGCTGCTCCGCCAGCTCCGTGGGGTCGGTCACGGGCCGGCGGCAGGCGTAGCGCTCGCATACGTATGCGGCCGGGCGCCCGTCGACGAGCGTCCGACCCTGGAGGAGGGGGATTTGTTCCTCGGCGTCCGCGGGTGTGTCGGGGGACGCCGGTGCCAGGACCGTGTTCGGGAGGTAGCGGATGCGGAGCACGTCCAGGAGGGCGTCCGTTTCCGGCTCGCCCGCCCTTCCGACCACCACCACCTCCCGCGGCGCCGCGAGGTGGCGGTCCAGGGCGGAGAGGAGGTTGCCGAACCCCTGGGGGACGCGGGCCATGGGCTCGCTCATTCCTTCCAGCGTCCGCACGGCCACGCGCTCGTAACGGGCCTCCCCCGTGAGCGCGGCGAGGCGCAGGAGGGCCGTGACGGCCGCGGAGGTGCCGGAGGGGGTGGCGTTGTCGAAGGCGTCGCGGGGGCGCACCACCAGCGCCTCGGCGTCCGCGGCGGTGTCGTAGAAGATCCCCTCGTCCTCGTCCCAGAAGCGCTCCAGCGTGTCGTCCGCGAGCGCGCGGGCTGCCGCGATCCGCTCCGTGTCGCCGGTTGCCTCGAACAGGGAAACCAGCGCGTCGGCCAGGAGCGCGTGGTCCTCGAGGAAGGCGTCGATCTTCGCCCGACCGTCCTTCCAGCTCCGCAGGAGCCGCCCCGCGGGGCGCAGCTCGCGGAGAAGGAAGTCGGCGCACGTGTTCGCCACGTCCAGGTAATCCCGGTTCCCGAGGATCCGACCCGCCTCGGCGAACGTCCGCAGCATCATCGCGTTCCACGCGGTGAGCACCTTGTCGTCCCTCCCCGGCCACACACGTTTCGCGCGCGCTCCGTACAGGATCTCCCTCCCTCGGGCGAGCGCCTGCTCCAGGCGCTCCACGGACACCCCGGCCTCCGCGGCGACCGCCTCCACGCTCCGGTCCACGTGGAGGATGTTCTTTCCCTCGAAGTTCCCTCCCGGCGTGACGTCGTAGTACGCGCGGAACAGGGGGCCGTCCTCCCCGCCGAGGAGCGCGTCCACCTCGTCCGGCGTCCAGACGTAGAACTTCCCCTCCTCGCCCTCGCTGTCCGCGTCCTGCGCGGAGTAGAACCCGCCCTCCGGGGAGCGCATCTCGCGCTGCACGTAGCGGAGCACGTCCTCCACGACCCGGCGGTGCCCGGCGTCTCCCGTGGCCTGCCAGGCGTACAGGTAGGCGCGGGCGAGGAGCGCGTTGTCGTAGAGCATCTTCTCGAAGTGGGGCACCAGCCAGCGGGCGTCCACGCTGTAGCGGTGGAAGCCTCCCCCCAGCTGGTCGTACATCCCCCCCGCAGCCATGCTCCGCAGCGTGTGTTCCGCCATGGCGAGAGCGTCGGTGCTCCCCGTGCGCTTCCAGTGGCGCAGGAGGAACTCCAGGATCATCGGCTGCGGGAACTTGGGCGCGCCCCCGAAGCCGCCGTCCTGCGTGTCGTAGCGGGAGGCGAGCGCGTGGAAGGCACGGTCGAGGACGGAGGTGTCCACCGCGCCCGACGGCGCCCGCACCGACATGCCCTCGCGGAGCAGCGAGTGGAGCTGTTCCGCGCTGCGATCCACGTCGGCGCGGCGCTCCCGGTACGCCTCGGCTACTGCGTGGAGCACCTGGCGGAAGGAGGGCATCCCGTGCCGCGGCTCGGGCGGGTAGTAGGTCCCTCCGTAGAAGGGTACCCCCTCCGGGGTCAGGAAGACGGTCATGGGCCACCCGCCGTGCCCGGTCATCTGCTGCACGGCGGTCATGTACACGGAGTCGATGTCCGGCCTCTCCTCCCGGTCCACCTTCACGTTGACGAAGAGCCCGTTCATGATCCGGGCGGTCTCCGGGTCCTCGAACGACTCGTGCTCCATCACGTGGCACCAGTGACAGGCGGAGTAGCCCACGGAGAGGAGGATGGGGCGGTCCTCCGTCCTCGCCCTCTCCAGCGCTTCCGGTCCCCACGGGTACCAGTCCACGGGGTTGTCCCGGTGCTGGAGAAGGTAGGGGCTCGTTTCGTTCGCGAGTCGGTTCGGCATGGAGCGGCGCTTTCGGGTGGGCGGCGGAAGGCCTCGCGAGCGGCAAGGTACGTACCCGGAGTCCGTTCGGATACGGACGATCTCTCCCGTGGGATTGAACAAACGTTTCAAGGAGGCGCCGGAGGGCGCCGATACTCGGGGCGGGGGCCGAACGCACGCGAGATGTGGCCGTACCGGCGCACGCCGCCGGCCCCGGAACGAAGGAGAGGGGGAAGACTTCGCATGCAGACGCTGACCGACGTCATCGAGCGTGCCGACGTGCTTACGGAGGCGGAGCTGGACCAGCTTCCGGTGGGGATGATCCAGCTCGACCGGGACGGCCGGGTGCTGAAGTACAACCGCACCGAGTCCGAGATCGCGAGGATGGAACAGAAGGCGCAGGTGGGGCGCCACTTCTTCGACGAGGTCGCTCCGTGCACCCGTGTGAAGGAGTTCTACGGAGAGTTCCAGCGCGGGGTGGAGACGCGGGAGCTTCACGTCCGCTTCCCCTACGAGTTCCGGTTCCGGGACGGCCGCCGCAAGGACGTGATGGTCTCCATGTTCTACAGCCGGCAGACGGAGTCGGTCTGGGTGCTGGTGGAGCGTCCCTGAGACGGTTCCAAGGAAAGTCGCGGGGCCCGGCCGAGGATCGGCCGGGCCCCGCGCTGTTGTCCCCCCCCTGGACGCTCGTGTCACGTCTGCCACGCCAGCAGGCGCGCGACGACCCTGTATTCGCCGTCCGGTCGGGCCTGGAGAAAGTACCTGAAACCCACGGCGTCCGGGTGACGGCACCGGTCCGGAGAGGCGGGGGACGAGCAGGGGGCGAAGACCACCACGTCCACCCTCGCGTCCACCGGGACTTCCGCTTGGTCCGAGACCGCGGCGACCGCGCTGTCGACGGACTCGCCCGGAGTCATGACGACGGGCTTCATCTTCGCACCGCTCGGGAACTCCAGAACGGGAGAGAGCGCCACGAAGAGGTGCTTCGGGTGAGAGGGGCACCCGAGGTAGCCCGGCTTCGATTCACAGGTGGTCTGGACCAGGCCGCGGGCCTGGAGTTCCCGAACCACGTCGGCGGAGTGCCGCCGGGTGAAAGCGGCGGATCCGGCACAGTGGGGTGTGCATTCGACGTCACCCGCGGTCTCGCTCAGGGCGACCGGCAGACCGGGCCTCGCCGGGGATGTCCTGAGCGCCTGCTCCAGGATCGGAGCGTAGACGGCGACGGGGTCGCGGACCGTGTCCGTGGCGATGCCGGCCTGCAGGAGCGCCGCCATTGTAAGGAGCGATGAGATCATCTTCCCGCGCTTACGATCCGAGAGTAGGGGGCCGGTGACTCGCGCCGTGCGACCCGGTCGCTAATTGATGATCGCGCGCCCGCCGTCCGTCACGGACTCCACGACCCATCCTTCCCGCTGGACCACCCGGTAGAGTCGGTGGCTCCGGGCGGTGGTCCCGTCCCGGTTCAGATGTAACGTGACGAGCACGTCGGCACATCCTTCCCCGCAGGAGCGTTGCGTGCCGAGCGTCACGTAAACTCCGTCGGGGCGGATGATCGGTCGTCCGTCGGGGTCGACGCAACGGTCGTTGCCGCCGACACAGAACTCGCCGATCACCCCCCGCGACCGGATGTCCTCCAGCCAGGGCCGCGGCAGGGTGCCGGCCCAGGGCTCCTTGCAACCGCCTCGGTCGCACCCCATCCGCAGGATCGTGGAGAGGACGATCAGGGAACGCGACGGGTGTTCAGCCTGGATGTACTCCAGGACCGGCTCGTACGTCGCCGGGCTGGGCGTCTGCGTGGCGGGGGTCAGGACGGCCTGAAAGGCGGCAAGCGCGGGGATCATCCGGCAGGTCGGGTTCGGTAGGTCAGGACCAGGCGGTATCCAGGATGACGACCTGTACCACCTGCCACCCTTCCGCCGTCGGGAGCGCCACCACGTCGTACACCCGGTAGCGCTCCCGGCTGAGGGTGACGGTGCGCGTCGTCACCGAGCCCTCGCGCGATGCGGCTCCTCCTTCGCCGGGGCGCGGCAGGCTCACCAGTACACAGGTCGGGAGAACGGGCTGGTCCGCGAGGCGCTGCCGGTCCCTCACGGTGGCCGAATCCAGCGGCGTTATCCCGGCCGTGTCGGGAGGGATGGGAGGGGATACCCCTCCCGGCCCGCTCTCGCATTCGTCGTCCTCGAACATCCTGAACGAAGGGATCCCGAGCCGGTCGAGGATGGCGGTGTGAGCGCGGACCCGCGCACTGCTCGTTTCGGCGAAGCCGTCGGGGTGCACGAAGAAGCCGGAGCGGTCGTCCGCCTTCAGGGGACGCGGGTCGACCCGGATGGGGCGACCTTCCTCGCGGGCAATCGCCTGCACGACCCGGGAGAACAGTGCCGTATCCCGAGGCTCCGGGTGCTCGGCCTTGAAGCCGGCGACCTGCGCCTTCGCGGGGGGTGAGCCGGGAGCCGCCGCGAGCGCGGTGAGGATCGCGAGGACCCGTATTCCCGCCGGTAGAAGCATCTCTCCTCTCATCGGAGCCATGCGACGTCGAGGGTATCGGACGAGGTGATCCGCCAGTCTCCCCCGGCGGTTCGCCTGAATCCGTAGCGGACAGTGTATGCGCAGAGCCTGCAGGTCGTTCCCCACACACTGTGGGCTCCGACCACTTCGGCGCTGTCGGAGCCGACCATGCGAACGTCCGAGAGCGTGACCTGGACTTCGTGTTCCGGCGCAGCCTCCGATCCTGGCGTCGAGCACGAGGCGCGCCCTCCCGTCTCGCACACCCCGGCGATCAGACCCGCCGATTGCAGGCGGGCGGCCCATTCCGGGGCGTGGGTGCCGAGCGTGGGCTGCCCCTGGCAGGTGTCCACGCAGGTGATGTTCGCGATCGTGGGAGAGAGGACCAGTCGTTTCGAAGGATGCTGCTCCCGGATCGACTCCAGGACCCGCTCGTACAGGGTGGCCGGTGAGGGCGTGGCCTGCAGGTGCGGAGTGAGTAGCATCAGGCAGACTGCAAGCCGCATGGGTTCGCGGGGGGGGCGGGTGGAGATAACGTGTGGCGTCGCCGTCGGTATTCGTCGGAGGGGACGTGCTACGCGCCTCCGATCAGATAGCGGGTGATGACGCGATACGTTCCCTCCGGCGCACGTCTGAGAAAGTAGCGATACACGTCGACGTCCGGCGTCCGACAGCGGAGAGAGCCCGGGGGCTCGGGACAGGGTGTACCGATCACGGCGTCGACCGTGGCGTCCACGGGAACGGCCAGACTGTCGGGGATCGCGGCCATCACCTCTTCGAACGTGCGGCCGGGGATCCGCTTTTCCGGAGCTACCTTCACGCGCACGGTCCTGTCCAGCTCGATCACACGCCCGAGGTTGACGGAGATGTAGCCGCTGCCCGGTCGGGGGCACCCGGGAGATCCGGGCACCCCCTCACACGTTGAGTCCACCCATCCCCCATCCTGGAGCCTCCGGAGCGTTCCCGATGGAAGCATGCGGGGAACTGGCCCCGACCCCGACTGGCTGTACATCCGTGCATGGAGCACGAGCGGCAGGCCCGGCGGTGCGGGCGCCTTTGCGCGAAGGTCGGCGAGGACCGGGGCGTACGCAGGCACGGGATCCGCCAGCGTATCCGGCGCGGTGCCGGTCAGGATCAACAGCGAGGCGGCAAGTACGAGGCTCAACGTCGCTCCTGCTTCGGGCTCGGAATCTCTACACCGCCCCGATGAGCCATCGGGTGACGACGTGGTAACCTCCTGCAGGCTCGGCCCGGAGGAAATAGCGGTATATGACGACGTCCGGAACCCTGCATCGTTCGGATTCCGGGGGCTCGGGGCAGGGTGTATGGATCACTACGTCGGCCGCGACGTTCACGGGAACGGCCAGGCTATCGGGGATCGCAGCCAGAATCTGAGTCAACGACCGGCCAGGAGGCGAATTCACCGGGAGCACCTTTACTCGCGCGGTGTCGTCCATCTCGATCACCGGGCCGAATCTCACGGAAGTGTAAGCGCCCTCGGGAACGATGCAGCCGGGGGATCCAGTTTGCCCGTCACAGGTTGCGTCTATCCATCCCCCTTCCTGGAGTTGCCGAAGCGTCTCCACCGGAAGTTTGTGGATAACGGGCCCGCCCTCGCTGTTGAACATTCTCGCGTTGAGAACGACCGGCAGGTCAGGGGGGACAGGCGCATGTGTGCGCAGGTCCGCGATGACCGCCCCGTACACCGGCACGGGGGGCGCCAGGGTATCCGGCGCGGCAGCGGCCAGGATCGCCAGTGAGGTGGCAAGTACGAGGTTCAAAGTCGCTCCTGGTAAATGGCCCTTGCCACATTTCGAAAGGTGTCGACTTACACGCCTTGCGTGAGGCTTCTCCCCTGCGTGCGAATGACTACCGTGCCGACGTACACGGCGCCTCCCCACACCATACTGTTCGCAGCCAGCAGCACGTAACCCCAACCTCCCGGCAGGATGGGCAGGAGTTCCGAGGCGGGAAGGAATAGTGGGTACAGGAGCCCATTCGAGAGCATCTCCAGCATTCGATTCATGCCAGCCCCGGCCCGACCGAAATCCAGCGATCTCATCGCGGCGTTCAACGAGGCGATGAACAGAAACCCGGCCAGCAGGAAGTGAACGAGTGTTCCTGCTACTATGGTCGAGAATTTCCGCATGAGCCCCCGTATTGACCGGTGCGACAGAGACTATGGCGCCTTCCCCGGGCACAGGCAAGCGAATCGTGTCAATAAACGAATGATTCGGGCGTCCCGACTTCCCGGGGGCATGCAGATAAGGCATTTCTCTGTAGTCGCTTGATCGATCTCGCGGCCTGGCGGTCCCTCTCCTCTGCCGGCCGGGTGCGCCGGACCTGAATCCCCGGTCGTCCGAATCCGTAGACTTCAGCATCGACCGGCCGACTCTCAGTCGGAGCGACCCGGCACGCAGTTCGCTCCGGCCGTTCCGGCATCCGCGCCGCCGCGTTATCTTTCCCGGTTACCCATTGCCAAACACACCGTTACGCGAGCGAGCCGTGCAGCAGATCCTACGTCGCCTGTTCAAGCAGCACTTCGGCAAGGCGCCGGCTTCCGTCCTCCCGCTGGAAGGGGACGGATCGAGCCGCTCCATGTACCGACTGATCGGGGACGGGTACGAGACGGCCATCGGGGTGGTGGGTCCCGATCACGAGGAGAACCGGGCCTTCCTCTCCTACTCGCGCGACTTCCGCTCCGTGGGGCTCCCCGTCCCGGAGGTCTATGCGGCGGACGAGGCCGCCGGCGTGTACCTGGAGGAGGACCTGGGCGACACCACCCTGTTCGACGCGCTCTCGCTGGCGCGGAAGAGGGAAGGGGGTGAGTTCCCCGCGTCCATGGTGCCCGTGTACCGGCGCGTGCTGGAGGTGCTTCCCCGCTTCCAGGTGGAGGGGGGAAGGGTGGTGGACTACTCGGTGGCGTACCCGCGCGCGGCCTTCGACCGCCAGTCCATCCTGTGGGACCTGAACTACTTCAAGTACCACTTCCTGAAGCTGGCGCACGTCCCCTTCAACGAGTCGCGGCTGGAGAAGGACTTCAAGCGGCTGACCACCTTCCTCCTGGGGGCGGACACCCGTCACTTCCTCTACCGCGACTTCCAGTCGCGCAACGTGATGCTGCGCGACGGGGAGCCCTGGTTCATCGACTACCAGGGCGGGCGGCGGGGCGCGCTCCAGTACGACGTCGCCTCCCTGCTGTACGATCCCAAGGCGGCCATCCCGGAGGCGCTGCGCGAGGAGCTGCTGGACCATTACCTCGACTCCCTGGCGCCGTACCTGAGCGTGGACCGGGAGCGCTTCCGCCAGCACTTCCGGGGCTACGTGTTCGTGCGGATCATGCAGGCCATGGGGGCGTACGGGTACCGCGGCTTCTTCGAGCGCAAGCCCCGCTTCCTGGCGAGCGTCCCCCCGGCGATCCGCAACGTGGAGCGCCTCCTGGAGACGGGGTTCCTCCCCATCGAACTCCCGGAGCTGCGCGCGGTCTTCGAGCACATCTGCGGCTCGCGGACCCTGCGGAAGACGCCGGTGCAGGTGCCCCCCGGGCTCACCGTGCAGGTGGGGAGCTTCAGCTACAAGCACGGCTACCCCGAGGACGGCGGGGGGCATGGGGGCGGGTTCGTCTTCGACTGCCGCGCGCTCCACAACCCCGGGCGGTACGCCGAGTACGCCGGCCTGTGCGGGTGCGACGAGCCGGTGGTGGAGTTCCTGGAGACGGTGCCGGAGGTGGAGGAGTTCTGGAAGCACGTCCGCGGGCTCGTAGACAGCCAGGTACAGACCTACCTCACGCGCGGCTTCACCTCGCTCAGCGTGTACTTCGGGTGCACGGGCGGGCAGCATCGCTCCGTGTACTTCGCCGAGCGGATCGCGAAGCACCTGCAGCGCAAGTTTCCCCAGGTGAACGTGGCGCTCTCGCACCGCGAGGAATCCCGCTGGCCGGCGCGGCCCGGAGCCGAAGCGGCGGGCGCGGCCTGACGTGGACGCCGTGCTCTTCGCGGCCGGGCTGGGGACGCGCCTCCGGCCCCTGACCGACCGCACTCCCAAGGCGCTGGTGGAGGTGGGCGGCGTCCCGATGCTGGAGCGGGTCGCCCTTCGCGTGATCGCGGCCGGGGCCGACCGCCTGGTCGTCAACGTCCACCACCACGCCGCGCAGATCGAGCGGTACGTGGAGGAGCGGGGCGGCTGGGGGGTGGAGGTGAGGATCTCCCGCGAGGAGGCGGAGCCCCTGGAGACGGGCGGGGGACTCCTCCGGGCGGCACCTCTCCTCCGGCGAGACGCGCCCTTCATCGTCCACAACGCGGACATCGTCACGGACCTCCCGCTGGGCGAGATGTACGCGGCGCACGCGGAGAGCGGGGCGCTCGCGACGCTGGCGGTGATGGACCGCCCCACGTCGAGGAAGCTCCTCTTCGACGACCGGGGGCTGCTGGGCCGCATCGACGAGCGCCAGGGACTGGACCTCCGCACCCGGCCCGCCGAGGGGGAGGTGCGCGCGCTCGCCTTCGGCGGCGTGCACGTGATCTCCCCCCGGTTCCCGGACCTCCTCGCGGAGCGCGGCGTCTTCTCCATCCTCGACCCGTACCTCCGGCTCGCGGGGGAGGGAGAGCGGATCCTCCCGTTCCGCGTGGACGGCGCCCTCTGGATGGACATCGGCAGGCCGGAGCAGCTGGAGGCGGCAAACCGGCGCCTCGCCGGGGGGGCTGCAGGAGCCTGACGCTCCGGCGGTCAGACGAGCCACCGCACCGCCAGGTCCGCCACCTTCCGCGCGAGGCCGCCCGAGAACTTCGCGCGGAGGTAGGCGTCCGCCCCGCGCCGGAGGGCCTCCGGGTACGTGGGGTAGGCGTGGATCATCCCCGAGAGGTCCGAGAGCTTCAGCCGGTGGCGCACGGCGAGAACCGCCTCGTGGATGGTCTCCCCCGCGCGCGGGCCGACGACGTGGGCGCCCACCAGCCGGCCGCGCGGGTCCGTCACCAGCTTGGTCAGCCCGTCCGTCTCCCCGTCGCACACCGCGCGGTCCAGCGAGCCGTGCGCGTACCGGAACACCCCCGCCGCGTCTCCCCACCGTTCCCGCGCCTGGGCCTCCGTGAGCCCCACCCGCGCCACCTCCGGCTCGGAGAAGGTGCACCAGGGCACGACGCGGTAGTCCACCTTCCGTCCCAGCGGGAAGAGCGCGTTGGGCGCCGCCAGGCGGGCGTGGTAGTCCGCCACATGGGTGAAGCGGTACGGGCCCACCACGTCCCCCGCCGCCCACACGTTCGCCGCCGAGGTGCGGAGCCGGTCGTCCACCCGGATCCCGTCGGGGCCGACTTCGACGCCCGCCGCCTCCAGCCCCAGCGCCTCCACGTTCGGCCTCCGTCCGGTCGCGACGAACACCACCTCGGCCCGGACCTCGCGCCGCTCCCCGCCGCCGGACAGCTCCACCACCCGGACCCCGCCCTCGACACGGACCGCTTCCGCCCGCGCGCCGAGCCGCACCTCCACGCCCTCCCGCTCCAGGGCACGGCGCAGCACCGCGGCGATCTCCGGGTCCTCCCGCCCCAGCACCTGCGCGCCCGAGTCGACGAGCGTCACCCGGCTCCCCAGCCGCGCGAACGCCTGCGCGATCTCCACGCCCACCGGGCCCGCGCCGAGCACCACCATCGACGCGGGGCGGCGCTCCATCTCCCAGACGTTCTCGTGGGTCCGGTAGCCGGCCTCCTCCAGCCCCGGCACGGGGGGCACGGCGGTGCGCGAACCGGTGGCGACCACCCAGCGCTTCGCCCGCACCCTCCGCCCGTCCACCTCCACTTCCCAGGGCGAGAGGAAGCGCGCGTTCCCGTGCACCACGTCCACGCCCATGCCGCGGAAGCGCTCCGGGGAGTCGTGGGGCTCGATGGCCGCCACGGCCCGCCGGACCCGCGCCATGACCTCCGGGAAGTCCGTCTCCGCCTCCCCCGTGCGGATCCCGTACTCCGCCGCCCGTCGGACCGTCTCCCGCACGGCGGCCGAGCGGAGCAGCGTCTTGGAGGGGACGCACCCGGTCCAGAGGCACTCCCCACCCAGGCGGTGCCGCTCGATCAGGGCCGTGCGGGCCCCGATCCCCGCCGACACCGCGGCCGTCACCAGCCCGGCCGTACCCCCGCCGATCACCGCCAGGTCGAAGCGCTCCACGTCCTTCCTCCGTGTGCCGGTAGTCGCCCGTCTCCGCTATGGAGATCGGAACCGTTTGTACTGCAAGTGTTTACAAGAGTGGCGTGGCGCCCGCCCCCCGCCCGTGCGTATCTATAGTGTACGTGCACGCCGGGCGGAGCCGACAGCAGCGAGCACGACACCCTGGAGCGCAAGCGAGTGAAGCCCAACCTGAACGCCGACGTCTGGCGAGATCGCGCCGGACATGCGTGGACCCGTTTCAAGGGGGCCCTGCGCGACCGGCAGGAGCGCAAGTTCCTGTTCGCCTTCGCCGTCCTCTCCCTCGCCTCGTGCGGGACCGGCGCCGTGGCCGCGGCGTGGACGCGTGCCTGCGTGGGCACCTGCCCCACGGCCGAGCAGATCGCCGACTTCGCGCCCCAGCAGGCCAGCCAGGTGCTGGACTCGCAGGGCGGGCTCCTGGGGACGTTCTATCGCGAGCGTCGCACGGTCATCCCCCTGTCCACGATGCCGCGGTACGTCCCCATGGCGTTCGTGTCGGTGGAGGACCAGCGCTTCTTCGAGCACGAAGGGGTGGACCCCGTCCGCATGGTCGGCGCCGTTCGCGACAACATCATCAAGGGGTGGGGCGGCCCGGGAGGGAGCACCATCACCATGCAGCTCGCCCGCAACCTCTTCCCGCAGCAGCTCCCCGCGGGGGAGAAGACGGTCCGCCGCAAGGTCGCGGAGATCAAGCTGGCGCTGGACATGGAGGGGTCGTACTCCAAGGAGCGCATCCTGGAGATGTACCTCAACACCATCTACCTGGGAGCCGGCGCGTACGGGATCGAGGCCGCGTCGCGCACCTACTTCGGCAAGCCCGCCTCGCGCCTGACGTACGTGGAGGCGGCCACGCTCGCCGCGCTCCCCAAGGCGCCCTCCTACTACAACCCGCGCCGCAACCCCGACGCGGCGCGCGGACGGCGCGACCTGGTCCTGGACTTCATGAACCGGACCGGGGTCATCACCGCGGAGCAGGCGGAGGCCGGAAAGCGGGAGCCGCTCGTCCTCACGCCTCCGAGCGGCGCGATCCGCGCCCCGTACTTCATCGAGCGCGTGCGCGACGAACTGGAGGACAAGCTGGGCGAGCTGCTCTACACCGGGGGGCTCCGCATCCACACCGGGATCGACCCCAAGCTGCAGACGTCGGCCGAGCAGTCGCTGGAGCAGCACCTCCGGGAGATCGAGAACGGCAAGTTCGGACCGTACCCGCACGTCACGTACGAGAAGTTCACCGCGGGGCTCGCGGAGGACGAGGAGGTAACCCACACCCCGTACCTTCAGGGGCTGGTGGTGGTGATGGACCCGGGCACCGGAGTGATCCGGGCCATGGTGGGCGGGCGCGACTTCTCTCAGTCGCAGTTCAACCGCGCCACGCAGGCGGTCCGCCAGCCCGGCTCCGCCTTCAAGCCCTTCGTGTACGCGGCCGCGCTGGAGAAGGGGCGCTCGCCGCTGTACTCCGTGTCCGACGGGCCGTTCTCCCTGGCGATGTCGGACGGGTCCACCTGGACGCCCAAGAACTACGACGGCCGGTACGGAGGCTACACCACCTTGCGCGCCGGGCTCCGTCAGTCCAAGAACATGGTCGCCATCCGCCTGGGACGCGAGGTGGGGATCGACGCGGTCCGCGACGTGGCGACCCGGACGGGGATCCGTACCCGCATCCCCGGCTACCCGTCGGTCTACATCGGCTCGGCGGGGGTGTACCCGGTGGACCTGATCTCGGCGTACGCGCCGTTCGCCAACGGCGGCTACCGCGTGGAGCCCCGCTACGTGACGCGCGTGGAGGACAACCAGGGGAACCTCCTCTGGGAGCCCCCCCAGTACCCGAAGCGGGTCATGGACCCGGCCGTCGCCTGGATCCTCACCGACATGCTGCGCGAGGTGGTGGACCGGGGCACGGGGTGGAACGCGCGCAACCCGGCGGAGGGGAACCTCCCCTACGACATCCCCGCGGCGGGGAAGACGGGGACCACCAACGAGTCCTCGGACGTCTGGTTCGTGGGGTACACGCCGGACCTGGTGGCCGGGGTGTGGGTGGGGCTGGACAACCCGCGCAACATCATGCGCGGGGCGACCGGCGGCGGAATCGCAGTGCCGGTGTGGGCCCGGGTTATGCGTACGGCATACGAGGGGAGGAAGCCGCCGGCCGAGTGGCCCCGCCCGCCCGGGGTGGTGAGCCGCAGGGTGAGCGGCGGCCGGGTGCTCACGGACGACTGCCCGTGGGGAGGGGGGGACACGGACTACTTCGCGGCCCGCTTCGTTCCGACGCCGACGTGCGAGGCTCCGCAGGCGCTCCCCGACCGCTTCGTGGACCCGACGCCGCACCTCCCGGGGCGGCCGGTGTTCCCGGGGCAGCCCCGGGTGCCACGCCCCGAGGAACTCTACACGCCGAAGTCACAGGAACGAAGTAACCGATGAGCCCCAGCCCCGCGTCCGACGAGACCCTGGTGTACGGAGAGGAGCCCCGGCAGCCGTCCCGCCGCCGGATCCTGAAACGGATCCTCCTCTTCCTCGGGGTGCTCGTCGTCGCGGGGTTCGCGTGGCTCTGGTTCGCTCCGTGCGGGTTCGGAGGGTGCGCCCCCGTCACGGAGCTGGAGCGCTTCCAGACCGAGGGATCGGCGCTGCTGGACGTGAACGGTGAGCCGTTCGCCACGCTGGCGACGGTGAACCGGCGGGTGGTTCCCCTGGATTCCCTTCCGCCCTTCCTGCCGGAGGCGTTCCTGGCCGTCGAGGATCGACGCTTCTACGATCACGGCGGGGTGGACTGGAAGCGCTTCGGCGGCGCGCTGGTGAGCAACGTGCGGGCCGGCGGGGTGGCCGAAGGGGGGAGCACCATCACCATGCAGCTGGCCCGCAACCTCTTCCCCGACCACCTCCCGTACCGGGAGCGCTCCATCCGCCGCAAGCTGATGGAGATCCGCGTCGCCCGGCAGATCGAGCGGGCCTTTCCCAAAGACAAGATCCTTGAGCTGTACCTCAACCACATCTACCTGGGTGAGGGCGCCTACGGGGTGGAGGCCGCGGCGCAGGAGTACTTCGGCAAGTCCGCTTCCCAGCTGACGCTGCCGGAGGCGGCGGTGCTGGGCGGCCTCCCGAAGGCGCCCTCGCAGATCAACCCCCGCGCGAACCGGGAGCGGGCGCAGGCCCGCCGCGACCTGGTGCTGAGGGAGATGGTGAAGGCCGGCTACGTCCCTGCCCCGGAGGCGGAATCGGCGAGGGAGACCCCCATCCGGCTCGCGAAGAGCACCCGGACGGGGAAGGCGGAGCGGGGGGCCTACTTCACGGCGCAGGTGAGGCGCGAGCTGGAGGAGGTCGTCGGGGACCGCGCCTACACGGCGGGGCTCCGCGTCTACACCACCTACGACCCCAGCGCGCAGGCCGCCGCCGAGCAGGAGCTGGAGAGGCAGCTCGAATCCATCGAGGCCGGCCGCTTCGGGAGCTATCGGCATCCCACCTTCGCCGCGTCCCGGGGAGACACGGACGACGGGGTCACGAAGTACCTCCAGGGCGCGGTGATCCTGATGGACGCGACGACCGGCGAGGTGCGCGCGCTGGTGGGAGGCCGCGACTACGACGATTCCGAGTTCGACCGGGCCATGCAGGCGATCCGGCAGCCCGGCTCGGCCTTCAAGCCCTTCGTCTACCTCACCGCGCTGGAGAAGGGGATCCCTCCCACGCACCGGATCGAGGACGCGCCGGTGCGCATGGTGCTCACCGGCGGCCGGGTATGGGAGCCCAGGAACTACACCGGGCGCTATGACGGGCCGCTGACAATCCGGGAGGCGCTCACCCGCTCCAAGAACACGGTGACGGTGCGCCTGGCGGAAGAGGTAGGGATGCAGGACGTGGTCGCCAACGCCCGCGCCCTGGGGATCAGCACCGAGGTGTCCACGCTCCCCTCCACCGCGCTGGGCGCATCGGAGGTGCGACCCGTGGACCTGGCTTCGGCGTACGCGGCCTTCGCCAACCTGGGGACGCGCGTCCGTCCGCACTTCGTCCGCAGGGTGGAGAGCCGGCATGGCGACGTGCTCTGGGAGGCCGAGACGCGGGGGGCCGAAGTGATCGACCCGGGGACCGCCTTCGTCCTCACCAGCATGCTGCAGGACGTGGTGGACCGGGGGACGGGGTCTCCCGCACGCTCGGGTGGCTACCGCGGCCCCGCCGCGGGGAAAACCGGGACCACGAACGGCGCCACGGACATCTGGTTCGCGGGGTACACGCCGGACCTGGTGGGGATCGTGTGGATCGGGCTCGACCGGCCGCGGACCATCGTGCGGGGCGCTTCGGGCGGAACCATCGCCGCCCCGGTCTGGGGCCGCATCATGGCGCGGATCTACTCCGACCGTCCCGCACCCCGCGCGTGGTCGCCTCCCTCGGGGGTGGTCACCGCCCAGGTGGACCGGGTGACCGGTCTGGCCGCGGACGGGAGGTGCCAGGAGCAGGGGGCGACGTACACGGAGTACTTCGTCCACTCGCTCCCTGCGCGCCAGGCGTGTTATCCTCTCTCGCCGTACCCCGCCTACGCCGGGCTGGACACCGGCTGGGTGGACGAGGAATGGGACCTGGGAACGGAGGGGTGGATCGAGGAGTTCGAGGAGGGCGACACGGTATCCTCGGAGGGCGAGGTGGCCCCGGGGATCGTGTGGCCGGAGCTGGAGGAGATGAGGCGCGAGGCGGAAGGGCGTGTGGCTGCGGGAACGCCGCCCGTGCCCGTCCCCCGGCCCTTGCCGGCGCCGCCGGCCCGGACGCCGGCGACTCCCGAAAGGGAGACGCCGCCGCCGGCCGAGCCCGGCGCTCCGCGGCCCACGCCCGTCGAGGCTCCGCAGGCGGAGGAGCCGTCGGCACAGGAGTCGCGTGAAGTTCCGAAGGTGCTCGGGACGCCTGTGGAGGCGCGGCCGGAGCCCCGCGCTCCGGTGGCCCCGGGAACGGAGCCGCCGGACAGCACCCGCGGGCCCTGAGGTCCGCGGAACGGTTGCGACGGAACGGAACAGTTTCTCCCGGCTGGGGTTGCATTTCTCCACGCGGCGGGGCGCAGTTGTCGTCCCGGCCCCGTCCCGGCCGGGGCGACCTCGACTTTCACGGAAGGTGACGACCTTGTTCACACGGACGATTCGGGCGGCATCCGTCGCTCTTGCAGTGACGATGCTCCCCGTCGGGCTCATGGCCCAGCAGCAGCCTCAGCCGCAGCGCACCGCGGCCCCGCGGGCCGGCGCACCCGCCCTCACCCCCGCGCAGCGGGAGGCCCAGGGGTGGTACACGGAGCTGATGCAGATCGGAGCGCGGCTCCAGGCCGCGCAGGTGAAGGCCATGGAGGATCCGCAGCTCAAGGCTGCCCAGGAGCAGCTCGGCAAGGACTTCAAGGAAGCGATCGTGAAGGCGGACCCCAGCCTGGCCGGCATCGACGCACGCGCCCAGGCGATGGAGGCCGAGGCCCAGCGGGCCCAGCAGGCGGGAGACCAGGCCAAGCTCGCCCGTCTCACGCAGGAAGCCCAGCAGATCCAGCTCAAGGTGATGACCGCGCAGCAGCGGGTGCTCCAGGAGAACTCCGCCCTGGCGACGCGAGCCCGCAACTTCGAGGAGCAGCTTCGCAGGAAGATGGTGCAGGTGGAGCCGCAGACCATGTCGCTCGTGGCGCGCGGCCAGGAACTCCAGGGCAAGCTGGAGCAGGTGGCGCGGGCGCAGCAGGGTGCGGCGCGGCCGTAGACGGCGCCCGCAGGAAGGAAGGACGAACGAAGGGCGGCCACCTCCGCAGGTGGCCGCCCTTCGCGCATTCCGTGGACGCCTCCCGGGTCGTGGCGTCTACCCGATCTCCCCGAGCACCTCTTCCAGGACCCCGAGCGCCGTGTCCGCCTGCTCGTCGGTGAGGACGAAGGGAGGGGAGAGGGAGAGCACGTTCCCGTGGATCCCTCCGCCCAGGACCACCACGCCCCGCCGCAGCGACTCCACGACCAGCCGTCCGACCAGCTCCGGGGCCGGCTCGCGCGATTCGCGGTCGCGCACCAGCTCCACCCCGATCATCATCCCCAGCCCGCGAACCTCTCCCACCCGGGGATGCCCGGACAGGCGCTCCTCCAGGCGCGCGCGCATCCGGGCGCCCAGCTCCGCCGACCGCTCCACCAGCTTTCCCTCCTCCAGGGCACGGATGGAGGCCAGCGCCGCGGCGCACCCGAGGGGGTTGCCGAGGAAGGTGGAGGTGTGGATCGCCTCTCCCGTGGAGCGCGGCCACCGTCCCATGACCTCGTCCGTCCCGATGCACGCCGCGAAGGGGAGCCCCCCGGTGAGGGCCTTCCCCACCACCAGGAGGTCGGGGACGACGCCCCAGTGCTCGCACGCGAACCAGCGCCCCGTCCGCCCGAAGCCCGTGTAGACCTCGTCCAGGATCAGCAGCAGCCCCCTTTCGTCGCAGATGCGCCGCAGCCCGGGGAGGAAGGAGTCCGGCGGGACCACGTCGCCGCCGCGTCCCTGCACCGGCTCCACCAGGATGGCCCCGATCCCCTCGCTGGCCGTCCCCGGCGTGTCCAGGAGGTGCTCCACGTACCGGAGCGTCGCCGCGCCTGCCTCTTCCGGGTCGCGCCCGAAGGGAGAGCGGTAGGGATAGGGGTACGGCGCGAAGACGGCGGTGCGGCCGAGCTGCGCGGAGAAGGGCTCCCGGAAGTCCTCGCGCGCCGAGACGGAGAGGGCCCCGTAGGTGAGGCCGTGATAGCTGCCGTGGAAGGCGAGGACGCGGGGCTTCCCCGTGGCGATCACGGCCGTCTTGAGGGCGGCCTCCACGGCTTCGGCGCCGGAGTTCGCGAGCACGGTGCGGCCCAGCGCGCCGGGAGCCACCTCCGCGAGCTTCTTCAGCAGAGCCACCTTCACCTCGGGCGGGTGCACGTCGCCCATCCCGTGCAGGAGGCGCCCCGCCTGTGCGCGGACGGCATCCACCACGAGCGGGTTGGCGTGTCCCGCGCCCGCCACGGCGAACGCCGCGGTGAGGTCCACGTACACGTTCCCGTCCACGTCGCGGACGTTCGCCCCGCGCGCCTCCTCCCAGAAGACGGGAAAGTCCTCCGTCAGACAGGTGACGTTGGGAGACTCGAACCGGGACAGCTCCCCCGCCAGGGCGCGTGAGCGCGGACCGGGAGGCGGAGTGACGATCTGGGGGAGGAGGCTGCCGAGGTCGGCGGCTTGGATCACGGAAGTCTCCGCAGTCGGCGGGTGAAGCGTTCGCACCGCCCGTCCGGCGGTACGGGGAGTCAAACGACGCCCGGACGGAAGGTTACGAGATCGGGCCGGCCACTGCAACGAGTCGGCGCGGCGCCCCTCGCCGACCCGTGGTCGCTGGCCCCCGGAAGGCGCACTCCCGCACCGAAACGATTGTCTTGACAATCGTCGGGCGCTCTGCATTTATGTCATATAATAAGCGGTACTCTTTGGACAACCAACGGAAGGAGGGAGTGCCATGCAAGCCCGAATCGTGCTGGTGCTGGCGGCTACACTCGGCCTGGCGGCCTGCCAGGCCGACGACCTCACCCCCCCGACCGCCCCCCCGTCCGGGAGCGCCGCCGCGGCCCAGGAGAACCTCCTCACGATCATCCCCGAGCCGATGCTCGCCAGCTCGCAGCAGAGCCTGCTCGCCACCATCCGGGGTCGCCCGAGCGCCGCCGAGGTGCACCTGGCGCAGATCGGCGCCACCCCCGGGCGGGCGCTGCAGGCGGGCGGAGCCATCCGGATCGGGGTGGCGCCGGGGGTGCAGGTGGTCGCCGCCCGGAGGGCCTTCGCGCAGCGCACGGCCGGGGAGATCTCGTGGAGCGGTCCCCTGCAGGGCCGGGACGGCTGGGTGCAGGCGGTTCTCGCGGACGGCGGCGTGACCGCGACCGTGACCGTGGGTCAGACGCAGTACAGCATCGAGCCGCTGGGCAACGGGCTCCACGCCGTCTCCCGGATCGACCAGCGGGGCTTCCCCCCGGAGCACGCGCCCGACACCCCGGGCGGGGCGCTGGTCTCCTCGCTCGACGCCGCGGTGAAGGCGAAGCCGGGGATCGGGGCGGGCACCATCGGCGCGTTCGCCAACACCACGATCAACGTGATGGTGGTGTACACCGCTTCCGCGGCCTCGGCCACCTCCAACATCAGCAGCCTGATCCAGCTCGCGGTGGACGAGACCAACCAGTCCTACGTGAACAGCGGGATCAACATCACCCTGAACCGGGTCTACACCGGGCAGGTGACCTACAACGAAGCCAACCGCAGCTTCTCCCAGCACGTCAGCGCGCTCCGGAGCACCACGGACGGCATCATGGACAACGTCCACACCCTGCGTAACACCTACGCGGCCGACGTGGTGGTGCTGGTGGTGAACGACAGCGAGGCGTGCGGCGTCGCCGCGGCCATCATGGCCAACGCCGCGTCCGCCTTCGCGGTCGCGCACTACAGCTGCATCACCGGCTACTACTCCTTCGGGCACGAGATCGGCCACCTGCAGGGCGCCCGGCACGACCGCTTCGTGGATTCGAGCAACTCCCCGTACCAGTACGGACACGGCTTCATCCCGGCGTCCAAGAGCTGGCGCACCATCATGGCCTACGGCAACAACTGCTCGAACTGCACGCGCATCCAGTACTGGTCCAACCCCCTGAAGACCTACGGGGGCGTGGCGATGGGAACCACCACCTACGAGGACAACGCACGCGTCCTCAACGCGACGGCGGCCACGGTCGCCGCGTTCCGGTAGCCGCCTCGTTTCCGAAACGAGGAGGCGGGGCCGGACCCCGGCCCCGCCTCCCGTCCCTCTCCGCCGCGGACGGCCCCGTCACCGGTACCCGGCCGCCTGCAGCCCGAACAGCTCCGCGTATCGCCCCCCCACCTCCAGCAGTTCCTCGTGCGTCCCCTCCTCCAGCACCCGGCCGTGCTCCAGCACGACGATGCGGTCGGCCATGCGGACGGTGGAGAAGCGATGTGAGATCAGCACCGCCATCTTCCCCTCCGTGAGGTCCGAGAAGCGGCGGAACACCTCGTACTCCGCCCGCGCGTCCAGCGCGGCCGTGGGCTCGTCCAGGACCAGGAGCTGCGCGTCGCGCATGTAGGCGCGGCCCAGCGCCACCTTCTGCCACTGGCCGCCCGAGAGGTCCACGCCGCCCTCGAAGCGCCGTCCGAGCATGGTCCGGTACCGCTCCGGCAGCGACTCGATCACCTCCGCCGCGAGCGAGCGCCCGGCCGCGGCCTCCACGCGCGTCGCCGCGGCTTCGCTCCCCTCCTCCAGCGCCGAGATCCGCCCCACGGCGATGTTCTCTTCCGCGCGCATGTCGTAGCGCACGAAGTCCTGGAAGATCACCCCCACCTGCCGGTGGAGTTCGTCCGGATCGTAGAGGGAGAGCGGCTGCCCGTCGAGCAGGATCTCCCCGCGGGAGGGGTCGTAGAGCCGCACCAGGAGCTTGGTGATGGTGGTCTTCCCGGCCCCGTTCTCCCCCACCAGAGCCACCCTCTCCCCGGGGCGGACGCGGAACGACACGCCCCGGAGCACCCACGACGGGTCGTCGGCGGGAGGCGGCTCTCCTTCGGCGCCCCCGTCCGCCTCGCCCGTCGCCTCGGGGTAGCGGAACCAGACGTCCCGGAACTCGAAGCCCTCGCGGACCGGGGCGGGGAAGGGGAGCGCGCGCTCGGGGCGCGAGATCCGCGGGTTCAGGCCCAGGAAGACGAAGAGGTCGTCCAGGTAGAGGGCCTGCTCGTAGAGGTCGCTCGTCGCCAGGAGCATCCGCTGGACCACGTCGCGCGAGCGCGAGAAGGCCCCGGCCAGGAGCGTCAGGTCGCCCAGGGTGAGCGCGCCCGTCACGGTCCGGTACACGATGGTCCCGTAGGCGGCGTAGTACCCGAGCGTGGAGACCAGGGAGAGGCCGGTGCCCGCCAGGTTGCGCCGGATGGCGAGCTTCCGGTTGGCCTCGTAGAAGCGGTCGGCCAGCACGCGGTACTCGCGGATCAGCCAGGGCGACAGCCCGAAGAGCTTGACCTCCTTCGCCGTCCGGTCCGAGGCCGCGATGAGGCGGTAGTAGTCGAGCTTGCGGCGCTCCGGCGTCCACTGGTACAGGAGCGAGTAGCCCAGCGAGGCGAAGTGGGTCTCCCCCAGGAACGAGGGGAGAACGGCGAGGACGAGGAGGACGAAGAGGAGCGGCGAGAAGGCGAAGAGCGCTCCCACCAGGGTGAGCAGGGTGAGCGCGTCCTGGGCCAGCCCCATGATCTGGCTGAGCAGCACGATGCGCCCCACCGTCTGGCGGCGGGCCCGCTCCAGACGGTCATAGAAGCGCGGATCCTCGAAGTGCTCCAGGTCCAGCGTCGCCGCGTGCTCCATCAGGCGGACGCTCATGCGGTTGGAGAACAGGTCCCCCAGGAGCGATTCCAGGAGCGTCCCCGTCCGCGCCGCGACCTCGCCCAGCACCACGATCCCGAACTCCAGCAGCACCAGCTCCACCAGGCGGGGCCAGTCGGGGACGCCGGTGCGCGTGGCGTCCACCACGGCGTCCACGATGGCCTTCCCCACCCACAGCGTGGCGAGCGGGACGAAGGCGCGCAGCAGGCGGAGGGCCGCGATCCCCGCGGCGTACCCGCGGTGGGTCTCCCAGACCATCCGCAGGAAGGGCGGTACGTTGCGCATGGCCCGGAGGCGCTCCCCCCAGGAGGGGCCCGTCTCGCCGGGGGGGCGCCGCCCCCGGCCGGCATTCGCGCGAGTGTTCGACATCCCTCAACAGTAACCCGCGCCCCGCGGGCACGGGAGGGTGCCGAAACCCCCACACCCTGTGGGGAGCTTCCCGACAGACGGTGCGGCGGGGGCCGGCTACATTCCCCGCTTACGCCACGCGAATCGAGCGAGCGGGGGGCGCGCCGGGGTCTGGCGGCACCTCCGGACGCGGGCTATAATGCGCGGGTTCTGGGGTGGCCGCTCCGTTTTCTCGTGGGCGGCTGCCGTGTACGCACTTCCGATTGCCCCAATCTGAACGCCGAACGCCCACCACCATGAAGTCACGAGTGAACACGTTCGGACACCGGCGGGACGACTCGCTGCCGGCATCCGAGATCCCGGGCCGCACCACCGCGTCGCGTCTGGGACGCAGTTCGCTGTGGGCGCTTCCGCTGCTCCTCCTCGCGGGATGCAACGGGAGCGACGTCGAGAAGTACCCGCAGACGATCTTCGCGCCCAAGTCGCAGTACGCCGAGAGGATCCTGGACCTCCAGAACCTGACGACCTACCTCGGGGTGGCGGTCGGGCTCATCGTGTTCGCGCTGATCGGCTACATCACCTTCCGCTTCCGGTACCGCCCCGGGATGCCGGAGCCCAAGCAGATCCACGGGAACACCCGCCTGGAGCTGGCCTGGACGCTGATCCCGGCGGTCATCCTCGCGATCATCGCCGTCCCCACCGTCCAGACGATCTTCGCCACGCAGGCGCCCGCGCCCGCGAACGCGCTCCGGGTGGACGTGATCGGGTGGCAGTGGTGGTGGGAGTTCCGCTACCCGGTCAACGGCGGGCAGGACACGGTGATCACGGCCAACGAGATCCACGTGCCCGTGGGGACGCCGGTCGAGCTTCGCATGACGGCGGGCGACGTGCTCCACTCCTTCTGGATCCCGCAGATGGGCGGCAAGCGGGACCTGATCAACAACAAGATCAACACCATCGTCTTCACGCCCGAGGAGCCGGGCGTGTACCTGGGCCAGTGCGCCGAGTTCTGCGGCGACTCGCACGCGCTCATGAAGATGAGGCTGATCGCCCACACGCCGGACGGGTTCCAGCGGTGGCTCCAGAACGAGTACCAGCCGGCCGTCGACATCGAGCCGGTGACGCCGCAGGACTCCGCCATCGCGCTGGGCAAGCAGCTCACGACGCAGGGCGCCTGCGCCGGGTGCCACGTCGTCAAGGGCACCAACATGGTGGGGCGGACCGGGCCCGACCTGACGCACTTCGGACGCCGTCTCACGGTGGCCGGAGGGATCATGGAGAACAACGCGCAGAACCTTTCCGCGTGGCTGCGGAACCCGCCGGCGATCAAGCCCGGGTCGAAGATGCCGGACCTGAACCTCAAGGAAGAGGAGATCGGGTACATCGTCGCATACCTGCAGAGCCTGCAGTGACCAGGGCGCCCCGCACGAGCCGGCGGGGACGCGCGTTTCGTGATCAGGCGCCCGGGAGCACCGCCGCGAAGGTCGGCGGGCCGCGCCGCAAACCGATGGAGTAGGAATGGCATCGACCGCAACGGCGGCTACCGCACCCCACGTAGCCGCACATCATCAACCGACGGGGCTGTGGAGCTGGATCACGACCGTCGACCACAAGCGGATCGGGATCATGTACGGCGTGGTCTCGTTCCTCTGGTTCCTGGTGGGGGGACTCGAGGCGCTGCTGGTCCGCGTCCAGCTCGCCGTGCCGAACAACACCTTCATCAGCGCCGACCTGTACAACCAGCTGTTCACCACGCACGCGGTGACGATGGTGTTCCTGGCGCTGATGCCGCTCACCGCCGCGTTCTTCAACTTTCTGGTCCCGCTCCAGATCGGCGCGCGTGACGTCGCGTTCCCGCGGCTGAACGCGCTCTCCTTCTGGATCTTCTTCTTCGGCGGGATCTACCTGAACATCTCGTTCCTGCTGGCGCTCGTCCCGGGGATGGGGTCGCAGGCGCCGAACGGGGGCTGGTTCGCGTACCCGCCGGTCACGACCCTGGCGTACAATCCCGGGCTGAACATGGACTTCTACGTCCTCGGCCTCCAGATCGTGGGTCTGTCGTCGATCATCGCGTCGCTGAACTTCATCGTCACCATCATCAACCTGCGCGCGCCCGGGATGCGGCTGATGCGCATGCCGATCTTCACGTGGATGGTGCTGATCACCAACGTGCTGATCGTGACGGCGCTGGCGGTGTTCACCATCGCGTCGACGCAGCTGATGTTCGACCGCCTGTTCGGGACGGTGTTCTACGACGCGGCCAGGGCGGGTGCGGACCCGCTCCTGTGGCAGCACCTGTTCTGGATGTTCGGCCACCCCGAGGTGTACATCCTGATCCTCCCGATCATGGGGATGGTCTCCGAGGTCCTTCCCACCTTCTCGCGGAAGCCGCTCTTCGGCTACAACGTGATGGTGTTTTCGGGGATCCTGATCGGCTGGCTGGGCTGGGGCGTGTGGAGCCACCACATGTTCGCCACGGGGCTGGGGCCGATCGCGGACACCTTCTTCTCGCTCGCCACGATGCTGATCGCGATCCCCACCGGGATCAAGATCTTCAACTGGCTGGGGACCATGTGGGGCGGCGCCATCCGCTTCACCACGGCGATGCTCTTCGCCATCGGCTTCATCGGAATGTTCACCGTCGGCGGGATCTCCGGGGTGATGCACTCCGTCGCCCCCGCGGACCTGCAGCAGACGGACACCTACTTCGTCGTCGCCCACATCCACTACGTGTTCTTCGGCGGCACGGTGATGGGGCTCTGGGCGGGGATGTACTACTGGTACCCCAAGGTGTTCGGGCGCCTGATGGACGAGCGGCTCGGGCAGGTGCACTTCTGGCTGACGCTGATCGGGATGAACATCACCTTCTTCCCGATGCACTTCCTGGGGCTGTACGGGATGCCGCGGCGGATCTTCACCTACGCGGAGGACCTGGGCTTCAACGAGATGAACATGCTCGCGACGCTCGGCTCGTTCCTGATCGGGATCGGGACGCTGGTCTTCGCGATCAACCTGTTCACCGCGTGGAAGCGCGGCCGGATCGCGGGGCCCAACCCCTGGGGCGCCTCGACGCTGGAGTGGAGCATCCCCTCCCCGCCGCCCGAGTACAACTTCCGTGAACTCCCGGTGGTCCGCTCGCGCATGCCGCTCTGGGAGGGAGATCCCACCAAGGAGCCGGGGATCCCGCACGGGCGCAGGGACGAGGACACCGAGGACGTGACGCTGGCCGGGACCAAGGTGGCGGAGCTGGAGTACCCGGACGCCGAGAGCAAGATGTCCGCGCACGACCTGGGGATCCACCTCCCGCCGCCGTCGTACTGGCCCATCGTGATGGCGTTCGGGATCACGCTGGTCTTCGGGATGCTGATCTTCCGCCACGCGGGCGGGGCGCTTCACAACCTCTGGTACGGATCGGCCGTGGGGCTGCTGCTGACCGTGTACTCCATCTACCGCTGGGCCTTCGAGCCGGGGCACTGAGACGATGGGGCGGTGGGCGGGAGTGCCTCCAGGGGCACTTCCACCCCGCCCCCGTAACCTGAATCGCTGAATTTCATGGATCACGCACACGCGATGTCGGGGCACGCGGCGCACCCGGCCCACATCGACACCAGCACCGGCCTGGACAGCCGGAAGATGGCCTTCTGGGGCTTCATCGGCTCGGAATGCCTTCTCTTCGGGTCCCTGATTGGGACCTACATGGCGTACAAGGGGAAGAGCCTCGTCGGCCCGTACCCGCACGACACGGTCATCGACGGGCAGCTGGTGGAGGGGATCCTCAACATCCCGCTGACCACCATCAGCACCTTCATCCTGCTGATGAGTTCGGTGACCATGGTGCTTGCGCTCAGCGCCACGCAGCGCGGCGACCGGAGCTGGTCGGTCCGGTGGCTGCTCACCACGGCCTTCCTCGGCTCGATCTTCCTGGGGTGCCAGGTCTACGAGTTCACCCACTTCAACCACGTGGGGCTGAAGCTCGGCACCAACCTGTTCAGCTCCAGCTTCTACCTGCTCACTGGCTTCCACGGCGCGCACGTCACCGTCGGGGTGATCTACCTTATCACGCTCGCGTTCCTGGGGATCCGCGGACGGCTGGGCCCGGAGAAGGCGCTGAACGTGGAGATCGCGGGCCTCTACTGGCACTTCGTGGACGTGATCTGGATCGTGATCTTCCCCCTTGTGTACCTCATCAAGTGAGCGCTCCGATGACCAGCGAGACGCGTGAGATCATCCACGACCAGCACACGCACCCGACGAACAGCTTCTATCTGTGGATCGGTGTCGTGCTGTTCGTGCTTACCATGCTCGAGGTGGCCGGGTACATCGGGGAGGTGAAGGGCATCCTCGGAGTTGGAGCGGCGGCGCTCATCATCAGCGTGCTGTCCGCGGCCAAGTTCATCCTGGTGGTCGCCTTCTACATGCACCTGAAGTTCGACAGCAAGGTGTTCACCGGGATCTTCGTCTTCCCCGCGCTGCTGGGGACGGTCGTGATCGTCGCGCTGTACATGCTGTTCCACGTGCTCCCCGGGATCCTGCCCCCGGGATGAGCCGCGGACACGACATCTTCCGTCCCTGAACCCGGGGACGGACGGAGGTTAGAGCGGTATGCTGTCTCTTTCGACGATCTCCCTGCTCCACCAGGAGACGTTCTCGTGGACGGACTGGAGGGTCTACTCGGACTTCATGGTCGGGTGGCTCCTCCTGTTCGCCGCGTACTTTCTGGTGATCGGCCCGCTTCGCGGCAGGTTTCCCGGTGCTCGCCCCGTTCCCGCGCGGAAGGTGGCGAGCTTCGTGTTCGCGATGGTGGTGATGTTCCTGGCGCTGCAGGGCCCGCTCCACGAGCTGAGCGACTTCTTCCTGTTCAGCGCCCACATGGTGCAGCACCTGGTGTTGATCCTGGTGATGCCGCCGTTCCTGCTGTACTCCATCCCGGACTGGCTGCTGCGGCCCGCCGTGCGGATCGGTCCCATCGGCCGGGTGGCTCGGCTCCTCACGTTCCCGCTGGTCGCCTTCGCGCTCAACAACATCATCTTCCTGGCCTGGCACTTCCCCGGGCCGTACGACCTGATGATGAGGAACCACGGCGTCCACGTCGCCATGCACCTGATGATCATGGTGACCGGGACGATCATGTGGTGGCCGGTGATGAGCCCGCTCCCGGAACTCCCGAGGATCGCGCCCCCGCTCCAGATGATGTACCTGTTCGTGCTGGGGATCCCGATGATGGTGACGGCGGCGCTGATCACCTTCTCGCGCACGGAGCTGTACGTCTGGTACGTGGAGGCGCCGCGGATCTTCTCCATCTCGCCGCTGGACGACCAGCGGCTGGGCGGGGTGATCATGTGGGTTCCCGGCGCACTGACGATCTGGATCGCCATCACCGTGGTGTACTTCCGCTGGACACAGCGTGAGGTGAGGGAGGACGAGCCCTCCGCCGATCGCCCGAAGGTCACCCGCAGCGGGCTGGTGATCTCGCCGCCGCCGTTCCCGAACTCCTGAAGTCGGAGCCCGGCGCTCTCGAAGGAGCCCCCGGCCGCCTGGCGGCCGGGGGCTCCTCGTCTATCGCGCGGAGGCCGTGTAGGGGCGCCCCGAAACAAACCGGTGCGGCGTCGAGTATCCCGTAGCAACCGACCGTCCGGCCCACGCTTCCGCGTCATCCGGCTCGATCCGAAGCCAGTGGATCTCCCGTGCGCCGCTTCGTCCAACGTCGCGGCCCGGGGGATCCTGTCATCCGTTCTCCACTCGATGCGATACTTCGCCGTCTTCTTCGCAGTTCTCGCAGCCGTAGCGATCCCCCGTCCGTCCCCGGCCCAGACTCCGAGTCCCGGCTCCGTGCACGGGGTGGTGGTTTCCGCCGGCCAGCCCGTGGCGCAGGCGGCCGTGAGCGTCCGCAGGGCCGCCGACTCCGCGGACGCCGGGCGCGCGTCCACCGACGCGTCCGGCCGCTTCCGCGTTTCCGGTCTGTCCGAAGGCCGCTATCTCGTCTCCGCGACGGCCGTGGGGTTCGCCCCGTTCGTACGTGCCGTGGCGGTCACCCGTGAAGCCCCGGTGGTGGACCTGGGGACGATCTCGCTGGAGGCGAGCGTGTTCGCCCTGGAGGGGATCACCGTGCAGGCGGAGCGCTCGGCCGTGGCGATCGCGCCGGACCGCACGGCGTACACCACGCGCGACATGCCCGTGGCCGCCGGGGGCGTGGCGACGGACGTGCTGCGCAGCGTGCCGGAGCTGGAGGTGGACATCGAGGGTGCCGTGTCGCTGCGCGGCACCTCCGCGCGCATCTTCCTCAACGGGCGCCCCGCGCCGATGGGCGGCGAGGCGCTCCAGCAGTTCCTCCAGCAGTTCCCCGCCGACCGGATCGACCGGGTGGAGGTGATCGCCAACCCGTCGGCCCGCTTCCAGGCGGAGGGCTCCGGCGGGATCGTGAACATCGTGCTGAAGGAGAACACCGACCTGGGCCTCAGCGGGAGCGTGTTCACGAACGCGAGCAGCCGCGGCGACCGGGGCGGCGGCGGACGGCTCGCCTACCAGAAGGGGCGCCTGACCCTGTTCGGCGGCTCCTTCCTCCGCTTTTCGAGGCGGGACGAGACCAGCTACGACTTCCGTCAGAACCTTCTCGCGGAGCCGGTCACCACCCTGGAGCAGGATGCCCGGTCGCAGCGGGATGGGCTGTCCGGGAACCTGGACCTCACCGCGGAGCTGAAGCTGGGCCGCCGCTCCACCCTGTGGACCAAGGGCGCCGTCTACCGGAACGGCTGGGAGTCGGAGGGGTTCACCGCGTACACGCGCAGCGACGCCACCCTCTCTCCGCTGGAGCGCTTCGACCGCACGGTGACCGGCGATTCGGAGCGGCTCAGCACCGACGTTTCCGCCGGGTTCCGCCACGTCCTCCAGCCGGGGCGCCACGAACTCTCCACGCAGGTGCGGTTCGAGAACGGCAGCGACGACCGCTCCAGCACGATCCTCCGGCGTCCCCTGGCGCTCTCGCCCGACGACGGGGACTTCCCCGACGAGCTGAGCCTGGACGCCATCGACGAGAGCGACCGCAGGATCGCCTTCGAGGTCGATTACGTTCGTCCCCTGGGCGAGGCGGGCCAGGTGGAGGCGGGGTACCGCGGCGACGGGCGTGAGTCGGAGAACGACCGGACCATCGAGGCGCTGGCGGGGAGCCCCCATCTCCCCAACGCGGGACGGACCGCGTACGCGCACCGGGAGACCTTCCACTCCGCGTACGTCACGGTCACGCACCCGGTGGGGCCGGTGGGCGTCCAGCTGGGCGCCCGCGCCGAGGTGGCCCGGAGCCGCTTCGAGCTTCCCATCACCGGCGAGGCGTTCGAGAAGGACTACAACAGCCTGTTCCCCAGCGCCAACCTCACCTACGAGTTCGCGGAGGGGCGCCAGGCGCGCCTCTCGTACACGCGACGCATCCGGCGCCCGGACGCCCGCGTGCTGAACCCGCTGGACCGGTCTTCCGACCCGCTGAACCGGTACGTCGGCAACCCGGACATCGACCCGCAGTACACCCACTCGCTCAGCCTGGAGACGAGCTGGGTGGGGCGCGCCGGCTCCCTCCGCTTCAGCCCGTACTACCGTCGCACGGAGGACGACTGGACGGAGATCAAGCGGGTGGACGAGGCGGGGGTCTCCACCGTGACGTGGGAGAACCTCGCTTCGGTGGAGTCGTACGGGACCTCGCTCACCGCCTCGGTCCGCCCCGTGGCCGGGTGGAGCGGGTTCGCGAGCCTGAGCGGATCGCGGGAGGTGCGGGACGCGAGCAACCTCTCGCTCGACTACTCGGGCTCGTCCTTCCGCTGGTCGGCGAGAGGGAACGTCTCAGGGAAGCTCACCCCGTCGCTGAGCCTGCAGGGAATGCTCTTCTACACGCCGGCGCGCGACGTCCCGCAGGGGAGGATCTCGTCGCGGCTGATGACGCACGTGGGGCTGCGGCAGCAGTTCATGCAGGACAAGGCTTCGTTGAACCTGATGGTGACGGACCCGTTCGACCTCTCCCGCTCGACGTTCGAGACGAGCGACCGTACCCACGTCCAGACCGGCCGGAGCAGCTGGCGGGCGAGGAGCGCGGTCCTGAGCGTCAGCTACGCCTTCGGCCGACCCCCGCGGGACGCCCGGAACCGGGGCGGCGAGGAGCAGGAAACGGACGAAGCGCCCGGGATCCGCTGAGCCGGGGAAGGGGAACAGGTTGCGGCGCCGGGACGGCAATTGCTGTCCCGGCGCCGCGCCTTTCGGGGGTGGATGGTCCGGAAATCCCGCCGCCCGTTTTGATCAATCTTCGCGAAAACCTTGGCACAAGATTGGAAGGACCATAACTTGCCGGGAAAGCAGTCGTCACATTCATCACGTCACAGCAGGTGGGGAGACATGGCGAGGGAAACGGGGACGGTCAAGTGGTTCAACCCGGAGAAGGGCTTCGGGTTCATCACGCGTGAGAACGGAGAGAAGGACGTCTTCGTTCACCACAGCGCCATCCAGGGTGGAGGTTTCAGGACCCTGAACGACGGCGAGCGTGTGGAGTTCGACGTGGTGCAGGGTCAGAAGGGGCCCGCCGCGGAGAACGTCGTGCGCCTGGACGCGCCGGAAGGCAGCAGCTCCGAGAGCGGATACGGCCGTAGTGGCGGCCGCTCCGGCGGCGGCGGCGGCGGCGGTCGTGGGTACGGCGGCGGCGGTGGTGGTGGCGGGTACGGTGGTGGTGGCGGCGGCAGTTATGGCGGCGGCGGTGGGTACGGCGGTGGCCGTGACCGCGGCGGCTACAACGACCGCTGGTAGGATCCGAAGGATGTATGGGGCGGAGGCCCGGACCGAAAGTCCGGGCCTCCGTCGTTTCAGGGCCCGACTCCGTCCGGTTCGCTCCGCGCTTCCGGGCCGTCCAGCCGCAGCTCCCACGTCTGCCCCATCAGGTCGTGCCCGAAGCTGTGGTGCGGCTCCCCGCGTACCAGGCGGAACCCCGCCTCCTGGTAGAGCCGCCGCGCCGCGTGGAGCACGTCGTTGGTCCAGAGCGTGACGCCCTGGTACCCCGCGGCGCGGGCGAAGTCCACGCACTCCTCCACCAGGCGCCTCCCGATCCCCAGCCCCCGCGCCTCCGGGTCCACCAGCAGCAGGCGCAGCTTCGCCACGGTGTCCGACCCCCGGACCAGGAACACGGAGCCCACGTTGCCGCCGTCCGTCTCGGCGATCCAGCAGCGCTCGCGGCGGGGATCGTGGCCGCGGGCGAAGTCGGCGACGATCTCCGCGACCAGCCCCTCGAACGTCTCGTCCCACCCGTACTCGCGGGCGTAGAGGGCGCCGTGGCTGTACACCACCCACCCCAGGTCGCCGGGGCGGGGAGGGCGCAGAACGAAGGGCGGGCCGTCGTCCCGCCGGGGGGCGAGTTGCTTCCGGACGGCCTCCATCGCGTCCACCAGCCGGCGCCGCTCCGTCGGGGAGAGCGGTGCGAGCAGCGCCGCGACGTCCCGGCACGAGCCCTCGTCCAGCGCGGCGAACGCCGCCCGGCCCGCGTCCGTGAGCCACAGCAGGCTCTGCCGCCCGTCGGTCCCGGAGGGTCGCCGCGCGACCAGGCCCTGGTCCAGGAAGCGGCGCAGGATGCGGCTCAGGTACCCGGGATCCAGCCCCAGCTCCTCCGCCAGCCCGGCCGCCGTGGCGCGGTCGCGTCGGGCGAGTTCGAAGACCACGCGCGCTTCCGTCAGCGAGAACGGGCTGCGGGCGAGGCCCTCCTGCAGCGCGCCGATCCGGCGGGTGTAGAAGCGGTTGAAGCGGCGCACCGCTTCCACGTGGGTTGCCAGGTCCGGGTCCGTCATACGGGGATTCGCGGCGAGCGGGGTGAGGTGCGTTTCCGGATCCGGAGTTCCGGACTCGCGGATCAGGATCGTCGAGATGGTTGACCCGGTCAACTACTTTCGCTCGCGTGCTCGTTCGGTTCTGCGCTTCCCGGAGGCCGCGTCCTTCAGAAGAGGCCGACGAGCGCCCGGATGATGAGCACGGAGACCACGAGCGAGCCGACGAGGAGGAGGCCCAGGCCGGCCAGGAGGAGCGCCAGGAACCACCGGCTGGCGCGCTCCGCGGTCGCTGGGCGCTCGAGGAAGGCGTCGAGCAGGGCGGCGTTGCGCGCGTTGGCCTTCCACCCCGCGTCGAAGAGGTCGCCGACGAAGGGGATCGCGCCCACCACCGTCTCGATCCCGACGTTCGCGGCCATGCGGAGAAGCACAGCGCGCGAGGCCCCGAGCCGCGCTGCCTGGGCGAGGATGTACGCGGAGAGCACGGCTCCCGCGGCGTCTCCGATGCCGGGCACCAGGCCGATGACGGCGTCCAGCCCCACCCGGAACCCGCCCGGCAGCGGGATGGAGTCGTCCAGCAGGTAGGCGAGTCCGCGGACCCGCCGCACCCCGGGCTCCGCTGCCGGCGGGGGGGAGGACTTCGTCGGGCCCGGCGGACGGGGGCGTGTCGGCATCGGCAGGTCGCGTGGCGCGTGGATGTGTCCGTGCGCCGCCGTGCGTATCAAGGATGAGGCCAGGGAGGCCGCGAGCCCGGTCCCGGACGCGCGGCGGGGCGCACCGGCCTCCGGTGCGCCCCGCCCCTCACCTGCCTATCTCCGTCCGCCTCACGGACGGGAAGATTCAGCGGGAGGCGAACGCCTCCGCCTCGGCGCGGTCGCCGAAGCCGTGCGGCGTGCCGGATCCCGTGTCCGCCCAGCGGCGGGTCAGCATGCGGTCCACCGACCAGCGCCCGCTCCCCGCGACCAGCAGGGCGGCCACCATGCCGAAGACGAGGATGTGGAACTCGAAGCCCTCGCCCCGGGGCTGGCCGTACCAGTTCATGAAGAAGCCCCACTTCCCGGTGTCGAAGTAGATGGCTCCCGCCATCACCATCCCGATCGAGATCGCGGTGAAGCGGCTCATGAAGCCCGCCAGCAGGAGAACGGGCCCCACGAATTCCGCGAGCATCACCAGGACGGTGATGAACGGCGGGATCCCCCAGGCTCCCGCGAAGAACTCGATCGTCTTCGCGGGGCCGCCCCCGTTGAACCATCCCAGGACCTTCTGCGCGCCGTGCGGCCAGATCACGATGGCGAGGGCGACGCGTACGAAGAAGATCGCGAGGTCGTCGTCCGTGCGGATGAGTCGCTGCAGCATGGCGGGTCTCCGTGTTCGCGGTGGGCGGTGGATGGATCCGGTCCTGCGGCTCGGGCGCCGCCGGTTGAAGCGCGTCGCCATTTATGCTGTGGCCCTCACAAGGTAATCGCCGCCCGGCGGCCCCGACAGGGGCGGCCGGGCGGGACGGTTTCCGCCTCCTATCCCCAGACCCGCTTCAGCGGAAAGCCCCCGGCGACGCGGTCCCGCGGGTAGCGCAGCGCGTTCTGCACGTAGCGCACGCCCTCGATCTCCCGGTCGCAGTCGATGTGGCTGTGTCCGAAGACGTGGACGCGCGAGCCCACGCTCCGGAGCTGCTCGTCCAGCCCGACGCACCCGGCCACACGCGGGAGGCCCCGGAAGCGGAGATACTTCGCCGGAGGGAGGAGGTCGCGGCGGGGGAGGAAGTGGGAGAAGGTGACCACCGGCGCGTCGTAGTCGCGCAGGTGCGGCTCGTTCATGGCGAGGAACCAGTCGCACGGACGCCCCACGCGCTCCGGCCAGCGGCAGAAGTGGAAGTCGGTCCAGGCTTCCAGGTCCTTCACCTCCGCGTCGCCGTACGTGTCGAACTCCGCTTCGTACCAGGCGAAGAGGGGGACCACCCAGACGCCGGCGAGGCGCGTGGGGCGCGTCCTCACCCCCAGGGCGTCGCACAGGCGGAGGATACGGTGGAACTTGTCGGCGGAGTCGGCCGTGTCCGCGCGCACCCACAGCTCGTGGTTGCCGGGGACGAAGAACACCTCGCGGAACCGGGTGCGGAGGAGGGCCAGGGTGGCCTCCACGCGCTCCAGGTCGTCGGCGATGTCGCCGGCGACGATGAGGGCGTCGTCGGTGTGCTCCCCCAGGGGAAGGCCCTCCACCAGCGCCTGGTTCTCGCGGAAGTCCGTGTGCAGGTCCGAGACGGCGTAGACGCGCATGCGATCAGGCCGTCTCCGGGCCGGCCTCGCCGGGGAAGATCAGCCCGCGCGTGGTCTTCCCGTCGCGGACGGTCACCTCGTGGCAGGGGTGGCGGAGCGCCTCCAGCGAGTGGTCCGGGTGGTACGCCACACCGCCGCCGGTGGGGATCCCGATGCCGGCCACGCTCTCGCCCAGGAGGCCCACCGCGCGTCCCAGTCGCTCCCACTCCTCCCGCTCGGCGTGCGCGTCGACGACGTAGGGGACGATCTTGAAGGTGTCGATCAGGTCCTCGGTCGCCGTCGGGCCTTCGGCCGGCCACCCCACCAGCCCGAGCTGCACCGCCCCCGCCGAAACCCCCATCAGCACGGCCCCCGCGTAGTAGCGGCGGAGCACCACGTCCTTCACCCCTCCCGCCTCGAAGGCGAGCCATCCGCGCTCCACGTCGCCGCCCGCCAGCAGGATCAGGTCGGCCTCTTCCAGGAAGGCCAGGTCTTCCGCCGAGGGGGAGGCGGGGATCATCCGCGTGTCGAACACGGAGATCGAGTCCATGGCCGCCACGAAGATGTCGTAGAACTCGGGCTCGTCGCCGTTGGAGGCGCCCAGGTACGCCGCCCGGGGCGTGGGGCGGTCGAGCTGCGCCCGGACGGACTGCAGGAACGACTCGTCTCCCTCCTTCCAGAAGAGGAGCTGGCTGTCCGCCAGGAGGTAGACCGGGCGGGTGTCGAGGCGGGGACGGGCCAGCCCTTCGGCGAACGAGCCCTCCTCCGGGAGGTCGAGGTCGGGGAATGTGCTCATGTTCCGTGCGGGGATCGGGGTCCGCCCCCTGAGGGGGGAGGACCGGAAGGCGCATGGCTTCCGCCAGGGAATCGCGAAAGCGGGTATTATAACCGCGCGGGCGGGTTCGATGAAGGAGCCCGCCGCTCCGCTACGAGTCCCGGCCCGTCGCCGTCCCTGCGGCTTCTTCGCGGAGAACCGGCTCCAGGGTGGTCCAGACGGTCTGCGCCACCCGCCGGTGCCCGGCCTCGTTGGGGTGGACGCCGTCGGGAAGGTTCAGCCCGGCCTCTCCTCCCACGCCGTCCAGCAGAAAGGGAATCAGGGGGAGGCGGTACTCCCGGGCGAGTTCGGGGTAGATGGCCTGGAACGCCTCTCCGTACTCCCGGCCCAGGTTGGGGAGCGCCATCATCCCGGCCAGCACGATCCGGGCGTCCGGGCGCTCGGTCCGGAGCCGCTCCACGATGCGGCGCAGGTTGGCGCGGGTGGAGTCCGGGGAGGCGCCGCGGAGCATGTCGTTGGCTCCGGTCTCCACCACCACCACGTCGAAGGGCTGGCGGAGGAGCCAGTCGAGGCGCCGCAGCGCCCCGGCGGAGGTCTCGCCGCTGGAGCCGGCGTTGACCACGCGGAAGGGGAGCCCGGCGGAGTTCACCCTGGCCTGCACGAGGGCGGGGTAGGCGTCGTCCGGGTCCACGCCGAGCCCCGCCGTGAGGCTGGTGCCCAGGAACAGGATCACCTGCGCGTCTTCCGCGCGCGCCGGGGCCTCCGTGGAGGCCCCGGCCGGCGGCCGCGCGGCGGGGGGGGAGTTGCCCTCCTCCCCGCCGCACCCGAAGATCAGGGGGAGGACCCCCATCGCCATTACAAGGACCGGTCTGCGGATGCTCATCGTTCAGGATCTCCAGAAGTCGTACCGTAGCGGCGGCCGGGAGCTGACCGTGCTGCGGGACGTGAGTTTCAGCGTGTCTCCCGGCGAGTTCGTCGCCGTGGTGGGCCCTTCCGGGAGCGGCAAGACCACGCTCCTGGGCCTCATGGCCGGGCTGGACCGCCCCAGCCGCGGCTCCGTCCGTCTGGACGGCACCGACCTGGCCGCGCTCTCGGAGGACGGGCGGGCCCGGCTGCGCCGCGAGCGCATCGGCTTCGTCTTCCAGGCGTTCCAGCTCATCCCCACGCTCACCGCCAGCGAGAACGTGCGGGTACCGGTGGAGCTGGCGGGGCGCGACGGCGCGGCGCGGGCCGACGAACTCCTGGCCCGCGTGGGGCTGGGGGGGCGCGGTCACCACTATCCCACGCAGCTCTCCGGCGGCGAGCAGCAGCGCGTGGCGGTGGCCCGTGCTTTCGTACACTCTCCGAGCATTCTGTTCGCGGACGAGCCGACTGGCAACCTCGATGCCGCCACCGGGAGCCGCATCGTGGAGCTGCTGACGGAGATGAACCGCGAGCGGGGGACCACGCTGATCCTGGTGACCCACGACCTCGACCTGGCCGCGAAGGCGGGGCGGATCATCCGCCTGGCGGACGGGCGCGTGGTCTCGGACGAGGCGACCGGGTCGTGAGGGGCTTCCGCTACCTGGCCGCGCTCGCGTGGCGCGAGAGCCGCTTCGCGCGGCGGCGCCTCTTCCTCTTCCTCTCGTCCATCTCCCTGGGGGTGGCGGCGCTGGTCGCGACGCAGTCGTTCGCGGCGAGCATGGCGGCGGGGGTGCGCGACCAGGCCCGCATCCTCATGGGGGCCGACGCGGTGCTGAGCGGCACCCAGGCGTTCGGCGAGCGGACGGAGGCGCTGATCGACTCGCTGCGGGGCTCGGGCGCCGCGGTGTCGCGCACGACCTCGCTGGCGTCCATGGCGGTGCTCCCGCGCACCGGGGCGACGCGCCTGGCGCAGCTCCGCGCGGTGGAGGGCGGCTGGCCGTTCTACGGGGAGATCGAGACGGAGCCCGCCGGGCGCTGGGCGGAGCTTTCCCGCGGCCGCAACCTGCTGGCGGACCCGGCGCTGCTGGTGGCACTCGGGGCCGAGGTGGGCGACTCGATCCGCATCGGCGAAGCGTCCTTCCAGGTGGCCGGCACCCTGAGCAAGGTCCCGGGGGAGGTGGGGATCTCCACCTCGTTCGCGCCGCGCGCCTACATCCCCGCGGACGCGCTGGAGGCGACGGGGCTGCTGGGGTTCGGGAGCCGGGTGGAGTACGAGGCCCACCTCCGCCTCCGGGATCCCGCCGACGGCGCGGCGCTCCAGGAGGGTTACCGCTCCGCGCTCCGCGCCGAGCGGGTGGGGATCCGCTCGGCGGAGAGGCAGCAGGCGCGCCTGGGCGACGCCCTGGGCCGCCTGGGGCGGTACCTGGGGCTGATCGGCACGTTCGCGCTCCTGCTGGGCGGGATCGGGGTGGCGAGCGCCATGGGCGCCTACATGGCCGAGAAGCGGGAGAGCATCGCCACGCTGCGGTGCCTGGGCGCGACGGCGCCGCAGGTGATCTCCATCTACCTCCTGCAGGCCGCGGCCATGGGGGTGGCGGGGTCGGCGCTCGGCGCCCTGCTGGGGGTGGCGGTGCAGTGGGTCCTCCCGCGCCTCCTGCAGGACTTCCTCCCGGTGGAGGTGTCGATCCAGCCCTCCGCCGCGGCGGTGCTGACGGGCGTGGGCGTGGGGCTCTGGATCGCGGTGGTCTTCGCCCTCCTCCCGCTGCTGGCGACGCGGAGCATCTCCCCGCTGGAGACGCTTCGCCGCCGCGTGGCGACCGAGACGGAGCCGGCCCCGCGCGACGCGTGGAGCTGGGGCGGGCGGGCGCTGCTGGCGGGGAGCGTGGCGCTGCTGGTGGTGCTGCAGGCGGGCGAGGTGCGCGTGGGGCTGCAGTTCGCCGGGGGGATCGCGGCGACGCTCGCGGGGCTGACGCTCGCCGCGTGGGCCACGGTGCGGGGGGTGCGGCGGTTCCGCGCCGGGGGCCTCCCCTACCCGGTGCGGCAGGGGGTCTCCAACCTCTACCGCCCGGGGAACCAGACCCGCACGGTGGTGCTGGCGCTTGGGTTCGGGGTGTTCCTGCTGGCGGTGCTCTACCTCGTGCAGGACAACCTCCTCCGCCCGCTCCGCCCCGGCGCGGACGGGGCGCGGGCCAGCCTGGTCTTCTTCGACGTGCAGGAGGACCAGGCGCCGGGCGTGAGCCGGGCGCTGGAGGACGAGGGGATCCGGGTCCTGCAGCGCGCGGCCATCGTTCCCATGCGGGTCGCGGCCGTCAACGATGTGCCGGTGTCGCGCCTCGCTCCCCCGGACGTGCCGCCGGAGGAGAGGGAGGAGGGAGACCGGGACGGAGAGAGGGGCCGCCGGCCGGAGGGGTGGGCCCTGCGGCGCGAGTACCGCTCGACGTTCCGGGACCACGTGGTGGGTTCGGAGAAGCTGGTGGAGGGGCGCTGGTGGCAGCCGGGTGAGGCTCGCGCCGCCGGGGCGCCCGCTCCCGTGTCGCTGGAGAAGGGGATCGCGGAGGACCTGGGGGTGGGGATCGGCGACCGGATCACCTGGGACGTACAGGGGGTGCAGGTTCCGACGGAGGTGGCGTCGCTGCGCGAGGTGGACTGGGCGCGCCTGGAGCCCAACTTCTTCGCCGTCTTCCCCGACGGGGTGCTGGACGGCGCGCCGCAGACCTGGGTGCTCATGGCGGACGCGCCGGATCCGGCGGTGCGGGCGCGCGCGCAGCGGGACGTGGTGGCCGCCTATCCCAACGTGGCCTCGGTGGACCTCACCGACGTGCAGGCGGCGCTGGACGACGTGCTCGGGCGCGTCTCGCTGGTGATCCGCTTCCTGGCGGGCTTCAGCATCGCCACGGGGTTCGTGGTGCTGCTGGGCGCCGTCTCGGTGAGCCGGCTGCAGCGGATCCGCGAGAGCGTGCTCCTGCGGACGCTGGGCGCCACGCGCGGCCAGATCGGCTCCATCCTGCTGGTGGAGTACGCGCTGCTGGGGCTGCTGGCGGGCGTGGTCGGGAGCGCGCTGGCGGTGGCGGGCGGGTGGGCGCTGGCCCGGCACGTCTTCGACATGGACTCGTTCTCGGTCCCCGCGCCCGGGCTGCTGGGGCTCATGGCGGGGATGGCGCTGCTGGCGACCGTGGTGGGGTGGTGGGGGAGCCGCGAGACGTTCCGACGCACGCCGCTGGAGGCGCTGCGGGACGAGTAGGGTGCGGGTGCGTTCGACGAGGCCGATACGCGAGGAGGGCCGTCCCGGCGGGGTGGCCCTCCTCGCGTATCGGATCTGCCTGACATGCGGGCAGGAAGATGCGAGGCATTCGAGTCATACTGCTGTCGAGACCGACTTCTCGGCCTCGATCGCGGTACACCGTGTACAACGAGGGATCCTTCGTCGTACATGCTGAATCGTGCGCCCACACCCGACGCAGTACCTGATTTTGTACAGGCCCCAGATTGCGTTCAGCGCAAGCGCGGCTGCGATTCCGGCAAGGACCGCGAGTGGGGGATCGTTGTCTCTCCGGAAAACCTTGTGGGTTCTCTGTATTCTGTCGCGGTTTCTCTCTAAACTTTGTCGCCCTCGGGCGGAGCTACACGGCATCTTCCGCGGAGGGGCGGATGTCCTCCTTGTGATGTCGGGTTCGGTAGGAGTG
>Ga0180215_1000463_pt1 | contig 52465 bp, 47 predicted proteins | sample eDN3rd37CBELigBY_FD_128871 | JGI IMG/M metagenome (GOLD analysis project Ga0180215, IMG submission 128871) | Enriched backyard soil microbial communities from Emeryville, California, USA - eDNA 3rd pass 37_C BE-Lig BY (version 2) (version 2) | ecosystem: Environmental > Terrestrial > Soil >... | reverse complement strand
GTTCTCGAACAGGGTCGTCGGCTGGCGTGCCGGGCCGCGGGCGGACACCGCTCTGGTGCTCTCCGCGCTCGACTACGCCCTGTTCTCCCGCGACGTCCGCGGTGGGGAGTTGATTTTCCACAGCGACAAGGGGTGTCAGTACACGGCTCTGCGCTTCACTCAGCGGCTCGTCGACGCCGGTATCGCCCCGTCCACCGGCAGCGTCGGGGACAGCTTCGACAATGCGCTCGCCGAGAACCTGTGGTCGACACTGAAGATCGAGTTGATGTACTGGCCTGCAACTACTTTCGCTACCAGGTCCGAAGCCGAGTCGGCACTGTTCCGGTACATCGACGGCTGGTACAACCCGCGTCGGATCCAGGCCGGTCTGGGCGGACTCTCACCCGACGAGTACGAGCGGGCGTACGTCGACCGGCCGGAGGGACAGGAGGCGGGTAGCATCCAACCCGAGCTCTCCGAAGCCAGATAGCAAAGTCTCCGGAGAAGCGGGGGAACCTCAGTATCTGTTCGGCGAATGTGATTGTCGTGCAGTGCGTGTTGATGCAGAAGAATCGACGCACGGTCAGTTCGAGTTCGACCGGGCGGGTACCGATCGCCGCGTCGGCCGGTCGGCGTCGGTACCGGGAATGGACCCGGCTCGACGATGTGTCGCACTTCGGGCACCGCGCCTCATTGCGGTGAGGGTGGGCGTGGATCCGGATCGTGGATCCGACGAGGCGGACAGCGTCGACAACGACGTCGGTCAGATGCGGCAGCAGGGCTGCCAGAGGCGCACGGTCACACCATGATGATCTTGGTCTATACCGAATCGTCCCTAATCAGCGGCATGTCAGGACCTTCACGGAAAGTGCGACAGATCCACTTTCTCATGGCCATGGACACCACCGTCCGGCCCTGGTGATCGATGCTGATGTCCGTCGTCCACGGTCGACGTGAGGTGAACACGTCGCCGTGGATCACGATGCCAGAGCGAGCATTTCCGAACATCTCGACCGCGGCGGCGTGGTGGTCGAGTTCGACACGGGATTTGCCGGACTGCCGGCACTGTGGGGCATTCGGCGCCGTCCGACCGGCTCCCGACCGGTGCGTTCCACACATGGTCGGGGTCGGTGGCGCAGATCCATTGCGGCACGAACGACAGCGCCGCATGGGGGCGGACATGCCACGCGGTGACAGGATTCGCCGAGCTCCATTCAGCGGCCAGTCCCGGATCGTGCCAGGCCAAAGAACCGAGAATCGTACGGCAGAACGGGCAGCGCAATCGTTGCCCTCCGTCGCGGCCGCAGACCGATTCTTCCCACTCGTAGCCGCAACAGTCGCTGTTCCACCACATCACGCGCTCGGAGTTCCACACCACATTCTCGGGCGTGTACCTGCCGTTGCGGGTCGGGTGCCACTGCGCAGCGAGCTCGGGTTGCAGCTCGGCCACCGACTTGGTTTGCGCTGTGGTCTTCGCGCCGCGGCAGTGCGGACAGCCAGCGGTCAGGAACCGCACCTGCGAGATACGGGGATAATGCCCGTTCGGGCAACGAAGCTTGTACGCTTTCCCGCTGCCAACGATCATCACCAGCCGGGGGTCGTCGTCATCGGCCCACGCCGCGGCCAGCTCGAGATAACCGGGGATGCGCTCGATCGGCCACCACATCTACTCGAGGAACCAGCGGACCTGCGGCGTCGGGGGCGCGCGCAGAATGTCCTGCGGCGACGAGCAGCGCAACAGATCGAACATGACACGGTCGAACCCCATCCACGGCTCCGAGCGTGCGGCGGCGGCCCGCTGCTTCCAGAACACGCCCGGCACGTTGCGATCCCGGCAGCGTTGTTGCCCACGATGTAGTCGAGGCGGTAATGAGCAGAGACCCCACAGGTCCGGCAGGTGGTCAATCACCACGTCGTCGGCGCCGTGAACGGCTCCGCCGGCCCGAGGCCACCGGCGCGCAGGATCTCGTCGAGACAGCCTGTGCACCCGAGCACCCCCAGGATGGTCCTTCTCCGACACCCGACTGACTTTCCCTGCCGAGCACACCGATCCCCCCAGACCGGTGAGATGCCACCCGCCATCCACCACGCGTTCCCGCGACATCTCGCCGAGCAACCGAAAATGGTCGTACGACGCAGTACGGGGTGGGGCAAGGCTTGCGGCCTCATCCCACCCCGTAGCGTTCGGATGGAAGATCACTGGAAACCCTCCCATCCGAACAAGGGCAGAATTGCACGGATTGGCATTACCGGTTCTCGTCACAACCAGGCAGCCGACCCGGGACTCAATCATGTTTCGGCCACGATTACCCGGATCGCCTAATCGATCGGAGCGGCTCCGAGCCGGTGTACCAAGTCAGTAGCCAACTGCCCCAGTCATATTCACCATTTCCCAGATGTCACTCGTGGCACGTCAGATGATGCCGTTGGCACGAAGATTCTCGATACTGTCCGGGGCGTAGCCGGCCTCGGCGAGGATGGAAGACGTGTGTTCGCCAACTGCTGGAACGGGATCCATGCGGGGTACGATTCCTGCCAAATCTACAGGTGGTAGGAGCGCCTCGACGCTGGCGCCAGGGACCGCCACGTCCCGCCAGCGACCCCTCCCATGCAGAACAGGGTGTGCCAGAAACTCGGCTACGCTATTGACACCAGCGTTGGCGATTCCTATCTCCTCGAGGAGTTTCATGATGTCGGCGGAGTCGGACCGACTGAACCTTGTCGCGATGATCGCGTTGAGTTCGTCGCGGTGGGCAACCCGGTCGGAACCGCTCGCGAAACGGGGGTCGTCGACGAGGTCGGGACGGTCGAGAAAGTGGACGCACAGCGCATCCCATTCCCGTTCGTTCTGGACGGAGAACAGAACGTCCTTTCCGTCGGCGGCAGCATAGGCCCCGTACGGCGCGATGGTGGCGTGTTGCGTGCCGATTCGCGGCGGTTGGGTGCCCCCGTAGCGGGTGTAGTACGCGGGCTGACTCATCCATTCGGCGAGTGACTCGAAAAGGGATACCTCCACTGCCCGAACAGTGTCGGTAGTCGAGCGGGTGTACAAAGCGGCAAGTATGCCGCTGTAGGCATACATGCCCGCGGAGATGTCGGCGATGGATACACCGACTCGAGCAGACTCGTCGGCGCTGCCGGTCAAGGATACGAGTCCGGTTTGGCATTGCACCAGAAGGTCGTACGCCTTCCGGTCCGCCCACGGTCCACTCGTCCCGTATCCGGAAATGGTGCACGGGATGAGCCGCGGGTAGCGAGCTGCGAGATCGTCGACCCCGAAGCCGAGACGATCGACTGCGCCCGGTGCGAGGTTCTGGACGAATACGTCGGCATCGGCGAGTAACGTATGGAGAATTTCCTGGCCGCTCGGAGCCTTGAGGTCCAGGGTGAGAGACTCCTTCGACCGGTTGAGCCAGACGAAGTAGCTGGAGTTGCCGTGCACCGAAGTGTCGTAGCCGCGGGCGAAATCACCAGCGCCGGGTCGTTCCACCTTGATGACACGCGCTCCGAGATCAGCGAGTTGGCGCGTAGCGAAAGGTGCCGCGACCGCCTGCTCGAGGCTGACCACCGTGATCCCGGACAACGGAAGCTCATGCATTGTCACCCCTCCTGTTCCGACGACGGAAAGGCCACGTGCATGAGTTCGGCGGCTGTGGCCCACGTAATGTCATCCAGCAAGTCCGGCACATCGGCGCCACAGGCAGCGGCTTTGGCTCGCAGTTCCTCCACTGAGGGGGGACGCTGCGGGGCGCCGGGCGGCAAGGCCATCGCGGCGTGGACGTTCGTGCCATCGGACAGATCGAGACAGATATCGACCTGGCCGTCCAGCAAGGTGGTGGTCGGCTCGCCAAGCAGGTCGGTCTTGACCAGGTCGACTATCGCGGAGGCCTCCGGCCGGGTCACGGCAGCGTCGGTAAACGAGGAGAAGCCGGGATAGTCGTCGAGAAGAGCGGTGGCCACGGCGTACGGAAGTGAGAACTTCCCTTCGAGGCCGGTGCTCGGGTGGTCGTGGATCAGGGGGTGCACAGTTCCGGCCGGAGTCGTCACGAGCACCCCGGCGATCGGACTCTCGATCTGTGTGCGAACCTCACGCAAGGCCGCGATCGGACGTTGCATGGCGTAGCAGCAGGGAAACAGTTTGATCGCCAAACCGCCTGGTACGGCGGGGCTCTGGGGGAAATCAGAAGTGGGAACGCCGCCCATGCGCTTGAGCCAAGCGTCCACCGCACGCGGATCCGCGGTCGCCCCCGCGGCGGCGAGTCGCGCAGCACGCAGGCCGGCGTCGGCCACGAATCCGACCTGCAGCGATTTGCTGTGTGTACCGAAGGCCTCCTGAACGCCTCCGGCCGCCGGAATTGCCAGGGCCATCGCCGTGGTCAGTTGGGGAACATCCAGTCCCAACGCGATCCCAGCAGCGACGGCAGCTGCGGGAGCGCCGGCGGTACAGGTTGCGTGCCATCCGGCGGCATAGTGGTCCCACCCGAGCATCGTGCCGATGCGGGCCATTACACCGGCGCCCGCAAGATACGCTCGCGCGTCGCCCCCGGCGGCGAGCACCGTGGGCACCGTCACGACGGAGATATGCGTGGTTGTGTCGGTGTGCAAGTCGTCGAAGTCCAAGACGTGGGCCATCGTCGCCCAGCGAGCCGCGGGCGGGAGCGGCGCAGCCAGACTCCTCAGTGGATGAGAGCGCGCAGCCAACGCCACGGCCACAGTGTCGGTAAGGGCACGCTCCGCAAGCGCGACGTCGTCAGGGTCGGGTTCCAGGTCGTGGGCCCATTGGGCGAGTGACCGAGCGACGGACATACCGTCTCCTTCAAGTCTTGTACGGGCACTGTCCAGTCATCGTGGCCAGATGGACACTTTGTACGGCCAAATGCTTCGTGTTGTCAATACAATTGCTGTCGGTGTATCAAGTTGCAAGCCAACTAGTTAAGACGGTTGCGCCGGTCCGAGTGCGACCGTAATGGTTCGATTACATGAAAATGGCCGGACAAATATCGGCTCGACGCATCGTTTGCCTGGGATAGATCAGACCCGAGCGCGAGTTTGGCAACTGTCGCTGAGAGTGCCGTGGATGGGCCCGTCGAGCACGCTGAGCCGCTTTCCTGTACCACCCCTACGCCACGCCACAATCTCGGCGGCGATGCTGATCGCCGTCTCTTCGGGGGTTCGGGCACCGAGGTCCAGCCCGATCGGACTGGAGAGCTTCGCGATGTCCCCTTCGTCCACGCCTGCTTCGCGCAACTTTGCGAGCCGGTCGATATGAGTCCGGCGCGAGCCCATTGCTCCGACATACGCCACCTCAGGCAGTCTCAGCGCCAATTCCAACAGTGGGATGTCGAATTTCGGGTCATGCGTGAGCACTGTGATGACCGTGCGACCATCGATTCGTCCGGCCTCGGCCTCGGCTGCGAGGTAGCGGTGCGGCCAGTCCACAACGACCTCGTCGGCGTTGGGAAATCTGGCAGCGGTGGTGAACACAGGCCGAGCGTCACACACGGTGACGTGATAGCCGAGGAAGCTGCCGATCCTTGCGACCGCAGCAGCGAAGTCGATCGCACCGAACACCAACATGCGTGGTTTCGGCGCGAATGCCGACACGAACACCCGCATACCTTCCCCGCAACGCTCACCGTCCGGGCGATAGGTGAAAATTCCGGTCGAGCCGTGAACCAGAAGTCCGAGCACGTCACCGCGTACGACATCGTCGATGCGCGCTGAACCGAGCGAACCGATCGTCGGCTGGTCCGGATACACAATCAACCGTCGGCCTACCAGGTCGGCATCAGGATGTTCGACGACGGTCGCCAGCGCGACCGGACGGCCGGCGACGATATCGTCGGCGATCTCCTCCAACTCGGGGAACGTCTCGCGGCTCACCCGTTCGACGAAGATCTCCAGGATCCCGCCACAGGTCAGCCCGACGGAAAACGCATCGTCATCCGACACGCCGTACCGTTCCAGCACCGGTGTGCCGGAGGAAATTACCGACTCCCCCAGTTCGTAGACAGCGCCTTCGACACAGCCTCCGGACACCGAACCCACTACCTTGCCTCCCGGCCCGACCAGCATCGAGGCGCCCGGCAAGCGAGGTGCGGAGCGGAATGTCGCAACCACTGTTCCTACGCCTACAGTCTCGCCGGAGCGCCACCACTCGAGTAACTCAGGCAGGACATCACGCACGACACAACACCTTTCCCAATATTGGACTCACCGTGGGGCCGGGAGTGGTCGCGATTTCGTCCCGTGCGAATCCGCGACCACTACCCGAGGAAACGTTTCCCCGAACGGATTTCAGCTCATCGACCGATCGGTTTGCCGCGTAGCCGAGGAACGACTCAATCCGGTGCGTTTCCCATGGCAACGAGTTCACCGGTCCGATCACCGTTGATCAGTTCGACTACCTGCTCGGCCACCTCAGCAGGTTCGATCAAGCGACCGAGATCGGAGACCGCGCCCAGCTGGTTTTCGACTTCTTCGACGCTGCGGGAAGTCGCGGCCGCGATCCGCCGAGCATTGTCCACCATCATGTCGGTTCGCACGAACGCCGGCGCAACCATGTTGAGGGTGACGCCGCTGCCCCGAAAGTCGAGCGCCAATGCTCGAGTCAGTCCGAGCAGAGCATGCTTCGATGCCGTATAAGCGACACCGAATCGGATCGGTTGGTGGCTCGCGAAAGAACCCACTGTGACGACGCGGCCCCAGGACCGGTCGCGCATGGCGGGTAGAACGGCTTGAATGGCACTGAACGCACTCGTGACGTTGGTGTCGAGGACCCGGTTCCAGTCTTCGAGTGGTGTCTTGTCGATCGCGGCGGAATACGACATGCCGACATTGGCGACGAAGATGTCGGGTGCCAGCGCACTCAATTCCTCGGCGGCGCCGATGTGGTCGGTCGCATCCAACTGAAGCGTCCGCAAACAGTTCGAATGGCCCAGTTCTTCCGCTGCGTCGGCCAGTCGGGTCCCGTCGCGTCCTGTGATGACCACCTGGTGTCCTTGCTCGAGCAGCGCGGCGGCAATGGAAAGGCCGATCCCTTTGCTGGCGCCGGTGACGACCGCAACCCGGGTGCTCATGCCAGCCCCGGACGTTCGCGACGGACCTGCTCACTGTAGGAACCACCCTCGGCACTGAGCTTGCGCAACGTCTCAGCGACGGGGAAGGCCCGGCCGAGCGCCTCGCATCGCTCCCGAACTCCGTTGGGGCCTTGTGAATCCACCCAATGGAAGGGACCTCCGAGTCTCCGCGGGAATCCGATTCCCAGCACCGATGCGAGGTCACCATCGTCAGGGTGACAGAGGGTCGCATCGTCCCAGCAGAGGAGACTTTCGGTGACGAATGCCAACAGGAGCCGCTCCCCGGCCTGCCCGGCTGCCCCTTCGGCATTCGTCGTGGTCAAGTGACCAGCGACCTCCGGGTTGACGCCGGCTCGCCGGTTGTTCTCGTACAGATAGAAGCCGGCACCGAAACGTCGTCCGCGCACGCCGCCGGAGATCAACGCTTCGAGCAGGGTACGCAGGCGGTCGAGGTCCAGGCGGTCAGCCATCACCCGATCGGCGACCTGCGTGAGGCTGGCTTGGAGAACCAGTTCGAGCGTGGCTTCGTCGTGTGCTTGCAACGGACCCACTGGGAATCCGACCGCCTTCGCTTCGGCGTCGATCTGTTCGACTCCGTAGCCGTCGAGAAGAAGACGCAGCGCCTCGAGGAGCCACCGCGCATAAACACGGGAAGTGAAGAAGCCCGGGTAGTCGGCCACCGTCACCGGTACCTTGCCGAGCTGCTGGGCAAGGCCGGTAGCCCTGGCGATCGTGGCCACCTCGGTGCCCGAGTGCGGCACCAACTCGACCAGGGGCATCCGCTCGACCGGGGAGAAGAAGTGCATTCCCATGAACCGTCCGGCATTCGACACAGCGGGCGCAAGCGAAGAGATCGGGATCGCTGAGGTATTGGTCGCGATCAACGCCTCCTCAGGCACACCGGCCGCGACCTGCGCCAGGATCTCTTTCTTCAGATCGGGCAGCTCGAATACCGCCTCGACTACCGCGTCCAAGCTGTCGAACCCATCCCATTCCGTTGTGGTCTGCCATGAGCTTTCGATGTCGGCCGACGAGCCGACCCGGGTGACCTCACGCTCGGCGCGCACCTTCGCCTCGTCGAGCCGGGCAGTATCGACGTCCCGCAAGATGACCTCGAGCCCCCGTGCGACGGCGGTCGCTGCGATTCCCGACCCCATCTGACCTGCCCCGACCAGACCCAACTTGCTCACCCGAGTCGCTGCGCCACCCGCAGTCGCTTCGCTGGTGGCACGCGGAAGTTTCTTTCCCGCTTTCTCGATCTCGAACATATGCCGCAGCGCAAGCGATTCCGGATTGCGGAGCAGCTTCAGGAACTGCTCACGCTCACTTGCCAAGCCGGCCTCGATGCCGTTCGTCAGCCCCTCTTCGAGCACGACGAGGATGGCCTCTTTTGCCTCAGGGCTCGCAACTCGTGTGAGCGCTGCGCCGGCCTCGAGAGCAGATACTGCTTCGTTCGCCGTCACGGACAGCTCTACGCGCCTACGTTCAGCGTTCCCAGCCAGTGTCGCCGCGCGTGTGACGGCCGCCGCTCGCAGGTCGGCAGGTTCCACGACGTCATCGACGAGACCGAGGTCCTTGCCCTCGGCGGCTGTGAGAGTTCGCCCCGTTACCAGGAGGTCCACTGCTGTGGCCGGTTGCACCCAACGAAGCAGTAGCTGAGTCCCACCACCTCCCGGGATCAACCCGAGCGAAGACTCCGGTAGGCCGAGCCGGGCTCGATCGGTGGTGACGATCGACTCGCACGCAAGGGCAATCTCGAGTGCGCCTCCGAGTGCCACACCATCCAGAGCGGCGAGAATGGGGACCCGGAACCTAGCCATCCGCATCATCAGGTTGTGCGTACGCGTCAGAAAGGTCTCGGCGTCCGGGTTCGCCGCCAGGGTGGGAAGCCAACCGAGATCGGCGCCCGCACCGAAGGAACCCGCCTTTGCCGAGGTCAGGACCGCAGCTTCGATGTCATCGGAATTCTCCAGGGTGTCCAGGGCTTCGGCCAGCTGGTCGATGAGCTCCTCGTCGATGACGTTCATCGACCGGGCTGGGGTGTCCAGCTCGATGAGCGCTATACGCGGATGCGTCTCGGCTCTACTCACGGCTACGCGGGTGGCTCGACGGGTTTCAGGTATCGACATCACATGCTCCTTGATACGGGACGGATGTCACTATTCTAAACAAACGATTGGTAGATCACACTGCGTGGACGCTTTACACTTCTATCCGCTCGACTACGATGTAACAATCAAACGATTGGATGATAAGAAGTGGGGGCTTACGTGAGCAGGACAGCCAAGGCGACCAAGGCCGGCACCCCAGGGCGCAAACAGCCCGCGCCGAAGATGCTCAACACGACCAAGCCCCCGACGCGAAAGAAACAGAGCCGAGGTGCCGAGCGCGCAAACCAGATCATGCAGACTGCCGAGAGCATGTTCTGCGAATACGGTTACTCCGGAACGTCGATGGATGACATCGCGGCCGCCGTGGGGATCCTCAAGGGCAGTCTCTACTACTACGTGGATTCCAAGGAAGACCTCTTGTTCCGGATCGTGCAGCGCGTACACGTTGCCGTATCGGAGATCTACGAAGAGGCCGAGGCTCGGACGGACCTGCCCGCACTCGAGCGGGTTGTTCACTACGTGCGCGCCCAGCTCCACCACAACACGGAGGACCTCACCGCCCTCACGGTCTACCACCACGACTGGCAGCGGCTGGAGGGTGAACGTCTGGAGCAGATCAAGGCGGAACGCCGAGAGCACCACGCGAGGATGCGCGCACTCCTCGAGGAGGCCCGCGCAGCAGGCGACATTCCCGAGACGGCCAATCTGGACCTCGTGCTGAACCATGTTTTTGCAGTTACCGTTTGGCCTTACACCTGGTATAGGCCTGGTGGTCCGTTCACGCCCACCGAGCTGGCAGAAACCGGAGCCGCCTTCGTGAGAGCCGGCCTTTCCGGCACCCCGTAGCTCCCGGCCGCTCCAGCAGTTCGCCCGGTCTTCACGGGTCGGCACGCACGGCTGCCGACTCGTGAAGTTGCGACATCTTCCGCAGAGGCTTCCCTTTTCTCTCCCATCAGGCCTACCATACGGTCGGTTGATTAAGCCGATGGGAGAGCCATGGATACCGCATACCCGATCAGGGTCGCAGCCTCGAAGTTCCGTCAGCGCGATGCACTCGTCTACCGAGGCCATCGACTGACCTTCGGCCAGCTCGATCAGCAGATCGATCGATTGGCCCGGGGATTCGTCGAAGCCGGCCTACACGGGAAGACGATTGCCTCGGTACTGCACAACGACCCACGAACCATCTGCCTGTTCCTGGCGGCTGCTCGCGCGGGGGCTGTGACCGTACCTATCAACAATCGCCTCACCGCGTCGGAAATTTCCTTCATCGTGAAGGATTCGGATGCTGAGGTCTTGTTCATCGACCGTGAGATCTTCGACGGGGTCCCAGGGCTGCAGGAGCTGCTTCCCGAGACAGTAAGACCGGTCGTACTCGAAGCCGAATACGACGGCGGCACCGAGGAGTTCGGCGGTTTCCTCGGACCGGCATCCCCGGACGAGTTTGCCGTCGACATTGATGAAGGTTCACCTGCCACGATTATCTACACATCCGGCACGTCCGGGTTTCCGAAGGGGGTCGTCCGCAGTCATACCGCGAACCTGTGGGCAATCGCGAACTCGCTCATCGGTTCTCCCAGATCTCCGGATGGAGATGTCGAACTGTTCGCGTTGCCGTTGTTCGGAATCGGCTTCATCTACCAGGTCATGCCGACTCTCCTCTCCGGGGGGACGGTCGTGCTGGATCGCGCCTTCGACCCCCGCCGTACCTGGGAGATCCTTGCAGGCGAGTCCGTGACTCGATGCTTCCTCGCCCCCACCATGATCGCCGCACTGCTCGACATCGAAGAGCAAGAGGCGTTCGATGTGTCGGCCCTGAAGACGATCCTGGTGGCCTACGAGTTCTCCGAGCGCCTCCGCAACCGTGCAATCGAACGGTTCGGGAATGTCTTCATCAACATGTATGGGCTCACGGAGGCCCAGCTGTGCGCGGGAGCACCCAACGACTTCGCTACGGATCCCACAGCCGCAGGGCGGCCGATGGGACTTGCGCGAGTACGAATCGTGGACAGCGATTTTCGACCGCTCCCACAAGGCGAAGTCGGTGAAATCGGCTTCGAAACCCCCGCAGCCATGACGGAGTACAAGGGCCTGGACGAAGAGACACAGCGCGTCGTACGCGGGTCAATGGTAATGACCGGGGATCTCGGCTACCTGGACGAGGACGGAGCCTTGCACTTCGCGGGTCGCCGTAAGGAGATCATCAAGAGCGGCGGCTTCAGCATCGATCCCGTGGAGATCGAAAACGCGATCCACGAGCTGGAATTCGTAACCGAGGCCGCTGTTGTGGGCCTCAAGGATGAGCGCTGGGGCGAGCGTGTGGTCGCCTTCGTCGTCACGGACGACGGCACCGAGGACGACGAAGCCGTACGGCAGCACTGCCGCGCACGGCTCGCAGCGTTCAAGGTACCCAAGGAAGTTCGCTTCCTTCCCACCCTCCCCAAGAACGCAACCGGGAAAATCCAGAGAGCAGGCCTTCGCGCACAGCCCTGATGCCCGGATGCAACAACCCGGAGGCCCCAGGGGAGACGGGACTCTTGACAATTACCGACCGATTGGTAGATTCAAGTTGTTATCAGCCTCGCCAAAGCGCCCCGAAGCGCGTCTCGATAAGGTAGGACCACATGCCGAGTATTCATATTGATCACATCTCGATGTGCGTCTGGGACTTGGACAAAGCGATTGACGATTGGCACGATCTGCTCCAGGTACTCGCACCCGGTCACGCCGCCCGACTCACCCGCGGCGGCGGTATGGGCGACGGTGTTCCGATGGACTGGGCCACGTTCCAGAATCCGGATCCGACCGGCGTTTCGATCCAGCTCTGGGCCCCCGCCGCTCCGGACACCTGGGTGCACAAGGTTCTCGCCAAGCGCGGCGAGTTCGTGCACCACATCGCCTTCCTGTCGGACAACTTCGGGCACACGATTCAGGATTGCCGCGACGCGGGCCTGCCCGTCATGTTCGACGAAGACAGCGGTCCCGACACCATGCCGTGGCTGAAGTGGAATTTCATCGGCATGGAAAAGGCGCACGGCGTCCTCATCGAGCTCGCCACTCGCTACATGCCGGTCGGCGACCGGTGGTATCCGCATCCCGGTAATGCCGAGAACGCCCACCTGCTCAGCGCACTGAAGGCAGAGCACTACGGCGAAGAATCCTGAGACATGAGCACATCGGTCCCACTCCGTCCTGCGGGACAGGGTGGGACCGTTTCGTTCACGGTGAGCAAGAGCTTGACCGTGCAGTTCGTTTCGGCGCCTCGGGGCGCCAATTCTATTGGCAGCGTAGGTAAGGGGTACTCATATGCATCTAGGAATGCTGCTGGAGATGGTCGGTGAAGGTATGCCCGACCGGGTTCTCGTAGGCCGACGCGAAGGCGGACTCACAGCCACCGGTCTCCTCACCTGCGCCCGTGCAGCCGCGAAGCAACTAGCGCAGTTGCCCGGCGAACGGGTGGCGCTGATCGACGTCAATTCCGCCGCTGTGCCGGTCACCCTGTTCGGCGCGGCGTTGGCCGGCAAACCGTTCGTGCCGCTGAACTACCGCCTCACCGACGATCGACTGCGTGCACTCGTCGAGCGTACGGCTCCGGCGATCGTGGTGGCGAACCCGGAAGCTCGCCAGCGAGTAGGCGAGGTCGAAGGGATCGTCTGGTTCGACCGCGACGAACTCCTCGCCGCGACTACGAGCACCGATGACTCCGAAATTGCCGGTGCACTACCCGAGATCGACCCCGACGATATTGCCTTGCTGCTGTACACGAGCGGTACCACCGGCGACCCCAAGGCCGCCGTGCTGCGTCACCGCAATCTGGCCTCGTACATTCTGTCGACGGTGGACTTCGCCGGGGCCGATGAGCACGACGCCGCACTGGTCAGCGTGCCTCCTTACCACATTGCCGGGGTGTCGGCCGTCCTGAGCTCGGCGTATTCCGGTCGGAGGGTGTCCTACCTCGAGTCGTTCGACCCGGCCCAGTGGGTCGAACAGGTTCAATCGGAGCGCATCACCCATGCGATGGTGGTTCCGACCATGCTCAATCGCATCCTGGACGTCGTCGAAAGCGGAAATCACTCTCTCGAAACGTTGCGCAGCATCTCATACGGAGGCGGGCCGATGCCGGTACCTGTGATCGAGCGCGCGCTGCGTTTGTTCCCGCAGACCGGCTTCGTGAACGCCTATGGGCTGACCGAGACCTCGAGCACCATCGCCTTGCTCGGACCCGAGGACCACCGGGCAGCATTCGCGAGCGACGACCCGGCGGTCCGGGCTCGCCTCGCCTCCGTGGGCCGCCCTCTGCCCAGTCTCTCCGTCACGATCCGAGACACGGAGGGCAACGAATTGCCCGCCGGCGAGATCGGCGAGATCTGGGTCAGCGGCGAACAGGTTTCGGGAAGCTACCTGGGAAGCGGCGCCGACATCGACTCGAAGTGGTTCCGCACCAAGGATTCCGGACATCTCGACGACGCCGGCTACCTCTACGTTCACGGCCGGCTCGACGACGTTATCGTGCGTGGCGGCGAGAACCTCTCCCCCGGCGAGATCGAGAACGCACTCATCGCGCACCCGGCGGTCGCGAACGCAGCTGTAGTCGGCGTGCCCGACAACGACTGGGGCGAGCGGGTTGTCGCTGCTGTCGTTCTGACCGAAGGACAGACAGCCTCCGAGGAGGAACTGCAGCAGTTCGTGCGGGCACGGTTGCGCTCGACGATGACGCCGGAACGAATCCAGCTTCGCACCGAGCTGCCTTTCAACGAGACGGGCAAGCTGCTCCGCCGCGTTCTGCGTACCGAGCTCGCCGACCTCACCGAGAACGCCCATTCTGGGTCAATTGCCCAAGTGTTCAACCACTTCGGACACTCCGGGTCGTCCTGATCCGCGTGCCCGCAAGGCCCGGGGACATTCCTGACCATTGCGTCAGAAATCCCCCGGGCCTTATGCATTCGATCGTGCGTGCCGGTCACCGACCCTCGATCACATAGACGCGAGCGCGACCCACTGGATACGAATCGATCCAGTCGGTCGCGCTCGGAGCGACTCGCACGAAGGCCTATCGGACGTCTCTCACCTGATCAAACGAGCTCGGCGGAACTTGCCTGGTACGTAAGCCCCTCGGAGACATCGTCGTTGGCCACGTGGCACGCGACGCGACGAGTAACGTCATCCGGGCGAATGAGCAACTCCGGCCGTTCGGTGCGGCAGCGGTCCGTCGCCAACGGACAGCGCGGGTGGTACGCGCAACCGGGCGGCGTTGCACTGAGATCAGGCATTTCGCCGGGAATGGACGCGAGTTTCGCATCCCGCGGATGACCGAACTCCGGAACCGCCGCGAGCAGCGCACGTGTGTACGGGTGAAGCGGGCCTTCACCGAGTTGCCCCGCCGGCAACTCCTCCACGATCCTGCCGGCGTACATGACCGCAACCCGGTCACAACTCTGACTGACGAGGGCGAGGTTGTGGGAAATCAGGATGATCGCCGTTCCGTGCGACTCGTTGACCTCGTCGAGCACGGACATGATCTGAGCCTGAACAGTCACGTCGAGGGCAGTCGTCGGCTCATCCGCGACGAGCAGCGTCGGTTCCTTGATCAGCCCCTTGCCAATCATCACCCTTTGACGCATGCCGCCGGAGAGTTCGTGCGGAAAACGCTTCAACTGCCGCGAAGGCGCCGGAATGTGCATCTCCGTCAGAGTCGAAACCGCCATCTCATTGGACTTTTTGCTCCCCACCTTCTTGTGGGTACGGATCGCCTCGGTAAGCTGCGGGCCGATACGAATTGCGGGGTTGAGCGAAGACGACGGGTCCTGGAACACGAAAGCGAGATCGGTTCCCAGGAGCTTGTCGAGCTGCTTGGACGACATCGTCCTCAGCTCGTTGCCGCGGAGGGTCACACGTCCGCTCACCTGCGCGGGGAACTGTGGCAACTGCGCAACCGCAAGCGCAGTCATCGTCTTTCCACTTCCGGATTCGCCCACGATGCCGAGTACTTCGCCCTCTGCGAGGGTGAATGACACTCCCTTGACGATATCGACCGGACCGGCCGGGGTCGGGTAGGTCACTACAAGATCCTCAACTTCCAGGACCGGCTTACCCTTCGTGGCGATTCCCGTTGCATCGCTTGCGGAATCGATCTGCGTCGAAGGCCCGGCCTCATGCACGTCCCTGCGCGCGACACGCTTGACCGACGCGCGCTTCGAACCCGCAGTCCACAGAAGGGGGTTGAACGCTCGTGCGAGCGCCTCACCGAACAGACCGAAACCCAGTGCAGCGAAGGCGATCATGAGAGCAGGAGCCAGCGCCGAGACCGGCGCCGAGTAGATCGTGGGGAGTCCCTCTGCCAACATCAGCCCCCAGTCGTACTGGGGCGCCTGCACCCCGAGTCCGAGGAAACTCAGTGCGGAGATGGTCAGAATGCTCCCGGTGACAGTGAGCGAGAATGCAACCGTGAGAGGTTCAGCGATGTTCGGTAGCACGTAGCGCCACAGAAGCCTGGGACCCTGCACCCCCACGACCCGCGCGGCGTTGATGTACTCTCGGCCACCAACCGACATGGCGAGTGTGCTGGCCAGACGTGCGAAGCCGAACGAGAAGGCGAAGCCGACGCCGATAACCACACTGAGGGTGCCCTTGCCGAGCACCACGGTGATCACGATGACGATCAGGATCGAAGGGAAGGCGATCATGGTGTCGATCACACGCAGCAGGATGCCTCGCGCCCGACTGCCCATCACCACCGTCGAGATTCCCATCGTGATGCCCAGTACGAGCGCGACGACAGCGGCAACAACTGCGAGGGTCAACGACAACCTGGTCGCAACCAGCAACCGTTCGAGGACGCTACGGCCGAGTCCATCGGTTCCCAGAAGGGAACCCGCACTCGGTTGCTCGGCAACTCGACTGAAGTCCTGGAACTGTGCGGACTCTCCGAACGCAATCGGAGCGAATATCGCTGCCGCCAGCAACAGTAGGACCATCGCCAGGCTCAACAGGCCGCTCGGGCTCTTCAGGAACGCGCGAACCATCGGCCGATTCCACGCGCCGCGTAGTGGACTGACTTTGTCTTGCTTACCCATAGCTTTACTGCCTTTTCGCCAGAGTGCGCGGATCGAGAATGCCGAGAAGGACATCGACGAAAGTATTGATGAGAACCACAGACAATCCGAGAACCAGAATGATGCCCTGAACAACCGGGTAGTTCATGGAGGTTACCGCGGTGACCAGTGCCGATCCCAACCCCGGTCGAGCGAAGACGGTCTCGACGACCACGGCCCCTCCGATCAGACCGGCAAAGATCAGCCCTCCGGTCGTCAAGGTCGCGGTCAGAACGTTCGGCAATGCATGGCGCAGATACAGGCGCCAACCCGGGATTCGCTCGCTTCGAGCTGTGCGAGTGTAGTCCTGTGCCAGGACATTCAAGGTTTCTACGCGGACGATGCGCGCAATATTCGCCACCATCGGCAGGCCCAGTGCGAACGCGGGCAGGATCAGGTACTCGATTCCGCCCGATCCGGAAGCCGGAAGTGTCCCCAGCGACACCGCGAACACGAAGATCAGAATTGTTCCCCACACGTAATCCGGGATTGCACCCGCCATACTGGTGAGCCCACCGAATGCGACCTCGGATCGTGGGTGGCGGCCGTTGTTCGTCCAAGCGGCAGCAAGCATGCCGATCAGGATGCCGCCCACCAGAGTGATGGCAAGGGCCGAACCGGCGAGGATCAGAGACGGACCGATCCGGGCCGCAATGATATCGCCGACAGGTTCGTTCGTCGTGAAGCTTCGGCCGAAGTCGCCGTGAATCGCGGATCCGACGTAACTGGTCAGCTGTTCGACTACCGGCTTATCCAGGCCGAGTTCACCCCGGATCCGCTCGATTTCGCTGGCCGGAATTTCGGAACCGAATGCGGCCACCACCGGATCCCCGGGAACGAGTCGCACCATGAAGAATCCGAGCAGCACAAGCGCTACGAGGACGGAGATCAAGCCTACGAAACGACGCCCCAGGAATCCCACCCACGGGTTCTTCCACAAGGTCTCGAGAAGTCCCCGCCGGCTCTGCGGAGTCACCGACGTGCGCGGAGCGACTTCTATACTTGTTGCCATTATGCGTAACTCACTTCGCGAACGAGGCCGTCGTAACCGCGACGCCGAGCAGGCGCCGGGCCGCCGACCTGATGATCATGGTGGGCAGTTCGGGAGATCACTGTGTGAGCTTTCTACTTGACCCGGATGCGAGGAGCTCTCCGTCGCCTCGGCCGGCGACCTCGGTTGTCGGGTGAGCCCACGACGAGGCAACGGGGATACTGTCCCCGAGATAGGCAGAGCCGGCGAAATGGCAGGCGCACCGGTGCGGTTGAGTCGCAGCGATCTCCAACGGGTCCTGAATCAGACAGATCGTCGACTCCGGGCGACTGTTCGGCCCGACGGGACAACGCGTGTGGAACGGGCAGCCGTTGATCTGCTGGCGCGGATCCGGCAGGTCGCCCGAGAGCGGCGCCTTCACTCGTGCCTCGGAGATATGGGGGATGCTGGCAATCAACGCCCGCGTGTACGGGTGGCGAGGCTCTTCGAAGATCTTGCGGGTCTGCTCGATCTCGACGATACGGCCGCGGTACATGACAGCCACGTCATCACTCATCGTGCCGACCACCGAAAGATCATGCGAAATAAAGAGATATGACAACTCAAGCTCGCGCTGCAGATCCTTGAGGAGATTCAGGACCGTAGCCTGGACCGATACGTCGAGCGCTGAAGTCACCTCATCCATCACGATCACTTCCGGCCGTACGGCCAGCGCTCGTGCGATCGAGATTCGCTGCCGCTGACCACCCGAAAATTGGTGTGGGTAGCGGTCGAGCGCAGTCTCGGACACTCCGACGAGACTCAGTACGCGCGCGGCCTCCGCGCGGCGATCCCTGCGACTGCGCATTCCTTCGACATTGCGAAGAGCATCATCGAGTAGCCGTCCGATGGTCATGCGCGGATTCAGCGATGCGAACGGATCCTGGAACACCATCTGGACCCGCCGGCGAAACGTCTGTGCGCTGCGGGCCTTTGCCCCGGAGACATCGTCACCGCCGAGCGTGATGGCTCCTTCTGATACCGGCAGCAGCCCGATCAAGGCCCTTGCCACTGTGGACTTCCCACTCCCCGACTCACCGACAAGGCCAAGGGTGCCGCCGCGAGGTACGCCGAAGGAGACCCGGTCGACGGCCTTCAGCGCATCGTGTCCGGAGCCGTATCGGACAACAAGATCACGGACTTCAATCATCGAAAGTTCCTCTCGCCTCGCATCATCGCGGCGGTTCTTGATCGGATTCGGGGCCGATGCGCTCAACATCGATCACCGCGGAGGCCGGGCCTCGATCGATCCGTTACCCGATGTAACATCACAACCGAGCCCCTGGCGCCTACGGGTATGGGCATTAGCCACCGTTGCGGATGGTCCACGGTTCGTAGAAGTAGAAGCCACTCGCCACATCGACGGACGGCACCGCAACCCTCGTCCAGTTGGCACCTGCAATCGGGAGCAAGATGTTCTGCTCGAGCGCGTGACGCTGTGCCTCGATCCAGGGCTCGCAGTCCGAGCTGGCAAAGGCCCGAGCCATGAGATCGTTCCACGCCGGGTCAAGGCTCGGGGGCGGGCCGAAGGTGTTCAGACCACCATCGCTGACGGGCGTTCCGACGTAGTATCCGATGATCGAACCGGACGGGTCCTCAACGGTCGAGGCGCCGATCGAGACGGCCACGTCCTGCTGGCCACTGTAGGCGAGCTTCTGAGCCGAGGCCAGATCGAGGTTCGACAGCTGGACATCGGCGCCCAGCGGCTGGAACACATCGAGCAAGTAAGCGCCGGACTGACCTGACACGGTGGAGGTGGTGACGATTCTGACGGTGACAGGAGTGCCGTCCGGCGCAGTAAGGTTCGTACCCACACCGGTGTAGCCGGCGTCCGTGAGAACCTGCTTCGCAGCCTCCAGACCTCCGGAGGGATACAGGTCCGCCGTCGTCGGGTCATAGCACGTATTGCCCGGGTTGACGAAGCTCGTCACCAACTCGATATCACTGCCGTCCGTCGTGTAGGCCTGCGCGAAGCTACCCGGATCGACCACCATGCTCAGCGCCTTACGCAACGCGGGATCGCTCGTGGAATGCCCCGGTGCTTGCTGGAAGGACATGACCAACGGGAAGTTCAGCGGGACCTGCTCGACCGAGAAGTCTGTCCCCTTGAATCGCTTCAGGTCCGGTCCGTAGAGGCGACCCACATCGAGCGCCCCCGTCTGGAACGCGTTCGCTGCGGCCGTCGCGTCGGAGATGATCTTCCAGGTCTGCTGGTCAGGAAGGTCGGTCGCGGTGATCTGCTCCCCGTCGACCACCGGCCCCCACGTCCAGTCGGGATTCTTCTCGAGCACAACCGCATCGCCGTGCTGGGCGGACTTCAAGAAGTACGGCCCGCTGCCGAAGAAGCCGGTCTGCAACGCTTCCGGATTGGCGAGCCCGGCCGGACACACGATGCTCGCCTCACCCGAGGCGACTCCCTCGAGCAACCCTCGGAACGGCGTTTCGGTGTTGATGGTCACGGTCCCGTTGACTTCATCGGCCGACACCGACCATGGGCCCGCACCGAATGTCTGCGCCATGTTGATGCCCTTCTTCGGCGCGGTGAACAACCGGTCGAAAGAGTCCGCGACTACCTTTGGTGTCACCGGAGTTCCGTCGTGGCACTTCGCGTCGTCGCGCAGTGTGAAGGTGGCCGAAGTGTTGTCCGCCGCGACCTCCCACGATGTCGCGAGATACGGCACGACTTCCCCGTTGTAGATCGCGGTGAGTCGGTCGTAGCCACCGGTCTGCCAGAACATGACATTGGTGGGGTTGACCTGATGGTCCATTGTCTGCCAATCAGCCGCGATCGACACCACAACCGGATCACCCGGCTGCCGATCCTCGGCTCCTGCACTTCCCGAACTTCCGCATGCAGCCGTCGCAAACATTGCGAAGGCTCCAACGGCTGGCACGATGACCTTCGTCCGAGCACGTCTCATTCTGCACCCAACCCTTGTTCCGTTTAACAACGACCGCAGCGGAGTTCTGCACTGCTCTGTTAGCTGGCCCGACAGAGAGAAATGTAGTGAAGGCCACACCAGTAAGCAACCCACCGGTCGTTAGAAATTTCGAGATTTCTCCGACTAGGACCCTGCCCAGCCCCAAACTCGCAGTACAGCCCACCCCGACCAGAAACTACCGCGCGGGCATTCCGCAATAATCAACCAACCGGTAGTATGGTTCTACTGCCGCGGCCGTCATCGACTCTCTGGAGAGTCCGGCGCGGTACTACCACACGCCAAAGAGAGGACGTCGTGCCGTGACCACAGAGGCAGACCAACCCCAGAACGCGATCGTCGATTACCCTGCGTTCGACGAGGGAGTCGATGGGATTCCGTCGAAGGAACGGGCAGCGCGCATGGTTCAGGTGAACATGGCATATGCGCAGTGCTTCATGGACGGCGACTTCGACGGCATGCTGGAACATCTCGTCGACGAGCCGGTCTTTGACCTCCATCCCATGGGAATTCGGATCACCGGTCGAGATGCGGTTCGTGAGCGCTCGAAGCGGCTGTTCCCGCTTGCAACCCAGAATGATCTGAGAACGGCCCAGTCGCATCGAATCACTGCATCGACCGCCGGCCAGGATGTCCTCATCCACGAGTTCAGCAATGAGTACGTTTTCCCGGACGGAGCGGTCCGGCGGTGCTACACGATTGCCGTCATTCCGTTCGAAGGCGACAAGATGGTCGGCGAGCGTGTGTACTCGGATCAGCATCTCGGACGTTTGCGCAAGCAACTCCTCGGCGACGACTTCTTCAACCGCCCCGACGTCACAGTTCTCTAACCCCCGAGCGCTCGGCACGAACAGGCGCCCAGTACCTCACCAAGACTGTCGAAGTAGGGAGTGTCGGGTTACCCGCCCCCTTCGTGGCGTGCACAGCGATCGACCCGATGCTCGGCGCCGGTGTCGAATCGCTGTGCACCTGAACTCGCCACGCCACGGGCGGGACGCCCGGCGTGACGATCGCAGAGCCGCGACGGATCAAGGACCACGAAGCGACGTTCGAGCTCGCCGGGAGCTAACGAGATCCTGAAGGCGGCCTCGATTTATGTGGGTGATCGGTGTCAAGCGCCGGTGTCGTCGAGTCGCTGAAGGAGTCCGTCGAAGACCTTCTGCCGGCCGATCTGACCCTTGTCCGCGGCATCGTCTCGCTGTTTGGCGAGCGTGGGACGGAACTCGATCGTAGTAACGAAGAACGTGCAGGATTCGCAGATCGATTCGAAGTGGCAATCCAACTCGACCGGCCGGCGCAGTAGCCGTTGCCGAGCATCCGGCGGTGTGCCTCGGCGCGGAGCTTGCGCATCGCGGCCGGCTCGTCTTCGGCGGGCAGGACCGCAGCCTCGTGTTTGTCGTAGAGGGCTTCGACTTTCTCGGTGACGGCGAAGTACTGGTCAGCGACGGTGCGGTCGGCGATCCGGGCGTAGACCATCGTCATCGTCATGGTTTTATGTCCGAGCAGGGCGGCGATTGCCTCCAAACTCATGCCCCGGTTGATGGCCTGGGTCGCAAGTGTGTGTCGGAGTTGATGAGGATGGACATGTCCTATTCCCGCTGCGGCAGCGGCGGATTGGACCGCCTTGTCGATGCGGGTGCCCGGGATCGGTCGACCGCGGTCGGTGAACAGCAGCGGACTGTCCTGCCAGCCCGGGCGGCGCTCGAGCCAGGCGTCGATCATCGTTTTCAGTTGTGGGTGCAGCGGCACGTAGCGGTCGTTGTGGAGCTTACCGATCGGGATCCGCAGCCAGTAGGCCGAGCCGATCTGGACCACCGAATCAACGGTCAAACCCAGAAGTTCACCCTTGCGCATGCCCGTGCGCGAGAGCATCTCGATGCAGAGCCGATCGAACTCGTCGGGCAGGTTGCGGGCCGCGGCGAGGAACTTCGCGGCGGCACCGTCATCGAGGAACCTCGGCAGCGGCTTGTCCTTGATCGGTCGGTCCGATGAGTAGACCGGCGCCCGGGCCGGGATGTCGGGGTAGTCCCATTCGATGATGCGCTGGTAGAACGCGCTCAGATGGCCCATCCGCATCCCGATGGTGGTCTTGGACAGACTCGTGGTCTTGCGGTATCCCGGTCGGGCAGCCAACCACGTCTTGTATGCCTCGACGTGGGTGCGGTCGATGTCGGCGACGCAGGTGAGGTCGGTGGTGGTGACCAGCTGTCCGGCGAACTGACGCAGGGTGGTCTCGATGCAGCTCACCGATGAAGCGCGAAGGCTGATGCCGATCTGGTCGAGGTAGCGGCGCATCGTGGCGGCCATGACGGGCGCCGCCGTCTCGACGCGGTCCCAACCGATTTCCGGGACCGAGCGGGCGGCCCACAGCTTGCGCGGATGTGGAGCTGGGCATTGACCGCGGTGGAACATGACCGCGTCGAGACCGAAGAGCGGTGTGTTCAATGACTTTGGTGAATGTCCGAGCTTCTCTACGACTGCCTCGACGAGCTGGCGGCGGCCGGTGAAATACTGCTCGGCGGAGATCGTGTCCGGGCCGGCGCCGGTGATCACGCAGATCTGGGCGAGCCGGTGCCACATCCTGTCGGCCTCGCTCGCACCGAAACCCAGGCCCGTCGCTTGAGCACGGAACATCGTGGCGGTAGTGGTCTCACGGGCCCCGAGGTAGGTGCCCCAGCGCGAGGCCGAGCGCACAACGTAGGAGGCATCGACCGCCGTCTGTTCGAAGACTGCGGCGAACGCGGCGAATGCTCGGACGATGGCGGGCGCCTGCATCCGCGTGGCCACTGATTGGGCGTGCCAGGTGCGCAGGTCCCTGAAATGCTGTTCGAAACCCAGCACTGCCCGCAGCCTGGTGCGGCGAGAATCCACGCTGGCGGCCGCGCCGATGTATGTGGTTGCGGTATCCCACTGACGGTGTCCGGGCCCCGTTGTGGTGGAGTTCATTTCGGTTCGGCTTCTGCATCGCCGATGCTATCGAGGATGGCCATCGCCTTGGAGTACTCCCCGACGAGCCAGTCGTTGGCCAGATGCAGGTAGATCCGTGTGGACTCGATCGAGGCGTGGCCGGCTTGCGCTTGGATCGCTTCGAGTGCCATTCCGGACTCGCGCAGACGAGTGGAGCAGGTGTGTCGAAGTTCGTGGCAGGTCGCGTGCGGTAGACCGGCGCGGATGCGGGCGCCGGAGAGGATATCGTCGAGTCCGGCGGCGGTGAGGGGGTTGCCGCGCCGTGGACGTTTGAGCACCAGGAAGACGTGGTCGGTGGTGGCGTCGAGTGGACGTTCACCGTCGAGGTAGCCGCCCAGGCTGGTGAAGAACGCTGGGGTCACGGGCACGATGCGTTGGTGCCCACCTTTGCCGGCGGAGACGAACACGCGCCGTTCACCGGGATGGACATCGGCCATTCGCAGGCCGAGGATCTCGCATCGGCGCAGTCCGCCGAACAGCATCAGCAGCACCATGGCCCGGTCACGCTCGGACCGCAGCGCACCGAGTAGCGCGTTGACCTCGTCGGGGTCGAGGATGCGGGGCAGGCGCCGTGGGGATCTGATCAGTGGGACCTCGCGCACGTGCGAGCGCCCGGCCCGGGTTGTCAAACCTTGTGGGACAGGACTGTTGCCGACGAGTCCACGCTCGCCGAGGTAGGAGAACAGTCCAGCGATCGACGCGAGGCGACGCTTGATCGTCGAGGCCGCGAGACCGGATTCGCCGTCGGCGATGCGGACCACGTTTTCGTTGCGCGGTAGGCGTTGGGCTTGGCTGAAGGCGAACACATCGCTGGTGTCCACCTCGGCGGGGGTTTTGCCGACGACGGTGAAGAAGACTTTCAGGTCGAAAGTCTGCGCCAGGAGGGTGTTGTGGCGGGCCCGCGCCGCGACGAACCGTAAGTATTCGTCGACGAGCGGGTCGCCCAGACGCGGAATCTCGCCAGGATCGTGCACGACGTGCGGAATGAAACCGTTCATGGCGGGGCCTCCTGAACCGAGCCGGGTTCCAACTCGATCAGCTTGACAGGGGAGCTGTCAGATCACCCGCATATCATGACTTTCCTCGCGAGGGAGCTCGACCCCCGCGGTCGGGAGGCATCCCCACCGCACCGCCGCTGCTCTGCCAGTTCATCGATCAGACGCGTGCACAAGGACACAGGATCGAGTCGATCCGCGCCGTACCTACAGCGCGGCGTCAAGGTCGCCCCACGTACGTGTCAGAACTGGAGACGGTCGTCTGCATCGCACCACTGTTTCCGGCAGCTCAGAAAGCAGACGCGCCTCTGCTCTGGTCGATCGTGACTTCACTGCCGTGGCACCGAACCGGAGGTGGTCAACGACTTCACCTACGGCCCGTGGGCGTGGTTCGTCTATATTGCGTTCGTGTTCGTCTGCTTCTCGCGGGTGATCGCCGGTTGGCGCGCTGCTACCGTCAAGGACGCTGCGATGGTCGCCATGGGAGTGCAGATACGTGACCAGTACAATCGAGTTGTTCAAGGCCGAAGTGATCGCCAAAGGCAATCCGTTCCATTCCGGCCCCTACAAGTCCGCCGAGGACGCCACGATGAAGTGGGTCGACCGGTTCGATCGCAGTCGCCTGCACAGCCGGCTCGGATACGTCCCTCCGGACGAGTTCGAGGCGACGTACAACGCTCACCTGTCGACTCCGCAATCGGAACTGCCACCGATACAGGAGCGGAAAGAAGCCCGAGACGGTCCAATATGCAGGATCGACCCGAATCAACGATTCGGGTCGATCCTGCATACTTCGTCCAGTCAGTCAGTTGGGTTGCGCGTTGCCCTTCGTCACCCAACTGCTGGCCATGTCGTACGCCTCAGGAGTGTGTTTTCCGTCGAGATGCTCCTGCAGCAGGGTGAAGCCGGCGGTGTTGTCGGTCAAGAGATCCTGAATCCCCCAGTGCGCCTGCACTGTCCGCAGAATCGCGATTCGCCAGGTAACGAAAGATATGAACTCGATGGCGGTCTTGACATCCCACCGACTGACCAGCGCGTCGAAATCCTCGGACGTCAGACCACCCGAGGCCGTTGCGCGAACGAACTCGAATAGCTGGCGGTCTTCCGGCGTCAACTCATCGAGTCGCTCCTCGAGGATAGCCACGATGGTCTGCGGCGTAACTCCCGTTGCGACGGCCCAGGTGACCCAGATGGGGCTCAGGGGGAACTTGCCGGTCCGCGAGCACACGAGCGTCGGCACCAGAGACAGCAATGCAACATCGCGTTCGCGGTTGTTGAAACTCCCGCGATCTTCCGACGTCTGGTAGAAGTCACCGAAATGGGCCCACAATTCCGCAACCTTCGGACTTTGCACGAGCCCCTGGAAAAGCGGCGTCAAACGGTACTCGGCGCCATTCTCGGACGGAACGGAGTTGAAGAAGCGCTCCGACCGCTCCATTACATAGTCGAACGCCGCACGCTCCTCGGCGTTGAGCGCATCCCGGTCGGGAAGGGGCAGCCGTGAGGCTGCGATCTCTTCCTTGGATTTACCCGGAAGCATGTGCGCTTTCTTGTTGCCACTCATGTTTTCTCCCTGCTATGGCGACCTCACGAACCCTCCGGCACGCAATGATCACCGGATATCGTCGATCATCAGTCAGATGAAGGGAGAGACGCTGCAGCCTTGGCCTCCAGCGAAATTCCCGAAAGAGATAGATTGCCCTCGCCGCTCTTGGTGCAGAGCAACTCGAGCGTGTTCGCGGAGTCGGTGTACCTCTTACCGACCAGCGTGCCGCCGGCGAACTGCGGATCGAGCCCACCAGTGGTCTCCACGTCCGTTCCGACCGGAACCATAGACGCACCACCACATGCCAGTTCGACCGGACCTCCCGGGCTGCGCAAGATGACCACCTCGGTTCCGCATACTGTGCTGCGGAACCGCTTTCCGACGCCAAGTTCGATTGCCATTCTTGGATAATACACCGAAATTCGCCCGAACGATTGGTTGATTTTTTACATCCGCGTCGTGTCGCATCACGCCGTGCACAGAGCAGTGTCGGGTCGGACAAGGGGATGATCCCTGATCCGACCCGACACTGCATCTCCCGCTATGCCGATTCGAGGTCCGTAGCCAGCAGTGAGGCGAAGAGCTTGTAGGACGGGTCTTCTCGATCGCGATGTGCACGGAGGCCGACGCTGCCCCCGATGCACACCTGATCCCAACCCAAGTCACTGACGGCGCGACGATGGTCGATCGCCCATCGCCCATTCCGCTTCGACCATGTATCGAGGTAGCGGCCTCGATAGTGGCTGTCGATCAACTCATCGGATATCGAGAGCCGGGCCAACAGGATGTTCGTGCTGTAGGTTTCGCTCACTGCCCGGTCGCCCCTGACCGCGATGATGGAACTGGTGCTCTGGTGCGTGTGCGACGCCCAGGGGTAGTGATCCAGAGTCATGTGCTCCGCCATGTCTGCAGCACGACCCCGCTCCCCCACATCTCCGTAGTCCAGCGTGCCGTCGTCGTGCCATACCCCCCGCCACAGTGGGACATCGAAACGATCGACGGCACGACAGTAGTTGTGCAGCTGTCCTCGGATCTCACGCTCGGCCATCAACGTATCGAATCCCGCCGAATCCTCCCCTCCGAGCGAAGCAAACAGCTCGTAGGACGGATCCTCACGATCTCGGCGCGTCCAGCGTCCAACCCGACCTGCGGTGACCACCTGATGCCAGCTCAGACCGTTCGTCACCCGTCGGCGGTCGATCGCCCAACGACCGTCACGCTTCGACCAGTGGTCGAGATAAGTGAGGCGATGATGGTCGTCGACTGCTTCGCCTGCGTCGTTTTGGTGGCCGCGCAGAATCGCGGTCACGTATGTCTCGCTCACCGCGCGGTCGCCGTCTATCTCGACTGCGGACGATGTGACCTGATGTGAGTGGACCGCCCACGACGCGTAGTCCGGGGTCAATCGATCGGCCAGGTCGAGAGCTGCACCGCGCACCCCCCGAACCTCGTCATCCAGCTCGCTGTCCGGATGCCAAAGCGATCTCCACAGGTCCACGTCGAGCCGATCGACGGCGCGGCAGTTGAAACTCAACTGCCGCCGAATCGCCCGTTCGTCAAGCAGGTGGGTCTGAAGTTCATCCACGGATCGCTCTCCGCTCGCTTTTGTGGCCGTCACCGAGCGACCGCCGTTTCCTGATGGGGCGCTTGCGCGCGAACTTCCACCGAACCGGCGAAAACCTGTTGCCGCCATTCGTAATTGCGCACGAACTGGCGGTGGTCGAGCGCCCAGCGTCCGTCCCGCTTGGACCAACGGTCCAAGTAGCGCCCCCGGCGGTGGGAGTCCAGCTCGTCGCCCTTCCTGCCCGGAGCCGGTCGCAGGACATCCAGCGTGTAGGTCTCACTCACGGCTGAATCACCATCGACCTTGATGATCCAGTTGGTGAGCTGATGGAATCGCTCGGGCCACGACCGATGCCAGTCGATAAGTTCACCTGTCAGATCAGCGGCCGCCCCTCGGAGGGCCGGCTCCTCACAGTCGATCGTGCCGTCCGCATGCCACAGGGAGATCAGTAGCTCTGCATCGAGCTCGTTCACAGCTCGGCAGTATTTGTGCAGCTGTAAGCGGATCTCACTCTCGGCAGCCAGAACCTCGACAGACATTTTCCCTCCTCGACTTCCGCGCTCGACAGCCTGGTCAGCCCGCCGGCTTGTAGATGACCGGGAAATTGGGGTGCTCGAGTGAACCGAAGGGCTCGAGTCCCAATCCGTCGGTGTAGTAGCTCTGCGCGCCGGTGTAGCGGGCGTCCGCAGGGAGCAGCATCGCACCCCAGGCCCAACGGGGGGAGTTCCCGGAGTTTTCCTTGGTGCCATGGATCATGAAGTGCGTGTGAATCGTGGCGTCGCCGGGCTGAAGCGCCACCGGATCGGTGAGCGAGCATGAGCGCTCGATACGCGGCTGCCAGCCTTCCCAAATCTCAGGGTCCTTCAGGTCACCGAGGTTTCCGAGCTTATGGGATCCACTGTAGAACTGCATCGCACCCATATCGGCCCCGACCTCGTCGAGCGCCACCCAGACGTTCACCGAGTTGGCATCCGAGAACAAGTGCGCGCCGGTGTCCTGATGCCAGGCCGTCGCTGCGGACTGCTTCGAGCCACCCTTCGTAGGAAGCTTCACCATGAGAGAGTTCTGCATGAGACGAATCGGACTGACGCGACCGAACAGTCGACTTGCGTTGTATCCCAGGGTGTTCGATGTGGCCAGCTCATTGAAGCGCTCGTCTTCGTTTGCAATCTCGTCATAGGTACGGAACCAGGCGAGGTCGAGGCTCGCATCCTTTCCGAGCGGCTTGTCACCGTTCTCCCCGAACACGCGCTTGGCACCGTCGAGCAGTGCGGCCGAGAACTCGGCGTCGATCAGCCCGGGGAGCTTCACCCAGCCGTTCTCGAAGAAGAAGTCGACCTCTTTGTCGGTGACCTCGCGAATCAAAGGATTCTTCGTGCTCATTATTCACTCCAAACGTATTCCTGAATGATTGCATTAACCGCAACGCTGTATCCGCCGACATGTGAGGCGGATACAGCATTTCGAGCGGCCGGAGTCCCCCTCCGAGGCCGGTTCGTTCTACAGCCTCGGCCCCAGGAGCAGGTGGCCGGCATCCACCGGCAAGGCAACGCCCGTGATGAATCGACCCTCGTCGGAAGCCAGGAAGAGCACGGCGTTGCTCACGTCGGACGGCTCGACCCAAGGGACGGGCAATGCATGGATACCCTCGTACAGATGGACGACATCGTCGATTCCTGGATTCTCCAGATCGGGACGGAAAGCCCGGAAGATGTCTTCGTTGTTGATCATTCGGGTGTTCACGTTACCCGGTGCGATCGCATTGACTCGAATCCGCTCAGGAGCAAGTTCGAGCGCGAGCGTCTTCATCAACCCCAGCTGACCGGTCTTCGCCGCCACATAGTGGGCGAGGTTCTGCGCCCCCTTCATGCTGGCACCCGAACTCGTGATCACGATCGAACCGCCATCGCCGCCGGCCCGAATATGCGGAATCGCAGCCTTGAAAGTGTGCCAGACGCCGGTGATGTTGACGTCGAACGTCGCCTGCCACCCTTCGGGCGACAGCTCTTCAGCCCGGCCGTAACCCCCACTTCCGCCGGCGTTGGCCACGACGATGTCCAGTCGGCCGAGCTCAGCGACGCCCTCGTCAACCGCTGCCCGGAGTCCGTCGAAGTCGCGAACATCGGCCTGCCTGGCCACGATCCGCCGTCCCAAGGCCTCGACTTGCGCCACCGTTTCGGCCAGATCATCCGGCGTAGCCGTGTTGCTGAAGAACGGGATCTCGGCGCAGACGTCGACCGCGATGATGTCGGCGCCTTCTTCGGCCAGTCGAACAGCGTGGGCCCGGCCCTGCCCGCGCGCCGCACCGGTGATGAAAGCGACCTTGTTTTCAACCCGTCCCATGATTACCTCAATCCGTTGTAAGTCGTAATCGCGACCGCCTCGTCGGCGACCGTCGCATCTCAGCTCTACTCGGTGTTCGAACCGCCGTCGCGCACCGTCCCGAAGAAGACGAAGCCGAGAACACACGGTACGTCGATCGGATTGCGCCAGGCGTGGACCGCGCCGTTCTGAACGACGATGTCGCCGCGCCGCAAGGTCACCTCGCGCTCGTCCGCGGACGTGCGTAAACACAGCTCACCGTCGAGCACAAAGATGATGTCGACAGTGTCGGTCGAGTGCATCCGGCCTGCGTCGGGATGCCCTCCTTCCCGCGGAAAACCCGGCGGCAGAACCCAAGTCTCGATCCGGGCTCCGCCCGGACCTTCTGGGATCGCGTGTGCCTGGATCGTTTGCGGATCGGTGACCGGCAACGTCGGTACCTGATCCCAGCCCCAGACCGGGTACCGCAACACATCTCCTCCAAGACGTCGAGGCTCGACCTCCTCGACATGGGTGAACACGCTCCCACCCTCCGGCAGATCGCCCGTCACCACCCGTCGGACATGCTCCACTGTTTCCCGCCCCTTCGTCATCCGAGCAGTTTGCTGGCTTCGCGCCGCAGTTCGGAGCGGTGGTCGGGATGCGCGATCTCGATCAGGGCTTCGGCCCGCTCGCGCATGGTCTTGCCCAACAGGTCGGCCACGCCGTACTCACTGACGACAGTGTCCGCGAGATCCCACGGCACCGTCACGATCTGACCGGCGGGGAACTCCGGCACGATCCGGGAGATCGTGCCGTTCTTCGCGGTCGACGGGAGCACCGTAATTGCTCGTCCCCCCTCCGAAAGCACTGCGCCTGTGTGATAGGCCAGCTGGCCCCCACTGCCGGACCACAGGGTCGATCCCATACTGACCAGGTTGATCTGGCCGCGAAGGTCGATCGACAAGCCGTTGTTGATCGAAACCATGTTGTCGTTGCGGCAAATAACCGCCGGGTTGAGCATGTAGTCGTAGTCGTAGAACTCGAAGAAGGGGTTCTCGTTTACGTATGCATACTCCACCGCTCCGCCGGTCAAGCCGGTCGTCACGAACTTGTTCGGACGCACTGTGGCGTACTTCGAAGTGATGACGCCCTTCTCCACCAGGTCGATCAGCCCCGGGACGCCCATCTCCGCGAAATAGCCGAGATCTTCCTTGTCGTCGAAGGCGCCCAGCAGTGCCATCACACCGGAGGTGCTGCCGGTCCCGATCTGCAGCGTGTCGCGGTCCCGCACCAAACTGCCGACATGCTTGGCGATGGCTGCTTCGACTTCGCCTGTCTGATAGGTGCGCCGACCTTCGATCGGCTCGTGATCTTCGATGAAGAAGTCGATCTCCGACACGTGAATCCAGGTGTCACCGTATGTTCGCGGCAGGTGCTCGTTGACCGCAGCAACATTCACCTTCGAGCGCTTCATTGCGGTCCGAAGATCCCACAGTTCCGCGCCGGCGCAGCAGTAGCCCGCCTCGTTGGGTGGAGTCACGGTGAACCACGCGAAGTCGTAAGGCTTTGCGCCCGAGCGTCTCTGGTCGATAGCCCGGTACGGATCGCCGAAGGGCACAACCGTAAAATCTGTGATGCCCGCATTGATCGCCTCACGACTCGTCGGCGTCCCGAAGCTCATATTCGCCCGGACGATCTCACTCCACGTGCCGTTCTGAAACCCGTAGTCGCTCCACAGCCCGCCGAGACTTCGCAGCTCGAGGTCGCGCAGTTCATCGGCTCGTCCCAGAAGCGCGGCCAGAAGCGGCGCCGTCTCATGGGCGGTGACACAGTAGATCGAATCTCCCGACTTGACCTGTGCCACAACTTCCTCGGGCGAAACGAGTCGCCGCTCGTAGTGGGAACGCCAACCTTGGCCGGCGCGGGTGGCAGTGGGAACGCTCATTCTTATCTCCTCGAAAACCTGGGCTCGGAGTACGCCGACCTATCGACCGACATACACGGGCGGACGACCCTCACGGAACGCCTTGATGCCTTCCTTGAAGTCCTCGGTGTCCCGCCAACCGCAACTCTTGAACAACAATTCGGCCTCACGGTGGGTCTGCGAATTCATCACCGATGTTCTGGAAGCCTGCACAGACGTCCGGACTGCGAGCGGCGGATTCTGGAGGATCCGTTCTGCGATCTCCTCCGCAGCGGGCAACAACTCTTCCTTCGACGACACCAGGCGATTCACCAGTCCGAGTCGGTACGCGTCCTGCGCAGACAGCGGCTCGCCGGTGAGGATCATCTCGGTGACCTTCTTCGATCCCATCCACGCCGCAAGCTGAGCAAAGATCGTGACCGGGGGCATGCCACGCTTGGTTTCCACGATGCTGAAGGTCGCGTCCTCGGTCGCAACGATCACGTCGCACTCGGCCGCGAATGCGAGTCCGTTTCCGTAACAGTAGCCATGAACGGCCGCGATCACCGGCTTCCAGTTGACCGGATGCTCGAGGTAGTAATGATCGATGCGAGACGACTCGACGCGATAGTCGCCGGGTTTGCGGAGATCCGCTCCGGCGCAGAAGCAACGACCGTTACCCGAAACGATGGCAACCCACGACTCGGGGTCGAGGTCGAAGTCGGTGAGTGCCGCGCGCAACTGCTGCGACAACTCGGAATCCATCGCATTGAGCGCCTGAGGGCGGTTCAAAGTGATGTGGGCGAGGCGGCCATTCTTTTCGTAGACAACCGGTTGTTCCGACATCGCGCTACCTGTGCTTTCTTATGATCGTCGGTTCCATCGAACGAAGCGATGATCCCAATTCCGTGTCAGTCTCTGTCATCTCGTCGCCAACGCAGAAGGGTGTCTTCTTCGGTCACATCGTCGAAGACTGCCCGCAGCGGCATCCCGATCGACAGATCCGCGTTGTCCACGTCGACCACATTGCCCATGACCCTGATTTCCGGTGCATCGTCGAGTTCGACCATCACGATGTTGTACGGGACCAAGTCTCGCCAGGCCGGCAGCGCGGTCTGGTGAACCACGAGGTAGGAGTAGATCCTCCCCCGGCCGTTCATCGTTCTCCAACGAACCGTCTCCGAACCGCACTCCGGACAGGGACCGGACGGCGGATGACGAAGTGTGCTGCAGTCCCCGCATTCCTGGAATGTCAGCTCGTGGCGGCGCAATGAGTCCCACCACGCCTGCGTCTGACGATCTGGCTGGGGTAGCAAGTATGGGTAGTCCTGCGTCGTCACGGTCAACTAACCCTTCTTCAAGATGAGCGCGCTCGTGCCCATCACAGAGACGTTGAGGGCGATCTCTGCGCCGCGTACCTGGCGGCAGAGGTCGCGATCGTAGGTATGAACCCCGTTACGCCAGTCGGGACACAGGTCCTCGGCTTCTCCGCGTACCTGCTGCACGGCCTCGAGCACGTTGTTGAATCCGTGGCAGTACCCTTCGTTGATCAAGCCTCCGTGAGTACTCGACGGCAGCTCGCCATCCAGGCCGATCCGGCCGTCCTTGATGAAGTCCTTGGCCTCGCCACGCTTGCACCAGCCCATGTCTTCGATCATCCGCATCGGAAGGTCGGTGAACGCGTCGTAGCCCTCGAACAGATCGATGTCGGACAACTCGATGTCGGCTGCCCGGAGAAGCTGTGGACCCAAGTGGATCATGCTGGTGTCCATGATGTCCGGCATGGGGTTACTGCCTCCGCCGATTCCGGCCGAGATCAGCACACGGTTCTCACGCAGTTCGCGGGCGCGCTCGGCGGTTGTCACGATCATCGCGCAGGCAACGTCGGTCTCCTGGCAACAATCGAGCAGACGATAGGGATCAGCGATCAGACGCGAGTTCTGGTGATCCTCGATCGTGATGGGCTTACGCATCGTCGCGCGGGGATTCTTCACCGCGTTGGACCGAGAGTTGACGGCCCATTCAGCGAAATCGCGGCTTGTCACCCCGTACAGGTCCATGTAGCGACGCGCCTCGAAGGCATACTGCGAGGGTGCACCAGCCATGCCGTAGATGCTGCTGAACTGAGCATCACCGCCTACACGGGGTCTTCCCCCGCTGCCGGCACCTGCGCCCCAGTGGCCCATCCGGACTCCGGAGCGCCCGTTGAGAGAGCGGAATACCAGCACGTAGTTGCAGATCCCGTGATAGACCGCCTGCGCGGCTTCGAACACTGCGAACGATGCATAGTTGCCACCGCCTACCAGGTTCGACGCGTAGGTGATCGACTTCGCCCCGAGCGCAGTAGAAACGACGTTGCTACGGACCGAGTCGTCGAAGATCGAGTAGGTCACGATGCCATCGATGTCCCTAGGGTCGAGACCCGCGTCGGCACATGCCTCGCGTGCTGCGCGAACAGTGAGGGTCAGTACGTCGACCCCCGAGTTCTTCGAGAATGCGCCGGGGTTTTCCGCGCTGCGGCTATAGCCGATCCCGACGATGGCGGTCTTGTCACGGAAATCGTCCACTGTCATTGTCCACCTACCGGTTCTGGAAGTTGGGACGGCGCTTCTCGAGGAAGGCGCGAGCGCCTTCCTTGGCGTCTTCCATGCTGCCGAGGCCCCGGTGGATGTGCCCGGCCAACTTCACTGCGTTGGCGTGGTCCATTCCGTAGCAGCGGTAGTACGACTCGATGAATGCGCGCACGGAAGCCGGTCCGCATTCCAAGATCCGATCCGCGACCTCGAGCGCCTTGTCGAGTTCCTGCCCCTTCGGCACGACCCAGTTGACGAGGCCCATTTCGTACGCGCGTTGCGCGGTGATGAGCTCGGGGTAGATCGTCATCTCGATGGCGTGTCGCAAGCCGATCAACCTGGTGATCTCTACCTGATCGCCGCCACCGATGTTCCATCGCGGCTCCGTGATCCCGAACTTGGCGGTATCAGCGGCCACACTCAGGTGGCAGGTGGTGGTCAGCCAGCATCCTCCAGCTACTGCATGCCCATTCACAGCGGCGATGGTGGGCTTGAAGATCTCCAGGTCAGCGGGGGACCAGCGATCGGGCCAGAACGGGCCGGATTCATCGGACTCGAGCGTGTCGTTGAACTCCTCCAGGTCCATACCCGCACAGAAGCTCGAGCCTTCACCACCCCAAAGGATGGCGACCCACGCGTCGTCATCATGCTTGAATCGCAGCCAATTGCGCTGCAACTCGTGCATCACGTTCCGGTTCATCGCGTTCCGCCGTTCGGGGCGGTTCAGCGTGATGAGAGCGACGTGTCCGCGCTTCTCGTAGAGGACCTCGTCCTCGGCCATCGTCACTGCTCCTATCTGACTCGGGGGACGGGCAAGACGCCGACCGCATCACCGACGAATCGGTGGCGGTCGGCACGGGCCTCACACGCCCAGGGTGGCTGCCACTTCGAGGAACATCTGGTCCGGGGTGCCCCACTTCAGTTCCCAGCCCTTTGCACGGCGGCTGTAGAGCTGCAGATCGAACTCCTCCATGTAACCGATGCCACCGTGAAGCTGATGTGCCATCATCGTGACCTCCCGGCCGGCAATGTTCGCCGCGGCCTTCGCCGCCGCACTCTGGTAGGCGGCGTCCTTCCCTTCGTCCAGGAGCCACAACGCTTCATAGGTGGCCCATCGGGCACCCTCGACTGCCATCGCCATGTTGGCGCAGTGGTGCTGGACAGCCTGGAAGGAGCCGATCGGACGACCGAACGCCTCCCGATAGCCGACATAGTCGACGGTCATGTCGAGGGCCCGCTGAGCGAAGCCGACCAGTTCCATCGAGGCCAATGTCCGCGCGACCTCGAGCAGCCATTCGACGGTTGCCCAGCCCTCCCCCACGACACCCAGCACGCGATCTGCCGAAACCTCGACATCAGCGAAAATGACTTCGCTCTGCGGATCTCCACCGATCACCGCGAGTGATTCGACGGAGACGCCGGGAGCGTCGGTAGGCACCACGAACAGAGTGATTCCCGAGGTGGCGTCGGCACCGTTCTCGCTACTACGGGCAACGCAGATCAGCTCATCGGCGGCGGTAGCCTGCTCGACGAACAGCTTCGTCCCGTTGAGAACGTAGTTGTCACCGCGCTTACTCGCCGAAAGGTGCACGTGCTGCGGTTCGTACGAGCCGGCCGCCTCCACGAACGCGACGCTCATCACGATGCTGCCGTCGCAGATACCACGCAGGAACCGGTCCTTGAGTTGGTCGCTACCGGCGCACTGCACGGCCAGACCGGCAAGGAGCGTCGGGACGTAGGGCGTCAGAGCAGCTGCCTGGGCGAGCTCTTCGGCGACAACCGCAACATCCATCAAAGAGCCGTCGAGACCGTCGTGCTCAGACCCGAAAGGCAAAGCTGTCCATGCCATTTCGGTGATCTTTCCCCAGACCTCGGGGGAATGCCCCGTACCGTCCTGCTCGAGCTGGCGCACCAGCCACGAGGGAAACTCGGAGGCGAGGAAGTCCCGCACCGTCTGCTTCAACTCTTCCTGAGTTTCCGTCAGTTTCAGATCCACTTGATGCCCCTGACTCTCACGACGTAAAGAGTCGTTTCGATAGTTGTCACTTTTCCTCGCCCACGTCGACATACCGAGCGGGAGTCGCGATGAAGCGCTGCCGGCAACCCATCGAGCAGAAGTAGTACCACTCCCCTTCGTGGTACCGCTTGGTGCCGAACCTCGGGTCGGTCACCGGGGCCCCGGAGGTCGCGTGCGTAGCGGGTCCATCGATCTTCTCGTCATCGACGTCTTTTCCGCAGACCGGATCTTTCACCATGTCAAGAATTTCCTCTCGTTACCGAGATCGCGGTAGACCGAGACCTCGTCGGGCGATGATGTCGCGCTGCACCTCGTTGGTTCCACCACCGAAGCGGGGGGGCGGACTGTTCCGGTACGCGATCTCGGCTTCACCGGCCAGAAGCGCCCATTTCGAGCCCTTCTTCAGCTGTCCGAAGGGACCCAGCAGCTGCATCACCACGCTGGCCATGCGGTAGTAGAACTCGGTCGACCAGACCTTGGCCATCGAGGCGATCATCGACGACACTGCGTTTTCGTTGACCAGGTATGCGTTTCGGTTGGCGAGCTGCCGCAGGATCTCCAGGTCCACGGCGAGCTCACCCAGCCGCACTCGCAGCAAGGAATTGTCCACGATCGCCTTGCTCGTGTACTCGTCGCTCTTGGCGAATTCCACGACCTCGTCGAAGAATCGCTTGTAGGCGAAGTAGGAGCCGATGTTGATCCGCTCGAGATCGAGCGCCAACGTGTTCTGGTACCAGCCCTGATTCGGCTCGCCGCCGATGAGGTGACGGTGCGGCACGCGCACGTCATCGAGGAAGACCTCGTGTGTGAGGTAGGTACCCATCGTGTAGAGAGGCCGGACCGTGACACCCGGGTGACTCATGTCGACCATGAAGATCGAAATTCCGTCGTGCTTGCCCGCGTCCTTGTCGGTTCGCGCCAGGCACCACATGAAGTCGGCCGTGTCTGCATACGTGGTGTAGATTTTCTGGCCGTTCAGGACCCATTCGTCGCCGTCACGGACGGCCCGGGTCTCGAGTCCCGCGAGGTCGGATCCACCGCGAGGCTCACTGAAACCCGCACACATGGTCAGGTCCTTGTTCAGCAGCTTCTCGAGGAACTCGTCCTTCTGCTCCTCGGTGCCACACTTCGCGATCACGGCCGAAGTGAGCGACATGCCGACACGCGGCTCGAGCCCGTTCCGCTCCAACTCCTGGCGCAGGACGTACTCGTATACGGGAGGAAGCCCCTCGCCGCCGAACTCCTTGGGCCAGGCGACCCGAAGGAGTCCCGCCTTATCGAGGAGCTTTCGGAACTCCGCCTGTGCAGAAGCCAACTCTTGATCATCTTCGCCCGCGCCGGCCACATAACTGATGCCGGTCTGGAGCTCGGGCCGCATATTGTCCGCGATGAATTCCCGGACACGGCGCTGGAACTCCAACACGTCAGGACTAAACCCGAAATCCACTATTGCCTACTTCCATAATAGATGTTGCCCAGATCGCTCCGCCCACCACCGGCAGTCGGAAGGTATCGGCATCCACATGCATTAAACCAAACGTTTGGTTGCAGTGCGGGCGACTGCTCGCCCTACACCCGCTCGGAGCCGAGAATCACGAATGTCAACGCGCACGGTTCGGTGCCGCGATTTCGCCAGGCATGCACAGCACCGTTCTGGATGTAGACATCACCCGTACGCAACGTCACCTCTGCACCGTCGTCCAGCTCCAGCGAGATTTCACCGGAAGAGATGAAGCCGAAGTCGATACTGTTCGTGAAGTGCATCCCCGTCTCGAGATCATGCGTACCGCCATGGGGCTGCGCCGCGGCCAACTGTCGATACTCCTCCGGCGCCGCCGGCCGCGCCTTCTTTTCACCGTCTGCCGGGCCTACTCCGTAGCCAGGCGGGAAGACGACCGTGTTGACGCGCAATCCACCCGCCGCCGGGAATACGCTGCGGGGAACGTACGGAGTGTCTTTGAAGAAGGGCAACGTGGGCTGTTCGTCCCAGCCCCACACGCCATACCAGCTCATCCCGGCGCCCATTTCGATCGGAGCGACGTCTTCGACATGGGTGAACACGCTCTTGCCCTCCGGCGTCTGCCCTGTTACCACGCGCCTGATCGGTAGAACCACCTCGATGCCTCCCTACGCTCCCGGATCGGTCTCCAGAAGCGCAGACTTCTGACCGACTGTTTGGTTGTTTAGAGGAAGGCTAGCGTCGCCGAAGGCATAGTTCAACCATGGAAATGAAGAAGCCGCGTCATCGCACGGAAGCAGCACCGTAGCCTTCACTCCAGAGTCCGAGCCGACCTTGCCCGAGGTTGCCCGACTTACTACGATATGCAGCAAGACGACCAACCGTTTGTTCGTCTTACCGGGACCTGCCGTGCACGAGTCCGAATCCATCGAGACTCCTTGCCGGACTTTCGGCTCCGAGGACGCTCAACGTCCAGCAGGCCGACGGAGCAGAACGAATGTCCGGCATCGCTGCCGGGCACTCACCACCGGCGAAACTTCGTCTTGACGAACAGGTTCGGCGCCACGAGTCGACCAAGCTGCACCAGACACGAGCATTGACACCTGCCTCGGGCCGCCAGTGCCAACTCGAAGGAAGAAGACATGGACACTTACCCTTGCATCATCGGCGGCGAATCGGTCTACACCGATGAGACCCTCGACGTCATCAACCCGTCGACCGGCAACGTGTTCGCCCGAACAGCGCGGGGAGGCCACGACGAGATCGATGCGGCCGTCCACGCTGCGCGTGCGGCCTCGGACTCCTGGCGGCATACGCCGGTGCCCGCCCGCGCCGAGATTCTCCGGTCGATCGGGGACGCCATCACACGCTCCAGCAAGGATCTAGCGCTGCTGGAAAGCCAGGACACCGGAAAACCGATGGCCCAAGCCAGCGCGGACGTTGCCGTCGCAGCCCGCTACTTCAACTACTACGCCAATACCATCGAGGCGTTCTTCGGCAATAGCCTGCCCGTCAACGGCGACATCATTTCCTACACCCGGCACGAACCCTTCGGGGTAACGGGGCACATCATTCCCTGGAACTATCCACTCCAGATCGGATGTCGGACTTTGGCTCCGGCGATCGCTACCGGAAACTGCGCGGTCGTCAAACCTGCCGAGGATGCTCCGCTTTCGGTCATTCTCCTTGCACAGTTGGCACTCGAAGCAGGCCTCCCCGCCGGCGTCCTCAATGTCGTTCCAGGACTCGGAGCCGAGGCGGGAGACAGCCTCGCAGGACACACCGGCATCGATCACCTGTCCTTCACCGGATCGGTGCCGGTGGGCGCGATGGTCGCCAAGAGGGCGTCCGACAATGTCATCCCGGTTGCCCTCGAACTCGGAGGTAAGTCGCCGAACATCGTCCTCCCCGACGCAGACCTTGATCTGGCGGTCCCGACGATCGTGAAATCGTTCATCCAGAACGCCGGTCAGACATGTTCGGCCGGATCGCGCCTGATCGTGCACGCGGACATTCACGACGAGCTCATGACACGACTGGACCAGCAGGTAGCTCGAATCAGCATTGGTGCCGGCGTCGACAACCCCGATCTCGGACCGCTCATCTCGCAAAAGCAACTCGGCCGAGTCGCCGAAATGGTCGAGCGTGCTTCGGTCGACCACAAGATCCGAGCCGGAGGACCCGAACGCATACAGGTGCCCCGTGGTGGTTTCTACTTCCCACCCACGGTATTCGATAACGTCGACCCCGCCGCCGAGATCGCGCAGGACGAGGTCTTCGGACCGGTGGTTGCCGCCATGACGTTCACAGGCATCGACGAGTGCATCGCCATAGCCAACGGCACCGACTACGGGCTCATCGCCGCGGTCTGGACTCGCGACTTCAACGCCGCTCACATCCTGACCGAGGAGATCCGCGCCGGCCAGGTCTATGTCAATACTTATGGTGCAGGCGGCGGCGTCGAATACACCTTCGGTGGCTTCAAGAAGTCAGGATACGGCCGCGAGAAAGGCTTCGATGCTCTCGGACAATTCTGCCAGACCAAGTCGATCATCCTCAGAGTCAACGGGCGGGATGGCCTGGGAATCTGATTCCGTGTGCCTGACCCTTGATCGGTAAGAAGTACCTCCACGGTGCGGGGCGCGGTGGTCGCGGACGATGAGCGCGGCCACCATTCTCCGATTCCCGGCCATGCTGTGGGACCTTGAAAGTCGACGGCCCGGCCAGACGTGACAACGGAAGCGCGAACAGCATCCACGCCCTCTGACCAGGTCTCGAAACCCACACAGCACTGGCTCCCGAGGACTACGCCTACGCAGACGATGAGGCACCCCAAGTCACTCGTCAACGGCTCGAGTGGACGGCAGTGACTGCATCGAGTCCTGGCGCGGATCCCGTCGATATACGAGCCAGCCCGGTCCGGCACACCACCTCGGTGCCGAGATGGTCCTGCAGCCGGCCAGCGACAGTGGTCGAGGTGCGGTCGGCGAGCAGATCAGACGGACTGCCCGCCGGGTTCCGGCCCATACCTGCCAGCGCCAACCCAACTGCCCCGATCATTGCGGCCGACATCAGCGTTCGACGAGTCCATGACTGGGTCAACCGAAGGAGATCTCTACGAAATTCTCTGCCGCACAGCCGATGATGTCAACGGCGAATCCGATTGTCCTGCTATCGATCAGGACCGGGTGGCCATCGATTGCGGTATCGGCAAGTCGCCGACTATGTCGAGGAGGCCCGTCACTCGACGGGATCAACCCTGCGCCGCACGAATGACGCACCGGCACCGAATGTGAGAACGGCAGTAGCCGGGGATAATTCGGTACAGCGACTCGTTGCACGGTGCGGGGCCCAATCCCGCACGTGGGTCCGCACCGTGCAAACAGAGTTCTTGCAAATGCTGGTTCCTCCTCGTCGTCCTACTTGACGGCAGTCGTAGAGCGGCGCTTCGAAAGCACCGTCCCTACGAGACCGAAGAGAGCAACGCCGAAGACCAACATGCTGAGCCACACCGTCGTGTCATCGAAGGCCAAGGCAACTGCGATAACTGGTACGAAACCGCCACCGAATGCGGTGCCTATCTCGCGACTCATACCGAGGCCGCTATAGGCATGCTTTGTATCGAACAGTTCGATGGCGTGGGCACCCAGCGGCCCAAAGATTGCGCCGACCCCGACACCAGCACCGAGCGCAAGCACAACCCAGTAGCAGAGCGGGGTCCCTGCGCTTGCAAGCATCCAGAACCCCAGCCATGCAAACACCGCACTGAAGAGAAATCCGAACGCTATCACGGGCTTTCGTCCCACGCGATCGGACAACGCTCCGAAGAATGGAACCAGCAGCGCGTTCGAGAGGTTCGCGATGATCAATCCGATCAGTACCGTAGTCCCGTCCAAGCCCATCTGATTTCTACCAAACGTGCCCATAAAGACGATGTAGAAGTACACGATTCCGGTTTGACCGACGGTCATCGCCAGGACGGAAATCAGTGCGCGGGGTTGCTGCCGTAGAACGTCGAGAACTGGGTTCTTCGATACGTGGTTGGACTCCTCGATCTCCTGGAAAGCGGGTGTCTCAGGGAGAGTGCGACGCAGCCAAAGTCCGTATGCGAGGATCACCACACTGAACAAGAACGGAATTCGCCACCCCCACGACAGAAACGCTTCCTCGGTCAAGAGAGCAGAGACCAGAAGAAGCGATGTCGTTCCCAGAACGGCTCCGAGCGCGGACCCCATCCCTGGCAACGAACCCCGCAAGCCACGTTTCTGTTCAGGAGCGAACTCGACTGCCACAAGTGTGGCACCCCCGTACTCGCCGCTCGCACCGATGCCCTGCAGAATTCGCAGGACTACCAGCAATACAGGCGCAGCCCAACCTATCTGCGCGTAGCCCGGAAGGAACCCCACAAGTGTCGTAGCAGCACCCATGAGGATCAGGGTGAAAGTCAGGACCCGCTTACGGCCGATGCGATCACCAATGCTCCCAAGTATCATCCCCCCTACAGGGCGGACCAAGAAGCCCACCGCGAATGTGGCGATCGCCTGCAACGTGCCTAGAAGCGGACTCGAGCCCGTGAAGAACACGCTGGCGAAGACAACTGCTGCGGCCGAGGCGTAGAGGCTGAAATCGTAGAACTCGAGTAGTGTTCCCACAAAGGCTGCACGACTGGCTTTCCGCGAGTCCGCCTGAGAGAGTTCGCCTGGCACATCCGCCGGCACATCCTTCGGAGCGACTGAAGGTTCAGTCATCATGACCTTTCGATTGTGAGGGAGCAATCCGTTCGAACGAACTGGCTATGCCGGAAACCGTAAGTTGGAGCGTTACGTCTGTCAATCAACTCGCCCGAAAAAGTACTGTGGCACAAAGATTTACGCAGTTCACAGAAAGATCAATCGGACGAAATTCCACCGAACGTGCGCAGTTGCCCGTCGTGACCGCACACCAGCCACCAACCAGCACGACACCGAACAGGTAGTTGCCGTCACGTGGCGTCTCCTTGCTCGACTTCCCAGCCTCACGGAGCCGGTCGGTGTTGCGACATCGAGTAGAACCCCCGGACGACCTGGTCACATTTCGACCGAACCCGACACTGGAGACCTTTCTCCCATCACGCAGAGACGGGAGCCGGGGGGAAGTCATCGAGTCGGGAGGAGCCCCGATTCATCGCATTACCCCTTCGGTGGAGTGTGGCGCGCCTCACACTCCACCGCGCTTGCGGCATTCAGGGAATCGACGTATTCCGCTGACGCCTCAAGACTGTCGGGTTAGAGGCCGAGATCCCGACCGACGATCTCCTTCATGATCTCATTCGTACCGCCATAGATCCGCTGGACCCGCGCATCACGCCAACGGGTCGCAATCTCATACTCATCCATGTACCCATATCCGCCGTGAAGCTGTAGGCACCGATCGACCACACGCCATTCCAGTTCAGTAGCCCAATACTTCGCGCCGGCCGCCTCCGCAGCCGAGAGTTCACCCTCGACGTGGCGCATGATGCAGTCGTCGACGTAGGCGCGGCCTGCCCGAATCTCGGTCGCCATCTCCGCAATTGCGAATCGATTGGCTTGGAAGTTGCCGATCGCCTTACCGAACGCCGTCCGCTCCTGGGCATAGCCCACCGTCATTTCCAGCACATACTCGGCATTCGCCACAGCGGTCACAGCGATCGACAGGCGTTCCTGCGGGAGATTTCGCATCATCAGCGCAAATCCGTTGTCGACGTCGCCGACGACATGATCGGCCGGCACTCGAACCTGGTCGAAGAACAACTCGGCGGTGTCCTGGGCGCGCCTACCGATCTTCTCCAGCTTCCGACCTTTGCTGAAGCCAGGTCGGTCCGCCTCCACGACGAATAAGCCGATCCGTGGATCCGAGTCGGTCCTGATGACCTTGGCCGCAACGACCACCAGGTCCGCCTGGATCCCACTCGTGATGAAGGTCTTGGATCCGTTCAGGACGTAGTCGTCACCGTCCAGCGTGGCCGTAGTCTTCATGCCGCGCAGATCCGATCCGGCAGCGGGCTCACTCATCGCGATCGCCGGAACGACCGAGCCGTCGGTCACCCCGGGAACCCAACGCTCCTGCTGAGCAGGACTCATCAGGTCCCACAGGTAAGGACCGACAATGTCATTGGTCAGCGTGAATGCATCGGTGCCGAGACCGGCGTACACGACCTCCTCGTCGACAATGCAACTGAAGCGAAAGTCGTCGATCCCGAGTCCGCCGAGACCTTCAGGGGCCGCAAAGCCGACCAAACCCTGAGCCGCAGCCTTTTTCCAGAAGTCCCGGTCGATGATTCCGTCTACAGACCACTGCTCGACACGAGGCGAGCCCTCGGCACGGAAGAAGTCACGCACTGCGGCGCGGAACGAATCGTGCTCCGCAGTGAAGATGCGGCGCTGTGGCCGAACGAACCCCGCCATTACAGCCGCTGAAGGAGCGTCGCGGTCCCGAGGCCACCGCCGCAGCACATCGTGACCAGGCCGAATTCCTTGTCGCTGTCCTCCAGCTCGTGGAGAAGCGTCGTCAACAGGCGCGCACCGGTCGAACCCAACGGATGACCGAGCGCCATGGCACCGCCGCGCGGGTTGACCTTCGCGACATCCACCTTGAACTCGTCGAGCCATGCCTGGACGACAGGTGCGAAAGCCTCATTGATCTCGATGATGTCGATGTCGTCGATGGTCATGCCGTTGCGCTGGAGAATCCGGTGCGTTGCAGGGAGCGGTCCCTCGAGCATCTTTACCGGATCACAACCCACCGACAGGCTGTCGACGATTCGTGCGCGCGGGGCAATGCCCAACTCGGCAGCCTTCTGAGGCGTGCTGATCATCAGCGCGGCTGCACCGTCGGAAACCTGGGATGCCGTACCCGCCGTGACCAATCCGTCTTCCTTGAAGACCGGCTTGAGTGCGGCCAGCACCTCCAGGGAGGTATCGGGGCGGATGCCCTGATCTGCCCGCACGAGGTCACCGTCGATCTCCACGGGGATGATCTCTCGATCGAAGGCACCGGCTGCCGTTGCTTCCGCGGCACGCTTGTGCGAAAGCACCGCAAGCTGATCGAGCTGAGTGCGCGTCATGCCCCATTCCGCAGCGATCATCTCGGCGCCGATCCCCTGACCTCGGACGGGCTGGTGCTCGAAAAACGCCTTCGTCCACGGGCTGCCGAGTTCTTCTTGCACCTTCTCGCCGGCACTGAACGGCAGACGCCCCATATGCTCGACGCCACCAGCGATCACCACATCATGAACGCCCAGGGCTACCAGTGAAGCACCGAACGCGGCCGCCTGTTGGCCCGATCCGCACTGGATGTCGAGGGTGGTGGCCGAGGTTTCGATCGGCAGTCCCTCCTGCAGCCACGCGTTGCGGGCGATATCGAAGCTCTGCGGGCCGATCTGCTGCACGCAGCCTGCGATCGTCATTTCCACCATCGCTGGGTCAACACCCGTTCGCGCCAACAGTTCTCGATACGTCAACCCGAGGAGGTCTGCGGGGTGCCAATCCCGGAAGTACCCCTTGACCGGGTGCCCTCGCCCGATGGGCGTCCGGGCAGCTCCAAGAATGACGGCTTCACGAGCACCTTGCAGCGCCATGGCAACTCTCCTTTTCTTCAACTGATCGTCGACATCTTTCGTGCACGCCTGCGCCTCGGACTCCGAACGATGCGTGCAACGGCAGATGCTCGAAGCATATTCTACCGACTGGTTGCTTGACTATGGCGGATCAAGATGCGACCGTTCACACCCAAGAACCACTTCGTGACTACCGAGAGGAACCGGCCATGGAATCTGGCGGGCTGGAATTCAGACTCACTCCCGAGCAACGGGATTTTCAGCAGTCGTTGCGGAAGTTCGTCGACCAAAAACTGCCGCGCGCGTACTGCCGGGAACTCGAAGCCCGCGAAGAGTTCCCCCGAGAGCTCTTCGACCTATTGGCTGGCCAGGGCCTGTATGGCGTGGGAATTCCGGAGGAATACGGCGGTCAAGGCGGCGACATCATCGAGCAGATGATCGTTGCTGAGGAGCTGGCGCGGAATCTGGGCGGTCTTGTCTGGATCTGGGGCACAACTGCCTTCGCAGGCACCAAGGCGATCGCCCACTACGGAACCGACGCACAACGCAAAGAGCTGCTCCCGAAGGTTGCCGCCGGGGAGATGCTGGTCTCTATCGCGCTCACCGAACCCGATGGAGGGACCGACGTACTCGGCGCTATGCGAACCACCGCCGAGAAGACGGACGGCGGATGGATCATCAACGGCGCCAAGATCTGGTCGACCATGACCCACGTGGCGGACGCGACCCTACTTGTCGCCCGCACTGACCCCAGTCCTGAGAAGCCCTCACGAGGCATCACGGCCTTCCTCATCGACCCGAAGTCCGAGGGGATCACCGCGACCACCATCCCCAAGCTAGGGATGCGATCACTTGGCAGTTGCGAGGTTCAATTCCAAGATGTTTTCGTTCCCGACGAGGCCGTGATCGGCGAAGTCGGCCGAGCTTGGACCATGTTGTCCGAAACTCTGAACAGTGAACGGATCATGGTGGCGGCTCAGTGTTGCGGAGCCCTCGAAGCGGTTGTCGAGGAGATGATTCGCTACAGCAAGGAGCGCGAGGCCTTCGGCAAGCCGATCGGACAGTTCCAGGCAGTCCAGCACAAGATCGCGAACGCCAGCATCGGCCTCGAGACCTCGCGACTTCAAACCTACCGGGCAGGTTGGTTGCAGTCGCGTGGAGAGCCGTGCGGGCGCGAGGCGACCATGGCCAAGATCGTGGCCAGCGAGGCCGTTGTGCAGGCGGCTGATGACGGTATCCAGATTCTCGGTGGCAACGGTTACGCGTTGGAATACGACATGCAGCGATACTGGCGAGATATGCGCCTGTACCGGATCGCCCCCATCAACAACGAGATGGCCCGCAACTTCATCGCCGAGCAGCTCTCGCTCCCGCGTTCCTTCTGATGCACCATGGGCAACGCAGACTTGATCACCCGCTATTTCGACGCCGTGAATCACGAGAACTGGGACGCTCTTGCGAGTGTCTTCCATCCGGATGCCACGTTCCAGACTCCGGGGACAGCACCGCGGGTGGGTCGTGACGAGATCGTCGGACTGTTCCTACGACTCTTCGACGCTTGGACAGAGCACATGGACACCCCGGTCCGAGTGATCCGCGAGGGCGACACCGCATCGGTCGAGATCGAGTTCTCCGGAATGAGTACCGCGGGACGTACTGTCAGCTTCCAAGCCGTCGATCTCTTCACATTCAAGGACGATCAGGTGATCTCTCTACGCTCGTTCTACGACCTCCATGAAGTGCGGCAAGAACTCGCGGTGGAGGCACCAGGGGCTCGCGCATGACACTCGAAGGCTACGAGAATCTGCCCGGCACAGCTTTACCGGCAGGAACGATCACGATTTCATCGAGCGAGTCGACTGAACTCGATCGTGTCCTTGGTAGCGAGGACAACGACTCGGGTCGGCTCCATCCCTTGTACGCCTTCATCGGGGCCCAGCGCGGAATCGGCGCCAGCATCCCAGATATTTGTTCCTATGCGGACTTTGCCGTCGAAGACGGTCCGATGATGGGCACTCTCGAAATCGAACTCGAGGAGCCGATGACACCCGATGTGAAGTACCACGTCGAAGGGGAGATCCTCGACCTGGTACGCAAGCAGGGCCGCACCCGAGGGATCTTCGATCTGCTCACCTTTCGCGAACGCATTCTCGACGAGACCGGGAATGTGGTGGCCACCGTGACCAATTCGTTCGTTCTCCCCCGTAAGGCGAGCTCATGAACTGGAAGGCCGGAGCATCGCTCGAGCCACTCGTCGTCGATCCGGTCGAGCCTGAGTTGATGGTTCCTATGGCGACCATCCTCGACGACCCGAATCCAATCCACCTCGACCCTGAGGTTGTGAAGGAACTCGGATACGGCGACCGAGTGATCAATCAAGGGCCGACCAACTGCGGCTATGTGATGAACATGCTGTGCAGGGCGGTACCGGGTGGACAACTGATCAGATTCAAGGCACGGTTCCTCGGCAATGTGTTCGGAGGAGAACGCGTCGTCGCTCACGGAAGAGTCGTTACCGTGACCACGCCGGACGACGAGGTTCCTCAGCTCGAGGTCGACGTGTGGCTGGAAAATGGTGACGGCCAAAAGGTTCTCGACGGCACCGCCACGATCATCCTCGAATCCGCGCAGGCGTAAACCCTGACCGGTAGGGGTTCAGCCGGAGCGGCCGAAAATGCAGCAACCGTGCCACTTCGTCGGTACGTCATAGATGCGGTACGGGATCCGGCGTCGCACGCCTCTGCGCCTTCCACGTCCATCGCCAATGCGAACGGACTTGTCCCACAGGTGTGGACGTGGAAGGTCGCTCGCCGGCTCGATATTCGTGCCAGCGATGCCCGGCCCGGGTAGCGCTCTCTCCGAGACCGTGACTGCGACGCCCACCGGGATCTCCTCGGAGGATCCCGAGATATCCGGGCAGATCCTGAATTCGGGCACTGTTGTGGATCCTGTCGACGGCACCACCGTCGGCCGCGACGCGCGGGTGCTCGGTGCCGCCGGAGCCGATCCCCGGAGCGACGACGCAGCACACGTACGCAAGATGCACTCCGTCGATCACGGTCACCACCGGCTCCGGTCCGGAGAGGTCCGCTGCGACGCAGGACGGCAGACTCATCTGTCGCGGAAGCAGTTCGCTGTTTCTGTGTCCGACCGGTTCGAGCCCGACGGATAGCGACGGAGGACTGCCCTGCATGCGTCTTTCGCTCGCCATCCTGCCGAGGATCTAGGTCGAGGTGAACAACCTGCACGAGGCAAACTCGAGTTCACCTAGGCGCGTTCGTAATCCGTGACGAACAGTGGTGCGTTGGGGCCATGGCGGACCTCGGGCCCGGCTGGCCAGTGCGGTGACATCGGCGTCCATCAGGGCCCACACAAATCTGCAGGCCGGTGCCGGCGCCGGCGTGATCAGGCCCCTTCGGCATATCTCGGATGGTCTCGGCTGTCGACACGCTCACCGGAGGTGCCGGAAGACCGGCCCGCAGCCTGACAATCACGGATCCGTAGCCAAGGCCGGTCAAACGTCCGGTGGGTTGTTAACAGACGTGATGTTCACTACATTCCTTGTTGTCAGGCTGGCCGCGGAGTTTCGAAACTTGGTGTCGGCCTTCATCAATTCGGGGATATCGGAGTGTCGAATGAAGCATTTGCGTGCAAGGGCGGCCGCATCGATCGCCGGAGTCCTGGTCGTGGCCACGATGGCCGCCTGCGGTGACTCCAGCGCAGGTGAGAGTTCCCGTAACGGACAGCCGGGCGATCCAGTTACGGTCGCTCTCACTTCCGATTGGCAAACGATGGACCATCAGGTCAATCCGCCGAATGTCATGTACTGGGAGACGGGTGGCTATGACCGACTGACCGCGGTGTACAACGGCGTGGCAGTACCGTACCTGGCGACGTCGTGGGATGTTGCCCCAGACAACAAGTCAGTGACCTTCACGCTGCGTCGGGATGCGAAGTGCCACGACGGGACGCCGGTCACGCCGAAGGTTGTCGCAGACTCCTTCGACCGGTTGTTCACGGTGCCGAAGAAGGGCATCAACATGACCCAGACCTTCGGCGCTGGACCGCTGTCGGTGGCGGCCGACGGAGAGGACTGGACCGTCACTATCAGCACCGAGACTCCCTTCCGTGCCTTGGTGGAGGGTGTGTCCTCGGGGGAGGCAAGTATCGTATGTCCGGCCGGTCTCGCCGATCCCGAGGCGTTGCAGACCGGCTTCTTCGGAAGTGGCCCATACTTCCTCGAATCGGCACAGCACGGCGATGCGATCGCGCTCGACAAGAACCCCGACTGGATGTGGGGGCCGGTGGTCGACGGGAAACAAGTCACCGCTGCCGATCTGCCCGATCGGCAGACCTGGAAGATCATCGCGGACCAAACGACTGCTGCGAACTCCTTGCAGACAGGAATTGTGAGCGTCGCACGTCTGTCCGGACCGGACGTGAAGCGCTTCGAGGACACCGATGAGTTCTCGGTGGAACGGGTGCCGCTGAACTTCCCGCTGACCATGTCGTTCCAGCAGGGACCTGGACATTCCACGAGCGATCCGGCCCTACGCAATGCGCTGAGCCTGGCGGTCGATCCGGCCAGCTTGGCCAAATCCCGAGCGACGGACGGAAGCGCGATCGAACTGGTGACGAGCTTCGTTGATTCGGAACACCCGTGCTACGACCCGACGACCGCGGACTTATATCCCTCGGGCGGGACCGAGAATGCGAAGCAGGTGCTCACAGACGCGGGGTACACGGGTGTGGGTTCGAAGCTGACTGCGCCAGATGGGACTCCCGTCACCGTCAGGATTGTGACCAATCCCGCCTATACTTCCCAGGCCGGACCATATCTGCTCGACGCGTTCAAGCCGCTCGGCATCGACGCCGAGCTCTCGAATGTGGAAGCCGCAACTGCGCAGAAGTTGACCTACAGCGGACAGCAGGATGTGGGCATTTCGCTCGGCACGGCAAGCTTCGACGACCCGGCCGGCTCGATCATCGAATACTACGCCGGGACTCCGATCAGTGAAGGCGGCCTCAATACATACGGCCCCCCGCCGAGCGTGGACCCGGCGTGGAACAAGCTCATCACGGATGCACTTGCCAGCTCGGACTGCGCGCCCTGGATCGAGGCACAACGGCATGCGCTCAACCGAAGCATTCTTCTGCCGATCGCACAGGCCGATTGGGTTCGGGTAACGACACCGTCGGTGGAGGTTGCGAGCGGTTTCTACTTCTACGAGCCGTGGACCATTCGTAACGCCAGCTGAGAACGGTAGCCGGCCGGTGATGGTGGGCTCCTGCCTCCGATGCAGAGGCTCCACCCTGTGCGTTCGGAATCTCCTGTGCGTTCCGAATCTTCTGTCTTTCCGGCTTCGCACTAAGTACGTCTCCGAACCTCAGTACTTGCTTCTATGGATCCACCCGTAGAGAAATACCGATAAACTCCGTACGCAGAATCTGGAGAATTTCGATGAGAGAAACAACACCGATCGGCATGGACAATGAAGTAACACAACCGTCCCGGTCGAGCACTAATTCGAAGTCGAGAGCCAGCGCCATCCGGGCAGCCCTCGTAGGAACAGTCGTGGAATACTACGATTTCGGGATCTACGGTTACATGGCAACATTTGTCGCAGCCTTATTCTTCACCTCGGAAGACAGCAATGCCGCCCTTTTGGGCACTTTTGCCACATTTGCCGTAGCGTTCTTTCTGCGTGCTCCAGGAGGAATATTCTTCGGCCACCTCGGAGACAAGTACGGAAGGAAGAATGCGCTCTCATGGACGATTCTTCTCATGGTATTCGCCACCGCACTGATGGGTGTCATTCCGACCTACGCCACCTTGGGCATCTGGGCGACGGTAGCCCTGGTACTTGCTCGGTGCCTGCAAGGGTTCGCTGCCGGAGGTGAACTGGGGGGAGCCACGGTGTACACAGCGGAAACTGCACCGGCACGCTGGAGGGCAACCTACACGGCCACAGTTGTCTCCGGGATGTACATCGGTTCCTTGGTGGCGTCTCTAACAGCACTGACATTGACTGCCATCTACACGGATGAGCAGATCCTCGCCTGGGCGTGGCGAGTTCCCTTCCTGATCAGCGTCGTCCTCGGTATCACAGGTTTCTGGATCAGAAGGAGCATGAACGACAGCCCGCAGTTCGAACAGATCGAGAAAAAGGGTGAAACAGTCGGCCTTCCGATCATTGCGGTACTTAGGACGTCCGGCTCGACGGTACTCAAGGTCGCACTCCTCGGCGCCGTAACGACTGGCGGCTTCTACACCGCCTCGGTCTACGCGGTCACATACCTCAAGACTGTGGGAGGACACTCCTCGACAATTGCGTTCCTTTCGACCAGCATTTGCTTTGCACTGGGAATATTATTTCTTCCTGCATTTGGCTATATGGCTGATAGATGGGGTAGAAAGCCGGTCATCCTGGCGGGTAGCGGATTCGCAATCTGCCTCGCATTCCCGATGTTCATACTCATGGCAAACGGCAATCCGGTTGCGGCAATTGCCGGACAGCTAGTGCTTTTTCTCAGCGTTACCACCGTACTCGGAGCCGCCTTCTCCAACTTGGGCGGAGATGTTCGCAACCTCGGTCCGCTACAGCGGCCTTGCGCTGGGTAACAATTTAGCGGCGATGACCCTGGGCGGAACAGCACCTTTCCTAGCGACGTTTCTTGTCGACGCTACCGGAAGCACTTTGGCGCCCGCAGGCTTCTTTGTCGCCTGTGGCATCCTCACCTTCGGAGCTGCGTTGACTATCAAGGAGACAAAAGGCATCGAATTGTCACCTGGCCTCGGCCTTCTTGAATCCCAGTTGCAGGCTTGAGCCGCTCGGATTGATGTTTCCGCGTGCGACCCCTGTTTATAGCGATGCCAGGGCGCCGTAGTTGTTGACTTCCAGCGCTGTGACCTGCAGTTTCATTCCTGAGTTAGGACACTATAGGAGCAGTGGCAGGGTCGGCGACGCTGCGACCTGTAGCTCCGGTAACGGCGAGGGCTGGAATGGGGTACTAACTGTATGAGGGCATGACGTTGGTGACACCGGTCCAGAGTTTGCTCGCCGGGCGGGCGGTTTCCGACGGCAGTATGCGGTCGATGGTCCCTCTGTATTGTCAAGCCGCGTCCGAACATTGTGTGGTGGGCCTGAGGTCGCGTGACTGGGTGTCGTTGATCATCCTCTTCCACAGGACAGTTGCCAGGTGTCGTTTGACCTAATGGGAGCTACCGACCACGTCACGACTGTGGCAGGGTTCGGTACAGGTAGCGGCTGATGGGACAACACTCTTCTGACCCGACACGGTCCAACCGGACCTATGCCTGAAGTCAGATCG
>Ga0180215_1000462_pt1 | contig 52525 bp, 42 predicted proteins | sample eDN3rd37CBELigBY_FD_128871 | JGI IMG/M metagenome (GOLD analysis project Ga0180215, IMG submission 128871) | Enriched backyard soil microbial communities from Emeryville, California, USA - eDNA 3rd pass 37_C BE-Lig BY (version 2) (version 2) | ecosystem: Environmental > Terrestrial > Soil >... | reverse complement strand
AGAGCCGACGCGCTGCAAAGCTCTGAGGCGATCGTCTTCATATAGCAAACCCTCCGATGGTCGTGACCCATCGGAGGGTTTGTTACTTCATCTCCCGGACCAAACTCCGGGATGACTCATGTCCCGCGTCCGGGGGGAAGGTGGCTACGCCGCCTCCTCCGTGGAAGTGACCTCCATCGACCTCAGCGGGATCGCCCGCTTGAGGTGCTTCTCGATCCGGTCCCCGCAGGAGGTGCAGAGGTACATCTCCAGCCTCACCCGCTCGCCGGGGCGCTCGTGCTCGAAGCGCAGCGAGGTCCCCCGGCTCCAGCCGCCGCAGAGCGGGCACACCTCGGGCGTGGCGCGGATCTCGGCGGCGGTGGGGATCCTCCGCCGGGACCCGCCCGAAGTGAGCACGCCCGCACTGGAACTCCGTGACTTCGTCGTCGTGTTCGTGTCCTTCATCATCCGTTCTGGGGAGAGCATGAACGGTTCGCCGTACGGTGGCGGCGGAAGGTGCAAGATCGCGTCCCGCGTCGCCCGCCCCCCACCGACTCTCCCAAACACCGCTTTCACAAACACTTCCGAAGCACGAAACCGTCGCCGGCGCCCGTTCGACCCGCCGGGTCCCGTGCATTCTGCACGGGGCCCGGCAAAAGCCGGTTTCCCCGTGAGGACTCCCCGTCGCACCCGAGCCGGACCGGGTCCGGCATCACCGGTGGTACGGCAGGATGAGCGAGCTGGCGGTGCCACGGCCGGGCTCGCTCTCCACCAGCAGGTCGCCACCCAGCGAGCGGGCCAGGCGGCGCGAGAGGGCGAGCCCCAGCCCCACGCCCCGCTCGTGCGAGTCGGTCCGCGACGCCTCCCCCACCTGGGTGAAGGGCTCCATCATCTGCTCCAGCGCGTCGCGGGGGATGCCGCGCCCCGTGTCGGTCACCCGCACCGCCAGGTACGGCCGCCGCTTCCCCGAAGCGCCCCAGCGCGCGATGCGCTCCACGCGCACCTCGATACTTCCCTCCGCCGTGTACTTGATGGCGTTGGAGAGGAGGTGGAGGAGGATCTTGGAGAAGCGCTCCGGATCCGTCTGCAGCGGCGGGAGGTCGCGCCGGGCGTGGAACGAGATCGGCAGCTTCTTGCGGTCGGCGGCGGGCTCCACCCGGCGGAGGAGGCGCAGCACCGTCTCCCGGACGTCGAGCACGCCCGTCCGCGCCGCGCCGTCGGCCTCCTCGCGCTCGCCGAGCTGGAGGACACCCTCCAGAACCCGGACGATGGTGGAGACCGCCGTGCGCGTGGAGGCGAGCACCCGGGCCAGGTGCGGAGGGACGGTGCCCGCGTCGTAGGTGCGCAGCACGTCGGCGTTGAGGGTCAGGGCGAGCGCGGGCGTCCGGATCTCGTGGTTGAGGGCCGTGAGGAAGTGGTCGCGCGCCTGGCGGGCGGTACGGGCCTCCTCGAAGGCGCGGTCGTGCTCCAGAACCAGCGCCGCGAGCCCGGCGCATCCGCGCGCGGTCTCCCATGCGCTCTCGTCGCCCGCGGCCTCCCGCGGGAGGGCGAGCACGAGCGCGCCGACCGTCAGCGCGCGGACGTGGAGGGGGAGGAGGACGAGGGTGCCCGGGCAGCCGTCCGGCGCCGACGCCGGGGGTCCCGGAAGGACCAGCGGCCGGTCCACCCATTCCTCCCGGCGCGCGAGCGCTCCGGCCACGGCGCCGCCCTCGGCCAGCATCGGCGCGAACCGCTCCGGGTCCCATCCGCGGAACGCGCGGGCCCGCGGCTTCCCCGCCTCCACCAGCACGCCGCCGAGCGCGGAGGCGGAGGAAACGGCCACCTCCAGGATCGCCTCCAGCGCGTGCTCCGTGTCGGACGCCTCCGCGGAGAGCCGCACCGCGTCGATCAGGGTCCTGCCGTGGGAGGGGGACCGGTCCGCCTCAGTCAACTTTGCCTTCCTGCATGGGAGCCGATGGGTAGTGGCCCGGCGCCCGGGACGGGCGCGCCGATCGTTTCGCGATTATCTTACACAGGGGTACGGGCGGCGGCAAACCGGCAGGCGCCAGGGTGTTGCGCGGGCTCCACAGATGTTGCCCGCGCCGCATCGCCCCGGGCTGCGGGGCTTCTCCGCAGCCGGCACCCGGCTCCCGGTTCCATCGTCGGGCCGCACCGGTGCGGGAGCGCGGCACCGTCCGCCCGGGGCGGCACACGCTGTGCGACTCGGGAGCGGTCGCGTCCGACCCGGCCGCCCCAGCCCGTTCGACCCGTGCGGCGGCTCCCGTCCGGTTCTTCACCCTCGCGGCCAAGTGGCATCCATGCATCACACCCCCGCCCTGGACGGTTCCGGCGGCCAGGACGCGGGTCCGTCTCCGGGGCCGCCCGGCGCGCCCCGGCCCGGAGGCCGGCGCCTCCGAGTGCTCCTCCTCCTGGCCTGCGCGGCTCAGGTCCCGGCGGCGCTCGCCGCCCAGGCGCCTTCCGCCGGGGACACCGCCGCGGCGGCTCCGGACCGGCCGCGGGCGGAGAGCGCAGTTCTCCCGGAGCCGTTCCCGGAGCTGGCGGCGCGCGGCGGCGCGGGGCCCTGGGCGGTCGGTGCGCTCGTCGGGGGCGTGGCCCTGATCGCCGCGGCAGGCCTCTTCCGGCGAGCCCGCCGGGAGCGGGGCGACGCTCCCGGAGAGCCGCTCCTGGTCTTCACGCCGCCGGAGACGCCGCCCCCCGCCCTTCCGCCGAGGCCGCGCGCGGCCGCCTCCGTCCCCGCGCGGCAGCTCCGCCTGGATCCCTTCGTCCCCCCCCTGCCCGCGCCCGCGACGGCCGCAGCGGAAGACGAACTCACGGTGAAGATCGAGCTTCCCGCCGGCCGGCGCATCGAGTTCCTTCCGGGAGCGCTGGAGGTGCTGGAGGGCCCGGATCCGCAGCGCGAGATCCGCTTCGTGGGCGGCGTCGCCGCGACGCCCGAGTTCACCATCGGCCGCACCCACGGCCCCGCGGACCGGCACGTGCAGCTCTCGGCGCCCACGGTCAGCCGGGTCCACGCGCGCATGCGCTTCGCCGGGGGGGAGTGGAGCATCCGCAACCTGTCCACCACCAACCCGCTTCGCGTCAACGGGGACGAGCTGACCCGGGAGGAGGAGGGCCGGGTGCTGGCGGACGGCGACCGGATCGAGGTGGGCGAGGTGGTGCTCCGCTTCCGGGAGACGGTGGGGTGAGCGTCGCATCCGTCGGGTACGCGACCGACCGGGGGCTTCGCCCCTCGAACCAGGATGCCGTGGTGGCGGTGGTGCTCCCGGACGGACGGGAGGTGGTCGCCGTCGCGGACGGGATGGGCGGACACGCCGCGGGCGAGGTGGCGAGCGCGACCGCGCTCTCCGCGCTGGTGGACGCCCTCCACCGGGGCGCCGGGCTGGAGGCCGCCTACCGGGCAGCGGACGAGGCCGTCCGCTCGGCCGTGGAGCGCGACCCGGCGCTGGACGGGATGGGGACCACGCTGGTGACGCTGCTTCGCGAGGGGAACCGGTACTGGATCGGCAACGTGGGGGACAGCCGCGCCTACCGGGTGTCCGCGGCGGAGATCGCGCGGCTGACGCGCGACCACTCCTTCACGGAGGAGGCGGTCCGCTCGGGGCGGATGTCGGAAGAGGAGGTCGCCCGGTCGCCGTGGAAGAACGCCCTCACCCGGGCCATCGGCACCGGCGACGACGTGGACGTCGACGTGTTCGGGCCGTTCGGCGGCGACGAGCCCCACGCCGTCCTGCTCTGCACCGACGGCCTCCACGGCGCGGTGCCCGAGGAGGAGATCCGGGCGTGCGTCGTCGCCTCCGGCGACACCGCCGCCGCGGCGGAGCGGCTCCCCGCCCTCGCCCTCCGCCACGGGAGCCGCGACAACGTCACCGCCGCGCTCCTCGACTTCGGACTCCTCCGGACCGGAGAGGCGGCGGAGCGGGCGCCCGCTCCGCCGAGCGCCATCCCGGCGCCCCCCATGTGGAGCCCACCGCCCGCCGCGGCCCGCCCGGCCCGGCGCCGGGCCGCCCGCGGGCGGAGGAAGAGGTCCCTCCCCGCCGAGGGGCTGGTGTACGCCGCCTGCTGCGGCGCCCTGGCCGCGTGGCTGGTCTACTTCCTCTCGTCCTTCTGACGCCGGTTCGGCACCCACCATGTTCGCCAGCGGGAACGATGCTTGAAACCGGGGGCATGCGGGAAGATCTCGTGCCCGAGTTCGAAATTCTCGGCGAGCTGGGACGCGGCGGCGTGTCCGTGGTGTACCTGGCCCGGGACCGGATGCTGGGGCGCCAGGTCGCCCTCAAGGTGATCGACGACCGCTACGTCGGCGACTCCGACGCGCTCTCGCGATTCCGGCGCGAGGCGCGGCTCCTGGCGAAGCTCCAGCACGCCAACATCGTCCCCGTGTACGCCGCCCGGCGGCTCCGCGACGGCCGGGTCGCGCTGGTGATGCAGCACATGCAGGGGCCCACGCTGCGCCAGCTTCTCCGGCGCGAAGGCGCGCTCTCGCCCGAGCAGACGCGGCGGGTGCTGACGGACGTGGGAGAGGCGCTGGCCTATCTCCACCGCCGCGGGATCGTGCACCGGGACGTGAAGCCGGAGAACGTGTACGTGGACCCGGACGGGGCCCGGGCGTACCTCTCGGACTTCGGCATCGCGAAGCCGGTGGACGCCGATTCGGGGCTCACCCTTTCCGGGGTGGTGCTGGGCACGCCGACCTACATGTCGCCCGAGCAGGTCGACGGCTCCTGGCTGAACGGCCAGAGCGACCTCTACAGCCTGGGGATGGTGGGGTGGGAGATGCTCAGCGGGCAGCGGCCCTGGGCCGGCGAGGCGCTCTACACCGTCATCTACAAGCAGAAGAACGAGAACCTGCCTTCCCTGGCCCGGCTCCGTCCCGACATCCCCGAATCCCTGCGCGAGGCGGTGGAGCGCGCCCTGCTCAAGGACCGGGCACTCCGCTGGCCCAACGTGGAGGCGTTCCTCCAGCAGCTCCGCGGGCCGGCGCTCCCCGTGAAGGTGTCGGCCGGGTCCATGCTCCCTGTGCCCGTGTCCGGGCCCGTGCCGGTCCCGGTGTCGCCCCTCGCGCTCGAGGACCTTCCCACCCGGATGATCCGCCCCGCCCAGGTGGTGGACGAGGTCTGGCGCGAGGCCTCGGCCGTGGCCCGGGAGCGGACCCTCGTGAGGCGGCGGAGGCTGGCGGCGGTCACGATCGTCGCGGGCCTCTCCATAGGCGCGCTGATGGCCGCCGCAGCGCTCTTCGCGAGGATGCGCGACCTGGACCCGTTCGTCGCCGCGCCCGCTACCGAGGTGACGGAGCCCGCCCGGGACGAGCCCCGCGCGCCTCCCGCGACGATCTCCCCGGAGACGGAGCCGCCCTCCGGGACCGCGCCCGCGGCCGATTCGGCGCCCTCCCCCGCGGCCTCCGACGACGGTATGGTGCTGGAGACCGCCGCGCGCGTGTCCCCACCGGCGCGGCGCAGGGACGCCGGGCGCCCACCGGCGCGGACGGCCACGGCCTCCCCCTCTCCACGGGCGGCGCCCCCGGCCGAAGCGCCGCGGGCGCCGCCACGGCTGCTCGGCACGCCGCTGGGCCAGGAGGTCCGCACCGAGCCGGTGCGGCTCCTGGGCGAGCCGCGGATCCGGGAGGCGCCCCGCGGGCTCGTCGTCATTCCTCGAAGGTAGGCACCCGCCGGCCGGCGAGACTCCCCCCCATCCCGAGGACGATGAAGACCGTTCTCCTGGCAGACGATTTCGAGCTGATGCACGAGGCCTGCGGCACGCTGCTGCGACGGGCCGGCTACCGGGTGCTCCACGCGCGCGACACCGCGGAGGCGGTGAGGATCGCCCGGTCGGAGACCCCTTCGCTGATCCTCATGGACCTGATGATGCCCGGCGAGGGCGGGATCGCGGCCGTGAGAGAGCTGCGCGGCGACGAGCGCACCGCGGGCATCCCCGTGGTGGCGGTCACGGCCGCGGTCGCCGTGGTGGTGGAGGAGGAGCTGCGGAGCGAGGGGTTCGCGGGGATGCTCGCCAAGCCCTTCACCCTCGACGCGCTGATGGACGAGGTGCGGCGGCACCTCCCCTGAGCGAGGCTCCACCGCGGGCATTTCCCGTTTCGTGCGCCCGCGCGTGGTCTGCGCGGCGCTCTCCCTCCCACTTCGCCGGTGCACCCATGGACTCCGGACCGACCATCCTCGTCATCGGAGGCGGCTTCAGCGGCACCCTCACCGCGGCCCACCTCCTCCGCGGCGCTCGCGAGGGCTCCCTGCGCGTCGTCCTCGTGGAGCGCGGCGGGAGCTGGGGCCGGGGCCTCGCCTACGGCACCCCGACCGACGCCCACCTCCTGAACGTCCCCGCGGCGCAGATGAGCGCCTTCGCGGACGACCCGGACGACTTCCTCCGCTTCGCGCGCCGACTCGACCCGTCCGTCCAGCCCGGCGCGTTCCTGCCGCGGCGACTGTACGGCGAATACCTGGAGCACGTGCTCCGCCGGGCGGAGGCGTCGGCCCCGGACGGAGTCGCGCTCTGCCTGCGGAGGGGAGAGGCGGTGGACGTGGAAGCGCCTTCCGGGACCGCCCGGGCGAGCGTGACGCTGGACACGGGGGAGCGCATCCACGCGGACCGGGTGGTGCTGGCCGCGGGGAACGCCGTCCCGGCGGACCCGGCCCCCGGCCTCCGGGAGAGCCCCCGCTACGTGGGCGACCCCTGGGCGCCGGGAGCGATGGACGGGATCGGCACCGCCGACGAGGTGCTGCTGATCGGGACGGGGCTGACCATGGTGGACGTGGCGGTGGAGCTGCGGGCCCGGGGCGTCGCCGCACCGATGACGGCGGTGTCCCGGCGGGGGCTCCTCCCGCAGGCGCACCGCGTCCCGGGCGGGCCGGCGGCGCCGTGCAGCGTCCCCGGGATCGAGGCGGGTCCCGCGACGGCGCGCGCCTACCTCCGCTCCGTGCGCACCCGCGTGGAGGAGGTCGAACGCGAGGGCGGCGACTGGCGGGACGTGATCGCCGCGCTGCGCCCGCGCACCCCCACCCTGTGGGATGCCCTCCCGCACCGGGAACGCGCCCGATTCCTCCGGCACGTCCGGCCGTACTGGGAGACGCACCGCCACCGCGCGGCGCCGGAGCCGGTCGGCGTGGTCCGCGACCTGGTGGAGAGCGGTCACCTCCGCGTGCGGGGAGGCCGGCTGGCGAGCCTCATCGCGCATGCCGGCGGCATCGAGGCGGAAGTCCGCCTCCGCGGTACCGGGCGGACGGAGCCCATACGCGCCGCCCACGCCATCAACTGCACCGGCCCGCAGTGCGACGTACGCCGGGTAGGCACTCCCCTGTCGGCGGCGCTGCTCCGACGCGGACTGGCACGCCCGGACCCGCTCCACCTCGGCTGGGACACCGCGCCCGACCTCGCGCTCCGGGGCGCGGGAGGGGAGCCGTCGCGGGTACTCTACTACGTGGGCCCCCTGCTCCGCGCCGCGTACTGGGAGAGCACCGCCGTCCCGGAACTCCGCGTCCACGCCGCACGCCTCGCCGCCGGCCTCGTCGCGTCCCTGGAAGACCCCGGGCCCGCCCCGATGCCCGCGGACTCCCGGAGCGGGAGCGACGGCGCCCGGCACGCCCTCGACCGCATCCGCCTGCCCGACCCGCTTCCCGTCGCCCTGTGACGTAGCAGGGAGGCCCCCGCCACGGCGACGCGGGCGGGGGCCGTGAACGTCCCGGCCGGATTCGAGCAAGCTACGCCATGCGCGTCCCCCTTTCCGGCTCGTCGCTCCCGACGAGCCGTAGCCGCCGCGCGAGCGCCGGCCCCCACGGGGCGTGGACGTCGATGGCTCCGCCCGCCGCCGTGCCTGCGTGCCCCAGGACGCAGAGCCGGGGGTGCTGGCCGAACACGCTGACCGGCGACTGGTGGAGCAGGGCCAGCGGGGAGCCGCCGGAGCCGAGCCCGAGACCGTCCTCGGGATGGACCAGCAGGACGGCGCGGCCGGCACGATCCAGCACGCGCGCGACCTCGCGGCCCCCCGCAGCCGGCGCATGGGCGAGGCGCCCGCCAAGGGCTACGGCCCTCCGCCAGGGGACGTTGCTCACGACCCGGTCGAACGTGCCGTCGGCCCAGGGGAGGCGGGCCCCGTCCACGCGCACGAGGCCCACCGCGACGCCGGCCTCCCGCGCGTTGACGGCGGCTCCCCGGAGTCGGTCGAGGTCGATGTCCGCGGCGACCGTCCTCGCGAACGGCTGCAGCCGCTGCGCTTCGATGGCGACGGTGCCGACGCCGGCGAAGGGGTCCAGCAGGCGAACGCCGGGGCGCAGGCCGGCGACCATCGCCATCGCCGCAGCGAGCGGAGGATGCAGCGTGCCGACACACGAGCGCTGCTTGTACCGGCGCCGATGAAGCGGGGTGTCGAACACCCGCAGGGCGAACGTCGCCCGGGTGTCCACCAGGTGGACGCGGACCGACAGCTCCGCCCCGTCCCGCGGGGGCGTCCGGGTGGGGCGATAGGGCAGGCCGAGAGCCGCCGCGGCGCCCTCCGCGACGTGGTCCTCGACCTCGTACCGGCTGAAGTTCCGCCTTCTGAGCGAACTCGCCGAGATGCTGAAGGCCGACCAGTCCGCCTCCGGGCGCAGACGCCTCAGGCCGGAGAGCGCCGCGCCCCACGGCAGTTCGTGCGCGATCCCACGAAGCCCCGCGAGGCTGGCCCGCGTCCGATCGATCCGCTCGCCGTCGCCGACCACGAGGAACACGTCGTCCGCGGAAGCCAGCCGCAGCGCCTGCGCGGAGGGCAGCGCGAGGGTCGAGAACCGGACCTCGCGATGCCCCGTCGCGACCACGCCGGGGTCCAGGCGGGTCTCGATCTCCGCCGCAACGATCCACTCGATCCCGCGAATACAGCGCGCGAGAAATTCCAGCCGGCCGCGGACGGCGGCAGGTAAACGTTTGTTCATTGGAAACCACCCTGGCTCGGACCCGCCGGGCGGCGGGTCGGATCAGATGCGTCGCCACGGTCGGTGCACCGTGACGGCTTCGAGCCGTGCGGCCGGGGAGGCCGCCTGGGTGGTTATCGGAGCTTCTTCATGGCGAAAGCGTAGGCGCCCCCCGTCCCGCTGTCAAGCAACGGGGGGAGGCGCCCGGGACGATCCTGGATCCGGAGATGGGAGAGGGAGACGAGAAGCCCGGAGAGGACCCGCGAGGGGATCCCGCAGGGACGGAGGGAGCCGCGGCCCGGACGCGCGGCGGGCGCTTCAGGCTCCGGAGCCGCCCCCCACCCGGTCGCCCGCGGGCTCCGAGAGGTCGATCATCAGGCCCCGGTCCAGGTACGGCTTGGTGCGCAGGGCGTCCACGTCGTCCAGCCGCCGCAGAACGTCGTGGATCCGCCAGACCTGGTTCTGGATGGAAGTGACGGAGTCGCGGTACCGTCCGGGCTCCCCGCCCGCCCCGCCGAGCAGCTCGGTCTCCAGCACCAGCCCGGCGAGCGCGTTGTTCAGCTCGTGCCGCAGCCCCAGGGTGAGCTGCTGGAGCGCCGTCCGCCGCTCGGCGGTGAGGCGCTCGTTCTGCTCCCGCTCCATCCGCCGGATCTCACTCTTCAGGTCGATCTCGGTGGCGATGGAGCCGGCGATGATGCGCAGCACCTCGATCTCCGCGGGCGCCCAGCTCCGGGGCGAGTACCCGGAGACGCTCAGCGTCCCCGGGACCTCGGAGCCGGAGGCGCGCAGCGACACCCCCACGTAGGTACGGACGCCTTCCACCAGGGCGAGCCCGTCGGGATCCGGCGCGAAGGAGCGGGCGTCCTCGATCACGAGCGGCCCGTCCGACTCCAGCACGCGCCGCTCGAACGCCCCGGCGAGCGGCCTCCGGCTGCGGGTGGCCCGCAGGTCGGGGAGGCGGATGCAGCTCTCGAACACCGTCTGGTCCGCATGGGCGAGCGAGACGGCGGCGACGTCGGCTCCCAGGGTGAGCGCGGCGAGCCGGAGGAACCGGTCCACGTCCGCCTCCGGCCCACGCTCCGCCGCGAGCGGCACGTCCGCGGCACCGGAAGGCGGGGCCCCGACGGACGGGAGCCCCGCCACGCCGGGCTGCCCGACGATTCCGGGGACGAGGATACGGGTATCTATGCGCATGGACACGGGCTCGCGTGGTTCTCGGCCAGGTGGTCGGGGAGCGGTCGTGGCTCCGTGCAGCCTGCGTGCCGGCCCGGAGTGTCCGGGCACGATCTTGCAAGCACCTGTACTCCAGCGGTTTCCCGCATCCGCCCCGGCCGCCCGAACCGCGGCGGCGGCATGGGTGTAACGAGGATGCCACAACAGGGAGGGGGGACCACCCACAGTCCGGTACTGACCGCGCCTTCCGGGAACGTCCTGCGAAGCGCGCCACGAGGCGACGGAACCGGGATCGGCGGCGCCGGGCCGCGAACCAGGAAGGGAGGCATGGACCCGAGAGTCCGGGCCGAGGTCGTCGAGTTCCTGCGAGGCTGGCTGCCGGAGCCCGCGAAGCGGGCGTACCGCGAGATGATTGAGCGGGACCCCCGGGGCTGGCACCACCACCCCCACTTCGCATCGGGAGTGGTGGTGACACACGTCCTGCGCGGCAACGGCATCACGGAAAAAGCGCTCGGAGTCCGCTCGCTGGAGCCCTACTGGCCGGATCTTCTCGCCAGCGCCGTCCTGGAGGACGAGCCGCCCCCGGCGTGAGAGCCCACCCACCCGTCGCCGGAGAGGGCGTCGAAGCGTCCGGCGCGGCGTCTCGCGACTCGATCGACGGCTTCTAGAAGGCCGTTGATAAATCGAGTGACTCTGCGTTGGACCCTGCGCGGCTCACTGCGGCGTGAAACGACCACGCCTCATTGCGCTGCTCGGGTCCGCCTTGATTCACTCGATTTCTCCGCCGGCCCGATTTCATCAACACCTTTCTAGAACGCCCGGACGATCAGGCCGATGACCGCGGCCGCCGCGCCGATCGCGCGCGTGATCGCCCACGGATCGCTGAAAGCGCGCGAGCGGGCGGGCGGAACGTAGATCTGGTCGCCCGGATGGAAGTTCATCTGGTCAAGCGTCCGCCCCTCGCTGATCGCCTGCTGCAGCGCCTCGCCCTCCATGAGCTTGCTTCCCCGCCGCTCCACGTAGACCCTGCGGAGGTCCGCCATGCCGGTCGGCCCACCCGCGGTCATCAGGACGTCGGAAACCAGGGCCTCCGAGGGAACGGTGTAGTATCCCGGCGAGCCCACCTGCCCCGCCACGGCGACCCGGATCAGCGGCACCACGCGCACCACCGGCTCGACGAGGTAGCGCCCCAGGTGCTCCCGGAGGCGCGGCTCCAGCTCGGATCGGAGCAGGCCGCCGACCGGGACGTCCCCGATGGAGGGGATGAACAGGACGCGCCCCGGCCGCACCGAGAAGGTGTCGGTGAGCGACGCGTTCCCCTCCACGAAGATGCCGACCTGGTCGCCCACCTGGACGTCGCCCTCGCGCAGGCGCACGCGGACCGCTTCCGCCTGAGCGCGGATGTGGTCCTTGAACTGGCCGCTGTACGCGCCGGAGGCGAGGAGCTGCTCGTACTGCGCGAGCAGGCTCTCCAGCTCCTGGCGCGTGACCTGGACCCGGCTGGGATCCCAGTTCACGGGCTCCTGCGCCCACCCGGGCAGGTGAGCCGCGAGAACCAGGATCAGCGGGACGAGAACCCGGAACAGCTTCATCGATCGCTCCTGCCCGAAAGGGACGCGCATGGTTGGCCGGCGGAACGGGGTCATACGCCCTGGAGCTGCCGGACCTCTCCCGTCGGGAGGGGCCCGTCTCCCGCGTCGGCCACCTCGTAGCCGGGGAGGTACTCGTAGGCGCTGTACAGGCCGTTGGGGGCGGTGCCGTTCACCACGGCGCCCAGGACCCGGATCGGGAGCCGGTCGAGCATCGCCAGGTTCGACTCCGCCATCGACCGGTTGGTGACGTCCGTACGGACCACGACCAGCATGTCGCGCGTGAGGGTGGCGAGGACCAGCGGATCGACGCAGGCGCCCATCGGCGGGCTGTCCACCAGGATCACGGAGTACTCCGAGCGCAGCTCGGCGAGGAGCTCGGCCATGGCCTCCGACCCGAGCAGCTCCGGCCCGGCCTGGGTGCGCGTTCCGCTCCCGATCACGTGGAGGTGCGGGTAGGCGGTGGCCTGCACGATCTGCGACGCCTCCACCGTCCCCAGGAGGAAGTCCGTGAGCCCCGGCTTGCGGTTCACCTTCAGCATGTGGTGGAGCGTGCCGCGCCGCAGGTCGCCGTCGATGAGCAGCGTCTTGTGGCCCTGCTCGGCGAAGGAGAGGGCGAGGTTCACGGTGATGAACGACTTCCCCTCCCCGCTCCCCGGGCTGGAGACGGTGAGGGCCCGCGAGCCCGACGCCCCGGTGGCGTGCATCAGGTTGAGACGGAGGCTGCGGAACGCCTCCACCAGGTGCGCCGCGCTCCCCACCCCGGACTCCACGTGCTGGCGTGCGCGGGGCACCGCCCCCAGGAGCGGAAGTCCGAGCCCGCCGGTGACCTGCTCCGGGTACACCAGCCTGGGGTTGAAGCGGTCGAAGACGACCACCCCCGCCAGCACCAGGCCCAGGCTCCCCAGCGAGAAGAGGAGGAAGATCTGGATCCGCGGGTCCTTGTACGCGCTGTACGGGACGGTCGCCTGGTCGAGGATCCGGACGTCGGGAATGCTCGTCACCGCGGCGAGGCGGGCCTCCTCGTACCGCTGCTGCAGCATCCTGTACAGGTTCTCCGCGATGGCGACGCGCCGCTCGCGGCGAGCCTCCTCGATGGCGCGGGGAGGGATCTGCGCGATCTGGCCCGAGGCGGAGGTGATGAGCCCGTCGATCGCCGACTCGCGCGCCGCGAGTTCGGAGCCGAGCCCCGCCACCAGCCCGGGGATGGTCCGCTGGCGCAGCGTGTCGACCTCGCCCTGGAGGCGCCGGACGGGGTCGTAGAGGTCCGTGTACCGGCTGCGCATCGCGCGGAGTTCCGCCTCCTTGGCCGTGAGTTCCCGGAGCGCCGTGGTGACGGTGGACGAATGCTGCACCGAGGGGATCGTCTCCAGCGAGTTCAGCTGGAGTTCGGTCGCCCCCTGGGGCGCCGCCCGGGCGAGGGCCTCGCGGTCGCGCCGGATCTGCTCCTTCTCCAGCTTGAGCTGGAAGAAGTTCTGGAAGACCGGGTCCTGGACGAGCTGCACCCCCGGCGCAGCGGGGAGGCCGCGATCCGAGGGCATGGTGATGGTCTGGACCCGGAATCCCTGGAACGACGCCTCCTCCTGCTGGAGGTTGCTCGCGGCGTACGCGAGCTGGTTCTCCAGGATGTTCGCCAGCTCGGTGAGCTTGGCGCGCTTCAGGTCCGCCGCGACCGCGATGTAGCGCTCGGTGAGGGTATTCATCACCGAGGCGATCTTCCGGGGGTCGGTGCCGCGAAGCTCCAGCCGGAGGAAGTTCCCCTCCTTGTCGGTGAGCTCGGAGCGGAGCTGGCGGTTCAGCTCGCCGGCCGCGTCACGGGGCGTGACCACCGTGAAGTCGATCGTCCGGTCGGCGGACAGCGCCCGCGGGACCCACGCGAACCCGACGGCGCTCCCGACGGAGTCGCCCACGGCGCCCTCCTGCACCGTCACCCCCTCCTTGGTGGCGAGCCGGAACCGCTGCCCCGCCTTGTCCACCGTGAGGCGGTACTCTCCGGGCCGGAACCGGTCCTTCAGGATGAACGCGGAGAGGACGGCGGAATCGGCGGCCACCCGGTGCGACAGGTAGAGGCGCTCCTCGCGCACGACGTGGTCCAGCACCGTGTAGGAGCGGAGCAGCTCCACCCAGGCGCTCGCCTGTAGGAGTTCGGAGGAGCGGATGGGCCCGCTGTTTCCCGCCGCCTTCCCCTCCGTCTGGATCCAGATGGTGGAGCCGACCTTGTACTCCGGCTGGACGAACCGGGTGGCGTACGCGCCGGCCGCCGTCCCCAGCGCGACCACGCCCAGGACGACCCACTTGTACCGCTGGAGGGCCGCGAAGTACCTGCGGATCGGGTTCGTCTGCGGCTCGATGGAGGCATCCCCGCGGTACGCGTACGCACCAGGCTGCGAGTCGAGCGGAACGAGGTCCGCCGACGATTCGTTGAACAGGGAGGGAGGTCCGCTTTGCATGGGCCGGATGACGTGGGGCGTGCGACGATGGACGGGACGGCCGGTCTGCGACTCGATTAGCAAGGCGGGGGCCGCAACTCCGGGCTGGCCGGATTCCCGCGTCGCCGCTCCGGAATGGCGCGCGGGCGCCCTCGCACGGTCGGAGGGGACGGCGCGGAGTTGTTGCATCGACGCAACACACCGTCGGGAGCGCGCAACCGCCGCCCAACGGCGGAAGTGTCGCGCCCACGCGTCACCTCCGCGGCCCGCCGCCTCTCCTGACGCCGTGCGGGATCCGGACCGGATCCCGCCCCGGTCCGGCCTGGCCCGCATCCGACCCGTTCTCCCGGCCCTCCGGCGGGGAACCGCCGGGACAGTGTGGGGCGCACGTGCCCCGCACCTCCGGACACGGACCACCGCGAAACATACGCCTACCGCTTTCAACCACTTGCGATTACGTTTGTTGTGGCGCTGTCGCACCAGGTGTGGAACGCTGGTCCCAAACTTGCCCAGCTCGTTCCGGGCTGGGGGCCGGCCGTACCGGCACTTCCCATCCAGAATACGTTCCCCTGCGATTTCGCGGACCCCGACCCGGGGCTGCCGCGCATCCCGGATACGTGCGGGAGCCGCGCCACAGAAGTACGTTGACGCGAGCCCGGCCGCTCCACGCGCGGAGCGGCCCCGGAAACACGCCCCGTCCGGTCCGCCCGGAACCACCACCGTCGATTGCGCTCATCAGTCCCGGCTCGGCCGGCACCCGTGGGCTCACCCAGTAGAGTGAAGGAGACCGGTATGCCCTTCGAGACCCAGCTCCCCTCTTCCGGCCCGCAGGGCTTCCGCATGCCGCAGGGAGAGTCGGTGGGAACCGAGGAGAATCCCCGGAGCGAGGTCTCCATCCTCGTGGTGGACGACGAGCACACGCTGCGCGAGAGCTGCGCGAGCGTGCTGCGCCTGGAAGGCTACAACGTCTCCATGTGCTCGCGGGGAACGGAGGCGATCGAGTTGTTCAAGCGCCGTTCCTTCGACGTGGTCCTCATCGACCTGTACCTGGACGACGTCCCGGGAACGGAGGTGCTCTCCTTCTGTCTCCAGGCGAGCCCCGCCACGCGCGCCATCATCATGACGGGCAACCCCTCCGTCGACTCCAGCGTCGAGGTCACGCGGATGGGGGCCTGGGACTACCTTCCCAAGCCGTTCTCCGCCACCCACCTCCAGATCCTGATCGGGAGGGCGGCGCACGCGGTGTTGAACGACCGCCACACCTCGGCGCTCGCGGAGCGGGAATCGGCCGCGGAACACCAGCGGCCGGTCGGCGGCCCGGTCCTGCTGGGGCGCTCTCCGGCGTTCTGCCGGGCGGTGGAGCTGGCGCGACGGGTCGCCCGCACGGACGCGTCCGTGTTCATCAGCGGGGAGAGCGGCACCGGGAAGGAGATGATCGCGCAGTTCATCCACTCCCAGAGCCACCGCGCCAACCGCCCGATGGTGGCGATCAACTGCGCCGCGCTCCCGGAAACGCTCCTGGAATCGGAGATGTTCGGGCACTGCAAGGGAGCGTTCACCGGCGCGATCAAGGACAAGATGGGGCTCCTGGAGATCGCGAACGGGGGCACCTTCTTCCTGGACGAGCTGACGGAGATGTCGCAGACGATCCAGGCCAAGTTCCTCCGCGTCATCCAGGACGGGATCGTGCGGCGGGTGGGGAGCGAGGGGATCGACGCGGTGGTGAACGTCCGCTTCATCGCGGCCACCAACCGCGACCCGCTGGAGGCCACGCAGGAAGGGATCCTTCGCAAGGACCTCTTCTACCGGCTGAGCGTGGTCCCCATCACCCTCCCGCCGCTCCGGGAGCGCCCGGAGGACATCTCCCTCCTCGCCGACCACTTCCTGAGCTACTACTGGAAGCGCCACCGCGACCCCAAGTCGCCGGTCCCCAAGCTCAGCCAGGCGGCCATCGGCTCCCTGCAGGCCCGGGAGTGGCGCGGCAACGTGCGCGAGCTGCAGAACGTGGTGGAGCACACGGTGGTGCTGGTGGAGCCGGGCTCGACCGTGCAGCCGGACGACATCCCGTTCCGCGAGATCGACCCGTCGCCGAAGGAGTCGAAGGCCACCCTGTTCCACGGCCTCGACGAGCCCTACCACAGCGCGCGCGAGCGGGTCCTCGCCGACTTCGAGCGCGTCTACCTGGGCGCGCTGGTGGACCGCGTGGGAGCGAACATGTCCAAGGCGGCGAAGATCGCCGGCGTGGACCGCACCACCCTCTACCGCCTGATGGAAAAGCACGGGCTGCAGCGCGACACCGTCATCAAGGCGAGCTGACCGGGACCGGACGCGGATCGGAGCCGAATGCCGGAGGCCACCACCCCCGGGTGCTCGTGTGCGGCCCCGGATCCCCTCGCCCGGATCGGGTCGCCCGGCCTCCGCGCCGCGGCCCGCCAGGTGCTCGCCGCCCTCCCGGGGGGCGGCTCCCCGGACCTCGCCTCCCGGCTCGCGGAGCTGGCCGCGCGGGTGGAGGCGGCGCGCGCGGCGCCGGTCCCGACCGCGGGGGAGGACTCTCCGGAGCCCTCCCCCGCGGAGCTACTGGACCGCCTGCTGGAAGCGGAACTCGCCCGGCGCTACCGGGACGGTGCGGCACCCTCGCTCCCCGAGCTGCTGGAGCTGCTCCGGTCCTTCTGCGACGCCCGGCACCCCTCCCGTGATGCCGGGGCCGGCACGCCGACCCCCTTCGAGGACCCGGCCGTGGTGGTCGGGCTGGCCCACGACCTCCGCTCCCCCCTCACCTCCGTCCTCTTCCTCTCCGACGCGCTCCGGTCCGGATACTCGGGGGAGGTCAACGAAGCCCAGCGCCGCCAGCTCGGCATCATCTACTGCGCGGCGCTCGGGCTGGTCTCCATGGCGAACGACATCCTCGACCTCCACCGGCGCGCGGACAGGCTGGTGGACGAGCATCCTTCGTCCTTCTCGCTCCAGGAGATCGCGGCCTCCATCCGCGACATCGTCCTCCCCATCGCCGAGGAGCGCCGGATCGAACTCCGCTTCTCGCTTTCCGGGGACGACCGGCGCCTCGGGCACCCGGTCGCCCTCGCGCGCGTGATCCTCAACCTCACGGTCAACGGCCTCAAGTACACCGAGGCCGGGTTCGTGGAGGTGGAGGCGCGGCCGACCGGCGCGACCTCCATGGAGTTCTCGGTGCGCGACTCCGGCCGCGGCATCCGCCCGGAGGAGGAGGCGACGCTCTTCCTCCCCGTGCGCCCCGTGAGCCGCTGGGACGGCCCGGGCTTCTCCGGCACGGGGCTGGGCCTCGCGCTGGCCCGCCACCTGGTCCGGGCGATGGGCTCCGACCTCTCGTACGAGTCGGCCGAACGCGAGGGGACGCGCTTCTTCTTCGAGCTGGACCTCCCCTCCGTGCCCCACGCCTGACGCAGCCGTACCCCGCGCGTCCTCTCCACGTCCGCCCCCCGAGCGCTCCCCGGTGTGGTGATGGCCCCACACCCGTCGCCGCCCTACCACGAAAACGCCCGACCCCCTCCCATCGTCCATTATCATATCCCCCTGCCAATCCGACACTTACACTCGCGAACACCGAACCCGCCCCCGTGCATGGCCGTTGCATTCCCCTGTCTCGCACTACCCAGCAGGCGTACACGGAACAACCGACCTCGGGAGAGTCCCACCGTGCTGATCCCCGCCCAAAAACCCGGTCCCCGGACCACCCAGCGGATGCTTTCGTCCCAGGGTGTGCTGGCGATCGAGGATCTGGTCGACCGAGCACCCGCATCCGGCACCTGGTCCCCCGCCGACCTGGCCGACGCTCCCCAGATCGGGAGACGCGCCCTGAACGTCGCGCTCGCCCTTCTCGGGCTGATCCTTACCGCGCCGGTCATGCTGGTCGTGGCCCTGCTGGTGAAGCTGACCTCCCCGGGGCCGATCATCTTCCGGCAGACGCGGGTCGGGCTCGATCGGCGCCGGGACGACGGGAGCCAGCACCACTGGCGGCGGCGCGTGGATTACGGCGGCCGGCTGTTCACGATGTACAAGTTCCGCACGATGGCCGTCTCCAGCGACAGCGCGGTCCAGGTGTGGGCTCGGCCCCAGGACCCCCGGGTCACCCCGGTGGGGAGGATCCTGCGGAAATACCGCCTGGACGAGCTTCCGCAGCTCTTCAACGTGCTGAAGGGGGACATGAACATCGTGGGTCCCCGCCCGGAGCAGCCCAAGATCTTCGCGGAGCTGCGAGAGCAGATCGACCGGTATCCGGAGCGCCAGCGCGTGCTCCCGGGAATCACCGGGTGGGCGCAGATCAACCAGAGCTACGACCAGTGCGTTTCCGACGTGCGCAGCAAGCTGCACTTCGACCTGGAGTACATCAGGCGCCAGTCGGCGCTGGAGGACCTCCTGATCCTGATCCGCACGGTACCGGTGATCGTCTTCCGGCGGGGAGCGTGGTGACGTGACCACGGCCGCTCTCACCCTAGGACGCCAGTACGCGGCGGACTGGAAACGGCTCGTTCCCTTTCTCGCCACCGCGGCGGCCTTCCTGATCCTCTTCTGGAGCCCCCTGCTGACCCTGGGTCGCGACTGGTGGAGCGATCCGGACGCGGGACACGGGCTCCTCCTCGCACCCCTCGCCGTCTACCTGGCGTGGAAGCGCGGCCTCGTGGAGGACTCGAAGGGCCAGGTGGTCTTCGGCCTCCTGATCCTCGCCGCCGCCGTGCTCCTCCGCTACGTCTCGGGGCTCGCGGCCGAGCTGTTCACCATGCGCGCCTCCATGCTCGGCGCGCTCTTCGGCCTGGTGGTCTTCCACCTCGGGTTCCGGCAGCTCCTCCACTGGTGGCTCCCGGCCTCGCTGCTCGTGCTCTCGGTCCCGCTCCCCGAGGTGGTGCTCGGCTCGATCGCGCTTCCGCTCCAGTTCAGGGCGTCCCAGATGGGAGCGGGACTCCTGGAGTGGCGGAGCGTACCGGTGCTGCTGGATGGGAACGTCATCCGCCTCCCCGGGCGCTCCCTCTTCGTCACCGAGGCGTGCAGCGGGCTCCGCTCGCTCGCTTCGCTGATCTCCCTGGGGCTGCTGATCGGCGGGCTTTGGCTGCGCCACCCGTTGACCCGGGTGCTGCTGATCGCCACGGCCATCCCGGTCGCCATGTTCCTGAACGGGGTGCGGGTGTTCCTCACCGGCTTCCTCGTCTTCTACGTGGATCCGAAGCTGGGCGAAGGGTTCATGCACCTCACCGAGGGGTGGATCATCTTCGTGGTGGCGTTCGCGATCCTCGGCGGCGTCGCCATGCTCCTCAACCAGACGGAGATCTTCATCGGGAGGCGGAAGGCATGAGCCGATTCAACCTGGCCTGGGCGCCCGCGATCGTACTCGCCCTCGGCGCGCTGGTCACCCTGGGAATCGACACGCAGCGGACGATCCCCCTCCGCGCGGAGCTGAATGGCGCGGTCCCGGCGCAGTTCGCCACGTACGGATCGAGAGACGTCGTCATCTCGGAGGAGGAGCAGCGCGTCGCGGGGATGAACGACTACCTGATGCGGGTCTACCAGGCCCCCGGGATGACCGGGGGCGCGTACGCGTTCTCGCTCTACGTGGGCTACTACGAGAGCCAGACACAGGGCAAGACGATCCACTCGCCCAAGAACTGTCTCCCGGGCGCCGGCTGGGAGGCGCTCACCTCCAGCCGCGTGGCCGTGGCGACCCCGGAGGGCCCGGTGACCGTGAACCGGTACCTCCTCCAGAACAAGGACCAGCGGGCGCTGGTCCTGTACTGGTACCAGGGGCGGGGACGCGTGGAGGCCAACGAGTACCTCGTCAAGTGGCACCTGCTGGTCGATTCGGCGCTCCGCGGCCGCAGCGACGAAGCCCTGGTCCGCGTCATCGTGCCCGTGACGGGATCCGAGGAGGAGGCGTTCGAGCTGGCGGCGCGCGTCGCCGGAGAGGTGGTGCCGGCGGTGAATCGTTCTCTGCCGGCATAAGGAAGGCCGCGGCGAGGCCGGACCGCCGCAAGACACACTGTCCAAAAGGAACACAGAAGATGACCTCGCTGAGCTACCGTCCTTTCCTCAAGGCACTCTACCCCGTCGGCGCGCTCCTCATCATCGCCGCGGTGAGCGAGCCGGCCCTGCAGATCTGGCCGTTCCGGCTCGGCGAGGTCCGGTGGAGGTTCGGCGCCGTCGGCCTCATGTCGGGGGCCGTGCTGGGCGTCATGTTCGGGCTGGTGTGGATCATGGCCGTCGCGGCCATGCTCGAACACCGCAGGACGCTCCGGACCGCTTCGGTGGTCTGCCTGGTGATGGCGCTGGTGCTTTCCCTGGTGGCCGGGTTCTTCGTCCTGGACTTCCTGCAGGTCCGCTCCTCCGTGAACCCCGACTTCCGCGGCGCGCTGGACCTCACGGTGCTTCGTGCGATGGCGGTGCTTGGGCTCTCGATCCCGGCTGCGGTGGGGCTGGGGATCGGAGGGTGGCGCTCCACGCGTGCCGCGGGTCGGCCGCACGCCGGAAAGGCGGGCCGTGAGGTCGGCCTCGTCTTCCAAACCCAGCCACAAGGAGGAAGCCCGGTGTGACGAGATGGACAACGAAGGAACCCACATTCACAAGGAGGCACGCATGCGGTTGAAGCAGGCGGGCATGGCGCTGGCGCTCGCGTCCGCGCTCACCCTCGGTGCCGCGGAGCAGGGCTTCGCGGCCGGACCGATCGGGTCCACTCTCCCGATCACATCGAAGGGAGGGCCCATCTTCGTCGAGTTCCTCGGCTTCGATGCGGCGCTCCGTTCGGAGCTCTGGTTCTTCGGAACCAACAACCTGGGCCCGGACCAGAGCCCGGACCTGAGCCTGGGCACGTTCCTGTTCTCGAACAAGAACCCCCAGAGCAGCCACGCCCCGGGATCCGGCGGTACCGCGGCGGTGGGCTCGCCCACCGTGAACCTGAACCCGGGCGGTCTGCTCTTCCCGAACGGGACCACGCTGTACTTCGGTCTCTTCGTGGAGAACCTCTACACGGCCGGGAACGAGAACCCGAACGCTCCGGGCAGCCGGCACGCCTGGTTCTACACGTACCCGGGCGCGAACTTCGACGGCCGGGTCCACGCGAAGGTCGTGCAGCTGAATGCGTGGACGTACCGCGTCGGGTTCGAGGACCTCTGCCGCACCAGCAAGCTCCCGGCTAACGACCCGCTGTGCCACGCCACGGGGTACCAGGCCGACTGGGACTACAACGACCACGTCTTCGAGATCACCGCCACGCCGGAGCCCGTCTCCATGGCGCTGATGGGCACCGGCCTGGCCGGGCTCGCGGGCGTCGCGCGGCGTCGCCGTCGTAACAAGGAGGAGCAGGAGTAGGACCGGCCTCCTGGCCGGACCTGCGGCACGAAGGGCGCGCCCCCGCTCCAGGGGACGCGCCCTTTCTCTTTCACGACCACTCACGCGGAGCGTGCGGATCCGGCCTCACGTCGCGATGTACTCCGCGACGCCGACGGACAGGGCGCGTCCCTCCGGCGGCTCCGCCGAGAGCGGACGGGAGACGGCCATCGCCCGATCGAGGAGTCGGGCGTTGAGTTGCCGGATGTCGTAGCGCTCCATGGCGAAGGCGCGGCCCGCCTCGCCCAGGACGCGCATTCCGGCGTAGTCCAGCGCGTGGACGGCCCGGATCGCGCGGGCGATCGCCGCGGGATCTCCGGGCGGTACCAGGAAGCGGCGCAGCTCCGGCGCGGTGGACTCCGGCACCCCGCCGGTGGCCGTCGCCACCACGAGCGCCTTCATGAGCATGGCCTCCTGGACGACGCACGCCTGGTTCTCCACCCAGGTCCCCCACTCGATGCTGGGAAGGAGTACGACGTCCGCCTCGCCGACGTGCGCCACCAGGGCCTCGGTGGTCACCGCTCCCGTGAATTCCACGTGGGACCGGAGCCCGTGCCCGTCCACGTACCGCTCCAGCGCGGGACGGAGGTACCCGTCCCCCACCACGGTGTAACGGCAGTCCGTCATCCCGGCGGCGACGAGCATCCGCACGGCTTCCAGGGCGTGGATGTGCCCCTTCTCCTCGCTCATCCGCCCCGCCGTCAGCAGGCGCAGCACGCCCCCGGGACGGTACGCCCGCACGGCCGGAGGCCGGTAGTCTTCCAGGGAGAAACCCACCGGAACGATCTCCACACGGTCCGCGGGACACCCTCGGGCGACGGCGTGCTCCCGGGAGAATTCGGTGTTGGTGAAGATCACGTCGGCGCCCAGGAACGCCCGGCGGACCTCCGCCTCGCAGAAGGTGGAGGAGTGCGGGCTCTCCCCGCCGTGGTAGTACAGGGCGACGGGCGCGTCCGGGTAGACGCTGCGGAGCCAGGAGAAGCGGACGGCGCTCGTCAGGTCGTGCACCAGGCAGAGGTCGGGTGCCTGCCGCGGGAGCGAGAGCGCCCGCACCGCGGCGGCGAGGCGCGCCCTCCACGAGGGGTGCCCCGCCCCGCCGCGGACGCGGCGCAGCGAGTCCGAGGGAGTGCGTACCAGCTCCGCGAGCGCGCGGGTGAGGAAGGGAGGGAGCGTGTGGAGCGTCGTCGGATACCGGCGGGTCCGGCCCTCCAGCTCCAGCTCCGACACCTTCTCGTTCAGCGTTCGCCCCTGCCGTCCCTGCGCGAACACCACCAGTTCGTGGCCGTCTCGCACCAGTTGGGCGAACTGGGTGTCGAAGTACGGCTTGAAGGTGCTCGGGTAATACTGGGTGAACGCGTAGATTCGCATGGGACGGAGGGGTTGCGGCGTCCGCTCCTCAGTTCCCCGTGAGCACCACGTCGCGCCTCGTGGGCTCCCAGGTGGGATCCTCGTCCCCGCGGAGGGCGCGCAGCGAAGCGCTCACGGCCGCGAGGTTCCCCGTCACCGCGAAGGCGGGGACGGCGAGCAGGCGGGGAATCCCCCGGCCCTCCGGCCACAGCCACCCCGCGGCGGCGAGCAGCCCGACACCCGCGCCCGAGGCGAGCGCCACCCGCGCCCATACGTGGTCGACCGCGAGGAGGCACACCCCCAGCACACCCGCCAGCAGGGTCCAGGGGACCATCCACCGGGCGACCTTGTGGCTGAGGAGCATCCAGGCGAAGACTCCGTGGCGAAGCGGGTTCATCAGGTGTCGCTTGAACTGGAGGGTCTCCATCCCGCGGGCCATCGTCCGCACCTTGCGGCGGTACTCCCGGTGGAGCGAGTTGGTGCGGGGTACGAAGCAGACCGCCTCGTCCACCGAGACGGCGCGGTAGCCGTGCTCCCGCGCGATCAGCGCCGAGGCGAAGTCGCGGCTGAGGTGCTCCGGAAGGGGCTCCCGGTGAAGGTGCGACCGGATGGCGTAGAAGCACCCGGAAGCGCCGATGATCCCGTCGACGGCGGTCTCCAGGGCGCGCACCTTCATCTCGTACCCCACGTACCCCGCCTCCCCGGCGTTCTTGTCCTCGCCCGTGCGGGCCACGCTCACGTCGCGCCCGGAGGCGACGCCCACGGAAGGGTCCGCGAAGCACGCGACCAGCGGCTTCAGCGCGTCCGGCCGGATCCGGATGGACGCGTCCGTGTTGACGACGATCTCGCCCCGGAGGTACGCGGCGGCGGCGTTCTCTCCCGCCGTCTTCCCCCCCCGCTCCGGCATGCGGAGCAGCTCCACCCCGCGGGCGGCGTACTCCCGGACGATGTCGTCGGTGGCGTCGGTGGACGCGTCGGAGACCACGAGGATCTGCTTCCGGCCGGCCGGATAGTCGAGCGCGAGTAGGCTCTCGACAGCGCCGCGGATCTGCGCCTCCTCGTTGTAGGCCGGGAGGGAGATGCTGACCAGCGGCCACGCCTCCGGGTCGGGGGCGGCCGGCCGGCGCCTCCGCACCCGGGCCGCCGCCCCCAGGAGGAGCGGATAGCCTGCGTACGCGTACACGGTGACGACGACCGGGACGGCGACCAGGATCCAGGCGACCAAGCTCATGAGGCTCATCGGGCGATTGGGCGTTGTACCTGCCGGTAGATCTCTTCGTAACGGTCGAGCCAGGGCCCGGCCCCGAACGTGGTGCTCAGTCGCGTCCGGGCGGCCCGGGCGCGCTCCGCCGCGGCGGCGGGGTCCCGCCACACGCCGCGCACCGCCTCGGCGAGGGCCGCGGGCGCCTCGGGCGGGACCAGGAGCGCCTCCGCGGGCGAGACCACGTCGGGAACCCCTCCCACCGCCGTGGCGACCACCGGAGCCCCGGCCTCCATGGCCTCGAAGAGCGCGATGGGGGTGCCCTCCGTCCGCGAGCTGAGCACGAACGCGTCGAACGCGGAGAAGAGCGGCCCCGCCTCGGCGACCATCCCGTGCCAGCGCACCCGGTCCGCGACGCCCAGCTCGGCGGCGCGCGACCGCAGCGCGGGCTCCTCCTTCCCCGCGCCGACGATGGAGACCAGCGCCGGCACGTCGCCCAGCAGGGCGAGCGCGTCGAGGAGCACGTCCGCTCCCTTCTCCCGGCCGAGCCGCCCCACCCACCCCAGGTGGAAGGCGTCCGCGGGGATCCTCAGCCGGGCCCGCGCCTCCCCGGAAGGGAGCGGCGGTGCGTGGACCGCCCAGGCGTTCGGGACGTGGTGGATCCTCGCGGGAGGGACACCCGCCGCGACCAGCTCGTCCACCTGCGGGCGCGACACCGCGGCCACGGCGTCGAAGCGCCGGTACGACCGCCGCTGCAGCCACTCGTAGAGCCGTCCCTTCCACGACCCGCGGATGAAGCCGTGCACCGTGGACACCGTGGGGATCCCGAGCGCCCGCGCGACCGATCCGTCCACCAGGTCCGGCCGGTAGCCGTGGGTGTGGACCACGTCCGGGCGGAGGCTCCCGCACAGCTCCCGCATCACCGCCCGCTCCCGCAGGTACTCCCGGGAGCGGATCGCCAGCAGCCGGACGCCGACCCCCGCCTCCGCCAGCGGCGGCACGAGCGGGTGGTCCTCCTCTCCCTCGTCCACCACGGCCAGCAGGTGGACACGGTGCCCCCGGTCGCGATGGCCGGCGCAGAGGGAACGCACGACCCGCTCCAGCCCCCCGACCCGCGCCGGCGCGGCGACGTGGAGGACGGTGAGCCGCCCCGGAGCGGGGGTCCCGGCCTGCGGCGGCGAGTCCACGGCGAGCGCCCCGGACGCATCCGGAGAGGGGGCGCGGGACGCCCCGGATTGTGGAGTACGCGCAACAACTGTGGGCGTCGGCCGGCGCATCGGATCGGAGCGAGAGGTGAGGCGGAAGTGAAGACAGGGCCCGCCGCCCCGGTCGGGGCGCGTGGACGCGCGCCGCACGAGCGGCGGGTTCCCGCCGCCTTGCGGCTACCGGATCCGCCGCGCGGCCGGCCTGCCGGAGGTGGCAAGATCCATGCACCATCCGGAGCGCCGCGGCGAGGGTCCCCGTCCCCCCCGGGTACGCTGCGTACGCGCCACGAATTCGCCGGCCCCGCGCCACACTCACCCCTGCGAACACACGCGGAGAGGTTCCTTGTCGTCCATCACCGTGGTCATCCCCACCTACAACCGTGCGAAGTGGCTCCCCGCGACCGTCGCTTCGGTGCTGCGGCAGACGCGCCCCGCGGACGAGGTCCTCGTCGTGGACGACGGCTCCCGGGACGACACGGAGGAGGTATGCCGCGCCTTCCCCGCCCCGGTGCGCTACGTCCGCCAGGAGAACGCGGGAGTTTCGGCCGCCCGGAACCGGGGCGCGCGCGAGGCGCGGGGCGACTGGGTGGCCTTCCTGGACTCGGACGACCTCTGGGAGCCGACGAAGCTGGAGGTGCAGCTCGCCGCGCTGGAGGCGACGCCGGACGCCGGCTGGTCGATCTCCGAGTGCGTGCTGGTGGATGGCGACGACCGCCCGGTGGAGGGGGCGAGGGGGCTGGAGAGCGCGGCTCCGGTGTTCCGCGAGCACGGGAACACCTCGCGCGAATGGTTCGCGCGTTCGCTGCGCGAGCTTCGGGTGGAGAGCGCGGGCTCGGTCCACACCGCCTTCACGGGCGACGCGTTCGGCCTGCTCTTCCACGGGAACGTGGTGATTCCCTCCGCGGCGGTGGTGCGCCGCGACGTCTTCCTGGAGTCGGGAGGGTTCGACGAGGGGTTCCGGCTCGCGGAGGAGACGGAGTTCTTCCACCGCCTGGCCGCGGCGTCGCCGGTGACGGTGGTGATGTCGCCGCTCCTCCGGTGGCGGGTGGGACACGAGGAGCGCCTCACCTCGAACTCGAACACGCGCGGCCTGGTGCGCAACGCGGTGCTCAGCGGGGAGCGGGCGGCGGCCCTCCGCGCTCCGCTCTCCCCGGAGGAGGAGCACGCCCGCCGGAGCGGCCGCCAGCGGCTCCTCCTCCGCCTGGCGTACGTCCACCTCTCCCTCTACGAGCACCGGGAGGCGCGCAGCGCCGTGTCCGAGGCGTGGCGGGAGGGAGCGGCGGTCTCGGGCCGGTCCCTGGGCATCTACGGCGCGAGCCTGCTCCCCACCTCGATGCTCCGCGGCCTCCACCTCCTCAAGCGTACCGTCCGTGGCTGAAACCTCTCTCCCGAGGCACCCCTCCGCCGCGAGCCGTCTCCCGGTGGGCGGAGTACGCCGCAGGGGCGGCGCGCGAGGGCAGACCTCACGCCTGAGCGACGTGTGGCGGACGCGCCCGCAGGACATCTGGAACTTCATCAAGAAGGAACCGGCGGCGTTCTGGCTCATCAACCTGTACATGTTCTTCGAGTACGTCCGCCCGCAGTCCATCTACACCTCCATCGCGGGGGTGCCGTGGGCCGGTACGCTCCTGGGGCTGGCCTTCCTGTCCGTCCTGTTTTCCGGGAAGGGGGTGAGGCTCCCCACGGCGGCGAGCGCCATGCTCGTGCTCTACACCGTGATCCTGGTGGCCTCCTCTCTGACCGCGTGGTCGACGGAGGAGTCGTTCCGCTGGTACTGGCGGTACTTCAACTGGGTGATGCTGTTCGTCATCATCGTCAACGTCGTCACCACGGAGCGGCGCTTCTTCGTCTTCATGCTGGCGTTCTTCCTGTACTGCTTCAAGATGTCGCAGCACGGGGCGCGTGGCTGGCTGGAGACGGGCTTCGGCTTCCGCGACTGGGGCGTGACGGGCGGCCCCGGCTGGTTCCAGAACTCGGGGGAGTTCGGGATCCAGATGTGTATCTTCTTCCCCCTCTCGGTGGGCTTCGTGATCGCGATGTGGAAGCACTGGGGGAAGTGGCAGCGCCTCTTCTTCCTCTCCTTCCCCGTCACGGCGGTGATGAGCATGATCGCCTCGTCCTCCCGCGGCGCGCTGATCGGGGGAGGGCTGGTACTGGCGTGGATGGCCCTTCGCTCCCGGCAGCGGGTGAGGGCGATCCTCGCGGCCGTCGTCGTGGTCGTGGTGGTGATCGCGGTGGTCCCGCCGGAGCAGAAGGAGCGCTTCGCAAGCGCGGGCGAGGACAAGACGTCGCAGTCCCGGATCACGGTCTGGCGGAACGGGCTGGAGATCGCCTCGCAGTACCCGGTGCTGGGGATCGGCTTCGGGAACTGGAGCGCCTACAGCCGGTCGTACTACGGGCATCCGCTCCTGCCCCACAACATCTTCATCGAGGCGGTGGCGGAGCTGGGATACCTGGGGCTCTTCGCCTTCGTGCTGCTGATCGGCTCCACCTTCGTGGTCAACTTCAAGACCCGCAAGCTGGTGAAGACGCTCCCGGGCGACCAGGCGTTCATCCACCAGATGGCGCACGGGCTGGACGGCGCCCTGATCGGCTTCATCGGCAGCGGCTTCTTCGTGACGGTGCTGTACTACCCCTTCTTCTGGGTGAACCTGGCGATGACAGTGGCGCTGTACGTGGTCGCGGAGACGAAGGTGCGCGAGGCGGGGGCCGGAGGCGCGGGTCGGCCGGCTCCCGTCCGGGGCGGCGCCGCGCCGGCGCCCGTCGCCGCCGGGCCGGTCGCGCGCCGTCCGGGGCGGGGAGGGCTGCGGTGAGGAGCATCCTCCACCTGATCCACGTCACGGGGCCGGGGGGGGCGGAGACGGTCTGCGTCGACCTGGTCCGGGGGCTGGACGCCTCCCGGTGGCGCCACGTGGTCTGCGTCCCGGAGGAGGGATGGATCACGCGCGAGCTGCGCCGGACGGGGCTGGAGCCGGTCGTGCTCCCCACCTCCGACCGGGCCGCCTTCTTCCGCGGCCTGCTGCGGCTGGTCCGGGAGCAGCGGATCGACCTCGTGCAGGGGCACCTGCTGGGGACGGCGTTCTACGCCTCGCTCGCCGGAATCCTCGCGAACGTTCCGGTGGTCAACACCTTCCACGGGGCCTCGGACGTCCGCCTGCCGCGCTCCTTCGCGAACCGGGTCCGCTACGGGGTGATCCGCCGCGGGTCCGCGAAGGTGGTGCTGGTCTCGGAACCGCTGCACCGGGAGCTGCTCGACCGGCGGCACCTCCCCGCGGGCGGGCTGGCCGTGATCCCCAACGGCATCGACACCTCGGTGTTCAGGCCGCGCGACGACCGCGGTTTCCGGCGGGAGATCGGGGTGGAGGACCACCACGTCCTGGTGGGCGCCGTAGGCAACCTCCGCGGGCCCAAGGACTACCCCACCTTCCTCCGCGCCGCGGCGCTGCTGGCGGAGCGCTCGCCGGACTACCGCTTCGTGGTGGCGGGCGACGACCGCGGCCCGCTGCTCGGGGAGCTGGTAGGCCTCCGGGACTCGCTCGGGCTGAGGGACCGCGTGGTGTTCGCGGGGTTCCGGCCGGACGTGGAGCGGGTTCTCAACGCGCTCGACACGTTCGTGGTCAGCTCCAGCAGCGAGGGGTTCTCGCTCGCCGCGGTGCAGGCCATGGCCTCCGGCGTGCCGGTGGTCGCCACCCGCTGCGGGGGCCCGGAGGAGATCTTCACCCACGGGCGCGACGGGCTGCTGGTGCCCGTGGGCGCGCCGGAGGAGATCGCGGCGGCGGTGGAGCGGATCCGCGCGGACGGGGAGCTACGCGACGCGCTGGTGCGGGCGGCGCTCCGGCGCGCTGCGGACGACTTCTCGGCGGCGGGAATGGTGAGGCGCTACGAGGCGCTGTACCTGGAGGCGCTGGGGCTGCCGGCGGTCGGGGGGAGGGGCGGACCGGGCGGTGCGCTCGACGCGGAGATGGCGGGGGTGGGGAGGGGCTGAGGGGGGCGGGGAAGTACGTGTACGCCCCGCCGTTTCGCCTTGCGGGTGGACGTCACCTCCGCCGAGATGCCCTAAGACGTGCGTCCTCCCGATGCATGAACCCCGGGGCTAACAATGCCCCGGGGCGTCGAGTGTTCTACATCCTACTGCTCCATTGCGACCATGGTCGAGCCGTCCTCTCTTACACGTACGACTCCACGCCCGCCCAATCCGTTGCCTGTAGGCCAGAAGCTGACCAGGTGATCCGTACCTTCTCTTTTGTAGTCCTTGATCTCCACCTCATTTCCTGGCAATCTTGCCGCGAATGCTCCTGTAGCCACCATAACCGCCCATGCGCTGTCGCCGCGTGGCGGAATCTGCACCAGCTCAGTGCTCGCACCCGCTTTTTCCGTGAGCGTCCTATCGGCGCAGGCTCCGCATACCATAGTCAGCAGACCAGATAACGTCATCCCGGCGTACCGTAGTTGAGACCATCTTCCAATCATTTAGGAGTTGCTCAGTTGCTCCGAAGGTGAAGTGGGGCGCGGCGAAATAGAACCGGACTGCCTTGATGCCCTCCAGGCTGGAGTACCAGCTGTCGAACAAGACGCACTCGGGCGTGAAGTCCCGCGCGCAGGCCCGGTCCAGCAGCTTGCGGAAGTGCTCGCTCTTGGTCTCGCCGTCCCTGGCTTTGTCGTAGATGCGGTAGTCCACCGGGATCAGCCGCTCCCCGTCGGTCCGCAACAGCGTCAGCAGGTTGATCCCGCGGACGACGCTGTGGTGCTTGCCCGACCAGTGGCGCGTGACCGTTCCATGTGCCGGGCGTAGGGCTTGTCCAGCGTGCTGTCATCCAGCACCAGTACGCCGCGGCGCCGATCGACCTGCCGCCACACCTCCAACCAGAGCGCATCGGGCTCCGGCTCCAGGCGGTGCAGCAGCCGTGTGAAGGCGTCGTGCACCGGCCCCGCTTTCCCATCGGGATGCGCGCGGGCGGCTTCCGTGCCGCACACCACACGAGGGCTGGCGATGAGGAACTGGATGTAATCACTCGGGTTGGCCTTCGGCGCGCTCACCCTGACAAGCTAACGCGATGCCGCCCAACTGCGTAACTCCTATCACACACAACTCGTTGCCCTATCACCTCCATCCCCCTCCGTATCTCTTTCGAGAAACGGGTATAGTCCGACACAACCAACCGCCTCCCACTCAGTACAAATCTGCTAATTTGCGCGCCGTTACCAGAACAATGCATGCGAGCCATAAGCCAGAAAACACAATAACGGCGGTAGATTCTCCGGCCCTTCGACGCCGCACAAAAGCGAACACGAATACAGGCAACGTCAAGCATTGCAAAACAAGCTGCAATCCCAGGGACACCCCTCGACCGAAATGGTCTTCCAACCACCTGGGCACGTTCAAGAGCACAATGAATACCGCGCCTGCCAATATCCAGAATAGCAATACTCGCTTCCAGCGTCGCATCGTGATTATTTACATGGGGGTGATACTCGCCTGACTGGTAATCACACGTAAATCGGCAGTATTCCGTCCAGGCGACAACAAGGGGGGGGGGGCTCTGGTCCCGAGCGTCCGGGGGTTTTGAGAATCCTGACCTGCACGGCGCAGGCTACGGCAGAGAGTGCGATAGCTTGGCCCCTCCTATTCCTCGTCTCCACCGGCAGACGTCGCCACCCGGATCCCGCCGGCAGGCACCATCTCATCCGCTCGGATCCCCCCCGTCCCCTCCAGATCGATCCCCAGCGCCCGGAACTCCGCAAACGCCAGCTCCACCGGGAGCCACTTCACGAAGTTCCGCGACGGCCCCAGCTCCATCACCCGGAGCAGTGCCACCGGATAGAAGCCGATCTTGAGCAGGGTCCGCACCGAGGGGACGTTGTACTTGTAGCACTCCGCGTACACCCGCGTGGCGCCGTCCGCGAAGAACCGCTCCAGCAGCCGGTGCTTCATCAGGGTGTTCAGCCCCGAGCGCCGGAACGACGGCAGCACCCCGCCCCGGAGCACGCGCGCCTCCCCCTCCAGCATCCGCCCCCAGTAGGTGGGGAACCCCGCCCGCGTCCCGAACTGCATCCAGTTGTAGCAGGCGACCCTCCCCTCCACCGTGCCCACCACGGCGCGCTCCCCCCAGGTGAAGGGCGCGTCCCAGGAGTCCGTGTAGCCGGGGTGGTACTCCGCTTCCAGTCCCGCGCGGAAGGGGGCGAGGTCCGCGAAACGGTCGACGGCGTGAAGCTCCAGCGGCGGCCCAGAGGGGCGCGGGGCCGCCGCGAAGCTCTCCGGGGTGCAGACGAAGAACAGCTCCGACCGGACGACGGTGCTCTCCGCGACGAAACGCAGCTTGCCGCGGACGCCCTGGTAGAAGGGACCGTCGAAGCCGCGCCTGCGGAGCCGGGTGAGGAGGCCCGCGAACACCGCCCCTACGCCCCCGGAGAGACCGGGGCGGGCGCGGAGCCCTTCAGGCTCCGGAAGTGGCGCTCGCGGTAGATCCGGCGCGCAGTCTCCAGCAGGGGGACGGCGCTCTTGTAGTACGTCGGGTACGGCACGTCCTCGCCCCCGAACTTGTTCTTGAACTGGCTGGTGCCCCCGCACATGTTGTACGCCGGGATCCCGTTGCGGGCGGCGAAGCGGATCACCTCCCAGTGGAGCAGCTCGTTGGGGCAGAGCTTCTGGTACTTCAGCCACGAAGCGGCCCCCCAGAAGTAGATGCAGCGCTCGTCGTACGGGAAGAGCCCGGCCGCCAGCACCTCGTCGCCCTGCCTCACCCGGAGCGGGAGGAGGCGCCCGGCCGGGAGAAGCCGCTCGAAGAGAGAACGCGGCCGCTCCGGCCCGAAGGGACGCGCCATCCCCTGCTTGCCGTACACCTCGCCGAACTGCTCGTAGAACTGGTCCACCACGGCGGGGTCGTCCGTGCGCTCCACGATCAGCCCGTTCTTCTCCGCCTTGCGCACCCGGTTGCGCGCCTCGCTCTTCAGCGTCCCCCAGGCGGCCTCCTCGTCGGCGGGGAGGGGGCAGAGGTGCGTGACCCCCTCCTGCACGCGGAAACCCCCGGCCTCCAGGACCGAGCGGTCCAGCCAGGGGTTGCTCAGCTCCAGGTGAAGGAAGCGGCGTGGCCCGAAGAGACGCTTCAGCCCGCGCAGGAGCCTCGCCTGATCCACGTCGGCGTGGACCACGGGCCCCATGTAGTTGGTCCCCGTCCCGCCCAGCGGGCTCCCGTGGATGGGGATCATCATCTTGACCACCCGGAGCGCGCAGTGGTAGCCCACCCGCTCAGCGCCGTCGAACAGCTCGAAGTACTCGATCCGGCCGCCGGGATGGATGTCGAGGACGTGGTCGAGCCAGGCGCTCTCGTGGAAGAGGGTCTTCGTCCCGTATCCACGGATCCGGTCGTCCCAGTCTGCGGGGCGGCCGGGAAGCTGCACGAAGCGGATCATCGCGCGAACGTCTCTTCTTGCGGGAGGAAGTAGCGGCTCCGGACGCGGTCCGCCAGGTGGCGGACCTCCAGTGCCCAGCGGGTCCACCGGGAGATTCCGTCCTCGGGACGCCAGGCGAGGAGGTGCTCCAGCACGTCGGACACGGGGGCGAACCAGCCGGGAAGGGTCGCCAGGTAGCGTAGGGCGTCCTCCACCTGCGGGTCCACGCGGCCGCCCCGCACGAACCCCTTCCCCAGGTGGGTGGAGAGGATGCACACGCCGCCCTCCTGGTGGAGACGGTCGATGTTCCGGCGCGTCACCAGGCGGCGGAAGTGCGCCGCGTCCGGGGCGTCCGACGTGTTGAACCAGTAGTTAACGTACGGCGTCTCCGGGAGCCGGTACGGCCCGTGGGGCGGCACGGAGAGGGTGTCGAGGGTGGTGAAGGTGAAGTTCCGCACGAAGCGGAAGCGCTCCCTGCACAGGTCCCCCCAGAAGTACGGCGACCCCGGCGTGTGTCCGCCGTAGCGCGGCTTACCGGCCAGGCGCTCCGCGAGCGCCAGCGGGAGCCGGAGAAGCGGCGTCCGGTAGCGCTCCGCGCCCCAGTACACGTTCTCCAGGTTCTGCCCGTGGTTGCAGTGCACCCGGATCGGGACGCCGAAGGTCTCGTCCAGGAAGCGCAGACCCGCCTCCGTCCGCTCCCGGATGCTGGGCTCCATTGTCGCGCCGTGGAAGGCCAGCTCGAAGCCCCGCTCCACCAGCTCCCGCACGAACTCCAGGTAGTGCGCGTCCTGCAGCGTCTCCGCCGCGAAGAAGAGGTCGCTCCCCTCCGGGCAGTCCATCGGCCAGGCGGTCTTGGTGGTGCGGAAGCCCAGCTCGTGGAACAGGTCGTAGATGGGCTTGACGTTCTCGACGGTGGCGTCGTCGGTGTCGTCCAGGACGGTGAAGGCGAAGCGCTTCCCGCCAGGGAAGCGGCCGGATTCGCCCGGCGCGGACGCTTCCGCCGCGGGATGGAACCTCTCCGCGAACGCCGTCGGAGCGCGTGTGCTCACCCGGTCACCACGGAGCCGGGGTTCGCGGAGGCCGGGACGGCCACGGACCGCCGGGAAAGGACGTCGCGGTAGAGCTTCATCACTCGCGCCGCGTAGCTCTCCTTGGTGAAGTGCCGGAGCACGCGTTCGCGACCGCGGCGCCCCATCTCCTCCGCGCGTCCGGGATCGCGCAGGACTTCGGCGATCGCCTCGCCGAGCGCCTCCACGTCTCCACGAGGCACCAGGAGCCCGGTCTCGCCACGCACCACCACCTCGTCCGGGCCTCCGCCCTCGGTCGCCACGATCGGCTTCCCCATCGCCATCCCCTCGATCAGCACCCGGCCGAACGGCTCGGGTTCGGTGGAGGCGTGCACCACGACGTCCATCGCCTTCATCAGCGCCGGCACGTCCTTCCGGAAGCCGGTGAGCACCACGCGGTCCTCCAGCCCCAGCTCGCGGATGACGGCGCGGACTTCCTCGAAATACGCCTCCCCGCCGTCGGAGGCGTCGCCCACGACGACGGCGCGCGCGTGAGGGATCTCCCGGATCACGCGATGTATCGCCCGGACGAACTCCAGCGTCCCCTTCCAGGCCACGATCCGCCCGAAGAGCCCTACGGCCCGCTCGCCGGGCCGCAGACCCAGCTCCGCGCGCAGCGCGTCCGCGTCGGCGTGGTCTCCGAACTCCCGCAGGTCGATGCCGTTGTGAACCACCGTCACCTTTTCCGGCGAGATCCCCGCGGCCACCAGGTTGTCCTTGATGGCGTCGGAGATGGCGACGTGGTGGTCGATCAGCCGATCGGCGAGGCGCAGGTTCCAGTGGGGCTCCTGGAAGCAGCGCGAGTGGGCGATGCAGGGAACGCCCAGCAGCCGGGCCGCGATGGCGCCGGACAGCTGGCTCTCCACGTTGTTGTTGAGGTGCACGACCCCCACCCCGTGCCGCTTTCCGATGCGGGCGAAGCGTACGGCTTCGGGGAGCTTGCGGAAGAGGACCCAGTACGCGGTATGGACCGCGGCGGCCAGCTTGCGCGCCGGCCGGCTCCGGAACGCCCACGAGGCGAGTACGCGCCGGTACACGCCGTCCTCGGTCCAGGGGAGGGCGGGATCCACCCGGTAGCACGTCACGCCGTCCACCCGGCCGGTGACCACGGTGCATTCCTGTCCGGTCGCCACCACGGGCTCGAACCGGGTACGGTCCAGCCCGCGGATCAGGTCCGTCAGGCTGTTGATGGCCCCTCCGAACGTGTACGAGTTGTCGAGGTACAGGATCCGGACCGGCCCGCCGGTCCGGCCGTTCGGGTGCGGAGAAGGCATGACGCTAGACCTCTACGAGGGCACGGGTGGGGGTGCGCTCCGGGAAGGTGGTGGTCCACTCGGGAAACTCCGTTCCCAGAAGGGCCTCCAGCTCCCGGGCCCGCTCGGCGAGTACCGTCCGCAGGTACCGGACGGCTTCCTCCGGCGGCTGCCCCATGGGCTCGACCCGCTCCACCGCAATGCCTCGCCCGGCGTCCTTGAGCCGCCGGGGGATCAGCGGCGAGACCGCCCCCCAGAGCCGGCCGGTCGCAAACCTGCGCATGAACCCCCTACCCCGGAGGCGCTTCAGCTCCTCCGGGCGCGCGTTCTTCGCGGCGAAGTCGCGGCGCCACAGGCCGGGATCCACGCCCAGCCAGGAGAAGACGCCCGCCAGAACGTCGTGAGGCTTGCGGACCATCTCCTCGAACGACAGCACCCGCACGCGGTCGCGCCCGAAGGTGTCGAAGTACGGCTCCAGCTGCATCCGGTAATCGCTGAAGGCCACGTATCGGACGTCGTCCCGGACGGCCTGCAGCATGGTCCTGTGCTCCTCCAGCTTTCCCACATGGTGCCAGTAGTGACTGATCGCCCGCTCCACCGGGTCGCGGACGAGGTAGATGAAGCGCGCATCCGGGCTGTACTCCGCGATGCGCTCGGGCACGCCCCGGTACACCGGAAACTTGGCGTAGTGCGTGCTGGACTCGCCGATGATCCGCGCGTTCCCCGCCTCCGCGAAGAGGCCCCGGTACCAGCGCTCCTCCTTCGGGTAGTAGTCCAGCTCCGGTACGAAGAAGCCCGGCTCCTTGGGCTCGCACATGAACACGTCCGGGTGCGAGCCCAGGGAAGCGTGCAGCGAGGTGGTCCCCGACTTCATCGCGCCGATGATGAACAGGTTGGGGCGGGGCCCGTCCGTCTCCATGGTTCCACTCCTGGGCGCGGGAACGGCCGCGCGGGTCCGCGCGGCCGGATGCGTGCGGGCCCGGATGCGGGGCCGGGGTGTGGAGGAGCCGTCCTCCGGGAGGCCGCGAGGGGCAAGCGGTATGCCCGGCACGGGGGCGAACTCCGGGATCCCGCCCCCGGCGCGCACCTCCGCCCGCAAGCGGCGGCGTCGCACCGGGACGCGGGGGCGCGGAAACCGACGCTCCCCGGCCCGGGGGAGCGGGGCGGAGGCTGTCAGCGCCCGTTCCCGGCTCCGTCCTGTGGACCCTCCGCAACAGGTGTGGCGGCCCGCCGGGTCGCGTCGGGCGCGTGGGCGCCGCTAAAGTGTAGCTCGGCCGCACGACGGCGGCGCCCCGGGATGGTACGGCTCCTGCCCTCCCGGGTGCGATGCCGGCGCCCCGCCGGACACGACCTCCACGACGCCATCGCCCTCACCGGATGACCCCGTCACAGCACGTCTCCACCCGTCCCGTGGCGTCGGTCCTGGTAACGGACGGCGAGCAGCGCGCCGCCCTCGCGGCGGTGCGCTCGCTGGGCGCCGCCGGGCACCGGGTGTACGTCTGCTCCTCCCGCCCACGCTCGCTCGCGGGCGCCTCGCGCCACTGCCGCGGGTACGCCACGGTGCCGGACGCCCTGACCGACCCCGCCGGGTACGTCGCCGCGCTGCGGGCACTGGTCCGCGCGCACGGGATCGAGGTGCTGCTCCCCATGACGGAGCCGGCCCTGCTCGCCCTGCTCCCCGAGCGAGAGTCGCTGGGAGCGAGGATCCCCTTCGCCGGGCGGGAGGCGTTCGAGCGGATCTGCGACAAGGCCGCCGTGATGGAGGCCGCTCGCGCGGCGGGGATCGGCGTCCCGGAGCAGCGGCGCCTGGAATCCGCGGAGGAGGCGCGAGCCCTCGACGCGTCCGGGCTGCGCTTCCCCCTGGTGCTGAAGCCCTCCCGCTCCGTCGTCTCCGAGAACGGGGTCCGGTCCAAGTCCGCGGTGGTGCACGCGCGCGACGAGGCGGCCCTCCGCCGTGAGCTGGCCGCGCTCCCCGCGGGCGCCTACCCGCTGCTGGTGCAGGAGCGCATCGTCGGACCGGGCGTGGGGATCTTCGTGCTGCTCTGGGAGGACGAGGTGGTGGCCGCCTTCTCCCACCGCCGCATCCGGGAGAAGCCTCCCGCGGGCGGGGTGAGCGTGTACCGCGAGAGCTACCCGATGGACCCGGAGCTGCTGGAGCGCTCCGTCGCCCTGCTGCGCGCCTTCGACTGGCAGGGCGTGGCGATGGTGGAGTACAAGGTCGACGCGGCCACGGGCACGCCGTACATCATGGAGATCAACGGCCGGTTCTGGGGCTCGCTGCAGCTCGCCCTGGACGCCGGAGTGGACTTCCCCGCCCTGCTGCTGGAGGCCGACGCCGGGCGGAAGCCCGCGCCCGTGCGGAGCTACCGCACGGGCGTGCGCCTGCGCTGGACCTGGGGAGAGGTGGACCACCTGGTCGCACGGGCGCGCCGCTCCCGCGAGGAGCTGGCGCTCCCGGACGACGCCCCGGGCCTCGGCGGCGCCGTGGCGCGGTTCCTGGCCGCCTTCGGGCCGGGGAGCCGCGACGAAGTGTTCCGCCTCTCGGACCCGCTCCCGGCCCTGCGCGAGACGCTGGACTGGCTGCGGGGGCGCTGACCCGGGAAGCGGCGGGCGTCCGTCACCGCACACCGATCCGAAGCCGACGGGAGCCCCCCGCCGCCCCCACGCGCGAGACGACCGGCTACTGGATCACCCCTTCCGGCCGATGACGACGTAGCTCTCGACCATCGAGTCGAAGGTCGTGGAGATCGGACGTCGGTAGTACCTGCGGTGGAGAAGGTCGCTGAGGGCGAGCCCCGGCCGCGAGGTGAAGGGGCGCAGGTACGAGCCGTAGACCACCGGGTAGGCCTCCACGTCCCGGAAGCCGGTCGCGCGGAACGTCTCCATCACCTCCGCCCACCCCTTCAGGTCCATCTGCATCGCCGTGTTCACGCGGATGTCCTTTTGCGGGACCCCTTCCAGGCTCTTCGCGGTGCGCTGCAGATCCCGCCACCCCCGGTTCTTCGTGGCGAGCACGAGAGTCCCCCCGTCCCGCAGCATCTCGAAGCACCGGGCGACGAACCGCTCCTTGTCGGACATGTACTCGAACGCCCGCACGGAGACGATCGTGTCGAAGCGCTCCTCCTCCAGCGAGGTGGTGACGAAGTCGCCGCAGGTGTAGGAAACCTTCTCCGCATGGCGTCCCCCCTGCCACCCCTCCAGGCGGACGCGCGCCGCGCGAAGCATCTCCTCCGAGATGTCGAAGAGCCTCACCCGCCGGGCCTTCTCCAGGAACAGGGGCGTCCAGACGGCCGGGCCGCACCCGATCTCCAGCACCTCTCCCGGCGACTCAACCCGCTCCAGGGCGTGCTTCAGCGCCAGCTCCGTCTGCCGGTAGTGGCGCCGCTTGGGCTCGGAGTCCCCCCAGCGCTTGTGGATGTACTCGCCCGCGAGGTCCCGCATCATCTCGTTGTAGTGCGCGGCGATCGCCTGCGAAGGGGGAAGCAGCGTGCTCATGGTCGGTCGAGGTGCGGTAGATGAAAGGAACCAGCCGTCGTCCGGACGGCATCGAAACGGCCCGGGGTCCGGCTACAGGATCCCGTCGTGCTCCAGCCGGTGGAGGATCTCCTGCACGATCTCCTCCACGCCCCGCTCGTCCGTGCGCGCCAAGAACTCCGGCGTCTCCGGCGCCTCGTACGGCGACGAGATCCCGGTGAAGTGAAGGATCTCCCCCCGCGCCACCTTTCCGTACAGCCCCTTGGGGTCGCGGCGGCGGCAGGTTTCCAGGTCGCAGTCCACGTGCACCTCGTAGAAGCGGCCCTCGGGGAGGAGGGCCCTCGCCGCGTCGCGGTCCTCCCGATAGGGGGAGACGAAGGTGCAGAGGACGAGCGAGCCCTGCTCGAAGAAGAGACGCGCCGTCTCGCCCGCGCGGCGGATGTTCTCCCGCCGGTCCGCGGCGCCGAAGCCCAGGTCGCCGCAGAGCCCGTGGCGCAGCCGGTCGCCGTCCAGCAGCATGGTCTGACAGCGCCGCTCGAAGAGCCGGCGCTCCAGCTCCCGCGCGAGGGTGGACTTCCCCGAGCCGGAGAGCCCGGTGAACCAGAGCACTGCGGCCCGGTGGCCGTTGCGCGCCTCCCGCTCCTCCCGGGGGATCCCGGAGTCCTCCCACACCACGTCCGGGGAGACGGGCCGTGCGGGCGCCTCCTCCGCGCGCCCGAACACCTCGTCCGCGGTGCGCACCTCGCCGCGGATCATCCCCGCCGCCACGGTGACGTTGCTGTACGGGTCCACCAGGATGAAGCTCCCGGTGGCCGGGTTCTGCGCGTACGCGTCGAAGAAGACCGGCGAGGCGGTGGTGACCTCCACCCGGCCGATGTCGTTGAGGCCCAGCGTCGCGGCCTCCTCGCGGTGGAGGGTGTCCACGTCGATGCGGTACACGAGCCGGCTGACGAACGCCTTCACCTGCCGCGAGGTGTGGACGAGCACGTACGGCACGGCGGGGTCCAGCGGCTGCTCGCTCATCCAGCAGACGATGGCCTCGAAGCGGTCGCCGGAGCGCGGAAGGTTCATCCGCCGGACGATCATGTCGCCGCGGCTGATGTCCACCTCGTCCTCGATGGTGAGCACCACCGAGTCCCCGGCGGACGCCTCGGAGAGCGGGCCGTCCGCGATCTCGATGGAGCGGACGCGGCTGGAGCGCCCCGAGGGGAGGACGACTACCTCCTCCCCCGGCACGATCGTCCCCGAGGCGATGCGGCCGGCGAAGCCGCGGAAGTCCTGGTGGGGGCGGATCACGTACTGCACGGGGAAGCGGAAGTCCACGAGGTTCCGGCTCGCGCCCACGTTCACGTTCTCCAGGTGGTGGAGGAGCGTGGCCCCGTCGTACCAGGGCATGTTCCCGCTCTTCGTCACCACGTTGTCCCCGCACAGCGCGGAGACGGGGATGAAGGTGAGGTTCTGGACCTCCAGCTTCTCCGCGAACTCGCGGTATTCCTCCACGATCCCGTCGTACACCCCCCGGTCGTAGCCCACCAGGTCCATCTTGTTGACGGCGACGACGACGTGGGGGATCTGCAGGAGCGACGAGATGAACCCGTGGCGCCTGCTCTGGGTGAGCACACCCTTGCGCGCGTCCACCAGCACGACGGCCAGCTCCGCCGTGGAGGCGCCGGTCACCATGTTGCGCGTGTACTGCACGTGCCCCGGCGTGTCCGCGATGATGAACTTCCGCCGGGGCGTGGCGAAGTAGCGGTACGCCACGTCGATGGTGATGTTCTGCTCGCGCTCGGCGCGCAGCCCGTCGGTGAGGAGGGCCAGGTTGATCCCCTCCTCGCCGCGGCGACGGGTGGCTCCCTCGATGGCTTCGAGCTGGTCCTGGAAGATGGACTTGGTGTCGTACAGGAGCCGCCCGATCAGGGTGCTCTTGCCGTCGTCCACGCTCCCCGCCGTGCTGAAGCGCAGCAGGTCCATCTCCAGGTACGCCTTCGTCCCGCCCGTCCCGGTCATCAGAAGTACCCCTGCCGCTTGCGGTCTTCCATGGCGGCCTCGGAGCGCTGGTCGTCGGCGCGCGTCGCTCCCCGCTCGGTCATGCGGGTGCCGGCGATCTCCCGGACGATGTCCTCCACCGTCGCGGCCTCGGACGCCACCGCCCCCGTGCAGGTGGCGTCGCCCACGGTGCGGAAGCGCACCGTCCGCTCCTCGTAGCACTCCCCGGGGAGGAGCGGCACCCAGGGCGACTTCGCGTAGAGCACCCCGCCGCGGTCCACCACCTCGCGCCGGTGGGCGAAGTACAGCGAGGGGAGGGCGATGCGCTCCGCGGCGATGTACTGCCACACGTCCATCTCCGTCCAGTTGGAGATGGGGAAGACGCGGAAGTGCTCGCCCGGGTTCCTGCGACCGTTGTAGAGGCTCCACAACTCCGGGCGCTGGTTCTTGGGGTCCCACTGACCGAAGCGGTCGCGGTGCGAGAAGAAGCGCTCCTTGGCGCGCGCCTTCTCCTCGTCGCGGCGGGCGCCGCCCATGGCGGCGTCCACCTTCAGCTCGGCGATGGCGTCCAGGAGCGTCACCGTCTGCAGGGTGTTGCGGCTGGCGCCGGGGCCCGTCTCCTCCACCACGCGGCCGCGGTCGATGGAGTCCTGCACGTAGCGCACGAGCAGGTCGGCGCCGGTGTCGCGGGCCAGCAGGTCGCGGAACTCGATGGCCTCCGGGAAGTTGTGTCCGGTGTCGATGTGCAGGAGGCGGAAGGGGAAGCGCCCCGGCCAGAACGCCTTCTGCGCCAGGCGCACCAGCACGATGGAGTCCTTCCCGCCGGAGAAGAGGAGGACGGGTCGCTCGAACTGCGCCGCGACCTCGCGCATCACGAAGATCGCCTCCGATTCCAGCTGGGCCAGGTGGCTCCTTCGATATCCGCTCCCCGGCCCCGTGGCCGCGGGACCGGGAAGCTCTTCGCGTGCATGGAGAAGTCGTGTCGCCATCGGTGGGACCGGAGGAGTGGGACGGAGGAAGGCGAGCGAGTCGGGCAACCGGGAAATCCTCAGGCGCCGGGCGCCGCGGCGAGCCGCGCGGACGCGGCGTACACCGCCGCGATCCGCTCCCGCGCCGTGGCGTCCACGGCCGGGCCGCAGGCGAGGATCCCGTGCGGCTGGAACGGCTCCGGCTTGTTGTAGCGGAGCGGACGCCCCAGGCAGTCGGTGACGTCCCCGCCCGCCTCGCGCAGCAGCACCTCGGGGGCGCAGGTGTCCCACTCCCGGAGGAAGGGGACCGGGTGCACGTAGAGGTCGCGCACGCCCTCCGCGATGCGGGAGCACTTCACCCCCACCGAGCCGCACGGATGCACGTCCGCGATCCCCAACTCCTCCTGGATGGCGGCCAGGAGCGGGTCCGGGTGCGAGCGGGAGCCCACCATGCGGATCCCACCGCCCGCCCCGGGACCGCAGCGGAGCGGAGCACGCGGGCCGCCGCGGCGCTCCACCCAGGCGCCGAGCCCCCGCGCCGCGCCGTAGAGCACGTCGCCGTCCGGAAGGTAGACGACGCCCAGCACCGCCTCTCCCCCGACGGCGAGGCCGATCATAATGGAGAACTCGCCGTTCCGCGAGATGAACTCCCGCGTGCCGTCCAGCGGGTCCACGATCCACACCCGGTCGTGCTCCAGGCGGGAGAGGCCGTCCTCCGACTCCTCGGAGAGGAGCGCGTCGTCCGGGAACGCGCCGCCCAGCTCGCGCACGATGATCTCGTTCGCGGCGTGGTCGGCGGCGGTGACCGGCGAGCGGTCCGCCTTGAGCGAAGCGTCCGCGGTCCCGTAGAAGCCCATCGCCCCGGCCCCGGCGGCGCGCGCGACGGCGGCGGCGATGTCGAGGCGGACCTGGAGGTCGTTCATGGCGCGCGTGCGAGGGGAGGGGTGGGTCGGCCGGGGCGGAGCGGAGCAGGGGCCATGCCCGCCCTCCCGGACCCCGTTCCTCTCTTCCGACGCGGGCCGCCCCTCCGGGCGGGGGCGCCGGCGTGCCTCGCCGGAACCGGGCGGGCGTCGGCGCCGTGCATCGCCTGTGGCACCCGCGAAACAGGGGCGCGCCGTGCCGCTGCCCCGCAGGGAGGGGCGGCCGGCTACGCGAGACGGGGCCACGCGCGGGCCGCCAGCGCTCCCACGCCCATCCCCGCCAGCGCGGCGAGCACCGCGGAAGGCGGGGTGGCGAGGAGGCCGGCCGCCGCCGGGAGCAGGAGGAGCCCGGCCCCCGCCGCGACGCCCGCCGCGAGCGTCTGCCACCGGCCGCGCGCCCGGAGCCCCGCCGGGAGGAAGAGCGCGGCGAGCCAGAGCAGGCCGACGAGGCGACGCCCCCCGGGCGGGAGCCGCGACGGGTAGAGCAGCACCGTCCAGGTGTCCGCGACGTTGAAGCCCAGGGAGCACGAACGCGCGTCGTCCACCTGGACGCAGTACCCGGGGCCGTCGCGGTAGACGGCGAGCCGCAGGGGGTCGCCGGCCGCCACCCCGCCGAACGCCCCGGGGACGCGGAGGTCGGGCTGGTCGAGCCTCAGCGCAGTCCCCAGGGTGCGGTAGCGGAAGACCGCGTCCTCCCGGTCCGCTCCCACCAGCACCACCTCCCGCCGCAGGTGGTCGTAGACGCTGAACACGGGCGCGAGCCCGGGGGGAGGAGGACCGGCCACCGCCTCGACGCGGACCGGCGCCCCGGCCTGCAGGAGAGAGCGGAGGCGCGGCGACTCCCGCTCCATCCGGTGCGACGGCACCTCCACGTCTCCCACGGACGCGGCGACGACCCGGCCGCGGTACCGCTCAAGGTACCCCAGGTCCGCGGTCCACTGGCCGTAGTATACCGCGCGTGGCGGCGCGGGGGCCAGCAGCAGCCCCCCCGCCAGCAGGAGGCCGAGCGCCAGGGCCACCGCGCCTCCCGGAAATCGCCCCGCGCGCCCCGCCGGCGGAGCGATCCAGCGGGGCGCAGCGCGCAGGGCCGCGAAGCCCGCCGCCGTCCCCAGGGTGTTGAAGAGGAGATCGGCCGGACTGGGGTCGCGTCCCGGTACGAAGTGCTGGAGCAGCTCGACCCCGGCGGAGAGCGCGGCCCCCAGGAGGACCGCCCGCGCGGGGACGACACCGCGGAGGGCGAGCGCGGCGCCGAAGGGGACGAAGAGGAAGACGTTGAGGATCGCGTCCGCCAGGCCCCGCTCCCCGCAGAGGAGGCACAGCTCCAGCGGCTCCGACGCGTCCCCGGTGGGAAAGAGCGTCAGCGCGGCGACCAGGAGCGCCGCTCCGGCCGCCCAGAGGGGGGAACGGGGTACGGGGGCGCGCGACCGGGGACGGTGCGGGGGCACGGGAGGCAGGGGCCGCGGTCTACCGCAGCAGGCCGGAGGTCCGCATCTCGAAGTGCTCCAGCGACGCGCCCGCGGGGATGTTCGCCCGCGGGAGCGAGTGCCGGAGTTCAGGCCCCGCCTCCCGCGGCATCCACCCACCGTCCACGCGGAAGGCTCCCTCGTACCCGGCCCGCCGGGCCTCCTCCTCCACCGCCGGGGAGGTGAGGCCGTACGGGTAGGTGAGCCAGGGGAGCACCCCGTCGAAGCGCTCCCGCAGCCACGCGAGCGGGCGGAGCAGCTCCACCCGCAGCACCTCCGGGGCGAGTGAGGGAAGGCTGGGGTGGCTCCAGGTGTGCGCCGCCAGCGAGATCCCCGAGGTGGCGTGCGCGGCGCGCAGCTCCGCCTCCGATGCCCCGGTCTGGTGGGGCGGCACCTCGCGGATAGGCATTCCCTGAACCTCCGCCCACCGCCGGATGGCGTGGTCCTCGCCGCGCAGCTCGGAGAGGCAGCGCTCCCGGGTCTCCGGGGCGAGCCCCCCGTCCCCCGGCCGCGCCAGCGCGTCCCACCAGAACGACCGGCCGTCCAGGAAGCCCGGCGTCACGAAGACGGTGGCCGGGAGCCCCCTCCGCGAAAGCTCCTCCACCCCCGCCGTCACCGCGCCCCGGTAGGCGTCGTCGAAGGTGACCACGGCGCGAGGACGGCCGCGCGCGGAGCGGGAGGCGAAGAGTTCCGCGAGAGGGACGACGTCGTGCGTCCGGGCCAGGAGGTCGAGCTGGCGGCCGAAGTCGCGCTGCGTAAGGTGGAGGCTCCGGTCCCCCTCGCACGACTCGCCGTGCGGGACGACGTTGTGGTACGCCAGGACCAGGGTCTCCCCCCGTCGGCGGAGCCGCGCGGCGCGGGCGAACCCGCCGCGGCAGAGAACCTTCTCGACGGAGCGCTTCAGCAGGGTACGCAAGCCCGGTGGCGTCGGCGTGGGATCCCTCACGAACGCGCGGCGGCGCCGGTCTCCAGGAGGCCGCACGCCCAGCGGAGAAGCTCCAGGTGAGCGGCCCGGTCGCGCGCGAAGATCCGTGGGTAGCGGGCGAGGCGGCAGAGGGCCCTCAGGCAGAACAGCGCGGCCAGCTCCGTCCTTCGCTCCCGGTCGGCGGGGAAGTGGGCGTCGTAGTCCACGCCGGGCGCGGCCGCGGCGAACCCGCCGTCGACCACGAGCTCCGCCACGGTCCGGACCGCGTCGTCGAGCGACGCGCGGGTCTCCGTACGGCGGGTCTGCACGAGGAGGTTGAGGAGGTCCACGCCGGCCAGCTCCTCTCCCCGGGCGCAGTCCCAGTCGATGATCCCCGACAGGCGGCCGTCCGGCGCCACCACCGCGTTCCCGTAGCCGAAGTCCCCGTGCGCCCATACCAGGGTGCGCTCCTCGCCGAGGAGCCGTCCGCGGAGGAGGGAGCGGAGCGCGTCCATCTCCTCCCCCACCCCGGCGTCCAGACCGCGCCGCCGCTCCTCCGGTCCGTCGTCCAGCAGCCCGCGGAGCACCGCGTCGTCCAGGATCCGCGGAGAGGCGGTCTGCCGGTTGAGGTCGCGCAGGAACCCGTACACGCCCGCGAACAGGGGCACGCGCACCTCCGCGCGGAGCGCCACCTTCCAGGCGATCGCCCCCTCGCACAGCGACTCCACGTAGGCGGTGCCGCCCCGGAAGGGGAACTCCGCCACCGGCTCCGGCACCCGCTCACGGACGGCGGGAGAGATGCGCGGCTCCCGGTGGATCCGGCGGACCCACTCGGCGTTGCGCCCCACGACCGCGGCCACCTCCCCGTCCGCGGCGATCCGGCACGCGTACCTGCGCCCGGACGCATCGTCCCGGAGCAGCAGGACCAGGGCGCCGCGGTCGCGCAGGTCGAAGCGCTCCAGCCGCAGCTCACCGGGCACACACGACGAAGCCTCCGCCACGTGGCGCCGCAGCGCCGCGAGCGTGGCGTCGAGCCCCGAGCCTTCCGGGGAGGCGAGGTAGACGAACCCCTCGTGGACGTGGTGGAAGAGCCCCGCGGCGGACGCGGCACGGACGAGCCGCGGGGCGTACGAGGGAAGCCACACCTCGCCCGCCCCCGGGTCCACGCACTCCTCCATCTCCCGGAGGCCCGGGAGCGGGAGGAACCGGCGGACCCTCCCGAAACCGGCACCCTCCAGGCGCCTCCGGTAGCCGCCGTCCGTGTGCGAGGGACGGGTGAACAGCCCCAGCGGGTTCCGGGCGACGCGCTCCACGTCCAGGCGGTTCGGGGCGAAGAGGAGGAGGTGCCCCCCCGGCGCGAGGACGCGCCGGAGCGCGGCGAGGCCGCCCGCGAGCCGGCGCCCTCCATCGTCCTCTCCCACCGCCCACACGGCCAGGTCGTACCCGGCGCTCCCCGCCTCCGCCAGCGAGGGATCCGCCAGCGAGGGAAGGACGCGGCACTCCCGGAAGCAGTTCCCGAAGTCGCCGGCCCAATCCCGGACCCCGGGGCCCGCCAGGAGGACGCGGGCGCCCCCGGGGATCCCCAGCAGGAAGCGGAGCTTGTGCCCCTTCTCCCCGAAGCGGTCGAGGGGAGCGATGGCCTCCATGCCGTGCCTCCCGGGGTCGCCGTGCCGCGCGGCCGCCGGACCCATTCAGGCCCGCGACGCGCCCACGGGGAGCGCGAACCGCGTGCGGTGGAGGAAGGCGCGGATCATGTCCCGCTCGCGCGGCCCCAGGATCTGCCGGTACACGGCCGCGACGGCCCCGAGCAGGAGCAGGGTGCTCCAGGCGATCGAGGCGGCGCGCCCCTCCGGGTGAAACGCGAAGCTCAGCCCCCCCGCGACGAGGAAGATGGCGTAGAGGTGCGCCACGGTCCCCCAGTCGTACGGGACGTGGTAGTGCCGCTGCGAGGCCCGCTGGATCAGCCAGAAGCGGAGCCCGTAGGCGGCCAGCGTCGCCCAGGCCGCGCCGAAGATCCCGAAGCGGGGGATCAGCAGGAAGTTGAGGAGGATGGTCGCCACCGCCCCCACCACGCCCACCACCCCCATCACCCGGGTCTTGCTCTTCAGGAAAAGCCCCACGTTGCAGTAGTTCACCCAGAGGAAGACGATCTGCGCCGCGATCAGGAGCGGAGCCACCTTGTAGGCGGAGAAGAAGGCCGGGTCTGCCATCACCCCCAGGAAGTCGCGCACGAAGAGCGCGATCGCCAGCCCGGCCGTCCCCACGATCACGTTCATGTAGAGGAAGACACGCGTGTACACGTCGAGCGCGTCCGTCCGCTTGGCGATCTCGAAGCGCTGCGGCTCCCACACCATGCGGAACGGCTGGTAAGCGAAGGAGCTGACGATGAAGGCGAACTTGTAGGCCAGCGAGTACACTCCGACCGCCCCCGTGCCCGCGTAGTGGTTGAGGAAGAAACGGTCCGAGAAGACCAGCACGAAGCTGCTCAGCGACCACAGGATCATGGGGTTGCCGAAGCGCGCCATCTCGCGGAAGCACGACAGGGAGAAGTGCAGGCCGGTCCGGCGGACGAGGTATACGGAAAGGGCCACCGCCACGGCCGCCCCGGTGATGAGGTTGCTGGTTAGCACCCCCATCACCCCCATGCGGAGGTGAACGACGAAGTAGATGTTGAGCGCGAGCATGGACACCAGCTTCGCCACGTTGACCGAGACGAAGAGCGTGGACCGGTGCTCCGCCCGCATCAGCATGAGCGGGACGTACTCGAAGTTCTGGAGGAGGTAGATGAGGAAGTAGAGGCGGAAGAAGGTGGCGTTTCCCTCCCCCCCGATCACCGTCTCGCTCAGGAACGGCGAGAAGAGGAAGCCGAGCGCGGAAGCGACGGAGGCCAGCCCGATCGCCGCGATCGCCGCCGTGCCGATGACCCGGTTCTTCGCCTCCCGCCCCTCCGCGTCCGCGTAGAACTTGAAGACGCTGGACGCGAGCCCGATCCCGGCGATCATCCCGATGACGTCGATCGTCATCCCCAGCAGCTCCAGCACGCCGTAGTCGGCGGGCGTGAGGTACCGGGTGTACACCGGGAGCATGATGAAGCTGGCGAGCTTGCCGAGAATGATCCCGGCGCCGTAGACCAGCGAGTGTCTCCCCAGGGCCCTGATCTGACTACTCACGGGTGTGCTCCGCCCCCCGCGGCGTGGTGCCGTCCCTCATGGATCCTTCGCGTGCGTGATCGTCCCCGGCCGGCGGCCGGATCCTGGCTCCCCGTCCCGCGGGCGCCGAGCAGCGCCCGGTACTCCCCGGCCATCGCCTCGCCGATCACGTCCCATTCGTAGACCCGCTCGGCCGTGCGGCGGGCGCCCTCGCCCAGACGGGCGCGCAGCGCATCGTCGCCCAGGACCTGCCGTACCGCCTCCGCGAACTCCGCGGGGTCGTCCCGGACCAGGATGTTCTCCCCGTCGCGCGCGTCCAGCCCCTCGCAGCCGACGGACGTGCTCACCACCGCCTTCCCCATCGCCCAGGCGTCGAGGATCTTGAGGCGCGTCCCCCCGCCGACCCGGAGCGGCACCACGTAGCAGGCGGCCCGTTGGACGAAGGGGCGGATGTCCTCCACGTAGCCGGTGAGCCGGACCCCGTGCTTCGCGGCGTACTCCTCGCGGACGGCGTCCGGGGCGCGGCCCACCCAGGTCGTCTCCACCTCCGGGAGGCTTCCCCGCAGGTGCGGGAGGACGTCGGCGGCGAAGTGTTCGAGCGCGTCGCGGTTCGGGTACCAGCCGTACCCCCCCACGAAGACGACCCCGTGCCGCCCCCCCTCCGCGGGGCGGAAGACGCGGGTGTCCACCCCGTTGGGGACCACGGTGAACCGACCGCCGGGAACCAGCTCCGCGAAGCGCAGGCGGTCCGCCTCCGACACCGCCACGTTGAGCGCCACGCGGCCGCACCAGCGGCGCTCCTCGCGCTCCAGCAGCCCCGCCTGGTGGGCGAGGTAGCGCCGGACGAGCGGGCTGCTCTCCGCCCGCGCCCGCCGCCGCAGCAGGTCCGACTCCACGTTGTGGTGAACGCACACGACCGGAAGCCCCTGCAGCGCCGGCAGGTACGCCGACAGGTCGAGGCTGTCCACGTGCACGAGGTCGAAGCGGCGGGTGCGGAGCAGCTCCTCCAGCCGTGCGCGGAACGCGGCCGACTCGTACGCGGCCACGGTGTACGCCCGCCGCGTCAGGACGCTTCGCAGGTGGTCGCGGACCAGCCTGAGCCGGTCGTGCTCCTGGGGGATGGGAAAGGCCTCCACCTCCCCCAGCTTCCGGAGCTCTGCCAGGCTCGCCTCGACCGCCTCGTCCGACCCGACCAGCCCCTTGCGGTAGAAGCAGAGCGCCGTGACCTCGAACGACCGTGCGAGAAGCCGGAGGACGTTGTAGGTACGGATCTGGACCCCCCCGTCCGGAGGGAAGGGGAGCACCTGGCTCAGGAAGAGGAGCTTGGGCCGGTCGGAAGCCATCACGGGTCTCGGGAGGGGGAGGAGGCCGCCTGCGGCGGGACCGTGCCCCGGTCGGCGGTGTCGGGGTGGAGCCAGGGGTTCAGGATCACGCGCATCTTGCCGGAAGGGGCGCGTCGGATGGCGGGGACCCGGCGCACCGTGACCGCCATCCCCTTCACGCGCTCCCGCAGCGCCTCGTGCACGCGGTGCTCCACGTCGCCGCCGAGGGTGGACTTCACGACCACCGCCACGTCCAGCTCACGTTCCCCAGCCTGGACGACCTGGAACTGCTCCACGTCCACGCCGCTCCCCCGCAGGTCCTCGAACAGGTACATGAAGTACTCGCCGTGGCAGCGGCGGCCCGAGGGAAGCTGGACGAAGTCGTAGGCTCTCCCCCACACCTTCTCCAGCACGGGGAACCCGCGGCCGCACGGACACGGCCCGCCCCATACCCCGAAGTCGCCGAGGCGGTAGCGGACGAGGGGCATCGCGCGGTTGTTCAGGTCGGTGACCACCACCTCGCCGGACTCCCCCGGCCCGACCGGGCGGCCGTCTTCCCCCAGCAGCTCCACCCGGAGGTTCTCGCTCATCACGTGCAGCCCACCGCGCTCGCACTCGTAGGCGATGGGACCTACCTCGCCGCACCCGTACTCGTTCTGCACCGGCGCGTCGAAGACCTCGCCCAGCAGCTTTCTCTGCGGCTCGGAGAGGACCTCGGAGGTGGTGACCACGGCCCTGAGCCCCAGGGCGCTCGCGTCGTACCCCCTGCGTCGCAGGAAGGCCGCGAACTCCACCAGCATGGATACGTAGCCGTACAGGTACTGCGGGCGGAAGTCGAGGCAGCGGCTCCAGTACCCCTCCAGGTCCGCCTCGTCGAAGGCGAAGGCGGAAAAGCGCACGCGGTGCATGGCGAAGTCGGCGGCCGCGAAGCGCAGCCGCCGCTTCAGCGAGTGCGGCGAGCCCCAGAAGCGTGCCGCACGGTCGCCCACCCCGATGCCGAACCACCCGTACCCGAGCCACGACGCCGCCATCTCGCGAGCGACCGCCGCGCGGTCCTTGTAGACGGTGACCGCCTGCCCCGTGGACCCGCCGGTGATCTTGCGGGTGACGCGCCTCGGGCCGGGCCGGGCGCGCATCTCCTCGACGTGCTCGCGCAGATCGACCTTGGTGATGCAGGGGAGCCCCGCCAGGACCTCCTCCGCCTCGCGCGGGCCCACCCGCTCGAGCCGCGGCCAGCGATCCCGGTAGTAGGGGGAGTGTGTACGGGCGTACCCGAGCATCTCCGCCAGCCGCTCGCGCTGCCGCTCGGCCAGCCGCTCCGCCGGCATCCGCTCCACCGCGCGCAGCTCATCGAGCACGGAGAACAGCCCGCCTTCGCCGCGAAGGTGAACGATCCCGGGAAACACGAAGCGCGCGTGCACCCAGTTCCCCAGGTCCCGCGCCCGCCCGCGTCCCGCCCGGGCGTCCTTCATCTGTGCTGGTCCCTCATCTGGCTCCGGTCGGCGAGTCGGCCCGGGAAGGTGGAACTGCGCGGAGGTCGAACACGTCGCAGCGGTACGCTGCCCCGGTTCAAGATCCACGCCGCCCCCGCCCCGTTCTGAACGGCGGAAAGCGCGAGCCCCGCGCCCCACTCCCCGCCGCCCGCTGTAGCGCGGCGCCCCACGGCGTTGCGCACCTGCAACACTTTCCCCTGCTGCGCGGCGCGGTCGGGTGTAGCGAAGGGGCGCGGCGAGTGCCGCGCCCCTTCGACGTCACGTCACGGGCCGCTCCGTGGAACCGACCGGGAACTCGCCGCAGCGGGCGGCCCGAGGCCGGTCGGGGAGGCGCCGCCGCCTCACCAGCCGGGGCTGGCCCGGTAGATCCTGAAGTCGTCTATGTAGACGGCGGTGTTCCGATCGAAGCCCGAGTTCGACCACCCCATCAGGTAGCCGTTGCGGAAGAAGTTGTTCCCTCCCGACGAGGCCGCCATGTCCAGCCCCGTCAGGTTGATCCGGAGCACCCCGTCCGCCCACAGCTGAAGCACCCCGTTCGCCGCCGACTTGGAATCGGCCACCTTCGCCCTCACCCGGATCTGCACCCACCGGCCGCGGTTCGCGTCCGTGATCGCGAGGTCCCAGGTCTGCTGCTTGTCCCAGTTGCTGATGGCCTTGGTGTCGCTCCCCCACATCCCGTAGAGCCGGCTGTCCCCCGCCGGGCCCGACTGCGTGGCCCGGTACTCGAAGCCCGCCTTCACGTGGAACTTGTTGTAGTCCAGGTCCCACAGCCGCAGGAACTTGTTGTTGTCCGAGGCGTCCGGTGTGGAGGAGCAGCTCCCGTCCGCGTTCTTCCTGGTGGGGGTGCGGTGCTGGAACTTCGAGGCGAACGACTCCTTCCCGCTGGGGATGTAGAGGTAGTACTCCAGCCACACCTCCTTGAGGTTCTCCCCGAACTCGAAGCGCTGCTCCGCCCAGCTGTCCGTGCACGTGGAGCTGGCCTCGTAGACGAACTTGAGGCTGCCGGAGCCGCTGCGCGCGATGTCCCGGCTCACCGACACGGCCGATCCGGCGTTCGCGGTGGGGCCGCGCCACCGGTACCCGTTCGTCGCGACCGCGGCGAGGACCCCCGCCTCGAAGTCGTCATGGAAGGCGAGGGCCGGCCCGGCGACCGGCGGCGCGGTCACCGTCACCTGCGCGGAGCCGGTCCTGCCCTCGCTGGTGGCCGTGATCGTCACCTTCCCCGCGGACACCCCCGTCACCATCCCCGACGCGGACACCGTCGCCACCGCGGCGCTGGAGGTGGACCAGCTCACGCCCCTCCCGGAGAGGGGCTGGCCCGAGGCGTCCCGGACCGCCGCCGTCAGCGGGACCGTCCGTCCGGCCTCCACCGTGGAGATCGCCGGGGAGACCTCGACCGAGGAGACCGCCGGTGCCGTGACGGTGAGGGTGGCGGTGGCGGTCTTCCCTCCCGCGGCGGCCGTGACGTAGCTCACCCCCGCCCCCACCCCCTTCACGAGCCCGGTCCCGTCCACCGTGACCGCCGCCGGGTTGGAGGCGGTCCATTCGAAGGCGGCCCCCGCGACCACGTACCCGTTCGCGTCCTTCGCCTTGGCGCCCAGCCGCACGGTCGCCCCGGATTCGAACTTCGCCGTTGCGGGGGAGACCTCCACCTTCGCCACCACCTGCCTCACCACCATCCGCGCCGTGTCGCTCAGCGCGCCGCTCGCCGCCACGATGCGGGCCGTGCCCGCCGCCTTCGCCACCACCTTCCCCTTCGCGTCCACCGTGGCGATCCCGGCGTCGAGGCTGCTCCACTTCGGCGCGGCTCCCGCCATGGCGCTCCCCGCCACGCTGTACACCGTCGCCGCGGCCTGCGCCGACGCGCCGATGGCGTCCAGGGTGTCCGTGGACAGGGTGACCGCGATCCGCTCGGCGGTCGCCTCCGGACCCGGCGTCACCTTCACGGCGGTCGTGGCCTTCTTCCCGTCCACGGT
>Ga0180215_1000461_pt1 | contig 52570 bp, 51 predicted proteins | sample eDN3rd37CBELigBY_FD_128871 | JGI IMG/M metagenome (GOLD analysis project Ga0180215, IMG submission 128871) | Enriched backyard soil microbial communities from Emeryville, California, USA - eDNA 3rd pass 37_C BE-Lig BY (version 2) (version 2) | ecosystem: Environmental > Terrestrial > Soil >... | reverse complement strand
GCTGGTCACCGCCTGGGTGCCGGACAAGAAGCAGGAGCGGCCCTCGCGCCTCGTCTTCCTCTCGCCCGCCGGGATCGAGACCCCGGAGATCCTCCTCGTCCAGGCGGGCGAGGAGATGCGCCACATGACCGACGAGGTCCGCCAGATGTTCGGCGACGCGATGAAGATCCTCACCCACCCCGAGGAGAAGCTGGGGCCGCTGGTGGAGAAGACCCTCCACCAGGAGCAGGTGGTGGACGACCTCGAGGAGCAGATCTCCGCCATCCTGACCGATTCCACCTCCGCCGGCACCTCGCCCTCCACCGCGCGGCGGATCGGCGAGATGATCCAGAACACCCACCGGCTCGAGCGCATCGGCGATCACTGCGCGGTGCTGGTGCGGATCGCGCGGCGGACCCGCGAGAGCGGTCACGTCTTCGCCGAGGCGGACGTGGCCGATCTGGCGGCGCTGGGAAAGCTGGTCGACCAGGCGCTCGAGAACCTCGGCGCCTACCTCGCCGGCGATCAGAAGGCGGCGGCGCGCGCCGAGGAGATCGAGCGGTCGATCGACGAGCTGCGCCGCACGCTGCGGGAGAAGCACATCGAGCAGCTCAAGGTGCTGAGCGGCGATCAGATCCGCCCGCAGCTCGGGCTGCTCGACATGCTCACCCACCTCGAGGAGGTGGGCGATCGGGCGGTGGGGATCATCCGCCTGTCCGAGCGGACCCGGCTCGCCGCCTGATCCCCGCGGGCGCGCGGTGCGGCGCCCGCCTCGTACCTGCCTACGTGTGCCGGAAGGTGGCGCAGTCGGCGTGGCCCGCGTGCTGGGTCACGTCGATCGCCTGGGCGCTGCAGGTCAGCTCCCGGTTGTGGACGCAGTGGGAGACGTGGCAGGCGCCCACGAGGGCGGTCGCGCCGCGGCTCATGTGCGATCCGGTGGCGATGAAGGTGTCGCAGGCCGGGTGATCGGCGTCGCCCACGTTGATGGCGGGGGCGTGGCAGGCGAGCTCCCGGTTGTAGAAGCACTGGTCCACTTCGCATTTCGAGACCGGCGGAAGTCCAGCCATGGCTCTCTCCTCGCCGCAAGGCGGCCTGCGCGGCGGCCCTCCGCCGCGCGGTGCGAGGCGCTCCGCGTCGCGCGGGCGCGATCCCGATTCTGGGCGCGGTGCGGGCCGGTGCGTGCGTGCCCCGCGGGGGCGCCGATGGCGACTTGCGCACATCGTTCGCCCTCCGGACGGCGCTTGCGAAAGGTCTGCCTTGCGCTTACGCGGCCGGAAAGGAGAATCAATCCATGTCCGAAGCGAAGTGGATGAGCGCGGAGGAAGCGGTCCGCGTGATCAAGTCGGGCGACCGCGTCTTCCTCCACGGCAGCGCGGCGACGCCGCTGGCCCTGATCCGGGCGATGAGCGCGCGCGCGGCCGAGCTCCGCGGCGTCGAGATCGTCAGCATGCACACCGAGGGGCCGGCGCCGTACGCCGAGCCGGGCATGGAGGAGAGCTTCCGCGCCAACGCCCTCTTCGTCGGCGGCAACATCCGGCAGGCGGTGCAGGAGGGGAGGGCGGACTACATCCCCGTCTTCCTCAGCGAGGTGCCGCTGTTGTTCCGCCGCGGCATCCTGCCCATCGACGTGGCGCTGGTGAGCGTCTCGCCCCCGGACCGGCACGGCTTCGTCTCCCTCGGCACCTCGGTGGACGTGGCCCGCGCGGCGGTGGAGACGGCGAAGTGCGTCATCGCCCAGGTCAACCCCAACATGCCCCGCACCCACGGCGAGGGGATGATCCCGGTCCGGGAGCTCGATGCCCTCGTCTACGTGGACGAGCCGCTCCCCGAGCACCCGCCCGCGCCGCTCGGCCCGGTGGAGACCGCCATCGGCAACCACGTCGCCAGCCTGGTGGAGGACGGGGCGACGCTGCAGCTCGGCATCGGCGCCATCCCCGACGCCACCCTGGCGGCGCTCCGGAACCACAAGCGGCTCGGCATCCACAGCGAGATGATCTCCGACGGCGTGATCGACCTGGTGGAGAGCGGGGTGATCACCAACTCGGAGAAGAAGATCCGGCCCGGCAAGATCGTGGTCGGCTTCATCAACGGCAGCCGCCGCCTCTACGACTTCGTCGACGACAACCTGATCCTCTCCATGGCGGAGATGAGCTTCGTCAACGACGGGGCGATCATCCGCCAGAACCCGAAGGTCACCGCGATCAACAGCGCCATCGAGGTCGACTACACCGGCCAGGTGGTCGCCGACTCGATCGGCGAGAAGCACTACTCCGGCATCGGCGGGCAGATGGACTTCATGCGCGGCGCCGCCCTCTCCGAAGGCGGCAAGCCGATCATCGCGCTCCCCTCGGTGACGAAGCGCGGCGAGTCGCGGATCGTGCCGTGGATCAAGCAGGGCGCCGGCGTCGTCACCACCCGCGGCCACGTCCACTACGTGGTGACCGAGTACGGGGTGGCCCACCTCTACGGCAAGAACCTCCGCCAGCGAGCGAAGGCGATGATCGAGATCGCCCACCCGGACCACCGGGAGTGGCTCGCGCGTGAGGCGCACCGCCGCTTCGGAAGGCTCTGAGGATTCGCGCCGCCGTTCGGGCGGTTTCGGTGGGCGAACGAAGGGTTCGCCCCCTCGAACGGCAGGGCCCGGAAACGAAACGACGCCGGCCCCGTCGAGGCCGGCGTCGTTCGTTTCGTCCCTGCGGCGCTCGGACCCGCCGCGTTTCCGCGGAAGGGAGCAGCCTGCGGGGATCGCGGCTTCAGCGGCGGCGGCGGATCAGCGCGCCACCCGCGACGAGCAGGGGGAGCAGCCCCGCGGGGCCGGTGGCGGCGCTCGCGCCACCGCAGCCCGCCGCCGCCTCCTCCTCGGTGATCAGGCCGGCCTGGATCTGCTTGAGCTCCTCCACCGCCTGGCCCTCGCCGCTCAGCTCGGTGGAGCTGGCGCTCTCGAGCTCCACGGACTTCGCCCAGACGCCGAAGGCGGGAGTGTGGCTGGCGATCTCCGCCAGGCGCGAGGTGTTCCGCTCGCGGACCTCGTGGATCACGATGCCCGCAGAAGCGGGAACAGCGACGCCCAGCACCGCAAGAACCGCGAGAAGACCTGCGAAGTGGTTCTTGTTCATTTGGTACCTCCAACCCCGTTCCGAACGCTGAATCCGAGCGCGACCGTGTAGTTCGGCTTTCCGCCTTCCGGGCGCGTGGGATACGTATCCTTCAAGTCCTGTGCCATCGTGCGGACGAGCGCCTCGGCGCGCTCCTTCGCCGCAGGCGTGAAATAACCGTCCGCCTGGATGAGGAAGGCGCGGTCCGCGCTGGCGGGAATCGAGCGCTGCCTGCCGGCGCGGCGAACCGTTTCGATGATCCGCTCCTGGAATTCACCGGGCCCGGGAACATCGGACGTCCCCATCGCCACCAGCGTGCAGATCACCTTCTCGTCGCCGGGCTCGTCGGAGAGCTCGTTGAGCTGCTCGGTGAGCGGCGCCAGAAAGCTCTGGCGCAGGTTGCGCTGCTCGTGCTCGGCGACTTGCAGCTCGACCTGCACGGCGAAGCCCTGATCCTGCTGCATCGCGCGGAAGGTCGAGGGGAGCATCAGCCGGGTGATGATCCCGATCACGCTCTCCTGCCTGCCCGCGTACAGGAGCGGCCCCGCTGCCTCGTAGCGCTCGCCGTTCCTGCGGAGCACGCCGTTCTGGACCAGCTGATCGAGCTTGCGCTCGAGCGCCGGCAGATCGTCCGTGCCCTGTGCCTTCGCCACCTCGGCCAGGGTGCAGGGACTCGAGAAGAGGCGCACCACTGCGTCGAGGCTCTCGGCCAGCGCATCGTACGCAGTCTCGCTGCCGATCCTGAGCATGCGCTCGCTCATCAGTGCTTCTTCCCGTCGTCGTCGCCGAAGACGTCGTGGTAGAGCTGCCAGGCCACGCTCTTGGGCGGCATCTCGTGGTTCTTCTCCCCGAAGAACTTGCGGAACTCCGCCTGGTTGTTGGCGCCCGTGAGGATCCAGAGCGCCGCCTTGGTGGCGAGGCTCGTGCGCGCCATCAGGTTGCGGTAGCTGTTCGGGACCGGCTTCTCGCCGGTCTGGAGCGAGTCGCGCAGCTCGCGGAGCACACGGGCCAGCTTGAGGAGCGTGTTCTCGGGGATGCCGTGGAGGCCGGCGATGTGGCGCACCACCTGCGCTTCCACCGCCAGGTCAAAGCGCTCCTCGATGTCCTCGCGGTCCCAGGCGGCGCGGTCGGCGGCCGGGTTGGCGCCGTAGAACGAGGCGAGGAAGCGCTCGATCGCGGCGCTCTCCAGCTTGACCGGCGCCGGCTCCGGGAAGGCGAAGACCGCGTCGCGGATCAGCTCGCGCAGGCGGCGCACCGAGCTCTCCTCGTGGGCCACCACCGCGCCCTCGATGTCGGCGAGCGCCCGGCGGGTGAGCCCCTCGAAGCCCGTCCAGCCCCGGTCCGCCGCCGCCTCGAGGGCGAACTGCTGGGCCAGCTCGGCCACGTCCTCGCGCCGCTGCCAGAGGGGCGGCAGGGTGATCTTGGCGGGGGCGCGGTCGAGGAGGTCGCGCCGGAACCTGCCCGTCCCCGCGAGCTGCACCAGGTCGAGGTTGGAGACGAGCACGATCAGCGCATCGGTGCGCTGGAGGGCGGTGGAGCCCACCGGCCGGTACTCGCGCTCGCCGATGAGGCGGAGGAGGCGCCCCTGCGCCTCGAGGGAGAGGTTCTGCACCTCGTCGAGGACGAGGGTGCCGCCCCTGGCCCGCTCGAGCAGCCCCTTGCCGTCGGTGGCGGCGCCGGTGAAGGCCCCGCGCTTGTGGCCGAAGAGCGTGCTCTCGAAGAGCGAATCGGGCAGGTTGCCGCAGTTGATCTCAACGAGCTCGCCGGTCCTGCCGAACTCCGTGCGCGCCACCTCGTGGACCAGCGCGGCGACCAGCTCCTTGCCGGTGCCGGTGGATCCGGTGATCCGGATCGCGTCGCGCCCCCGGCGCGCCAGCACCGACGACTGGACCTGCGCAGCGATCTCCTCGCGGAACCGCGAGCCCACGATGCCGAGTCGGTCGCAAGCCTGGATGATTCGATCCATCCGTTTGCCCCTTCCCCCGACGGCAGAGCGAACGCTGCTTTGCCATCTGTGATCGACACTAGCACGATGGCGAGCGCGATTCCCGCGTTCGGAATTACGAACCGAGGTCCCATACCTCGAACCGGGTGGTTCGTCAGCGCGTACTTTCGCCGGAGGTGAACCAATGGGCAAGGACGACGAGCGGGAGGGGGAGGAGCCGGTGCAGATCCCGATCGACGGCACCCTCGATCTCCACCTCTTCCAGCCGCGGGACGTGCCCGAGGTGCTCGACGCCTACCTGGATGCCTGCAGGGAGAAGGGGATCCTCCACGTGCGGGTGGTCCACGGCAAGGGGACCGGCTTCCAGAAGCGGCGGGTGGAGGAGCTGCTCGCCAGGGACCCGCGGGTCCGCTCCTTCCGCCCCGGCGGCGCCGGGGCGGGGGGCTGGGGCGCCACCCTGGTCGATCTGGAGCCGCTGGCGGGACGCTAACCGGCTCGGCGCCGCGCGCTGCCCCGGGGAGGGGAGCGAAACCGAAGCTGCCGAAGCCGGCGGCGGAGCAGACGAAGCGAGGCATGGCCTGCGTCCCTGCGGCACGGGCGCCAGGAACGGCGACGGCCACCCCGGGATCGCCGGGGTGGCCGCCGCGTCGATCAGCTACCTCTCAGCAGCCGATCAGTAGAGCCCCTTCATCGACGGGTGGCCGAGGCCGTAGGCCCCGATCGCCTCGCGGAGGAAGTACGGCACCTGGGTGTAGTCCTGCAGCTTCATGCACGCGCGGTTCTCGGTGCACTTGCAGTCGGAGTTGTCGGTCGAGTTGCAGCCGTCACGGCCGGAGGCGAGCATGCCGTCCGGGGTGATCTGCGAGATGGTCGGATCCCACTTGACCATCGGCTCGCCGTGGGGCCCGAGGACCGGCACGTACCAGTCGATGGTGCCGTTGCCGTCGTTGTCGACCGGGTCGGTCACGTAGGCCTCGGCCAGGAGCTCGTTGGCCTGCTCGAGCACGCGGGCGGCGATGCCCCGGTGCACGGTCTTGCCGAAGACGTCCTCCTTACCGAAGGTCTTCGCGATGTAGACGCGGCCGTTCGGGTCGTGGAACTCGATCCGGTTCTGGAAGCCGGGGTCGGAGTCCGCGCCGAGCTCCCAGAGCCAGAGCTGGTTGAGCCAGGTCTGCTTCTGGTTCTCGGGGAGGTAGAGCAGCGTCCAGGCGATGAGGAACTTCTGCTGCTCCCACCCGATCTGCGGGTCGAGGACGACCGTCGACGCGGTGTTGTTGGAGCAGAGGAGGCTCATGTCCTCGGCGAAGCAGGTCTGCGGACCCTCGTTCGCCCACCAGTTGGTCCAGCCGATGCCGAACGCCGGGTAGCCCTCGGAATCCGTCTCCACCTCGGCGAACGGAGCGCGGCTGGTGAGCTGGCCCACCACGCGGACGCCGCGGATCTCGTCGTCCACCGTGAGGTTGTTGGCCAGCCACCGGCGGAAGCCGTCGGGGAAGAGGTCGGCCAGCGAGACCGCGCGGTAGCGGGCGTCGGTGAAGTCACGGCGCGAGTCGCTGATGAAGTTGTCGTAGGACTCGGTCATCAGCATCGCCGTGAAGGCCTTGTCGTAGTACGAGCCAGCGTTGATCGTGTACTCGGAGTCGTACTCGCCCTGGTTGGAGGCGAGGGCGTTCTCGATCGGCTTGCCGCCGTACTGCACCACGCCGAACTTGCCGGTGGCGCCGTTCGGGATGGTGACCACCGTGGGGCCCGGCTCGCTCAGGGTGTCCTGATCCGAGCGGAGGACGTCCTCGAGCGGCTGCGCGAAGAAGCCGCTGGTCGCGGGGCGGAAGTGCTTGCCCGGCTCCGGACGCTGGAGCTGGCGGGTGAAGTGGTCGAACGCCAGGCCCGAGGCGAGGATCGTCTCGCGGAAGGAGTTCTCCGCGATCAGCGGCCAGAACATCCCTGCGTCGTAACCGAGCTCCAGCGCGAAGTCGGTGTAGATGTTCTTCATGAGGCCGAGGCCCTTCGCCGCGTCACGGAGCTTCTCGTTGTAGCGGGTCAGGGTGCGGAAGGCGGCGCCGCGGACGCTGAAGGTCGCCCGGCCACGGCGGTAGTTGTCGAAGATGTGGTTGATCTCCTGCTGGGTGATCAGGAAGTCGAACAGCTCGTACGCATCCGCGCCGTTGTCGTGGCGGTACACCGAGAGGTTGCCGAGGTCGGCCCAGCGGTCGGTGGCGAAGCCGTAGGGAACGCGGGTGCGGTTCTTCGAGTCGATGGCCGGACCGGAGCGCGAGAAGTTGACGTCACGCTCGCGGGGATCGGTGGTGTTGTCCGAGGTGGCCGGCATACGGAGATCCCGCCACGGCACGTAGTCCACCTTCTGCTGCTCGCAGACCGTGTACTGGCCGTCCACGGCGACCAGGAGGCCGTCGAGGGTCGGGTGCCAGGCGCCCCAGAGCTCCTCGTTCCAGCTCGCGGGCTTGCGCGACATCTCGTCGATCGGCCGGCAGTTCTTAATCAGCTCGTACTCCTTGTTGTACTGGGAGTAGTGGAAGCTGCGGGTCGCCACCGGGTTCTGCGAGGTCGGGGCGCCGATGCTCGGCGAGAAGCCGGTGATGCCGCCGAAGTTGTCGGCCTTGGCGAGCATGCCGGTACCGCGGTTGGTCTTGGCGTTGTAGCTCGGGTCGGCGTGGACCGCGACCACGTCGCCGTAGAAGGCGCGGGCGGCGGCGAAGTCGTAGGCACCGAGGCCGATCATGTCCTGGGTGTACTCACCCGGGTAGTCCATGACCGTGGAGTGCATGAACATCCACAGGAGGTTGTCGCGCTCCTCGTCGGTGATCGGGTCGACGTAGCGGGGGCCGACGCACTCGCCGGTGGGATCGAACTGCATGTTGCCGTCGCGATCGACGCACTCGGCGGTCTGGGTGCCGTTCTTCGTGCGGAGCTGCCAGTACTGGGGACGGTAACCCCAGGCGTCGGACGAGCTGACGAAGTTGTGGCGCAGGCCGATCGAGTGGCCCATCTCGTGGGCGATCACCGCGTAGTTCATCTTCGCGGCGACGTACTTCCGCATCTTCTCCGCGCGGGCGAGCTTCTCGCCGGTGGACTGGCTGCGGTCGAAGTTGCCGAACTTGGCCTGGAGCACCTTCGCCAGGTCGGCGTAGCTCACCGGGGCCGGGGCCTCGTTGAGGACGCAGGTGCCGCGCTCGGCGAGGGCCAGCTCGCGGAGGTTGCGGAGCTCGCGCATCAGGCCGGGGTTGGCGCCGCGGAGGGGAGAGGCGAAGGGGAGGAGCGCCTGGGCGGAGCCGAGCTCGTCGATGCCCATCAGCTCCTGCATCGCCTTGGTGGTCAGCTCGGCCTCGAGGCCCGAGTCGATCGCACGCTGGCGGCGCGCGGCGTAGGTCGCCGCGTTCTGCGAGGCGGCCTTGAGGTCCGCGCGGATGCCGGTCAGCTCGTGGCGGGTCTTCTCCAGGCTGGCCTTGGCGCTGGCCGGGAGGTTCTCGATGAGCGAGCGGAGCTGCGGGAGCTGCTCGGTCGGCACGCCGGCGAAGCTGGCGATGCGGCGATCGAGCTCGTACTTCGACATCGGGGGGAGCGAGCCACCGCGGGTGGCGGCCTGGGCGGCCTGCGACCACTCGTGGATGTACTTGCCCTCGGTGATGTCCGAGGTCTCGAGCTCGCCGGCGATGTAGCGGGCGATGTCGACGACGCCCTGCGAGGCGCTGTCGCCGACGTGGCTCCACACGTTGATGCTGGCGGAGATGCTCTCGCCGGTGAGCGGATCGATGGCGTCGGTCATGATGCCCCAGGGCGACGGCGTCTGGGGCTGCTTGATCACGTTGATCTGGTGGAAGCGGAGGTCGCCGCGGCGGACGCGGAGCGCCTGGTAGCACTCGGGGATGTACTCGCCGTTCTCCTCCGCGTCGGCGCAGGTGGCGGCGGTCAGGCCCTCGGGCAGGCGGGGGCCGCCGCAGGCCGGGTGATCGTCGGCCTCGACCGGGCTGTGGCAGAGGACCACCATCTCCGGCATCTTGGCGAGGGCGATCACCGCCGGGTGGACCTCGCGCTGCTCGCCCAGCTGCTCGGCGAGGGCGTCGCAGTTCTCACCCGGGTAGGCGCGGCCGTTGCGGCAGTCGTCCACCTCGCGGGCGAGATCGATCGCATCCTGGTTGTCGTCCTGCTGGCCGTCCCACACCGGGAACTTCGCGGCGCAATCGGTCTGGCCGGTGGCGACGCACTCGGCATAGCGGGCGGCCTGGATCGCGGCGCGGAGGGCGACGTCCCACTCGTGGGTCGCCCACATGGTGGAGTCCCAGTACTCGGGGGCGTAGTTGCTGCCCGAGGTGTAGTACCAGGCGAGGGTCCGCGGCTCACGCTTCGCGTAGGGCAGGGTGCACTTCTGGGTGAAGGTGTCGCACTGCGAGCCGGGGACGCCGGTCATCGCGGTGACGGCGGCGCACTCGTCGGCGGTGCCGTCGGGAATCTCGACGATCTCGCCGTTCTCGTTCTTCTCCGGCTGGCCGTCCTCACCGATCTTGGGCCTGCCGGTCCGGTCGCGGTTCGGATCCTCGCCCGGAGGCGTGGTGTGCGGGGTGTAGCACTCCACGGCGCCGGTCATCGCGACCGGATCCGCGTAGAAGTGGTTCCGCTCCCAGATGTCGTAGCGGTTGATCAGGCGGTGCCACCGGGCGTCGGTCATGCCGTACATCCGGTCGTAGCCGAAGCGCTCGGTGTAGAAGGCGCCGAAGGCCTGGAAGCGGTAGCCGTCCCAGTTCTTGGGCTCGTAGTCGCGCTTGTCGATCCGGCGGAACGCCTGGCGGATCGTCAGCTCGACCGGGTTGCAGTTGCCCGCGGGAGCGGTGCCGCCGGCGAAGTCGGCGGGGAGGAAGCAGGAGGGGAACTCCTTGATGCCCCAGCCCAGGTGCGACAGGTCGACCTTGCCCGGCACGGCGAACGCCTTGTTGGTGACGTCGAAATAGCCGTTCTCGAGGTCGAAGTGCGGCGCGTCGGGGTGGTTCGGATCGTTGATGTAGTAGTCGAGCGGCTCGTACTTGATGCCGCCGTAGATCCCCATCTGCGACAGCGTGTCGAAGTCGTACGAGTCGGTGTTGAGGTTCTTCGACCAGTCGACGCGGAAGTACTGGCGCTCGTACCAGGGGCGGTCGGTCGAGTTCTCGACGATGACGTTGAGCTCTTCGCCCGTGGTCGGGTTGTACTGCTTCTGGATGTCGAAGTGCTTCTCGATCGGGTAGACGGCGACGATCACGCCCTCGTTCTTGAGGGAGCCGACGCCCTTCCCGTCCGAGTTCTCGATCCGCTCGTAGGTCAGGCGGGCGACGAGCTCCTTCTCCTGGATCACCCACTTGATGCGGGAGAGGGGCTGGGCGTAGGTCGAGGTGAACAGGCCATCCTGGCTGGCACCGTAGCCCACGTCGATGAGCGTGCCCTGCGCGTAGAACTCCGGATCGTCGGACGAATCCTGGAGGTCCTTGCCGACGAAGAACGACTTGTCCAGCACGTTGGGCTGGACCTGGTTGATCGGCTCACGCTCCTCGGCGCAGCCGCTCGCCATCGCCGCCAGGCCGGCGGCAGCGACGAGTGTTGCTCGCTTCCACATGGTGGTTTTCCTGCTCATCTAAGAGGTACCTCCGTACCTGCCTCGTTCGCTCCGGCGTCGCCGACGCGAAATTCCAAGAAACTGCTAGCGATCGAAGAGCTCAGCCCCGGGGGAAGAGGCGGCTCGAGAAGACGTCGACGTCGAGGGAGACGCCGAAGCCAATCTGCGTGTACCGGTTGAAGAAGGGCGAGCGGCGCTCGCCGTCCGCGCCCAGCTGCGGCGACGGCGTGCTCACGCCCGCCGAGAGGGTCAGCTCCGGCCAGATGTCGTAGGCGGCGCCCAGGCCGAAGTAGGTGTTGTACCGGCCGTCGAAGCCCCTGGCGTAGGCGCTCGAGGGCGCCTTGCGCTCTTCGCCCATCACCTCGACGCTGCCGTCGGCGTTGTCGTAGAGGAACGACTTGCCCACGCGCATGTCGGCGTTGAGCCGGAAGCCGTCGAAGACGCTGAGCACGAGGCTCGGGCCGGTGCTCAGGTCACCCCAGGCGTTGAGGTAGCCCTGGTTGGCGAAGCTCTCCGCCGCGTCGCAGGTGCTGTCCACCTCGCAGCCGACCACGCCCGTCTCGTCCTTCACCGGCGTGGTGGAGTCGTGGAAGCGCTGGGTCCAGCGGCCCGACCAGGAGACGTTGAGCCCCTGGAGGACGGAGAAGTTCCGGGAGAGGCGGACCGAGCCGGCGAGGGAGAGGATCTGGGTCGACGCCGCGGAGACCTGGGAGATCGGCAGGCCGATTCGCAGCGTCGGGGTGATCCGGATCTGGGACGTCGGCTCCTGCCAGCCGATCCAGCCCACCTCGACGAAGAGGTCGCTCCAGACGATCTCGCGCTTCTTCGTGGTCCAATCGGAGTCGGTGAGCTCCTGCTCGAGCGACCAGCTGGCGGAGACGAAGAACTCGTCGCTCAGGTAGTAGCGCGGCGAGATGGTCAGGCTCTGGGCGTAATAGGGGTTCCAGGTGAGCTCGGCGCCCTTGTCGAGGCCGACCGTGTTGAAGACGTGATCGTAGGAGAGCCAGCTTCCCCGCCAGGGGGAGCTCGCGCTGCCGCGGATCACGGTGCCGTCGGCGGCGACGCGCGCGGCGGCGGAATCGGAGGACTCTGCCTCCTCCTCCGCCGCGGCGGGGAGCGCAGTCGCCACCAGGAGTGCTGCGACGAGGAGCTTTCTTGCCGTCATGAACCTTCCTCAGCCGTATGGAGCAACGTCGCGTCACGTGGCCGCGGCGCACCTGCCATGGGGTGGGGTCGCGGAGTAGACTCCAACGGGCCGAGCAAAGCAAGAAGGCCCCCGGCATGGAAGCGGCGGCCGGGCGGGCAAGCGGAAAAACGCGCGAAAGCGCGAAGAATCCGGGGAGTTCGAAAAACCGAACGACCCCGGATCTTCGCGCTGCGGAGGGCCGCGCCCGATCCGATGTCGCATCGGATCGGGCGCGACGCGGCGCGTCGTCAGGCGTTGACGATATCGCCTGCTACTTCATCCACGGGCTGCCGTGGCCGTACGCCCGGAGCGCTTCCCGGAGGAAGAAGGGGACCTCCGAGTACCGGCTGAGCTCCACGCAGGCCCGGTTCATCGAGCAGGTGCAGGCCCAGTTCTCGGTCTCGTTGCAGCCCTCGCTGCCCGTGGGGCTGCTGCTGCCCTCGGGCGTGACGTGGGCCAGCGCCGGATCCCACTTGACCTCCGGCTGGCCGTGGGGCCCCAGGACCGGCTCGTACCAGTCGACGATCCCGTCCTCGTCCACGTCGATCGGCGTGGTCACGTAGGCCTTGTTGACCAGCTCGTTGGCGTACTCGAGGACGCGGGCGGCGATGCCCTTCTGGACCAGCTTCCCGAAGACCTCCTCCCTGCCGAAGGTCTTGGCCACGTAGATCTTGCCGCTCGGGTCGTGGAACTCGATCCGGTTGGCGAAGCCGGGGTCGGAGTCGGCGCCCAGCTCCCAGATGCCGAGCTGGTTGAGCCAGCCCTGCTTGGCGTTCTCGGGGAGGAACCAGAGGGTCCAGGCGATGAGGAACTTCTGCTGCTCCCAGCCCACCTGCGGGTCGAGCACCATGGTGTCCACCTCGAGGTCCTCGTCGCAGAGCAGGGTGTCACTCTGGGAGAAGCAGGCGGTCGGCCCCTCGAATCCCCGCCAGGAGGTCCAGCCGATGCCGTACTTCGGGTAGCCGTCCTCGTCGAGGATCGGGGCGGTGCCGTTGCTGGCCACCCGCGGCCCCTTGATGAAGTCGTCGCCGGTGAGGTTGTTGGCCAGCCAGCGGCGGTAGCCGTCGGGGAACATGTCCGCCAGGGAGACCGCGCGGTAGCGGGCGTCGGTGAAGTCGCTCCTGCTGTCGGAGACGAAGTTGTCGTACGACTCGGTCATCAGGTAGGCGGTGTAGGCCTTGTCGTAGTACGAGCCCGAGTTGATCACGTACTCGGTCCTGAAGTCGCCCACCTGCTCGTCGGGCGCGTAGGCGTTCTCGATCGGCTTGCCACCGTAGCTCACGTTGCCGAAGCGGCCGGTGGCGCCGTTGGGGATGACGACCCGGGTGGCGCCCGCGTCGCCCACGGGATCCTGCGCCGAGCGGAGGATGGTGTCCGGGCGGATGAGGACCGAGCCGGCGGGCCGCTCGAAGTAGTGGGGGCCGGGCTCCGGGCGGGCGAGCTGCCGGGCGAAGTGGTCGAAGGCGATCCCGGCGGCGAGGATGTTGTCGCCGAAGACGCGCCGGGAGACCACCGCCCACCAGGTCTCGGGCTCGACGCCGTTGGCCATCGCCCAGTCCTTGTTGATGTTGGCGGAGAGGGCGAGCCCCTTGGCGCCGTCGCGGAGCTTCTCGTTGTAGCGGGTGAGGGTCCGGGCGGCAGCGCCGCGCACGCTGAAGTTGGAGCGCTTGCGCCGGTAGTTGTCGAAGATGTGGTTCACCTCCTGCTGGGTGATGAGGAAGTCGAAGAGCTCGTAGGGATCGGCGCCGTTGTCGTGGCGGTAGACCGCGAGGTTGCCCAGGTCGGCCCAGTTGTCGCTGGCGAAGCCGTAGGGGACGCGGGTGCGGCCCTTCTTGTCGATCGCGGGGCCCGCGGAGGTGAAGCGGACGTCCGCCTCGGCTGCGCCCACCTGCCCCACGGTGCGGGGACGGCGCAGCTCGCTCCAGTGGACGAAGTCGACCGGCTGCTGCTTGCAGCGGCTGTAGGTGCCGCCCACCGAGACGATCAGACCGTCGAGGGTCGGGTGCCAGGCGCCGAGGCGCTCCTCGTCCCAGGTCGAGGGCCGGAAGAGCGCCGGATCGACCTCGGTGCAGTCGGAGATGAGGCCGTACTCCTTCTGCATCTGCGAGTAGTGGATGTTGGTGGTGGCGAGGGGATCGGTGCTGCCGCCGATGACCGGGCGGAAGCCGACGGTGCCGCCGAAGGAGTCCATCTTCATCAGCATCGCGGTCCCGCGGGGCGTGCGGACCTTGAAGCTGTCGTCCGCGTGGACCGCCAGCGCGTCGCCGTAGAAGAAGCGGACGGCGTGGAAGTCGTAGGCGCCCAGCCCCATGAAGTCCTGGGTCAGCTCGCCCGCGTAGTCCATGACCGAGGAGTGCATGAACATCGGCAGCAGGTTGTCGTACTCGTTGTCGGTGACCGGGTCGAAGTAGCGCGGGCCGACGCAGGAGCCGGTGGGATCGAGGTCGGTGCAGGCCCTCGTGATCGTGCCGTTGTCGGTGCGGAGCTGCCAGTACTGCGGCCGGAAGCCGAAGGCGTCGGACGAGCTGACGAAGTTGTGGCGCAGGCCGAAGGAGTGGCCCATCTCGTGGGCGAGCACCGCGTGGTGGAGGCGCTGGGAGACGTAGCGGCGCATCCGCTCGGCGCGGGCGAGCTGGGTCCCCTTGTCGTCGTCGGGGTTGAAGGGGCCGAACTTGGCCTCGAGGATGTCGGCCAGCACGGGCACGCCGGTGGGAGCGATGGAGCTCTGCTCGAGGATGCAGGCGCCGCGCTGGGCGAGCGCCAGCTCTCGGGTGTGGCGCATCTCGCGGATGAGGAGCGGGTTGCCGCCGCGCATCGGGGAGACGAGCTCGGTGGCCTCCTCGAGGCCGATGCCGCCGCCGGCGAGCTGCTGCATCGCGGGCGTCATCAGCGCCGCCTCGATCGGCGTCCCCACCACCATCTCGCGGCGGGCCTCGTAGATCGGCTGCGACGTGGTGGGCGCGAAGGCCTCGGCGCGGACCTGGCTCAGGTCGAAGGTGATCCGCTCCATCTCGTGCTGCAGCCAGGGGCTGTCGAAGAAGGAGGACTGCTCGAGCTGCTCCAGTCGCTCGGGGCTCACCCTGGCGAAGTCGGCGATGAGGGCGTTCCGCTGGGAGGCGCTCAGCTTCGGCAGCGAGCCGGACCTGCTGGCGGCCACCGCGGCGGCGGCGAAGTCGGCGATGTAGGTGCCCTCGGTGACGTCGGCGGCGCTGAGCTCGCCCTTGATGAAGCGGGCGGTGTCGATGATGTGCTGGGCGAGGTTGTCGTTGCCCGCGGTCCAGACGTTGATGCTGGCGGCGACCTTCTCGCCGGTGAGTGGATCGTCGGCGTCGACCATGATGCCCCACGGCGCGCCCGCCTCCGGGGTCTTGATCGCGGTCACCTGGTGGAAGCGGAGGTCGCCGAGGCGGGCGGAGCGGGCCTCGTCGCAGCGGGCGACCAGCGCGCGGTCGCCGTTGGCGCGCGCCTCCTGGCAGAGGGCCATCGACAGGTCCGCGGGCAGGCGCGGGCCGCCGCAGGCGGGGGGATCGTCCACCTCCACCGGGCTGTGGCAGAGGACCACCATCTCCTCCATCTGCGCGGTGGCGATCACCGCGCGGGAGAAGCCGCGCTCGTTGCCCAGCCGCTCCGCCAGCGCGTGGCAGTCCTCGCCCTGCCACGACCTGCCGAGGCGGCAGGCGTCCACCTCGCGGGCGAGCCAGATCGCGTCGTCCTGCTCCACCTGCTGGCCGGTGAGCACCGGGTACTTCTCGGCGCAGTCGGGCTCGCCGACCCGCATGCACTCCGCGTAGCGGGCGGTCATGACCGCCGAGCGCATCGCCACGTCCCAGTCGTGGGTGGCCCACTCGGTGCCGTCCCAGTAGTTGAGGTCGCTCTCCTCCGTGTAGAAGAGGGCGATCGGCTTCGCCACGCGCTGGCGGAAGGGCAGGGTGCACTTCTGGCCGAAGGTGTCGCACTGCGAGCCGGAGCCGGCGGCCTGGCACTCGTCGGCGGTGCCGTCGGCAGGCTCGACGTCGCGGTTGGGATCCTGGCCGGCGGGCGTGGTCGCCGGGGTGTAGCACTCGATGGCGCCGGTCATCGCCACCGGATCCTCGTAGTAGTGGCTGCGCTCCCAGATGTTGTAGAGGTTGGCGAAGCGGTGCCACTGGTCGTCGGTCATGCCGTAGTTCCGCACGTAGCCCTTGCGCTCCGTGTAGAACGCGCCGGCGACGCTGAACCGGACGCCGTCCCAGTCGACGGGAACGTAGTCGTTGTCGACCACGCGCTTGAACGAGTGGCGCACGGTGATCTCGGTGGAGCTGCAGCTCCACGCGCCCTTGCCGCCGCCCCACCAGGCGGGCAGGAAGCAGGCGGGGATCGAGCCCCAGCGGAAGTGGACCTCCTCCGGCGAGGCGACCGCCTTGTTGGTGATGTCGAAGTAGCCCTCCTCCAGGTCGAAGCGCGGCGCGTCGCGGTGGGTGGGATCGTTGACCGTGTAGGCGAGCGGCTCGAAGCGAACGCCCACGAGGCCGAGATAGGAGAGGGTGTCGAAGTCGTAGGCGCCGACGTTGAGGTTCTTCGACCAGTCGACGCGCATGTACTTGCGCTGCTGCCACGGGCGATCGGTGGTGTTCTCGACGATGACGTTGAGCTGCTCGCCGGTGGAGGGGTTGTACTGGCGCTGGATGTCGAAGTGCTTGGTGATCGGCCAGGCGCCGACGATCATGCCGTTGAGGTCCGCCTTGCCCGCGCCGCGGCCGTCGGTGTTCTCCACGCGCTCGTAGGCGAGGCGGGCGAGGAGGACGTCCTCCTGGATGTCCCAGCGGATGCGCGTCAGCTTCTGCGCCCAGCTCGACGTGCTGAGGGCGGTGTTGGCGCCGGTGCCCACGTCGACCAGCGTCGCCTGGGCGTAGAACTCCGGGTTGTCCCTGGGGTCCTCCAGGTCCTTGCCCACGAAGAAGGTCTTGTCGAGGACGTTGGGCTGCACCTGGTTGATGGGCGCCCGCTCTTCGCCGCAGGCAGCGGCGCCGACCAGCGCCGCCACGAGGGCGAGGGATTTGAGCGAGAGGGGTTTCATCTTTGCCTCCGTGGACACACGGCTCCCGTTCCCAGCGGCCCATTCCGCCCGGCGGGTGACCGGCACTGCTTGGGTTGGTTCAGATCGAGCGGATGATCGCGTCGAGGTTCAGCTGCACGTCGAACGAGAGCTGGGTGTAGCGGTTGAAGAAGGGACTGCGGCGCCTGCCGTCCGCGCCGATCTGTGGGGACGGGGTGCCGACGCCGAGCGAGAGGTTGACCTCCTTCGCCAGCGTGTAGATCGCGCCGATCCCGAAGTAGGTGGTGGCGCGCCCGTCGAAGTCGCTGGGCCCCTGGAGGAGCTCGCCGCTGAAGGGGTCGCGGACCTCGGCGTTCTCGTAGAGGAAGGCGTAGCCCCAGCGGAAGTCGGCGGTGAGGACGAGATCCTCGGTGGGGAGGAGCTCCAGGGAGGGGCCGGTGGAGAGGTCGGCCCAGGCGTTGAGGAGGCCGGTGTTGCGCAGGGCCTCGCAGCTCGAATCGACGCCGCAGCCGACGATCCCCGCCGCCTCCGTGCGGGCGGTGGACTCCCTGTTGAAGCGCTGGTTCCACCGGGTGCTCCAGCTGATCCCCGCGCCGGAGAGGAGATCGAAGTAGCGGGCGACGCGCAGGGTGGGCGCCACCGCGGCCACCATCGTCTGCGCCTGGGAGACCTTGGAGGTGGGGAGCGTCACGCGGAGCGAGCCGCTGAGGCGGACGCCGCTGAACGGCTCGTCCCAGCCGCGCCAGGTGAGATCGGCGAAGAGATCCGAGAAGAGCACCTCGTGCTTCGAGGTGGTCCAGTCGGAGTCGGTGAGCTCCTGCTCCAGCGAGAAGGTGAGGCCGGTGGAGATGGCGTCGGTGAAGTAGTAGCGCGGCGCGATGGTCAGCGTGTGGGCGTGGTAGGGGTTCCAGGTGAGCTCGGCGCCCTTGTCGAGGCCCACGGTGGTGCCGACGTGGCCGTAGCGGAGCTGCGACCCGCGCCAGGCGGATGGGCTCTCGCCCTCCTGCTGCTGGAGAACCAGCTCCTGCGCCGCGGCGGGCGCGGCGAAGAGAAGCACCGCTGCTGCAGCGAGGGCGAAGACGATCCGGTGCATGGCCCCTCCCACGTGGCGACGGGATGTCGCTCCGGGGAGGAGTCGTGCAGCGCTCATGCCAGCCGCTGATGGCGCCGAAAAGCAGCGCTTCTCACCAGCGGTTCGTCGCGGCGGACGCCGGAGGGTTCGCCGGCGCGAACGGACCGGGCCAGCAGGCCGAACGCGTTCGGGCCGGCGAACCGGGCGGGCGGTCAGAAGGAGAGCTGGAGCCCCGCCCCTGCGCTCACGGTGGGCGCGGGGATGGTGCCGCCCTCCTCGGCGAGCTGCGCGAGGGCAGGGGGCAGCTCGAGCCCCGCGGAGGCGCCGAGGGCGGGGATCTCCTTGCCGAGGCGGAACTCGCCGTAGTTGCCGAAGTGCCAGGCGACGAAGGTGTTGACGTCCAGGTAGGTGAGGAGCCGGACGCGGTAGTCGAAGCGGCCGAGGTACGACTGGTCGCTCAGGTTGGCCATCACGCTGGCGATGAGCGTGGTGTCGTTCCAGCGGCCGGGGCCCATGGCGCTGGCGTAGAAGGCGCCGTAGTGCCTGCCCAGGTAGAGCGGGGTGAAGGAGCCGCTCACCATCAGCGCCGGGTAGTAGCGGGGATCGTCGTAGCCGGCGTCGTTGTAGAAGTACTCGGCGCCCAGGGTGAAGTAGTCGTCGTCGCCGTAGGGGATGTCGACGTCGGCGCCGACCACCACCTGCGGGATCCAGTCGTCCTCCCGGCTGAAGGGGGTGGTGTCGAGGAGGACCTGCGGGACGCCGCGGAAGTAGACCGTCTCGTCGCCGTGGATCACGGCGCCCTCCGCCCGCACGTCGAAGATCCAGAGCGGGAAGGAGACGTCGGCGCCGAGGCGGAGCGGCTGGTCGCGGTGGACGGCGGTGGAGAGGCTCAGCTCCGTGTCGCCGATCAGCTTCTCCACCCGGAAGGCGCCGCCGATCCCCTCGAGGCGGTTGGCCCCCTCGAAGTCGCCGATGGCGTAGAGGTTCCAGCCGCTCGACTCGATGGGGAGGTGGAGCTTGAGGAGGCCGACGCCGAGGCGCTCGTCGAAGACCGCCAGCGGATCGCGCCGGGTGCGGTTGAGGAAGTCGGTCGGGTTCCAGAAGCGCCCCGCGCCCCACTTGATCGGCTGGCGGCCCGCGGTGACGAAGAGGATCTCCTCCACGTCGAACTTCATCCAGAGCTGGTCGAAGGCGAAGTCGGTCTGGGGGACGTCGGCGCCGCCGGTGAGGAGGGCGGCGGGGGAGCTCGCGTCCGGGCGGGCGAAGCGATGGGTGATGCGGGCGCGGGAGTAGAAGCGCAGGTGGTCGTTGGGGCGCGCGTCCAGGTAGAGGTCGAAGAGGTTGGGGCTGGTGAGGGGCGCGGCCTCGGCGGGCTGGTCCTCGTAGGCGTCGTACTGGGCGCGCAGGTAGATCATGCCGCCGATGGCGACCTTGTCGGCGGCGTTGCCGAGGCGGCGATCGATCTCCGTGGCGGAGAGGAGGCCGTCGCCGTCGCGGGGGCGCTCGGGCCGGTCGGAGGGAGCGGAGGTGGGGAGGATGGTGGAGCCGCCGAACATCGCCTCGTCGCGATCGCCGGCGTCTCCGAACACCGCGTCGTCGCGGCCGTCGACGTCTCCGAACATCGCCTCGTCGCGGTCGTCGCTTCCGCCGAACGGCGCGCCGTCGGTGCCGCCGAATATGGCGTCGTCGCGGTCGCCGTCGGCCGACGGGGCCTCGTCGCGTCCGGTGCGGGCGCCGCCATCGCCCTGCGCATCGGCGCTGCCCGCGACCGCCCCGGCCTGCTCGTACGCCGCCGCGCCGAAGATCGCCTCGTCCCGCTCGTCCGCTCCGGCGGCGCCGGGGGCCACGAGCGCCGCCGCCAGCACCGCCGCAGCGATCCTTGCTTCGTTCATCGCGCCTTGCTCTCGAGCCAGGCCTTGGTGAAGTAGGCGTCGCTCACCGGCTTCAGGTCGACGCTGCGGATCACGATGGTGGTGCTGTTGCCCTTCTCCACCTCGTCGAAGATCCGCTGCTCCTTCGGCACCCACACGTCCGCGCCCTTCGACTCCGAGTAGAGCTTCACCCACTTCGGGAAGTACATGGTGCGCATCAGCCGCCCGGAGAGGGCGAACTCCTGCCGCTTGAGCAGGTTGTGGTTGTTCTTGTCGATCCAGAGGTGGAGCACCGGGTAGGCCACGTCCACGCCGGGCTTGGCCTTGAGCTCGAGGTGGTGGGCCTCGAGCTTGCCCAGCTTCACGTCGGCGAGCCACTTGCCGTCGTACTCCTCCGCCAGGCGCGACTCGTCGAAGTCCTGCCGCCGGGAGTCGGTGCCTGCGATCCGCTCGCGCTCGGTCTTGCGCTCCCACTTCCCGACGCTCGGGTCGTAGAAGAACATGCTGTTGTCGATGCGGAGGTAACCCTTGCCCGCCTCCTCCTTCGGCTGGAGGAAGAGGATGACCAGCTTGTCGTTCTCGTCGCGGCGGTAGACCACCGCTTCGTAGACCAGGTCGTTCTTGTCCTTCTCCTTGCGCTCGATGAAGGCGAGGGCCTGGAAGTCGCCGGTCTGGCGCTGGCGCTGATCCTGCTCCTTGAGGAGCGCGAGCGTCTCCTCGTCGGTGAGGGCGCCGGCGGTGGCGGGGAGGAGGGCGGCGAGGGCCGCCAGGGCGATGAGGAGCTTGCGCATGGCTGGTTCCCTTCAGCTCACGTGCTGGATGGCGGTGACGGGGCGGAGCTTCGCCGCGCGCCAGGCGGGATAGAGGGCGGAGAGGGCGGTCACCACGGTGAAGGCGATCACCGCCGCGGCCACGTGGGCGCCCGACGTGGAGAGGTGGATGACGTCGCTGAGCAGCACCATCCGCGCCGCGTCGGAGGGGACGGAGATCCGGGCGGCGTCGATGGCCAGCGCCAGGCCGCCGCCGACCAGGGCGCCGGCGGTGGAGGCGAAGAGGCCGAGGATCGAGGCCTCGGCGAGGAACATCCCCAGCACGCGGCCGCGCCCCATGCCGATCGCCCGCAGCGTCCCCACCTCGCCGGTCCGCTCGCGGACGCTCATGAACATGGTGTTCATGATGCCCACGACGATGATCACGAGGAGCACGGCGATCAGGAAGAAGGAGACACCGTTGAAGGCGGTGATCACCCACTTGAGGAAGGAGGCCTCGTCCTCCCAGGTGGTGAGATCGAGGCGGCCGCCGGTCCAGTCCTCGTTGGGGAGCTGCTCCAGCTTCTGCCAGAAGGGCTCCGACTTGTGCTCGAGGACGGTGTAGCCGCGCTCCGGGAGGATCTTCTGGAGCCGCGCGAGCACCGCGTCGGTCTGGGCGATGTCCTCCAGATAGATCATCACCGCGCCGGTGCTGTCGGGGGCGATCCGGTAGAGGTCGAGCAGCGTCCGCTTGGAGATGAAGACGCTCCACGCGCTCATCATCCCCATGTCCTCCACCACCGCCGCCACGTGGAAGTCGGCGGAGTTGGTGACGCCGCGCTCGGTCTCAGTGACCAGGGTGACGGTGTCGCCCACGCCCACCTCGAGCTTCTTCGCCTGGGCGGCGAAGAGGACGATCTCGCCGGGGTGGCCCGCGCGGGAGAGGTCGCCCGGCCGCTCGTCGCCGCCGCCCTCCTTGTAGGCGTGCTCCGGGGCGAGGCGCAGGGCGGAGAGGAGGTGCTTCTCCTCGGCGGGATCGATCCCCACCGGGCTGAGCCACATCGCCCCGGTCTCGCTCACCAGCTTCGACCAGCCCCGGAGCCTGTCGAGGACGAAGACCGCCTCCGGCACCTCCTCCTTGACGATCTGCCGCAGCGCCGGCGCGTTCTTGACGAAGGGGGCGGCGTCGCCCGGGCTGAGCTTGAAGAAGCCACCGATGTTCACGTGCCCGGAGGCGAGCGTGGTGGCGTAGTGGATCATGTTCTCGGTCAGCCCCTGCGCCAGCGCGAGGAGGAGAACGAGGAGCGCGGCGACCATGGAGAGGGCCGCGCCGAGGAAGAAGGTCCGGCGCTTCGCCTGGAGGAGGTTGCGGAGCGCGACGACCAGGTAGATGCCCATCGGCTACTCCCGGGACTGCATCGCCACCACGGGGGCGATGCGGGCGGCGATGCGCGCCGGATAGAAGGTGGAGACGAGGCTGATCGAGGTGATGGCGAGGAGGCCGACCAGCAGGTTGGCCCACACCACCTGCGGGTAGAGTGCCGGGCCGCCGAAGAGGAAGATCAGCGCATCGTTCCCCGCCGCGGGGATGCCGGTCTTGCCCAGCAGCGCCACCAGCCCCACCGCGAGGCCGCTGCCCACCGCGCCCGCGAGGAGGGCGAGGACCACCGTCTCGAGGAGGAAGAGGGCGAGGACGAAGCGGCGCCGCGCGCCGATGGCGCGCATGGTCCCGATCTCGCCGACCCGGTCCATCGTGGCCATCACCATCGAGTTGTTGATGATCACCAGCGCCACCGCGAAGAGGATTCCGATCGCCACGTAGAGGACCACGCGCATCACCAGGACGAACTGGCCGACGATCCCCGCCACCTGCTGCCAGGTGAAGGGGCGCACCCCCAGCTCCTGCTCGCGGCTCGCCTGCTCGATCGCCGCCATCGTCTCCGCGAGGCGGGCGGGATCCTTCAGGACCACCGCGGCGTGGAGGGTCATGCCGCGCTCCAGGTCGGCGGGATCGAAGGTGTCGGTGGCCTTCGCCAGCTCCGCGCCCGCAGCGGCGAGGGCGGCGTCCACGTCGACGGCGCCGCTCGCCAGCTCGGTGTCCACCTCGGCGCCGCCGCCGAAGAGGGCGTCCTCCACGTCGCCGCGATCGAGGTCGGCCACGCCCACCTCGGCACGGAGGGCGTCGATCTCCCGGCGCTTCTCCGGCGTCATCAGGCCGTAGAGGTCGCGGAAGCTCATCAGGTCCATCAGGTTGTAGATGGAGGCGAGGGCGGAGCGCTCCAGCCCCTTGAGCCGGAAGGTGCCGTAGACCTTCAGGTTGACCGCGCGCATGTAGCCGTCCTGGGAGAGCGCGCGGATGGTGACCACGTCGCCGACGTTGATCCGGTAGAGCCGGATCCGCGGGGCGATCACGTCGTAGAAGAAGCGGTAGCGCTCGGCGAAGGTGGCGTCGTCCACCTGCAGGAAGGCGACGAGGAGCTCCTGCAGCCCGCCCTCGGTGCCGGGGAGGAGCTCGCGGAGCTTCGCCTCGACGTGCGCGGCGTCCTTCGGGCCGAGCTGCTCGGTGACGTGGCGGATGTACTTCGTCCCGGTGGCGATCTTCTCCTGCAGCAGCGGATCGCCGGCGATCGTCTTGCCGTCGAGCTCGATCGCCTCCTTCACCGTGTCGAGGGTGCGGGCCACCTTGTTCTTGGCCGTCTCCTCGAAATAGGTCTTGTTGAAGAGGAAGCCCTTCCTGCCCCGCGGCACCATCTCGCCGTCGGCGATCTCGAAGTGGGGGAAGTGCTCCGCGTAGGCGTGGAGGTCGGTGGCCACGTAGGGGAGGAAGATCCCCGGGTCGGTGGAGGAGAGCGGCGCCACCTTGGTGTCGAGGAACTCGAGGGAGCCGATCGGATCGGCAGGGAAGGCGGCCCAGAACTCGTCGCTGCTCGCGCGGCGCAGGTGGGCGATCCCCTCGTCCAGCTCCTCGGGGTTGGCGACGATTTCGCGGGTGTTCTCCTTCTCCACGAGGAGGAGCCGCACCATCCGCTGCACGCGGGCGGAGAGATCGGCGATCTTCTCCCCGTCCTCCTCCCGCACCGCGGCGCGGAGCTCCTCCAGCCGCTGGTCGAGCTCGTTGCCGACCACGCCCTGGGCCACCTGCCGGCCCATGGGGATCACCGCCTGCACGTTGTCGATGGCGAGCACCGCCTCCTTCACCCGTGCGTAGTCGGCGATCGAGGCGAGGTCCTGATCGGAGGCGACCGCGGGACCGAAGAAGGCGAGCTCGTCGTCCGCCTCGGTGGAGACGAGCTGGAGGTGGCCGGTGAGGGAGCCGGTGATGCTCTCCTCCATCGCCCGCTCGACGTTGTCGAGGAGGGTGGTCCCGAGCACCACGAGGAAGGTGCCGAAGGCGAGGATCGCCCCGACGATCAGCCCCTTGATCCTGTGGCCGACGAGGCTCCGCAGCGCGATGCGCAGGAGCAGGCCGAAGGAGATGCCGCCCATCACGCCGCCCCGGCCTTCACGCCCCTGCCGTCGTCGACGATCAGCCCGTCCTGCAGGCGGATCACGCGGTCGGCCCTGTCGGTCACCTTGGGGTCGTGGGTGGAGAAGATGAAGGTCGTCCCCTGGTCCGCGTTGATCTGCTTCATCAGCTCGATGATCGCGGTGCCGGTGGCGGAGTCGAGGTTGGCGGTGGGCTCGTCGGCGAGGACGATCGCCGGACGCGTCACCAGGGCGCGGGCGATCGCCACGCGCTGGCGCTGGCCGCCGGAGAGCTCGCTGGGGCGCTGGCGGAGCTGCCTGGTCAGCCCCACCTTCTCCACCATCTCGCGCACCCGCGCGCTCCGCTCGGCCTTGCTCAGGCCGCCCTGGAGCAGAAGGGGGAACTCGACGTTCTGGAAGACGTCGAGGACCGCGATCAGGTTGAAGGTCTGGAAGATGAAGCCCAGCTTGCGCAGGCGGAGCTCGGTCAGCTTCGCGTCGTTGAGCGAGGCGGTCGACTGGCCGTCGATGCGCACCGTGCCGCGGGTGGGCACGTCGACGCAGCCGATCAGGTTGAGGAGCGTGGTCTTGCCGCTGCCGGAGGTGCCGGCGATGGCGGCGAACTCGCCCTGCTCCAGGGTGAGCGAGACCCCGCGCAGCGCCTGTACGGTGAGGCTGCCCAGCGGGTACTCCTTCACCACATCGTGAACTTCGACGATTCCTGCCATCGTGGTGTGCCCCCTTGCGCGCGTCGTCGGCGCTGCAGGCGCACACAAATACGACGGGCGACTCCAGGAATCGAGAGGGGTACTCCGAATTTTCTGAAAACACGAAAGAAGCGGCCCCGGCGCAGGTTGTCCCGTGCGCCGGGGCCCGTGGCGGCTGTGGCCCCCCGACCGCGCCGCCTCCCCCCCGCGTGGCGCCACCCCCTCGCGGCTCGAGCCGTTTCCGGCGAGTCCCGCATGTGGCGCCAGGCGTTGCCTGCGAGGCCTGTCCAGACTGCAACGGCGCCGGCCCTCTTGCGTAGTGCGCTTTCTTGCACCGCGTTCTCTACCGGTGGAGCGCCGCCTTTCGACAGGACCCGGATCCGCACCCAAGGTTACACGGAGCGCGGTCCGCCGCTCAACGGGGGGTGCGGAAGGCGCGGGCGGTGGCGTGGCTCGCCGCCTGGTGGAAGCGGCGGGTGGGGAGCGGGTAGCGGTGGCGGGCGCCGCGCGGGCAGGCGAGGCGGGCGTGGCAGCCGTCGGCGCAGGGATCGGCGCCGGCGACACGGTGGTCGACGCAGGCCAGGGCGTTCCAGCCGCCGGCGGTGACGGCGCCCGCGGGACAGGCGGCGAGGCAGGGCGCGTCGCAGCCCGCGCACGGATCGGCGGGGAGCGGAGGCGCCTCCTCCACGGGAACGTCGAGGAGGATCAACGCGCGGTAGGCGAGCCAGGTGCCGTACACGGGGTGGAGGTGGAGCCCCAGCGGGACGGCGGTGGGGAGGCCCGCCGCCGCGCCGATCCGCTGGAAGGGAAGGGGATCGGGCTCGTTCCAGAAGGGATGGTGCGCGGCGGCGCGCACCCCGGCGGCGCGGAGCGGCGCGAGCAGCTCCTCGACGCGGGCACGCGTCCACGTGTCGAGGGGATCGTCGCCGGTGGGCGGGCCGTCGGCGCGGAAGCGATCGAAGAAGGCGCCGCCGCCGGAGAGGAGGAGGAGCCCGCCGCGCGCCCATGGGGCGAGATCGCGCAGGCGGAGCCCCTCGCCCGCGCGGAGGTCGTACGCAGGGCCGAGGCCGAGCTGGACCTGGAGGCCGAGATCGGCAGCCGCGGCGCGGAAGGTGGCAAGGGGGTCGCCCATCCTCCGACCTGTACCGCGGCGGGGGCCGAGGCGCATCTCCCATGGCGCTCGACGGCGGGGCCGGGCTATGACGGAAGGCGATGCGCACCGCGACCCTCCTTCTCGCCACGCTTCTCCCGCTCCCCGCGCTACTCGCGGGATGCGCCGCGGAGCCGGTCCTGTGCTCGGAGGACCCCGACTGCAGACCGGTGGCGTGCGGTCCGGGCGGCTGCTCCGGCGACGGCTCCTCGCGCCCGCGCCCGGGGGGAAGCGGCGGGGGCGGCGGAGGCGGCGGTGCGGGCGGAGCGGGCGGCGCGCCCGAGGTGCCGCCGGTCTGCACGCAGATGTGCGACCACGTCTACGTGGCGTGCGGCTCGGTGCTCACCCTCGACGGCGCGATCCTCTCCCGCGACGAGTGCATCGACGCCTGTGCGGAGGGGAGGCCGTCGCAGGCGCAGGCGGCCTGCACCGCCGCGGCGTTCTGCGGCGACTGGGCCCGCTGTCTCGAGCCGGTGTCCGAGGCGGCGTGCGCCATCGTCTGCGAAAAGATCTACGAGACCTGCACCGGCGGCCTCCTCCTCGACGGGCGGCTCCTGGATCGCGCGGGCTGTCTCGAGGCCTGCCCCACCGGGCTGACCCCGGGCCAGGCGTCGTGCATCCAGGCATCGGCCTGCGCCGACTGGCTGCTCTGCCTGGAGTGAGCCGGGAACGGCCTGCACCCGGCCCGCTTGCACGGGACCGGCGGGAGCGCCGGGGCGCGCGATGGAGCGTTGCGTCTGCTCCGCCCGAGGCGGAGCGCTCCACGGCGGATCAGCCCGCCTCGTGCATCTGCAGCGCGGCGCTGGCGAGGAGCAGGCGCACCAGATCCGCTTGCCGGGTGGTCCCCGTCTTGTCGAGGATGCGCTTGAGGTGGGTGCGGACGGTGTGCTCCGACGAGCCGCGCTCCGCGGCGATCTCCGCCGCCGTCCTGCCCGAGGCGATCGCCGCGGCGAGGGCCGCCTCCGTCGGCGTGAGGCCGTGGATCCGCGCGATCAGCTCCGGGCGCAGCCGCACCTCCGCCTCGGGATCGTGCACCACGACGATGGCCCGGGCGCGCGGCGCCACCTCGCCGCGGACGCGGTGGGACGGGGCCACCGGAAGGAAGCTCAGGCAGAGAGGCCTGCCGCCCTCGCGCTCCACCTCGACCACCGCCGGCGCCTCCGCCCCGCGCAGCGCATGGGGATCGCCGAGGCGAAGCGTCTCCCCCAGCGCTCGAGCTCCGCTTCGTCCACCTGGGCCGCCTCCAATCGCTATGGCCGGGCGGGGCGCGACGCCCCTTGCGGACGGCTACCGCTTGCAGGGCCTGCGGAAGACGCAGCGGGCGCAGGCCTGGGGATCGTCGGTGGGAGGAAAGTTGCCGATCGAGGCGGCGTTGGCAGCGGGATCGTCGAGGAGCGACCGCATGTACGCGATCGAGGCGCGCATCCGATCGGAGAAGGCGGCCACCTCCGCCTCGTCGACCCGCACCTCCACCTCCTCCATCGAAGGGAGGTAGACCACGCGGCACTCGATCCGATCGAGGGGCACGCCCCAGGTGTCCCGCGCGTACATGGCATAGCCGCGGAGCTGCTCCCGATCGCTCTCCCGGCGCTGGCCGGTCTTCCAGTCGACGAGGACGGCGCCCTCCTTCGCGGTGCGGAAGGCGAAGTCGGGGGCGGCGAAGATCTTCGTCCCCTCGAAGGAGAAGGAGCCGAGCTCGTCGATGGGGAGCCAGCGTTCCGGCGGGAGGTCGGAGGCGATCGCGACCCAGCGGGAGGCGAGGAAGGCGCGGATGCAGCTCTCCACGAACTCCCAGTTGGCCTTCCACACCTCGTCGGGCACCGGCTCGTCGTACTCGTGCTCCATCAGCCCGAAGGCCTTGCGCTGCCAGTAGGCCTTCTCGCGGCTCTCCCGGAACTCGGCGCGCATCCTGGCGCGGGTGCGATCGAGGAGGTCCTGCTCCGCGATCGGATGACCTTCGCGGAGCAGCGAGAGGGCGCGGGCGATGGTGTCGTGGACGGTGGAGCCCGCCCACGCCTGGCGCGCGGTGAGCTTCTTGAGGGTGTAGAGCTCCTTCGTCTCCGGCGAGGCGGTGCGCTCCCAGCCGCCCCAGCTCCCGTAGTAGTGGAAGAAGTACTGCCGCGCGCACTCCGCCAGCTTCTCGTGGCGGCTCTTCGACCAGGAGAACTCGTTGCGCAGCGGCTGCCGCCCGAAGCCCATCGGCCACCTCCTGCGTGCGACCGTAGCACGAGGAGGCGGTGGGCGCGTCACCCGTCGCCGCGCTCGAGACGAGGGTGGGGAACGGCCGTCACCGGTGTGCGGCCGCTCCCCCCTCGCGGCCCCCCCCCCCGGAGCCTCGACGCCACGATAGGGGCGGGGGCGGCAGCGGCGCGTACCCGATTTGCGGTACGCGCGGCGGATTCGAATCAGTAGACGGCGCGCCGGATGCCGAGGCTGGCGGTGGTGAGGAGGGGGCGGTTGGCGCCGAGGCCGTCCACCGGCAGGCCGGTGTCGAAGGAGGCCTGCAGGGTCCAGTCGCGCATGAACTCCCAGGAGGCGGAGGGGCCCACCGCGAGCTCGAGGGTGGAGGAGTCGGCGATGCGCGTTCCGTCGCGGATGGCGTCGGATTCCCAGCGGATGCGCGGGGCGAGGGCGACGACCACGCCGCGACCGAGATCCACGCCGCCGCCCAGTTGCGCCTCGAGGCCCGGGCCGGCGCGGAGATCGGCGCCGTTCACCTCCCGGGCGAAGGGGAGCCGCGCGCCGAGATCGAGGCGGAGGAAGGCGGTGCCGAGGGAGCGCTCCACGCTCACACCCGCGCTCACGCTCGCGGCGCCGCTGCCGGTGGCGTCCGCGCCGAGGACCCCGTCGCTCTCCTCCACCGCGCGGCCGGTGGGCAGGGAGGCGGCGAGGGTGAAGGCGATGCCGGGCAGGCCGCCGCCGAGGGTGCCCATGGGGAAGGCGTCCCAGCGCAGGGCGAGGGCGACGTCGCCCACGCCGTGGCCGGTCTCGTCGAGGTCGTTGGTGGTGCGGTGCCCGACGACCCAGGGGACGCGGACGCCCGCCTCCAGGGAGCGGGCGAGGCGCACCAGGGCGAAGGCGGTGGCTCGGCCCTCACGCTCGGTGTAGCCGTCGTGGGCGTGGTAGCCGCCTTCACCGTCGAAGTGGCCGGCGGCGGTGGCGTACGAGAGGCCGAGGCCGAAGGCGGCGTCCTCCCAGACCGCGAGGCGGCCCGCGCCGAAGGTGCTGGTGGAGAGGCAGCAGGCGGCGGCAGCGGCGGTGCCCGGCGCGAGCGCCGCGGCGAGGAAGACGGCGGCGATCGTGCCGCGCCTCGCCCGGACGCGCTCGCGCGCGCCGAACCGCGCTGCATCCGTTCCGCCACCGGCGGCGCGAGCCGCCGCTCTGCGCCCGCTCACTGCACGTCCCAGCGGAGGACGCGCTCCCCCGACTCGCCGCCGGCGGTGGCGCGGATGGTCACCTCCCACCTTCCCGGCATCTGGAGGGTGAGGGGCGCGGCGGTGTAGGCGCCGCCGCCCTGCTCCGTGATCACCGGCTTCTCGGTGGAGCCGTGGCCGTGGGCGGGCATCAGCGCCTCCACCGAGACGGCGGCGCCGGTCACGGGGGCGCCGTCCGCGTCGTGGATGGTGAGGTGGAGGGTGTTGGTGCCGACCCGCGGCGGATCGGGCTCCACGTGCGCTTCGATGGCGAGGGTGCCCGCGTCGGACGGATCGTCCTCGCTCCCGCAGGCGGCGAGGGCGAGGGGGAGGCAGAGCAGTAGGGCGATCCACTTCATGCCCGCGCTGTATAGACGCGCTCGCGCTCCATGGATAGTGGGGCAAATTGCCGCAGCGCCCCGTCAGCCCGCGCTCTCCAGGTATTTGAGGAAGCCCTTGTTGAGCCAGGCGCCGCCGTCGATGGTGAGGCAGGCGCCGTTGACGTAGGAGGAGAAGTCGGAGGCGAGGTAGGAGGCCGCCCAGGCGATCTCCTCCGGCGTGCCCAGCCGCCCCAGCGGCACGTCCCTGCGCACCGCCTCCGCCACCTCGGGAACGCCGAAGAGGCGCTCCGCCCCGCCGGTCCGCTCGATCGGCCCGGGGGCGATGGCGTTGACGCGGATGCCGAACGCCGCCCACTCCACGGCGAGGGTCTGGGTCATCGCCAGCACGCCCGCCTTGGCGGCGGCGGAGTGGACCGTGCCCGGCCCGCCGGTCCAGGCGTAGGTGGCGATCAGGTTGATGATCGACCCCTTTCGATCCGCGGCCATCATCCGCTGGCCGAACGCCTTCGTGCAGTAGAAGGTGCCGTTGAGGACGATGTCGACCACCGTCCGCCAGCCATTGGGCGAGAGCTGCGCAGCGGGGACGACGAAGTTGCCCGCCGCGTTGTTGACGAGGATGGTGGCGGGGCCGAACCGCTCCTGCACCTGATCGGCCACCCGCTCGACCGCGTCGGGATCGCGCACGTCGAGGACGTGGTACGCGACGCTGGCCCCCTCCACCTGTGCGCGGATCTGCGCGGTCGCCTGCTCGAGCACCTCCGCCTTGCGCGAGGCGATCACCACCTTGGCGCCGAGGCGCGCGAACTCGGTGGCGATCGCCAGTCCCATTCCGGTGCCACCGCCGGTGACGACGGCGGTACGTCCCTCGAGCGTTCCCGGTGCGAGCATGCGTGACCTCCTCGTGTGGTCGGAAGCGCTCGACGATAGCCCGCGGGATCGGCGCCTGCCAGCGTGGTAGAAGGCCGTCGGTCGATGGAGGTGAGGTGATGGACTTCCGGGCGAGGCGCGCGCGGGTGGCGCGGGCCATGGAGCCGGGCAGCGTGGCGATCTTTCCCGCCGCGCCGGAGCGGGTGCGCAACAACGGTGTGCTCTACCCGTACCGCCAGGACTCCGACTTCCTCTGGCTCACCGGCTTCGAAGAGCCCCAGAGCCTCCTCCTGATCAAGGCCCACGGCGGCGGCGCCCACCAGGCGGTCCTCTTCGTGCGCCGGCGCGATCCCGCCCGCGAGGTCTGGGAAGGCAGGCGCGCCGGCGTCGAGGGGGCGGTGCGCGCGCTGGGGATGGACGGGGCGTACGGCGTCGAGGAGATCGAGGAGACGGTGCCCCGCCTCCTCGAGGACGCGCCGGCGATCCTCTACCGCCTCGGCTTCGACGAGGCGTGGGATCGCCGCGTGATCGGCTGGCTGGAGGCGTTGCGCCGCAGGGAGCGGCTGGGCGTCGGCGCGCCGCGGGCGGTGATCGACCCCGGGTCGATCGTCCACGAGATGCGCCTGCGCAAGGACCCGGACGAGATCGAGGCGATGCGCGCCGCGGCGCGGCTCACCTGCGAGGCGCACGTGGCGGCGATGCGCCAGGCGCGGGCGGGGGTGCGGGAGTACGAGCTCCAGGCGACCATCGAGGGGATCTTCCGCGGCAGGGGCGGGAGCGGGCCGGGCTACGGAACCATCGTGGCGGCGGGCGCCAACGCCACCACCCTCCATTACCGCGCGGGCGACGCGGCGTTGCGGGCGGGGGAGCTCTGCCTGATCGACGCGGCGGCGGAGTACGCCGGCTACACCGCCGACGTGACCCGCACCTTCCCGGTGAACGGCCGCTTCGACGAGGCGCAACTCGCCATCTACGAGCTGGTGCTGGCGGCGCAGCTCGCGGCGATCGACGCGGTCCGACCGGGCACCACGTTGGACGAGGTGCACGAGGTGGCGGTGCAGGTGCTCACCACCGGCCTGGTCGATCTCGGGCTCCTCGCCGGCGATCCGGTGGAGCTGGTGGAGAGCGGGGCCTACCGGCGCTTCTACATGCACCGCACCTCCCACTGGCTGGGCATGGACGTGCACGACGTGGGCGCCTACCACGTGGACGGCAGACCGCGTCCCCTCGAGCCGGGGATGGTCCTCACCATCGAGCCGGGGATCTACGTGCAGCCCGGGGACGAGGCGGCGCCGGAGCGGTTCCGGGGGATCGGCGTGCGGATCGAGGACGACGTGCTGGTCACCGCGGCGGGGCGCGAGGTGCTCACCGCCGGGACGCCGAAGACCGTCGCCGAGGTCGAGGCGGCGTGCGCGTCGTGAGCCGGCGCGGTCCCACCGCCGCGCCGGCGCTTCCGTTCGCCGCGGCCGAGATCGGAGCGCTGCAGGAGCGGGTGCTCGCCTGGTTTGACGCGGAGAAACGCGACCTCCCCTGGCGGCGCACCCGCGATCCCTACGCGATCTGGATCAGCGAGGTGATGCTCCAGCAGACCCGCGTGGAGACGGTGAAGCCCTACTGGTCCCGCTTCCTCGCGCGCTTCCCCACGGTGCAGGCGCTGGCGGAGGCGCCGCTGGACGACGTCCTCGCCCACTGGAGCGGGCTGGGCTACTACGCCCGCGGCCGCAAGCTCCACGAGGCGGCGCGGGCGATCGTGGAGCGGCACGGCGGCGCGCTCCCCGCCGATCCCGCCGCGCTCGCGGCGCTGCCGGGCTTCGGCCCCTACACCACCGCGGCGGTGGGATCGATCGGCCTCGGGCTCGATCTGGCTGCGGTGGACGGCAACGTCGCCCGGGTGCTCACCCGCTGGCTCTGCCGCGAGGGCGATCCCCGCGAGGCGAAGGCGATGGCCTTCTTCTGCGAGGTGGCGCAAGCGCTCCTGCCGAAGGGGCGCGCCGGCGACTGGAACCAGGCGCTGATGGAGCTGGGGGCGACGCGCTGCGGCCCAGGCGTGCCCGCGTGTCTCGGCTGCCCCGCCGCCGCGTCCTGCCGCGCCCGCGCCGCGGGGCGGCAGAACGAGCTGCCGCCGCGACGCAAGGCGAAGGAGCGGCCCCGGCTCCACCTCCACGCGGCGCTGGTGGTGCGCGACGGCGATCTCCTCCTGGCGCGCAGGCCCGACGCGGGCCTCTTCGCCTCGCTCTGGGAGCTGCCCGCGGTGGAGGGTGACCTCTCCGCGCTGGAGCGGCTGGTCGGCGAAATGCTCGGCGGGCCGGTGCGCGTGGGCGAGGCGCTGGGGACGATGGAGCAGACCCTCACCCACCGGGAGCTGAAGATCACCGTCCACGCGGTGGAGGGGACGGGCGGCGAGCCGAAGGCGGCGGCGCCCTACGTGGACGCGCGCTTCGCCGATCCCGCGGCGGCGCTCCCGGGCGGCCTCTCCTCGGCGACGCGCAAGGCGCTGCGCGCCGCGTGGAGGCGCTGAGCGGGGCTCACCGCGCGCACGGCCTCCCGCCTGCTCCGCCGCCGGCGGAGCTGGGCTTCAGCGCACCGCCCGCGCCAGCAGCGCGTGTTCGTCCCAGCGCAGGCGCAGCTCGCTCGCGGCGAAGCCCGCCGCAGCGAGGAGCGCGCGCAGCTCCTCCACGTCGAAGCGGCGGTTGTTGTCGGCGGAGCGCCCCCAGCCTGCGAGCATCTCGGCGACCTCCTCGCCGTGGCGCGCGCGCAGCCACGCCCGCAGCGATTCCTCGCTCATCCGCGGCCCCGGCACGATGGCGAGGAAGAGGCCGTGCGGTACGAGGATGCGGCGCGCCTCCCGCAGGACGGCCTCGGGCCGGGGCACCAGGTGGAGGAGGTTGGTGGCGAAGACCGCGTCGCAGCTCTCGCTGCGCAGGGGCACCTCCATCGCGTCGGCCTGCACCGCCAGGTGGCCCAGCGCCGCCGCGCGCGCCACCATCGGGAAGGAGAAGTCGAGGGCGAGGGTGCGCGCGGCGGGGAGGCGGCGCAGCAGCCCGCCGGGACCGGCGCCGAGGTCGGCCACCACCGCCCCCGCGGGGAGCGCCGCCCACGCCACCAGCTCGTCGAGGAGCGCACCGAACGGGCTCTCCTCCTCCATCGCCAGGAAGAAATCGACCTTGTCGTCGAAGAAGGTGGTCTTCATCCTGGCGAAGGTAGCGCATGATCGGAGGTGAAAGCGGAGGGAGCGATGCCGCACGTGGAGATCGACGGCAGGCGGATCCACTACCGGGACGGCGGGGGCGGCGGCACGCCGCTCCTTCTCTTCCACGCCTTCCCCTTCGACGGGCGGATGTGGGAGGGCGAGATCGCCGCGCTGCGCGATCGCTTCCGCGTCGTCGCTCCCGACCTCTCCGGCTTCGGCCAATCGACGGTGCCGGCGGATCCCGCCTCCTACTCGGTGGATCGCTGGGCGGAGGAGGGGCGCGCGGTGCTCGACGCCTGCGGCGTGGAGCGCGCCATCGTCGGCGGCTGCTCGATGGGCGGCTACGTCTCCTTCGCCTTTCTCCGCCGCCATCCGGATCGGGTGGCGGGGCTGCTCCTCGTCGACACCCGCGCCGAGGCGGACGGCGAGGAGGCCCGCGCGGGGCGGGAGGCGTCCCAGCGCGAGGTGCGCGAGGGCGGGCGGGACGCCTTCCTCGCCAGGATGCGGGGTCGCCTCCTCGCGCCGGCGAGCGCCGCCGACCCGGCCCTGGTGGAGCGCATCGCCACCCTGATGGATCAGCCCGCGGCAGGGATCGTCGGCGGGCTGGAGGCGCTCAAGAACCGGCCCGACTCCACCCCCGACCTCCCGAAGATCGACGTCCCGACCCTCATCGTGGTGGGCGAGGCGGACGTGGTGACGCCGCCGGAGCTCTCGGAGCGGATGCGCGCCGCCATCCCGGGCGCACGGCTGGTGGTCTTGCCCGGGGCGGGACATCTCGCCAACCTAGAGGCGCCGGAGGCGTTCCACCGCGCGCTCGACGGTCTGCTCGAACGCGGGTAGCGGCCCCGAACGAGGGCGGGAAGCGCCTCGGGGATCCGGGCGTTCCCCTTCCGATTCCACAGGCGGAGTGCATGTCGAGCAAAGTCCGAAGATCGAGCGCACGGAGCACCGCCGTCGGTGCTGCCGTGCAGGAAGAGAGCGGCAGTCCGGTCGCGGCCGCGACGGACGCCCCGGCGCCGGCGGCGGAAGCCGCCGCGGTCCTCGACGGGCCGCCCAACCTGGCGGTGGTTCCGCCGCCCGCACCGAAGAAGAAGGCGAAGCCGAAGTCGGCGGCGCGGCAGAAGAAGAAGCAGGATCCCGAGGAGCCGCGGCCGCTTATGGTGGTGGAGGCGGACGCAGCCGACCCGGACGACGAGGCGGGCCGCGCCGCCCGCAAGAACCAGGTGGAGGTTCGCGTGCGCCGGCTCCACCGGCGCGACATCAACCGCACCTGGGAGTTCCTCAAGCTGGTCTTCCGCGACGTCAATCGCGAGACGGTGGAGTACCAGCGCCCCCGCTCCAAGAACCGCTTCATCGACGTCTACGAGGAGAAGGGCGAGCAGCTCCTCTTCGAGGTGGGCGATCAGATCGTCGGCTACGCGGAGTGCGCCTTCGACGCCAGCGGCGCCGACAACTGGATCAACCCGCGCTACTTCGAGAAGCGGGGCATGCGCCCCCTCTACGTGGAGGAGCTGGCGGTCCACCCCGACTACCAGGGCAAGGGCGTGGGCGGCTTCATCCTCGATCAGCTCCAGCACCTGGCGCGGGTGCGCGGCTGCACCCACCTCGTGCTCGAGGTGGCGGAGAACAACGAGGGCGCGCTGAGCTGGTACCGCAAGCGCAACTTCTACAAGCTCGACGCCGCGATCTTCATGGCCCAGAAGGTGCCGGCGGAGCCAGAGCTCCTCCCGCCGCGCAAGCTGCCGGTGCGCGCGCGACCGGTGGGCGCGGGGAAGGGCAAGCGGCCCGGCGCCGGCTCGCGCAAGGCGCCGCGCCCCGCGGGATCGGGCAGGGCGAGCCGGCGCAAGTAGCAGGCGATCGCGCGGGGGCGGGCGGTCCGATGGGCCGCCCGCTCGCCGTTCCTGCCTGCGCCCGCTGCGGCTCCGCCCGCCCAGCCCCCACATTGGTTCCATGCGATCGGGATGGCTGGTCCTGGCGGCGTTGGCGGCGGTCTCCCTGGGCGGCGTGGAGCGCGCGCAGGCCCAGGAGGAGGCGGACGAGCCGCGCTTCCAGCGGGCGCGGATCGAGGGGAATCGCCTCGTCCTCCGGGGCGAGGAGAGCGCGCCCGCCGCACCGCCAGCGGCGGAAGAAGCCGCCGCCCCCGCCGCGGACGTGGAGCCGGAGCAGAACGCGGGTGCGGAGGAGGAGGCCAACGCCGGCGCGGAGGCAGAGTCCAACGCCGGCGCCGAGGCGGAGTCGAACGCGGGTGCGGAGTCGGGCGCCCTCGCCGGCGCCGGGACGCTGCCCACCCGCTCCACCGCCGAGGAGGCAGCGGAGGCGGAGGCGGAGGCGCAGGCGGAAGCGGAGGCGGAGAGCCGCCTCGCCGAGCGGCAGGCAGCGGCGGAGACGGCGGTGGATCGCGCCGCCGCGGAGGAGGCGGCGATCGCCGCGGCGGAGGCGCAGCAGCAGGCGCCGCCCCCGCCTCCCGCGGAGCTGCCGGAGGAGCTGCCCGGGATCGATCAGCCGCTGGGTACCTTCGAGGAGCAGGTGGCGGAGGAGGAGCTCGCCGAGGAGGGCGACGCGGCCCGCGCGGCGGAGGCGGCGGAAGCCGCGGCGGAGGCGGAGGCCGCCGGCGCGGAGGCGGAGGCGCTCGCTGCGGAGGAACCGCTGGAGGAGGCGCCGGAGCTCGCCACCGAGATCCCGATCGAAGGGGAGGAGCAGCGCGCCGCGGAGGAGCTCACCCCGGAGGAGCGCCGGGAGCTGGCGGTGCGCGCGGCGGCCGAGGAGCGCGCCCGGCGGATGAACGAGCTGATCGGCGTGGTCAACCAGCTCGGCGAGAACCAGGAGATCCTCGATCAGCGCACCACCGATCTCGAGGCGGAGCAGGAGGCGCTGCGGGAGACCGGCGTGGGGATCGAGGAGTCGCGCCTCGCCCGCATCGCCGCCTACGAGGAGGCGGAGGCGCGGGTGCGCGACCTGGCCGACTTCCTGGCGACGGGGGGCGGCACCGGCGCCGATGCGCAGATGGCGCAGCTCGCCCTCTCGCTGGGCGAGCTGGCGCAGGACGCCTGGGCCACCTCGGGCGAGGAGGAGGCGCAGTATGCCGTGCGCGCGCAGGAGATGCTGGAGCGGAGCCGCGCCCACCTGGCGCAGGGCGATCTCTTCAACGCCCGCATGTTCCTGGTGGGCGCCGCGGACGCCCTCCTCACCGCGCGCAGCATCGCCGAGACCACCGCCGAGCCGCTCTTCCGCGAGGGTACGATCGAGCAGGCGCCGGCGGCGGAGGGCGGGACGCCCGGCTACTGACCCGGCGCGATCGGCCGCGGCCTGCCGGGTGCGTACTGCGGCGGCCACGCCAGCCCCTCGAAGCCCTGCTCCGCCGCGGCGCGCAGCGTCCAGTGGGGATCGGCGAGGTGGGGCCGCGCCAGCGCGCAGAGGTCGGCGCGGCCCGCGGCGAGGATGGTGTTGACCTGATCGGCGGTGGAGATGTTGCCCACCGCGATGGTCGGGATCTTCGCCTCGTTGCGCACCTGGTCCGAGAAGCGGGTCTGCCACATCCTGCCGAAGACCGGTCTGGCCTCCCGGGTGGTCTGGCCGGTGGAGACGTGGACGATGTCGCAGCCCGCTTCCTTGAGCGCGCGCGCCAGCACCACCGCGTCCTCCGCCTCGAAGCCGCCCTCCACCCAGTCGGTGGCGGAGATGCGCACCGACATCGGCTTGTGGGCGGGCCATGCGGCGCGCATCGCCCGGAAGACCTCCAGCGGGTAGCGCATCCGGTTCTCCAGCGAGCCGCCGTACTCGTCGCGGCGCACGTTGGTGAGCGGCGAGAGGAAGCTGGAGAGGAGGTAGCCGTGGGCGAAGTGGACCTCGATCATGTCGAAGCCCGCCTCCTCCGCCATGCGCGTGGAGCGCACGAACTGGTCGCGCACGAGGTCCATGTCGGCGCGGTCCATCTCCTTCGGCACCTGACCGTGGGGCAGGTAGGGCAGGGGCGAGGGGGCGAGGAGCGGCCAGTTGCCCTCGTCGAGCGGCTCGTCGATCCCCTCCCACATCCGCCTGGTCGAGCCCTTGCGCCCCGCGTGGGCGAGCTGCAGGCAGATCTTCGCCGCGGAGCGCTCGTGGACGAAGTCGACGATCCGCTTCCACGCCGCCACGTGCGCCGGCTCGTACATCCCCGCGCACCCCGGCGTGATCCGCCCCTCCGCGGAGACGTCGGTCATCTCGGTGATCACCAGGCCGGCGCCGCCCATGGCGCGGGCGCCGTAGTGGACGAGGTGGAAGTCGTCCACCAGGCCGTCCTTCGCCGAGTACATGCACATCGGCGAGACCACCACGCGGTTCTGCAGTGTCATCTCGCGGAGCCGGAAGGGCGTGAACATGGGCGGCGGCGGGGGCGAACCGGCGACGCCCGCCTCCTTCGCGAAGAGGGCGCCGACGCGGCGCACCAGCTCCGGATCGCGCACGCCCAGGTTCTCCCAGCCGATCCGCTTGGAGCGGGTCATCAGGCTGAAGACGAAGCGCTCCGGCTCGTGCTGCACGTGGCGCCTGGTGTTCTCGAACCAGTCGAGGCTGTCCTGCGCCGCCTTCTGGAGCCGCGCCACCATCGGGCGCCGCTCCTCCTCGTAGACCTCCAGCGCCTTCTCCACGCTCGCCGGGTGGCGCCGCAGCGCATCGGCCAGGAGGATCGCGTCCTCGATGGCCAGCTTGGTGCCGGAGCCGATGGAGAAGTGCGCGGTGTGGGCCGCGTCGCCGATCAGCACCACGTTGCCGGCGCGCCAGCGCTCGTTGCGCACGGTGACGAAGTTGATCCAGCTCGACTGGTTGAGGAGGAGCGGGTTGCCGTCGAGCCACTTCGCGAAGACGCGCTCCAGGTACTTCGCCCCCTCCTCCGGGCGCATGCGATCGAGCCCCGCGTTGCGCCACGAGGTCTCGTCGCACTCGACGATGAAGGTGCTGGTCTCCGCGTCGAAGCGGTAGGCGTGTACCTGGAAGAGCCCGTGCTCGTTCTCCTCGAAGATGAAGGTGAAGGCGTCGAACCGCTTGTGGGTGCCCAGCCAGATGTAGCGGTTCTTGCGGAAGTCGAGGTTCGGGCGGAAGACGTCCGCGTGGGCGGCGCGCACCCGGCTGCGGATCCCGTCACACCCCACGATCAGATCGTGGCCGGCGAACGGCGAGAGGTCCTCCACCTCGGTGTTGAAGCGCAGCTCCACGCCGAGGGAGGCGGCGCGCCGCTGCAGGATCCGCAAGAGCTGCTTGCGGGCGATGCCGGAGAAGCCGTGGCCGGTGGAGCGGAGGACCTGCCCCTTGAAGTGGACGTCGATGGCGTCCCAATGGGCGAAGGAGCGGACGATCTCCTCGTGGCTCTCCGGATCCGCCTCGAGCAGGTTGCCCAGGGTCTCGTCGGAGAAGACCACGCCCCAGCCGAAGGTCTGGTCCGGCGCGTTCCGCTCGATGACCGTGATCTCGTGCCGCGGGTCCGCCTTCTTGAGCAGGATGCTCAGGTAGAGGCCGGCGGGCCCTCCCCCCACGCAGACGATCTTCATGCCCGGCTCCCGAGTGATGGAGCCGGAATGCTAGCACGGGGCCGCCCGGGGGCAGGAGTCAGCGCCCGCCCTTTCTCCCCAGCTGGACCACGCGATCGAAGTGCTCCTTCGACACCGGCTGCACCGAGAGGCGCGAGCCCTTGCGCAGCACCTCCATCCCCTCGAGCTCCGGCTGCTCCTTGAGGAGCGGCAGCGGCACGAAGTGGGGGAAGCGCTCCACGAACCCCACGTCCACCATGAACCAGCGCGGCTTCTCCGGGGTGGAGGCGGGGTCGTGGTACTTCGACTTCGGATCCCACGCGAAGGAGTCGGGATAGGCCTCGCGCACCACCTCGGCGATCCCCGCCACGCCGGGCGGCTCCGCGTTCGAGTGGTAGAAGAGCAGGCGGTCACCCTTCTTCATCTCCTGCAGGAAGTTGCGCGCCTGGTAGTTGCGCACGCCTTCCCAGGAGGTGGTGCCGTCCCGCTCGAGGTCGTCGATGGAGTAGACGTCGGGCTCGCTCTTCACCAGCCAGTAGCGCTTCGCCAAGGTTGCCTCCGCTCGTTGGGTAGCGGGAACCGCGCCCCGGCGCAAGCCTTGACCCGCCGCGTCGCGGCTCGCATCCTCCGCCCCATGACCACCCACTCCCTGGCCCGCGAGCTGCGCGACAAGCGCGTGGGGCTCGTCCTCTCCGCGGGCTACTTCGGCTTCTTCGGCCACGCGGGCTTCCTCGCCGCGCTGGAGGGCGCCGGGATCGAGCCGGTCGCCTATGCGGGGACCAGCGCCGGTGCGCTGGTGGCCTCCCTGGCTGCATGCGGCATGGACGCCCAGCAGGTGGCCCAGCTCCTCCAGCGGGTGCGGCGGCAGGACTTCTGGGATCCGGCGCCGCTCACGGCGGTCTTCGAGGCGGCGCGGGGGCGCGGCTTCACCGGGCTCCTCGCCGGCCTTCGCTTCCGCCGCCTCCTCGACGCGGCGCTGCCCGTGGAGCGGATCGAGGAGACGAAGAAGAAGCTGGTGATCGTCACCACCGACATCACCGCCGCCGCGCCGCGGATCCACACCGAGGGGCCGCTGGCGGAGGTGGTCCACGCCTCCTGCGCCTATCCCGGCCTCTTCCGCGCGGTCCCCTTCTCCCGCGCGCAGCTCTGGGATGGCGGCCTGGTGGACAAGGCGCCGCTCCGCGCCCTGGCGGAGCACGCGCAGGTGGATGCGCTCCTGGTCCACTACCTGCCGGGCGCGGCACGCCGGGTGACGGAGGGGCCGCCCACCGATCGCTGGCACGGCTACGTGCAGGCGATGGCCCGCAGCCTCCTCGCGGTGCGCCACGAGAACTTCGAGCTCCAGGCGCGGCTCTGCGAAGCCCGCGGCCTGCCGGTCTACGTGGTCTCGCCGCAGCTCCCCCGCCTCTCGCCCCGGCGGCTCGCCCAGGGGCGCGACGTGATCGCCACCGCCACCGCCGCGGGGGCGAAGGCGCTGGCCGCTCCCGCGAGCGAAAGCCGGGTGTTCGCGCGATGAGCGAGGAGCTGCAGGTGCGCCGGGTGGAGGTGCGGGATCTCGACGGCGGCCCCGTCCGCTACGGGCTGCTGGCGGAGGGTCCGGAGGGGCGGATGCTCCTCGGCCTCGCCGCGGCGAGCGCGGAGGAGCTCGACAGGCAGCTCGAGGACGCGGGTGGCGCCGCCGCCTGGCTGCGCCGCTTCGGTGCGGCGCCGCTCGATCCCCGGGGGATCGCACCGCAGGGCGACCGGGTGGTGTGGGTGCCGCCGGCGGAGAAGCCGGCGTAGCGAAGGATCAGGCGACCCGCAGCGGCAGGTGCGGCTGGGGCTGCGGCGCCACGGGCCGGCGCTCGCGCCAGAGGCGATCGCCGCGGAGGAGGGAGAGGACCAGCGCCTCCGCCTCCGCGGCGGCGAGGGCGGCGTCATCCGCCAGCCGCTCCGCCTGGGCCTCGATGCCGCCGATGGCCACGTCGTCAGGGAAGGTGAGCACGCGCATCGGGCGGCATCGTACCGGCCGATCGATCCGCGGCAAGGAAGCCGTCCACACCCCCCTGTGGATTGTTCGCTGCGGCGATCGCCTCCGCAGCGGGACCGCTGCGCCGCAGCCGCTCCACCTGGATCCAGGTGGCCACCGAGAGGACGAGGAGCAGGAGCGCCAGCGCCGCGGGCCCCAGGGGGCCGGGTCTGCCCGAGGCGGCGAGGGCGCTCTCCACCGAGGCGCGCGCGGGAGCGGCTCCCCCCACGGTGCGCAGCGCCACCGCGAGGTTGCGCCTTCGCGACGAGCCCGCGTGGAGGACCACGCCCACCAGCAGGGCCACCACCACCGCGCCCGCCGCGCCGAGGTGGGCGCCGGTGCGGAGGATCCGCGCCCCCGCCTCCGCCTGGAGGGCGCCGAGGAGGGCAGCCCCGCCACCGCCGAGGGCGCCCGCCAGAGCGAGGTCCTCGAGGCCGCGCACCCCGCTGGCGACGAGCGCGAGCGACGGGGCGCCGATGGGGAAGAGGGCGGCGACGAGGCCGATCCCCGCCCCCAGCGCCGGGAGCGAGCTGCGCTCGAGGCGGCTGGCGAGCTGCCGGCCCAGCTCCGCCTGGCCCACCGCCGAGGCGGAGAGGCGGGCGCGCTCCCCCGCCTGGTGGACCCTGCGCCCCGCGGCGATCCCCGCCCAGAGGCAGGAGGAGAGCCCCACCGGCAGCGCCAGCACCAGCCCCGAAGCGCCGGCGAGGGCGCGGATCCGCAGGGCGGCGGTGGCCGCGAGGAGGGGATCGCCCCCCGCGTCGGGCACCGCGAGGAACGCGCCCGCGAGCGGGAGGAGCAGCGGCAGGGCGAGGGCGACCGCGATCCAGACCGCGCGCCGCGGGTTGCCGGGGGCGTGCATCCCGCGGGCGCCCACCGCCCCCGCCGCCACGCAGGCGATCGCCGCCAGGACCGCGCCGCCGAGGAGAAGCAGCCCCATCGGACCGCTCTCGCCGAGTAGCCTCAGGGCTGGATCCACAGCGCACGATCTCCCGCGATGATCCGCTCGGCCTGGAGCACGAGGAGGGCGCCGGCGAACAGCCCCGCCGCCACCCAGGCGCACACCACCGCCACCTGCCGCATCCGGCCCTTGTCCATGGCGCGCAACCTAGCAGAAAAGCAGGCGCCGCCGGTGGGCGTCTGAGCGGGCGGCCGCGCATCCGCAGGGGCGGGCGAGCCCCCGTCCACCCGGTCAGGCATGTGCGCAAATATGTGAAATATGAGCACCTTTTCGTTGATTGGACTGGGCGGAGGCATGCATGGAGAAGCCAACCGTCCTGGTGATCGACGACGACCTGGACGCCCTCGTGCTCGCCACGGCCGTCCTGGGCAGCGCCGGCTACCGGGTGTTCAGCGCGGTGGACATCGCCCAGGGGCTGGAGCTCGCCCGCGCCCACCACCCGCAGGTCGTGCTCCTCGATCACCACCTGCCGGTGGTGGTGGGCCTCGACGCGGTCGAGGCGCTGCGCCACGAGCCCGCGCTCCTCGGCGCGGCGATCGTGCTGGTGACCAGCCGCCGCTTCGATCACCCGGAGGTGGCCCACCTCGACGGCTACGTGCGCAAGCCGTGGACGCCGGATCAGCTCATCGACGCGATCGAGCGCTCCCACGGCCTGTCGTTGCAGCCGTGACCTTCAGGGCTGCACCTCGCGGATCGGCAGGACGCCCCGCTGCATCAGGTTGAGCTTCTGGAAGGCGACCGCCACCAGCGCGTGGGTGATGCTGCCGTCGGCGAGCAATCTGCCCACCTGCTCGAGCGGACGCTTCACCAGCTCGATGTCCTCGCGCTCGTCGAGCTGGGCGGGGCCCGCGCAGGTGCAGCCCTGGGCGAGGAAGGTCCAGCAGCGGTTGGTCTGGAGCGCGGGGTTGGGCTCGATGAAGCCGAGGTCGATCCAGCGCCGGGCGACGTAGCCGGTCTCCTCCCGCAGCTCGCGCACCGCCGCCTCGAGCGGCGTCTCGCCGGGATCGACGATGCCGCCGGGGATCTCCAGGGTCACCGCGCCGGCGCCGTGGCGGAACTGGCGGACGAAGAGGACGTCGCCCTCGGTGTCGATCGCCACCACGTTGATCCAGTCGGGCAGCTCGAGGACGTAGAAGGGCGACGCGCGGCCCGTGCGCGGTGAGACGCAGACGTCCTCGCGCAGGCGGAAGATCCGCGCGTCCTGCAGCAGCCTCGACTCCAGCTTCTTCCACTTCTCAGGCATGGCCCTTCTCGTCTCCGACGACCACCGGCCGCATGCCGGCGAATCGAAATCCCTCCAGCCCCACCTCGAAGGCGACGCCGCGCAGACGCACGCCCGCGTCGCGCGCCTCGGCGAGCGCCACCGCGAAGTCGGGATCCACCGGATGCGGGCGGATCTCGTCCACGTCCGCGCGCTGGGCGACCAGCACGATCGCCGCCGCCTCTCCCGCGCGGGCGAGCGCCGCCAGCTCCCTGCAGTGGCGCGCGGCGCGCAGCGAGGGGGCGTCGGGAAAGAGCGCGGCGCGCCCCGCCGCCACCGCCACGCTCTTCACCTCGAGGAGGAGCCTGCCGCCGCCGGCGAGCGCCAGCGCGAAGTCGAAGCGCGAGTGGCCGACGCGCACCTCCCGCGCCAGCGCGGTGAAGGCGGGGATCCCCTCGATCGCGCCCGCCTCGAGCAGGTGGCCCACCAGCCGGTTGGCGCCGGCGGGATCGAGGCAGCCCAGCGGCCCCCGGGCCGCGCCGGCGAGGGGCGGGCAGCGGGCGCAGACGAGGCTCCACGCGGTGCGCCTCGTGGCGCCCGCGGCGGGCACCACCCAGACCTCGGCGCCCGGGAAGAGGATCTCCTCGAGCCTGCCGCGATCGGCGATGTGGGCCTCCACCGTGGCGCCGTCCTCCAGCTCGACGATCCCGAGGAAGCGGTTGGGGCGGGCGCGCAGCGTCCCGCGGACGAGGGCGCCGGGGAGGCGGTGGGGGATGAAGATCCCGCGGCCGGCGCGCGCATCGCCTCCACCGGGACCGCGCCCGCGCTGCCCCTCTGCGTCCGCTCCGCTTCCGGCGGGAGCCCTCGCGCCGCGCCGGCTCAAAAGAGCTCCCTCTCCAGCGCCGCGAGCTCGAAGTCGACGATCCGCGCCGCGTGGGTCTCCGCCTGGGCGAGCCGCTCGAAGCGCTGCGTGTGGGCCACCGCCGCCACCTTCATCCCCGCCGCCTGCGCCGCGGCGATCCCCGCCTGCGTGTCCTCGAAGACGAGGGTCTCGCGCGGCGCGATCGGCTCCAGCCGGTACCGCGTCGCCACCCGGTTGATCGAGGCGAGACACGCCTCGAACGCAGCGGCGGAGGGAGCGGGCGCCTCCTCCGCGGTGACGAGCGCGCAGAGGCGGCGGAAGAAGCCCGCGCACTTGAGGGCGGTGAGGGCGTCGGCGCGCAGCGAGGTGGCGACCACGCCCACCGGCACGCGCCGCGCCGCCTCCTCGAAGATCGCCCGGGCGCCGGGGAAGAGGGGCGGGCGATCGCCGATCGCCGCCGCGTAGCGGCGCTGCTTCTCTGCGAGGAGGCGGCGGAGCTCGTCCGGCGGAAGCTGCCGGCCCGCCCGGCTCCAGATCTGGCGGAGCGCGGTGCGGTCGTCGCTCCCCGCGAGGCTCGCGGCGAAGACCGCGTCGATCTCGATCGCGTGCTCCGCCGCCAGGGCGCGCAGGAGCGAGACGCGCAGCGGCTCGTCGTCGAGGAGGGTTCCGTGCAGATCGAAGATCACCGCGCGCAGCACGGGGCGGAGCATAAGCCCCGCGCCACTTCGCCTCAATTCGAGGTGGCGATCGCCGCGGCGGCGGCGGTGGCGACGGCGCAGAAGCGGAGGGTCTTTCCCGCGCCGGTGAAGAGGAGGAAGGGGAGCCAGCGCACGCCCGCCACGCCGGCGGCGATCACGAGGAGATCGCCCGCCACCGGGAGCCAGGAGAGGAGAAGGAGGGGCGCGCCCCAGCGCCGCGTGCGGGCGCGGGCGCGCTCGAACGCCCGCGGATCGCGCGCCAGCCTGCGCTCCAGCCAGGCGGAAGCCGCGCCGCCCCTGCCCGCGGCGAGGCGCGCGCCGAGCCAGTAGAGGGTGGTGGCGCCGAGGAGGTTGCCGAGGCTCGCCACCGCGACGAGCGGAGCGAGGGAGAGGCCGCCGCCCACCAGGGCGACCAGCACCGCCTCGGAGGGAAGGGGGACGATCGAGCCGGCGAGGAAGGCGGAGAGGAAGAGGCCGGGGAGGCCCCAGGCGGCGAGGAGGAGGGGATCCACCCGCAGGAAACACGCGCAAGGCGGGCGATCAGCCCGCGCGGCGCTGCTCGCCCGCCTTGAGCCACTGCACGTAGTGGGTCTGGCAGTAGCCGCGGGTCCGCGAGGGCCGGGTGCAGCCGGCGCGGCCGCACCGGGGCGGCGCCTCGCCCGCCCGGCGCCTGCGGCCGGTGAGCCCGGGCAGGATGCGCGGCGCGGAGGTGGCTTCTGCAACACCCGTCTGCGCAGGGGCGGACCGCTCGGCGAGGATCCGCGCGGCGAGCGCACGACCCAGCTCGACGCCGAGCTGCCGGAAGACGTTCTCGATCTCGTGGGTGTCGATGCTCTTCACCTGGAGGGCCCTCCGAAGCGGGGAGAAGCGCCGCGAAAATAGCAAGAACGACCGGGGTCCTGTCTTGTGGAATTTTGAAAACGCAGTGATTCCAGGCGGTTGGAGAGCGCCGTGGCGTGACGCTACGTGACCATGCCCCCGTTTTCCGGCCAGGAACGAAACGCGCCGCTCCCCGGGATCCAGGGGCGGCGCCGTCGGTGAAACGAAGGGGCGATCGGAATCAATACTCGGGACGCGTCGACCGGGTGAGCGCCGGAACCTGCTTCCAGAGCTCGGGGAACCACGACTCGTCCACGCCGTAGCGGAGCTGCGACGCCGGCACGTCCTGCAGGCTCTTCACCTCGAGCCCGATGATCCGCTTGACCATCTCGTAGTGGCGGAAGCGCCAGGTCTGGAAGCCCTCGTCGACCTCCATCATCCCCTGCACCACGAGCCAGAGGTCCCAGTTCCGCCGCGGGTTGCGGAAGATCTCCTCGAGACCGATGCCGGTCTTCGCCAGCGCCTTCTCGAACGCCTCCCAGACCGGCGCGCCGGTGCGCAGCATCGTGTTGAAACCGGGGCTCTGCTGCCCGGAGCCGCGGCCGAGGGACGTGAGCCGGATCACGTGGTAGTCGGCGGGCGCCATGGTCTCCACGATGGAGAACTGGGAGGCGAGCAGGTGCTCGATCTGTGCGATCCGGCGCAGGTGGTGGGCCGCCTGCCCCAGCTCTCCCTCCTCGAGCAGGCGGGCGACGCGCTTCGTCTCGTCGATCATCACCACCATCCAGAGCTCCATCGCCTGGTGGACGACCTGGAAGAGGAGCTCGTCGGGATCGGCGCGTTCCGAGGGCGGCTTCTGGAGGGCGAGGAGTTCCTCGGTCCGGATGTACTTCTCGTAGTCGGTCAGCTGCTTCTCTGCCTCGCGCTGGGACATCGCTCACCTCGGTGGCTCGGATTGCGCGCCGCAACCTAGCAGGGCACCGCCCCGGGCTCCAAGCGGCGCCATCCGGCGGGCCCCACGCCCCGCCGCACGGCGAGCGCCCCCTGGTTGCAGCCCCCCGGACGGATGGCCACCGCTTTGTACGGGGAGGAACTTCATGCAGGGGAGGAGGTCTGATTGATGATGACGTATCGCTGGATTCTCGGGGCTCTCGGCGCAGCGGCTCTGGCGCTGCCCACCGTCGCCTCGGCGCAGGACTACGACTACCGGGCGAGCGAGCGGGAGGAGAAGCCCGACCGTGGCGTCCAGGTGCAGGCACAGGGCGGTATCGTCGGCTTCCCGGGCGAGGCGGCGAGCCAGATCTCTCCCGGCGCACTCTACGGTGTCGTGATCGGCATCGAGCCGCCGATCCCGGTGCTCGAGCTCGAGCTCGGCTACCAGGGCGCCGCGTACCAGACCGACGAACGGCTCACCGGCGCGCAGGAGAACGCGATCGAAAACGGCGGCCAGGCGCTGCTCAAGGCCAGCCCCGAGTTCGGCAGGTGGGAGCCCTACGCGTTCGGCGGCTACCAGCTCAGCCGCTTCAACGTCTACGAGCGGGACAACTCGACCGGCGCTCTCCAGGACGACACGATCTCCAAGCTGCCGGTCGGCGCGGGTCTCGACGTCCACCTCGGCGACGTGCTCGTGGGCGCGCGCGGCAGCTACAACTTCGTCTTCGACAACGACGCGTTCACCAACATCCCGAACGACAACTCGGACCGCAGCTCCGACCAGATCACCGGATCGCTCCTGGTCGGCGGCCAGTTCTAGCGGAGACGCGAACGGAACCCTCGGCGGCGCGGGCGATCCCCGCGCCGCTTCTTTTCGGGAGGCAGGCGTGACCGATCTCGATCTGCGGGCGGGGATGTACGTCCTGAGCGTCGACGGGCAGAAGCTGGGACGCATCGCCCGCATCGACGACCAGGGCTTCGAGGTGGTCCGGGGGGAGCGGAACCCGCGGGGCTTCCGGGTTCCGTTCGACGACGTGTGCAGCAAGCTGAAGGCGGAGGTCTTCCTCCGCGGCCGCTACCGCGACTATGCGGACCGGTACCGGCCCTGGTCCCATCCGGCGCCGGAGCCGCACGTGCGCAAGGGCGCGGCGGGGCGGCGCTTCCTCCTCTTCCGGCGCGCCGACGCCCGCTGGTGAGCGGGCGCGTCAGCGGCGCAGGAGGACGTAGACCGCGCCCGCTCCGCCGTCGTGGGGGCGCGCGGTGGTGAAGGCGAGCACGTTCTGGGCGAGCGGGCCGCGGGAGAGCCAGCCCTGCACGCCCTCCTTCAGCACCGGGATCTGATCCTTCGAGTGGAGCCCGCGCCCGTGGACCACCAGCACGCAGCGGTGGCCGCGCCACCGGCTCTCGTTGATGAAGGCGGTGAGCGCCTCCTTTGCCTCGCTGCGCACCAGGCCGTGGAGATCGAGGTGGGCCTGGATCGCGTAGTCGCCGCGGCGCAGCCGGCGGAGGATCCGCTTGTCGAGGCCGGGCACCGCCCCCTCGATGTACTCGTCGGAATCGGCCAGGTCGAAGGGGCCGCTCCCCGCCACCAGCTCGGCGAGGGTGTCGAGCACCTCTTCTTCCTCGTCGACGATGCGGCGCAGCTCCTCCGCGGGCGGGGGCGGCGGCGGGACGATCCGCGGCCCGCCGCGCACGGGCTCCACCTCGCCGATGAGCTGGCGGAAGAGGGCGCCCTCGTCCACCTCCTCCTCGGGCGGCGGCGGGACGTGGCGCGCGCGGGGCGGCGGCGCCGGCGCCTGCTTCTTCTCCTTCTCCCGCGGCGGGGCTTCCTTCAGCTTGAGCCCGAGGAACGGGTTGTTGAACGGCTTCTGCCTGGCCATGACCGCCATTCTACCGCCGTTCCCACCCGCGTCTTCCCGCGCGTCCTCAGGCGAAGAGGCCGCCCAGGCGCTTCTCCAGCTCGGAGCGCACCTTCTCGCGGATCGACTTCGGCATGAGCATGCCGAAGTCGAGCTGGGCGGAGAGCTTCTCCTCCAGCGCGGCGAACTGGACGTCCACCATCCCCTTGCGGTGGACCCGGCCCTTCAGGCCCGCGTCGTCGGTATCGAGCTTGAGGCCGTACTCACGCGCCACCGACCCGAGCTGCGCCACGAGGCGCTCGTAGATCTCCCGCGCGCCGTGGCCGGGGAAGCGGTGCTCGATCTGGTCTGCCATGGAAAGCTCCGGTGCTGGGAAGGCGACCGAAGATAGGGACGCCCGCGGGGACGGTCAACGAGCGTAGCGCGTGGGATCGGGCACGCCCGCCTCCTCGAACCCCCTGCGCCGGAGGAGGCACGCGTCGCAGCGGCCGCAGGCGAGCCCCGCCGGCGACGGGTCGTAGCAGGAGTGGGTGATTGCGTAGTCGACGCCCAGGGCGTGACCGAGCCGGATGATCTCCGCCTTGCCGAGGTGGAGGAGCGGCGCCTCGATCCGCGGGCCGCGCCCCTCGAGCCCCGCCACCGTGGCCACGTCGGCGAGGCGCTGGAACGCCTCGACGAAGGCGGGCCTGCAGTCGGGGTAGCCGCTGTAGTCGAGAGCGTTGACGCCGAGGTAGATCGCCTCCGCCTCCAGCACCTCGGCCAGCCCGAGCGCCACCGAGAGGAAGATGGTGTTGCGCGCGGGGACGTAGGTGACCGGCACGCCGGCGCCGATCGCCGCCTCGTCCCGATCCTTCGGCACCGCGATGGCGCGATCGGTCAGCGCGCTGCCGCCGATCGCCTCGAGCCCCATCCGCACCACCCGGTGCGAGGCGGCGCCGAGGGCCTCCGCCACCTGCCGCGCCTGCTCCACCTCGTTCTCGTGGCGCTGGCCGTAGGCGAAGGAGAGGCAGTGGGCCTCGAAGCCGTCGCGCCGCGTGGCGATGGCGAGGCAGGTGGTCGAGTCGAGGCCGCCCGAGAGCAGCACCACGGCGCGTTTCATCTCATCCTCCGATGCGGGTTCCCTGCAGCGTGTAGACGAAGGCGCAGCCCGACTCCGGCGCGGGCCGCTGCTCGCCGTCCACCTCGCAGACGCAGGCCGATCCCGCTTCGAACCGCACGCGCTCCTCGAGCGTTCCGCACAGCGCGCCGCAGGTGTCCCAGGAGAGCTCGCCCGCCTCGTCGATCCGCGGGCAGGTGTCCGGACCGAGGGGCGTCTGGGCGGTGGGCTCGAGGCAGGTGCTCTTCACCAGCCTGCCCGCGTACTGCTCGGTGAAGAGGAGCTCGCAGTCGCAGGCGTCGAGGGTGCGGGGGATGGCGCGGATCGACCCGTCCGGCTCCCTGGGCAGGTGCAGGGCGAACGCTTCCTCCTCCAGCGTCCCCTCCCGCAGGGTGCCGTCGATCTGGAGCCACGCCGCGCCCGTCGCCCTGTCGTGGGAGAGGGTGCCGTCGAACTGGATCCGGATCGGCGCCCCGGCGAAGGTGCAGTTGGGGAGGCCGTCCGCGGGCGCCGCCGACTCGTCCAGGGTGGCGACGAAGGCGAAGGTGCCGACCACCTCGCCCGGCGGCGGATCCTCGCTGCTGCAGGCGAGGAGGACCAGGGCGAGGAGGAACCAGGGGCGGCGCATCGGCGGGAGAGTAGCGGCAGGGGACGGGGGCCGCAACGAAGGCGGTTTGAACCGCTGGCGCTCCCGCGGCGTACAGGCGCATGAACGTGGCTTCTTCTCGGTTGGGAGAGGGATGACCGGAATCGACGGACGGGCGAGCGACGAGGCGCTGTGCCGGGCCCTGGCCCGGGGCGAAGAGGGTGCGCTCCGCGTCCTGGTCGAGCGGCACCGGAACCGGGTCTACGGCCTGCTCCTGCGCTCCACCGGCAACCACGCGGATGCGGACGATCTCTTCCAGGAGGTGTGGATCCGGGTGGTGCGGGCGGCGGCGGACTTCGATCCGGCGCAGCGCTTCGTCCCCTGGCTCCACCGCATCGCCCTCAACCTGGTGCGCGACGCCGCCCGCAGGCGGGCCGCGCGCCCGTGGAGCGTGACGGGCGACGGCGCGCTGCCGGAGCCGGGGGACGAGGCGCCCGCGCCCGACGCGCAGGTGGTGGCGGGGCAGGAGGCCGCGGCGCTCCATCGGGCGATCGCCGCGCTGCCCGAGGGGCAGCGGGAGGTGCTGGTGCTGCGCTACATCGAGGGCCTGGGCGAGCGCGAGGTGGCGGAGGCGGCGGGGATCCCGCCGGGCACGGTGAAGAGCCGGCTCCACCACGCCATGCGCAACCTGCGGGCGTTCTTCGCCGGCAGGGGAGAGGAGGCGGTGGGATGAGTGAACTGCGACCGATCGAATGCGTGCAGACCGAGGATCGGCTCCTCGAGGGCACGCCCGCCGAGGCGGCGGCGCTGCTCCGGGAGGCGGGGCCCGGCGATCACCTCGCCCTCTGCGCCGCGTGCGCACGGCTCGCCGCGGACGTGGCGGCCCTCGCGTCCCTGCGCGAGGTGGAGCCGCCGCCGCAGGTGGTGGAGGCGGCGCTGTCCCGGGCGGGGGCGGAGCTCCGCGCCCTGCAGCGGGAGGCGCGGCGATCCGCCCGCTGGGCGGCGCTCCAGGTGGCGGCGGTGGCGGTGGTCTGCCTCCCGCTGAGCGTGGCGTGGATGGCGGCCATCCTCCGCGGCGGCGCCCTCCTCCTCGCGCCCCTCCTGCCCGCCGCCCTCACCTCGTACATGGGGCTGCTGTTCTTCTCCTTCTCGCTCGCCGCGCTCTCCGCGCTGGCGTTCATCCTCACGCTTCTCGCTGGCGCCGCCGCCCGGCCGCCGCGTCTCCTCGAGGTCTGAAATGGAAACCCGTACCTGTCCCTTCTGCGCCGAGACGATCCGGGCCGAGGCGATCAAGTGCCGCTACTGCGGCTCGCGCCTCGACCGCGGCAGCGTCTTCTCCCGCTCCTGGTACCGCAGCCGTGAAGGCAGGATGGTCGGCGGCGTCTGCGCCGGCCTCGCCGAGGAGTGGGGGATCTCCGTCACCCTGGTGCGCCTCGCCTTCATCGTCGCCTTCCTGGTGGGCTTCTGGTCGCTGCCGATCTACGTCGCCCTCTGGGTGATCATGCCGCTGGCGCCGGAGCGCCTCCCGGCGGCGCGCGTGGAGACGGCTTTCGGGGAGGAGGCGGTCCCGCCCGAGGGGCGCAGGCCCTACCTGTGAACGATCGCCGCCGGGCGCTGAAACGGGCGACCCGCCGTGTGCACGCTGCGCCGCCCTGGGCGGCGTGATCCCCCTGCTGCGCTCCGGCGGCGGCGCGGGAGCGCGGCCTCGTGGTGCGCGGGCGGGGGCCGCGGGCGCTCGCCGGCGCTAGTGGCTGCGCCGCGGATCGAGCCGGTCGCGCAGGCCGTCGCCGAGCAGGTTGAAGCCGAGCACGGTGACGGCGATGGCGAGCCCCGGCACCAGCGCCACGTGGGGCGCGACCATCAGGTACTGGGTCCCCTGATCCACCAGCGCGCCCCACGACGGCGTCCCCGGCGGCACGCCGAGGCCGAGGAAGGAGAGCGAGGCCTCGGCGAGCACCGCCCCCGGCACGCCGAACGTGGCCTGCACCACCACCGGCCCGAGGAGGTTGGGCAGCAGGTGGCGCACCACGATCCGCCCGTCGCTGGCGCCCAGCGCCCGGGCGGCGTGGACGAACTCGCGATCCCGCAGACCGAGCACCTGGGCGCGGGCGAGGCGCGCGTAGCCCGTCCAGCCCGTGGCGCAGAGGGCGATGATCACGTTCCAGAGCGAGGGGCCGAGCACCGCCGTGATGAAGATCGCCAGGAGGATGCCGGGGAAGGCGAGGAGCACGTCCACCACCCGCATCAGCGCGTCCTCCACCCAGCCGCCCAGGTAGCCTGCGGCGGCGCCGAGCAGGGTGCCGATGGTGGCGGAGAGGAGCGTGGAGAGGAGGCCGACGATCATCGAGACCCGCGCGCCCCAGAGGACGTGGGAGAGGACGT